>ERZ857801.21-NODE-21-length-196051-cov-15.381074_pt1 | contig 196051 bp, 203 predicted proteins | sample MGYA00519762_ERZ857801 | MGnify/ENA primary metagenome ERZ857801 (study PRJEB31778, sample SAMEA3449368) | human gut metagenome | biome: human gut; feature: human-associated habitat; material: faeces | place: United Kingdom | collected 2010/2012 ...
GTGATACTATTGTTAAACTTTTTAATTGCTCCACCCGCATAGCAGGTGGTTTTTTTGTTTCGCATATTTCATATGCTCAACTGACTAAAGTCTATATGTTCAAATTTTGTAATTTGAACCTAATCAAAAAATCAAGGTCTAACCTTGATTTTTATTTTATATATTTCTGAGCTCCTAAAACAAATAAATCATGCCTTTTTTGATTTAAAGTCTGTCCTTCTTCATGCCAAACATCAAAAATAAAATGATGATATTTAAGCATAAGCTGGCATAATTCAAGCGCACTATAAGTTGATTGTGTATTGAGATTCATTAATTCTAATAAACGTTTATCAAGCGTTCGATTGTAATCATCTTTAGAATGATAATCTGCTATATTGACTCTGTCAATACAAATTTGATTTTGACACATGATGCAAGGTTGACAGATATCATCAGCAGCAGTTGTCAAACGTAATTGAACATTACGATCTTTAAGAATCCTATTGGCAACCTTATAAAAATCATGCCCCATTTTTTCATCTGATACGAAAATATTTATACCAGACCCATATAATTTTAAAATATCCATAAAATGATGTGGTTTTATTATAATTTGCTCCATATATTCACCTATCTTTCTATAAGTTGCTTCAAAACTTGTCTGACTTTATGAGCAGCATCTTCTTGAATTTCAATAATTTTTACACCTCTTGATTTTGCAACGTCCCTAAGCTCGCAGGCAATAGCTGTATGATATGAGCATCCTATAACAAGCAATATATCATTTTCCTGCAAATTAAAAATCATTTCATACGCTTTTTGATATTGAGGTGCTGGATCTCCATATAAAACAGGTTTGTTATAGAGTGAGTAAGCTCTATCCATTTCATCATCTTCTGGTAAACCTCCATGTAATTCTAAAGCATCACTTCCTGCCAATTGATGTAACCCATCAATATTCATTGTTATGATAGGAATCTTGTATTCAGCCAACACCAAATGAGCATCATTGGGCTTTGCTCCATTCATATTCGCCTTTAATTGTTGAATAACTTCATTATATTCTTCAGGATGCCTCTTTGCATAACTTCTAAATAATTTTTCTCTTACATCTGGTCTTTCCATAAAAGTTGGTATATGAGACTGTTTGGATATTCCTGCCCCAGTAAATGCTATTATTTTCATACTTTACCTCCATACTCGAATAGATTATAGCATATCTGTAACAAAACTTCTAAATTGTTATGAATATTTTTAATAATAAGAGATGACATATATCCTTAAAAGCAGAGTCATCACCTACTATTATTTTTAGTTTTTCTTTAGAATCCATATATTTTGATGTTTTCCTTTACGATATAACCGCTGATTACTATTATCAAAATATCTACACATCACATCCTTAATGGTTAATGAGTTACTTAATCGTATATATCAAATAAAATTCTAATATACACATGATTCTCCTTAAATCCATCTTTAGCTCCTCTATATGAACTATTAAATATTCATCCTTCATAAGCTTGTAGTTTAATCCTGAGTCTAACTCGCTTTTTATTTTCTAAGCAATGTCCCAACATTTCTACTTTCACTATTTTGGCTTCATATTCAATTCTAGACTTCATTGACTTTGATAAATAGCTTCTTATATCATGCATCTCCTTATCATATATCTTACAGCAGGCACATTCATCTTCATTCCATAAACAAATCATATCATATGAGGTTGCATATATTAATGTAACCTCAAATAGGAGTGAAGATTTCTCCACCCAAAGACATACTCTTCATACTCAAAATTATCAAACTTTCTCAATGAAATGAAGATCTTTTCTCAATTTTTATCTTTGATTTCTATATTCAATGAAAAAGTTTTTCCAAAACAGTAAATTCGATTGAAAAAGCATATATTCATCTTATAATAATCTATAAGAGGTGATTTTATGGATGAGTTTTTAAGAGATATTCATACAATGATATTTAAGGAATGGGTACTAATGCAAGATCAAGCCAATTACAAGATTCGTTTAGACTCACATAATGCAAATATTATTGTCATTGAAACAAACTATAGTTATAGCGAAGTTACATTTAATACAATGAATATTATTGAATTAAGTGTTACCAATACATTTACAAATGAAATAGAATTCTATTTGCATTTCCAAATGAAAACCATGAAACATGCTATAGAATTATTTCATGAAATGTTAGAAAGTATACATAAATTAATTCATCGCCCAATCACTAAAATTCTTTTAAGTTGCAGTGGTGGTATGACAACATCTTTTTTTGCTGAAAAGATGAATGAAGCAGCAAAATTATTGTACCTTAATTTTGAGGTTTCAGCCATTGGCTACAATCAACTATATAACGTTGGTGGGGATTATGATGTCATTATGCTAGCACCTCAAATTTCTTACATGCATGCCAAAGTACAAGAAATTTTAAAAGATCAAGTTGTTATTAAAATACCTCCTCAAGTCTTTGCTAAATATGATGTCGGAAAAACTTTAGGAATCATACGAGATGCTATGGATCAACGCAAAGCATCTCAAATTGAACCAACAGCTCCGATTTCTCTATTTAAGGCAGTTCATAATGATGTTAAAATTTTGACTCTATCTCTTTTTAGAAATAGTAATCGCGTTCATATAGCTTATCGTGTATATGGTGAACAAAATGATATTTTATTAGATAATGAAATTATTAAAAGTAATGTTGTTATTCAAGATATCTTCGATGTTTTAGATACTGTCTTTTTAAAGTATAAAGATTTAAATGTGATTGGAATATCTACTCCAGGTATTATCAATGATGGATTTGTTTCCTCATCAAATGTAAATGGATTTGGTGATATTGATTTATATAACATACTTACACAAAGATATCAGCAATCTTTCATTATTACAAATGATGTCAACACTGCAGCAGTTGGTTATTATGCATCTCAAGATCGTTATTCTTCAATTACATTTTTATTTCAACCAACCAGTTTCTATGCTGGAGCAGGTACAATTATTAATGGTCAGCTCATTAAAGGAAGATTACATCTTGCTGGCGAAGTTCAATACCTTCCTTTGAATCTGTCTAATGATAAACTGATTCTCAATAAAACTCCAGAAGGAGCAATTGAACTCGTTGCAAAGACAATTCTGTCTATTATCAGTGTTATTAGTCCTGATGCTATTATTCTGTCTTGTGTTTTAATTCCACAAGTTCATGAATTAAAAAAAGAATTAGAAAGATATGTCCCTGCACAGTATGTTCCTGATATTATCAAAGTTGAAGATATCCAAGAATACATTTTACTTGGTTTAATGATTCTTTGTGCCCGTTCTTTATAATTTTGATTTTTCTACACATATCGATAGAAAACGCTTACAATTAATGTTATAATAAATTTAACAAAACATTATAAAAAGGAGATGCTACCCATGGATATTAGTAAAAAAGTAGATGAATTACAAGATGCTAAGCATAAGTTACTATTAATTATAGGTCAACCTGGCAGTGGAAAATCTAAATTAATTAGAAAGTACAGTGAAGAGACTGGTATTCCTATTCTTGATCTCGATAAGATTTTTACTCATACACCTAATAATCAACTTATGCGTGAAATGCAAAATTTCTTGTCAACTTATCATCAAAAAGTTTTATTATTAGATAATAAAAAGATTCTTTATGCAAAAGACAGCAGTATAGACCTTTTGGCTTTCTTAAAAGAATTAAGTGAAAATATTATTGTTGTGGCAACTTGGAATGGAAAAATTGAAGACGGCCAAGTTTTCCATTTCTGTAAAGATGCACCTGAAGATCTCATCTACTCTGTTGATAAAGAAGACTTCAAATATATACTTTGTTAATAAAGGACACAATGTGTCCTTTATTTTTGTTTTTTTAGTTGTTGTTCCCCCAAAGCAACCAATCTTTTTGTCATCTCTCCTCCAATTGAACCACTGAATTCAGCTAAATTTTCTCCCTGTGACTGATTCATTGCTTCATTAGCAATTTCATATTTCATTTGATCTACCGCATCACGTGCTTGTGGTACAACCAAACGATTTCTATGTCGACTCATAATTTCACCTCATCTTTCTATTTATTTTGTGCTATCCTCAGATTTTTAAAGAAAAAAAGAAAAAAGTTTATTTGACTTTTTTCTCTATTTCGATAACATATGGAGAATTCTTTTTATTTAACATACAATAACATGATACATTATATTGATGAGTATCTAATTGTTTTACATAATCATCAATCCATAGACTCTCCTCATAACCTTCCTGATGCCCAGGATAAACAACTATAAACAAAGCAACATTCATCATTCTTATTGCTTTTTCAACAGCTATTTTTGTAGTTTTCAAAAGAGTCGTCACATGATGATCAGTTAATGGCAAATATCCCAAATTAAATATACCAATATCAAACGACTCAAGATAACAATCAATATTTTGATGTCCATCCAAAATAAGCTGTACATCTCTATTATAACCAATCAGCTTCTGAGTTTTCTCTATTGCTTGTCTTTGGATATCAAACGCATAAACTTTTTGACAATGTTGTAACAAAAACAAAGTATCATGTCCATTTCCCATTGTCATATCTACACCTATTAATTGTTGAGGATAAGTTTGTATCCTTTGATGGACATATTCAACCATTGTTAACATAATTCCACTCCTTCATATGAATAGTTTTCCATTTATTATCTATAATATAAATATGAAAACATTATATAAATCTCTATTAGTACTTACAATTTTAACTTTAATTTTTCGGACTCTCACATTTTTTCAGTACAGTCTCTTTATTTCTATCGCTTTATTACTCGTTGTCCACTGGATTCCACATATTCTTTATAAGACTGAATATGTGGCATATATTTATTTAACTCAAGTTTTAGGAACAACTTGCGGATTTTACAATTTACCCTATTATGATAAATTTATGCATTTTTTATCTGGAGCTATTTTTGTGATTATTGCATACATTATCCTTAAAAAGTATATCAAAGAAAAACCATTGCTGATGATTATGATGAACTGTGTGGAAACGGCAATTGCATTTCTTTGGGAAGTCTTTGAATACAGCGGACTTTTGCTTTTTAACTATGATGCTTCTCGTCATTATACAACCGGTGTTCATGATACAATGCAGGATATGATTTTTTCATTTATAGCTGGATTAATAATCACTTATATTATTTATAAATATCCATCTTACATTGATAGTCTTTATAAATTACCACCAGATAACCTTGAGTTATCTTCTCAACAATCGCATATCTAAATAACAATTCTCTATCTAATTGGTATCTTTCAACCAAGTCTTTTATCACTTCTTTTCTTTCTTGGGGTGTTAAAGTTGGAAGATACCATTTCTTTGGTTTTACCTTGAATTGTGATAAATAATCCTGAATGAGTAATTCATGATAATCTTCCCTTTGTAAATATCGATCCAAATATGAAAATAACTCATCTAATTGATACCCCATTTTCTTATATCCCTGTTTTTCATAGAAACAACCAAGATGATAAAAGAAATAAAACGCAGATTTCTGTTCATCCATAACAGCATTCATTGTTCTGACAAAGCGTCCACTATTCCAATACTTTTCTAGCATATCCTCAGCAATATGAATGTTATGGACATCCGTTTGAGATAGCCATTTGTTTTCAATCATTTCATAAGGGGATTCTTTCTGATAAATATATCCATATTCATTAGCATCATTTCTTAAAGATGTTCCTCTTAACAGTTTTAAGAAACCTAACTGAAGTTCTTTTGCACGAAATGCGAACACATCATCAAATGATTTTGCAAAGCGTTCATAAGATTCATAAGGAAGCCCAGCAATAAGGTCTAAATGCAGATCACATTTCCCATCTGACATCAATTGTTGAACAACTTCACTTAGCCTTTCAAAATTTTGCATTCTCTTCACTGCTTGATTCGTCGGTTCATAGGTAGACTGAATTCCTATCTCAAATCTTAGCAAACCTTTTGGTGCATTTTCACTAATAAAATCAATGATTTTTTGATTCAATACATCAGCATTAATTTCAAACTGAAATTGTTGACCTGATTGATAGTGTTTAAATATATAATCCAATATCATAATTGCATGATGAGCATCAGCATTAAAACTACGATCTAAAAACTTTACTGTTTTAACACCACTTTGACAAATTAATTTCAATTGTTTTTTTAAATAACTTTCACTAAAAAAACGTAAACCTTTCTCTAATGAAGATAAGCAATATTGACATTGAAAAGGACAACCTCGACTTGATTCAAAATAGAGAATACGTTTTGACATATTGTCTTGATCTTGAGGTAAGATATAGGGAGAATCTAAACTTTCAACATAAGAAAGTGGCACACAGGCTACATCTTCACTTATATGCCCTAGATATTGAACTCCTGTTATATCTATCTTTTCATGATTTTCAATAGCCTTAAGTAATGCTGGGAAAGCAACCTCACCCTCACCACAAATAACATAATCAATTTGATAATTCTTTAAAAAATAGTCTGCTTCATATGTCACTTCTGGACCACCTAAAATAATAATGATATTTGGTTGCCTTCTCTTTAGCATAGCACATATTTTTTGAATATATTCGATATTCCATATATAACTAGAAAAAGCAACAATCTGACACTGCATTCTCAAAATATCTTCAACGATATGTTCCAAAGAGTCTTTAATTGTATATTCCTTAAAATCAACATCATGTTCATGATAACTTGCTACATATAATAAACGTAATGATAATGAAGTATGAATAAACTTCGAATTTAATGTTGTGATTAATGTTTTCATATAATCTCCTAAAAATAATCTAGGGTTCCCCCTAGATTATTGATTCTCCTTAATTGATGGAATAATACCTTCATAGAGACAGTATTCCTCTAATGTCCATTTGTTCTGGAATATTTTTTGTGCTGCATCTTTGCCCACATATCTAAAATGCCATGGTTCTTTACCAATCCCTGTAATATCTGCTTTATCTTCCTCAAACCTTAATATAAATCCATATTTATAGGAATTTTTAACACACCACTTGTATTCATCAGTATCACCAAATACCAATCTTTCTCCACTAATAACACTTTGACTTGTTAAATCAACACCTAATCCAGTCTGATGTTCACTTGCACCAGGTTCAGCAACAAGGCTTGCTGCTGTAACTTCATCATATTTCTTAAAATAATCATCATAAGTTTTCTTTTGAGCACTATATGAACGATATGCACTATTCACTACCAAATTATATCCTAAGTCTTTGGCATCTTTATACATCTGCGTTAAAGCATCAGCAGCCTCTTTACGAAGAGATGGATTATCACAATCAGGTGCAACTGGCATATCTGGTTTCACCAAATCATCTGGCTCATATGATGATGGTAATTGAAAACCTTTTTTAACCAAATTCAAAATATTTTTTGGATCTTGAATCGTATATATTTTTGTAGCTTTATTCTTAGAAATAATAAATGGATATGTTGTTGATAATACAGCATAATTATAATTCTTCTTATCTTCATAAACCTTCATATATTTATCCATATCAGTAAAGACAAAACCCTTCACCTGCATATAAGGTTGAACTTGTGCATATTTATATGATTTGTTAATAAGATATTTTAAATCATCTATACGAGCAGTTTTTAAAACTTCCCAAATCTGATTATCAGTATAACTTAAAGCCTTTAATTGATTGGCATAATTATTAAAAATATCATTGACCGTTGTCACAACAGCCTTAACTTTTAAATCTTTATGTAAAGACAAATAGTGTTCATACTCATCATAATATTTAACTTCTTCACTTTCTTTAATCCAGTCTTGAATATGTTCCATTTTATCATGTGATAAAACCTCATCAACTTCATCTCCACTCAATGATAAAATATCATTTTGTTGAGAAAATGAATAACCTTTTACTAACAATTGAATACGACTAAAATTAAACCAAATCAATGCTGCCAGTATAAGGGCAACTCCAGCTGTTATGATAGCGATTCTATCCCAACGAATTCTTGATTTTCTTGAACTCGAATATGAACTATAATATGTATATCTTTTCCCACGATGAAATCTCATAGTCTACCTCTTTTCTCTTGCTTTTATAGTTTATCATATTCATATTTGAAATTCCATATTTAACTATAAATTTACACAATTAATCTCATTTCGACAACACAATTATATTGCAATATAGCCCAATATATGTTATTTTAAATGTTGTATATAAAGGAGGTTACTCTATGCATTTTGTTATTTGTGCATTCATTGCACTAATTTGTTTAATAACAGCTATTCTTTTTACAGAAGTATTTCCAAAATGGTTCAAAGCTTTTTTAACGCTTATAGGCGCAGGAACTTCTGGATATGCCTTAGCTATTTTGATTAGAAAAATCGCAATCTGGACAAAGGCTTTTGCTAAACCGCAATTATTACCAACTGCTGGAATTTGTGCTGTGGTGATGCTTGTTTTGATTATCATCGTTGTTGTTATTATTAAGAAAAAGAAAAAATCTTAATGAAAGAGGAAGATTGTTGGTCTTCTTTTTTTGTATTTAAAAAGATGATTTGAGAAAATCATCTCTAAACAATCTTTGTTGAACATTCCTCTAGGTTAATAACCTTATCAACAATAGGAAGATAAAATTCAGGTTCATGACTCACAAGAATAACAGCCCCTTTAAAAGCAATTAAGGCTTGTTGCAATGATTCTTTCGCATCCACATCTAAATGATTGGTAGGTTCATCAAGTACCAGAACATTGGCTTCGCGATTCATAATCTTGCATAATCTTGCTTTCGCATTTTCACCACCTGATAAAACCATCATTAAAGATTCAATATGATCTGTCGTTAATCCACATTTCGCTAACATACCTCGAATTTCACCATTGGTACGATCAGGAAACTCATCCCATATATAATCAAGCGCTGTTCTCTTTAAAGCAGCCTCTTCTTGCTTGAAGAAACCAATTTGAACAAATAGATCTTGAATAACGATACCACTATATGGTTTCAGCATTCCAATTAATGTTTTTAATAAAGTTGTTTTGCCTAACCCATTAACACCTTTAATAGCGACTTTTTGAGAACGTTCAAAAATCATATCCATAGGTTGCGTTAAAGGTGAATCATAACCAATCACAAGATTTTGACATTCAAACAAAACTTTCCCTGGTGTTCTGGCTTCCAAGAAAGAAAAAGTAGGTTTTATTTTTTCTTTAGGCTTATTGATAATATCCATTTTATCTAATTTCTTCTGTCTTGAATGAGCCATATTACGAGTGGCTACTCGGGCTTTGTTTCTAGCTATAAAATCTTCTAATTCAGCAATCTCTTTTTGTTGTTTTTGATAGGCATTTTCTTGTTGTTTTTTCTTTAATTCAGCTTGTTGTAAGTAATAATTATAATCGCCCTTATATCTTGTTAATTCTCCATTATCTAAATGATAAATAACATTAATGACATTATTTAAGAATGTTGTATCATGACTGACCAAAATAAAAGCATTCTCATAATTAATAAGAAAGTTTGTTAACCATTGAATATGATGTTCATCTAAATAGTTTGTTGGTTCATCAAGAATTAAAATCATAGGATTCTCTAACAACAATTTAGTAAGCAAGACCTTTGAACGCTGTCCTCCAGATAATTCATCTACCTTCTTATCTAATCCAATTTCATTCAATCCTAAACCACTGGCAATCTCTTTGATTTTCACATCAATTGTATAAAAACCACCATGTTCCAATATTTCTTGTATTTCTCCTACATCTTCCATCAGTTTGGTCATTGCATCTGCATCCGCAGTTGCCATCTCTTCATATATTGATAGCATTTCTTGTTCTAGATCAAAATAATGCCTAAATGCATTTTGTAAGACTTCATATATTGTTTGACCTGGTTGTAGAGTTGTATGTTGATCTAAATAGCCAGTAGTTATTCTTTTACACCATTCTATTTTTCCTTCATCTGGTGCTAATTTCCCAGTAATAATATTTAAAAAAGTTGTTTTCCCTTCTCCATTAGCACCAACAAGTCCAATATGTTCTCCATTAAGCAAACGAAAACTTGCATCTTCTAATATTGTTCTTCCACCAAAATCATGACTCACATGTTCGACATTGAGTATACTCATAAAATCCCTCTTTTCTCATAAGAAAAGGAAGTGTTTACTTCCTTTAAAGTACTTCTATTATACAATAATGATGTTTAATTTCAATCATTTCTTTATGAATTGATTAGGGAAAGTATTGCTACATCATTATTTTCTTGACTTTATAAGAAATCACAAGGGGACTAATGTCCCCTGTGCTTTTCTTTTCTTTTGCGTTGTTGGATAGCAAATTTTTCTTGCTTGATAAAAAGTTGATTATCTTTTGTCTTTTGCTTTTTTGTTTCCTTCATCTTTTCATGAAGTAACTGTAAAGCTTGTTGCGATTTTGTTCCTAACCCCAATGTTTGCATTTGATGTTTAACCATTCTTTGTAACCGTTTAGGATTTTGTTTACGCTCTTTAGCTTTGACAACAACACTTGGACTCCATTTCAAATGTATATATTGCTTTTGAATCATTTGGAGTAACTCTTCAGTCTGTGGTTCAGTTCCAAGGATAACTTTACACACCTGTAAAAAGCCTTGATTTGTCTCCTCAAAAAGACCTACCCAAACACCTTCATCAAAATACACACGAAAAGATAATGAAATTTGACCCATAATTTTGTCCTCCTTTGTTTATAATGCACAAAGAATGGACGACCAAGGAGGAAGGTTACTGACTGCAAGCAGTGATCCGACTACCAACGGATTCTCAATGTGTTTTTATCTTTGCAACTCTATTATAACACAAAAGATGTACATTCAAAGGGTACATCTTTATCTTATTTAAAATTCTTTTTTGTCCATGATATGGCAACTTAACATATATGATATAAGCAAAAGTACAATACCAATTCCAATCACAATAACTGCTAACCCTGAAGGACCTAAAGCATTAATATTAACTAATAAAGGTGCTAAATCAATATTTAAGAATTCAGCTAATTGAATGAGAATGAATCCAATTGCAACAGAACATCCTACAACCACTACCAATGCAATATTTCCTTTATTTTGCCCAAACTTTAATTGTACTGGTACCATTAATGAAATAAATAACGCCATCAAACCTAACATAATTGTACATGTCATTAATAATTCAGGAATATTGATGTCAGGCTGAGTTGCATAATTATAAATACAAGTTAAAGCTGTAGATACAAACCAAAAACCAATCCCTAATATTATAGCCAATATATATTTAGAGTTGACATAGAGACGACGTGTAACTGGTAATGCCATCAAGAATGAGTACCCATTGTCATATTCATCATAGCTAATAGAACTCACTACAAATAATGACCCAATAATAGTCGAATAACTCACGATAAAAGTAGGATTATAATTCATGAAAAGAAACATAACTGAGAAAACTATAATCATAAATATAAAGCTCTTTTGATTTTTTAATAACATTAAATCCTTGATTAATAATCCTTTCATTATTTTTCCCCCTTAATCATTAACATAATAACATCATCAATATTTCCTTTTTCAACAACAATACTTGGATAATTATCAAGATAATACTGCTTTTGATTTGTTAAGCAACTATAACCAAATGGTTCTTTCTTTATTCTTAATATATACTGTCTGTCTAATTTTTGATATTGATTTTGATCTAATTTTAAGATTGCATAATCACTTAATAAAACATCAGTTTCTTCATGCATAATAACATGTCCATTATGAATCATATATAAATCATCACATAATCCTTCTAAATCACTAGAAATGTGAGAACTGATGAGAATAGAGCGTGATTCATCTTCCTCCATATATTTCCTCAAAACATCAAGCAGTTCATCTCTTGCCAAAACATCCAATCCAGCTGTTGGTTCATCTAAGATAAGAAACTGTGCATCATGTGACAGAGCCACCAGAACCTTTAATTTTGCTTGCATTCCTGTTGAAAATTCTTTGATTTTTTTGTCTTTTGGCAATCCAAATTGTTGACATCTTTCTAAAAATTTAACCTTATTAAATTTCTTATATAAATTTGATAAAACAGGAACAATATCTCCAATCGTTAGATAACCACTAAATCCTGAATCAGATAAAACAACACCAATTTTCTCTTTATCTTTCATATCAAGTTTTTGAACATCTTTTCCAAACAATTCAATAACTCCACTATCCTTTTGAATCAAATTCAGGATAGCCTTAAATGTTGTACTTTTCCCTGCTCCATTTTGTCCAATCAAACCTGTAATACACCCACTTTTGACTTCAAGGGAACAATCAAGTGTAAATTGTTGATAATGCTTTTTTACATTTGTAAGTTTTAGCATAATTTATTCCTCCATAATTAAATGAAATAATTCTTTCATTTCTTCTTTACTCATTCCGCTTCTTAATCCTTTTTGGATGGCCTTCTCCAAATCAGATTCCACTTCTTTTCTTTGTTCTTCTTTTAACATTTCCTGATTAGCTGCACCAACATAGGTTCCTTTTCCATGTACAGTCACAGTAAATCCTTCTTCTTCAAGATAATCGTACGCTTTCTTGACTGTTAGAGCACTAATTTTTAGTTCTTTAGACAAAGAACGAACAGATGGTAATATATCATTTTCTTTTAATATACCATTAATGATCATGGCTTTGATTTGTTCGATAATTTGCTCATATATAGGTACCATTGACGAATTGTTAATAATGATTTTCATATTTTTCCTCCTCTGTTCACAAACAGTATATAACAGTATAGAACTGTTGTCAACTGTTATATACTGTTTGTTTATGTTTTTTTATTCTATTAACCATATCTTAACATAATTTTCATTCATTCTTGATAGTTATTTTCTTTCTATTTTATATAATATAAGTGAAGAAGGTGGTTATATGGAACGTCAAATCAAACAATATAATGAATACACATTCGCAGCACTTGCTTTTTCTCTACTTTCCCTAGTTGGTTCATTATTAAGTGTTCTCAATGCTATAACACTGATTACAACATATCAGCTTCTTCAAGAAGCAAAGAAACATGGCATCAGCCAACGTCAAAACAAAGTGATATCAGCTATATTTGAAGCCAGTCTTTTGCTTACATTATGTATCACAATTTTATATGTATCTATTCAATTATAATCTTCAATAGAATGAAGACCAGGAGTTCTCCCCACTCTTGGTCTTTTATCTATATTTATGTTCATGCATTTGAAAGCGACAGACAATGAGAGTTGCAATTACGATAACAACGCCATAGATAATATATACAAGCATTAAGGCTAAAAGACCTTTTGCCAACATCGAAGAAATATCATAAGTACTATTTACAAACCTTTCATCAACAATATCTACAGTTAGTCCTTAAACATCAAAAGCCTTATTTTTAAATAAAAACCCATAGTCCTGCAACTTGACATACTATAGCATAGTATAAATACCCCCCTTTTTAAACATATTTACCATCTCCCTTATTGGAACTTATTCTATCATTCTCTATTAAAAAATTTTTTCATTTTCTAAAAACACTATTTGAAGAAGAAAAAGACCTTCTTCAAAAGGTCTTCATTACATTTATTCATTTGCTTGAATATATACACTGACACTCCCACCATTGACTATAAAGACACCATTTCCCTGCCCATCAATTTGAATATGTGCCTTATAATTCCCAAGCGCATCATACCAATATGTCCCAGCATATTGAAGACCAACATACATAGTTTTACAGCCTCCAACACTATCGCTCATCAGGCAAACTAAGCCACTCTTTTGCAGACCATCACGAACCCAACCTATAATACTGCTATCATCAAAATAATCTCGTTGTAATCCTAAGGCATAATTCTTTCTTAAAAACAATAAACAATCTAACATCTCTGATTTCCCAGAAATCTGACTATATGGGATTCCATAATAATCACCATAAAATATGCAAGGATAACCATCTTTTCTTAACAGTATTAAAGCGTAAGCAAGAGGTTTAAACCAATCAGCAATCCATGATTGTAATCCTTGAGATGGCTGAGTATCATGATTATCAACAAAAGTCACAGCTTTATCATTTGCTATCTGAACCAATGTTCCGTCAAAAATCTTAGCCATATCATAATTCCCATTGGCATATGAAGCCTCATAGAAATGATAATGTAAAGGCACATCAAATAAAGAGACTTCTCCCTCCACTTCATTTAAATAATTGCACAAGCGACGGACATCACCATGCCAATATTCCCCAACTGTAAAGAGTTCTTTTTGATAATGTTGCCTCAACTGACGAATCAAGTCTTTATAAAAATGGGCTCCGATATGTTTCACTGCATCTAAACGAAAACCATCAAGTCCAGTGACTTCCAAATACCACTGTGCCCAATCTTCTAATTCAGCAACAACATGAGGATTAGAAAAATCAATATCAGCTCCCATTAAATAATCAAAATTGCCATTTTCACCATCTACTTGAGTATCCCAATGTTTATCTTTAAATAAAAAGGTTGCATGACGTTTTGACAAAATATCATAATCTATTCCATCAAAACATGTCCAGTTCCATGTAAAATCACTATAAACTTGTTGTCTTTTTGGAAATGTAAAAACAGTAGGAACTTCGATTGTTTCTTCACCACTTGTCACTTCATTTTTATTATTTTGATTGACTTCATAAGCTTTTACAAATTCATTTGCATCAGCACCCATTTTATGATTGAGAACAATATCTCCATAAGCCTGTATACCAACTTCATGTAAAGCACAAATTGCATCTCTATATTCTTCTTTTGTCCCATACTTTGTACGAATGGTTCCCTTTTGATCAAATTCACCTAAATCATAAATATCATATACGCCATAACCTACATCATGAATTCCACCAATTCCTTTAAAAGCCGGAGGCATCCAAACAGCTGTTATTCCTATTTCTTTTAAATGCAAGGCATCTTTTTTTAATAAAGTCCATAAATGTGGTTCTGGACTTAAATACCATTCAAAATATTGCATCAATACTCCATTTTCCATTTTAACACCTCCATAGTCTCTCTATTATACACCTTTTTGCTTATAATAAAAAGATAATTATTATTGCTTTTAGCAATGATAATGATATAATATTTGCGAGGTGAAAATAATGACAACAATTATATTAGATACGATTCAAGAAGAAAAACTAAAATTAATTTGTAAAGAAAAAAAGCAAGATATAACAAGGTTTATTCATCATTTAATTTGGGAAGCAATTGAAGATGAGGAAATGACTAAACTGGCAGATAAGGCTTATGCTGAATTTTTAAAAGATCCTGTGACTTATTCATTAGAAGAAATACAGGAAATGTATCATTTATGAAATATCAATGTATTTTTACAAAAAATGCAGAGAAGGAATTTAGTAAAATAGATTCATATCAGCAAAAAAAGATAGATACATGGATAATTCATAATCTTAAAAATTGTATAGTTCCTCGTCAATACGGAAAATCTTTATCTGGTCAATTGCAAAGATACTGGTCATACCGTGTTGGGAATTATCGTATTATCTGTGAAATTGATGATGAAAACAAAAGCATTTATATCATGACAATTGGACATCGCAGTGATATCTATGACAAAATGATTCGTGAAGAAGACATCTTATATGAAACTGAAAAAATAGAGGATGAGTATTAAACCCAGCCTCTATTTCATTAATTGATCAATAACACCTATCATTTCCTCAATTTTTTTATCAGCATCTTCAGAATCCATTGCATCATGTACACAATGTTTCATATGAGCCCCTATAATCTCTTTATTGGCACGCTTTAAGATGGCTTGAGTCGCCATGATTTGATTAGAAACATCGACACAATAGCGATCTTCTTCAATCATCTTCAAAATACCATCAATTTGTCCTCTTGCGGTTTTTAACAAACGTGTGACTTGTGACTTATCAGCTTTCATTATTCAAACCCTACGACTTTATATCCAGCATCTTCAACTGCTTTTGTTAAAACTGTTTCTTCAACATCATGATCTAATTCGATATTTGCACAATTGTTTTTCAAATCAACAGTGGCTTTCACACCATCAATACCATTTAATGCTTTTTCAACATGTGCTTGACAATGAGCACACATCATTCCTTCAATATTCATTTTTTTCATCATCTTTCTCTCCTTTTTTCTGATCGTTTGTTTCGGTTTAAAAAATCTTAATCTTAAAGCATTACTAACTACAAAGACTGAACTTAAACTCATGGCTGCTGCTCCAAACATTGGATCTAATAACCAGCCAAAGAATGGATAAAATAGTCCTGCTGCAATTGGAATTCCAATGACATTATAGAAGAACGCCCAGAAAAGATTCTCTTTAATATTTCTAATAACAGCATGACTGAGTTCAATGGAATGAACAACATCTTGTAAATCATTTTTCATTAAAACCAAATCTGCTGAATCTATAGCAATATCAGTACCAGATGTCATCGCAATTCCAACATCAGCTCTCATCAAAGCTGGCGCATCATTAATTCCATCGCCAACCATAATGACAGTACGCCCCTGCGCTTGTAAATCTCTGATATGTTTTTCTTTATCTTGAGGTAAAACTTCAGCAATAACTTCTATTCCTAATTTATCACCAATCGCTTTGGCTGTCAAAGCATTATCTCCTGTTAACATATAAACAGATAAATTCATATCTCTTAATGATTGAATAGCCTGCTGACTTGTTTCCTTTAAAACATCACTCACAACAATCATACCTATCAATTGTTCATCTAATGCATAGTAAAGAGGTGTTTTTCCAAAACTAGCCAACTTTTGTGATGTTTCATAAACATCTGATAAATCAATACCATGTTCTTCCATCATCCGTTTGTTTCCAGACAAAAGAGTCTTACCATTGAGTTTTCCTATTAACCCTTGCCCTTGCACCATTTCAAATGAATCAACTGTTTGAAATGTCAAATCCATTTGTTGAACATATTCAACAATGGCTTTAGCAAGCGGATGTTGTGATGCATTTTCAATAGCAGCTGCTGTTTTCAACAATTCTGTTTCACTTATATGTTGTGGATAGATATCCGTTACTTGAGGTTTCCCTTTGGTTATTGTTCCTGTTTTATCCAAAACAATACTATCAGCCTTTGACAAAAGTTCTAAATTTTCTGCTGATTTAATGAGTATCCCTAATTGAGCACCTTTTCCAGTTCCAACCATAATAGCCGTTGGTGTGGCAAGCCCTAAAGCACATGGACAAGAAATAACCAAGACAGCAATTGCACATGTTAAGGCAAAATGAAATGTTTGAGCGCCAAGCGTTATCCACCCAATAAAAGTCAATAACGAAATCACCATGACAATAGGAACAAAGATACCACTAATTTGATCAGCTAATTTTGCAATCGGAGCTTTCGATGAACTCGCATCTTCAACCAGCTGAATAATTTTTGAAAGAGTTGTATCACCACTTGTATGAGTTACCTTCACCTGAATATAACCTTCTACATTCATTGTTGCTCCAATAATTTTATCATCAACAGATTTATCAACAGGTAAACTTTCACCTGTAATCATAGATTCATCAATCGATGTCTGTCCCTTTATAATCACACCATCAACAGGAATGCTTTGTCCTGACTTCACAATAACAATATCTCCAATTTGGACATCTTCAATGGCCACAACAACTTCTTGTCCATCTATCAAAACAGTTGCAGTTGAAGGCATTAAATTCATTAATTTTTCTATCGCTTCTGATGTTTTCTTTTTAGAACGAGATTCTAAATATTTTCCCAATGATATTAATGTTAAAATCATCCCAGCTGACTCAAAATAAAGTTGCATCATATACTGATGAGCCTCATTCATATTGCCATGACCTAAATCATAGCCCATCATAAAGATAGCATAAATACTATAAATAGCTGCTGCAGCTGAACCTATGGCAATCAAAGTATCCATATTGGGACTCTTATGCCATAATGACTTGAATCCTCTTTGGAAATAACCACGATTGATATACATGATGGGTAATGTTAAAAATAATTGTGTCAATGCAAAGACCATCATATTTTCATGTCCAAGTAAAATATCTGGAAGTGGTGCTCCCATCATATGTCCCATTGAAATATAGAATAGTGGAATCAAGAATACAAATGATAAAATCAATGACTTCTTTTTCTCATCAATACTCTCATTTTGAGTTGTCTGTTGAACCTCTGTTTTCTCTGGCATAGCCTTATAACCCGCCTCTTCAACAGTTTTCATAATCAAAGCATCATTGACTTTGTCTTCATCAAACTCCACAACCATAAAATTGCTTAAAAGATTGACATTCACACTTTGAATACCATCAATATGTCGAATGGCTTTATCAATATGTGCACTACACGCACTACAAGTCATACCAATAATATCATACTTTCGTTTCATAACAATACCTCCCACCCCTAAGGGGTATACTAACATTATATACATTCTTTCTGATTTGTCAAAGCATATGAAAAAAGAAGTTATCTTTATGATAACCCCTTCACTCTTATTTATACTTTATAACCTTACGATATCCTGTTACAAAATCAACCTCATTCTCTAATTCCTCACCTTTTTTAAAATGCTGTAGATTACGAATAACAAGATCAGTGAAATAATCTCTTGCACTTTTCCAAGCATATCCACCTGAAGCATGAGGTGTTATCAATACATTCTTCAAATCCCATAAGTCATGTTCTTGATTTAATGGCTCTTCTTCAACAACATCTAAGCCAACCCCATAAAGATGTCCAGTTTCCAAAACTTCAATTAAATCATTTGTACATATTGCACTTCCTCTGCCAATATTAATAAGAACAGCATCACCCTTCATCAAGAATAAACGTTTTTTATCAAACATATGAATTGTTTCTCTGGTTTGCGGTAATGCTAAAATAACAAAATCAGCTTGCGGTAAAACTTCATCAATATGACTTGTTGTATACAGTTCATCAATACATGGAGGGAGCGGCGATAAAGTTCTTTTAACACCTATAATATGACAATCAAATGCTTTTAAACGCTTTGCTAATTCATATCCTAAATCTCCTAATCCAATAATTGCAACTGTACTCTGATAAAGCTCTTTTCCAGTGGAAACACTCTGCCATAAGTGTTCATCCATATGATGGATATAAGTCTTAATATTCTTATTTAATGTAAGAATCAAACCTAATGTATGCTCAGCAATAGCTTTTCCATACGTACCACTCGCATTTGTTAATTTTGTGCGAGGATGCAGTAAACCTGCTTTGACATAGCCATCACTCCCAGCACTATGTAACATCATTAATTGTATATTATCTCGATTCAAATTGACATGATCAGCAACATTTCCAACAATCACATCACAGTTATCTATCATATTCTGAGTCACAGTATGCCCATCGCCATAAATAAATTCATCTTCCAAAAAACTCATTTCAATCTTCTCAAAGTTCTCTTTTTGTAAAGGTGCTAACATTAGTATTCTCATATAACTCCTCCTTGATAGCATTATAACACCTTTTGTTCTATTACAGATAAAAAACTTAGATATATGAAAAGAAATCACTTTATTGACGAGTCAAAATTCCTTCTTCTCATACCTAAAATCAGTGGGAACAGAGTTAACATCTTAACGAATCTATTTGATTTCTACTCTTTAAGTTTTACTTGCATCTTATCATGAATAAACTCTGTCAAAAAGAAAAATCACCATATGGTGATTAATCAATAAATTCATTATAAATTGCTTTAATAGCTGGTTCAAAATAACAATTTCTAACACCAATAATAATATTTAACTCACTTGATCCCTGATCAATCATCTTGATGTTAATATTTTCTTTAGCAAGGGCATTGAACACTCTCGCAGCTGTTCCTCGACTTGCTTTCATACCACGACCAACGACAGCAATTAATGCCAAATCTGATTCAAGTTCAATCGAATCTGGTTGAACTGCTCGATGGAGTCCTGCCAAAACATCTTGTTCTTTATCAATAAATTCATCAGTATTCACAATAATTGTCATTGTATCAATACCAGAAGGCATATGTTCAAAAGACAAATCATGTGCTTCAAAAACTTCTAATACTTTACGCCCAAATCCAATCTCAGAGTTCATCATATCTTTTTCAATCATAACAGTTGCAAAACCTTTTGTTCCTGCAATCCCAGTAATAACATGGGCAGGTTTATGACATGTGCTTTCAACAATTAAAGTTCCTGGATCTTCGGGATGATTTGTATTTTTTATATTAATAGGGATCCCTTCACTACGTACTGGGAAAACAGAATTTTCATGAAGAACAGAAGCTCCCATATAAGATAATTCTCTTAACTCTTTATACGTAATTGTTTCAATCACATCAGGCTCCTTCACAATACGTGGATCAGCAATTAAAAAGCCAGAGACATCAGTCCAGTTTTCGTATAAATCTACTTTTCCATTTTTAGCAACAATTGAACCAGTAACATCAGAACCACCACGTGAGAATGCTTTAATAATCCCCGAACCATCATTTAATGACCCATAGAATCCAGGTATAACTGCATTTTCAACATTGGCTAAGGCAGCAGATAAAATAGGATCTGTCTTTTCAATATCATAATTCCCATGTTCATCAATAAAAATAACATCTTTAGGATCTATAAACTGAAATTCAAGATAATGAGCTAGAACTTTCCCATTTAAATATTCTCCACGGCTAGCTGCATAATCTTCACCAATTTGATCTTCAAATGCTTTTTTCATGATTTCAAAATCTTCATCTAAAGAGATATTTAATTTTAACCCATCAATAATATCTTGATATCTTTCTTTGATTTCTTCAAATGTTGCATTGAATTCAGATTTGTTTTGAGCACGATAAGCCTTATATAATAAATCAGTCACTTTTGTATCTTCTTTAAATCTTTTTCCTGGTGCACTTGGTACAACAAATTTTCTTTCCTTATCTTCTTTAATAATTTGATATACTTTTTTAAATTGCTTGGCATCTGCTAAAGAAGATCCACCAAATTTAACAACTTTACTCATAAATTCTCCCCTTTTCAATCACATATGTTATACATAAGAATACAATATTCTCATCTCTTTATCAATAGATTTCATATTTAATCAATAAAAGAAGTCATATACTTATTTTTTGAATTCATCTATTTGTTCATCAGTAAAATAATTTCTTCCCATTTTTAACACATCTTTTCTTTAAGTATACAAAAATACCCTATAGATGACACGCTTTTTTATTTCGTGTCCATTCTATAGGATATAGATTCATAAACTTCTTTTATTGTAAGAGATTGTCGTCACCGTCTCTCTCAATTGAACCTGTTAATATCAAAAGTGCATCAATAATACCCCAAACAACAGAAACAAATGTTGTAAGACCAAAGGTCAAAATTCCCATAAAGAATAAAACTATTTGTATAAATCCTTTAGATGAGTAACCTAAATAAAAATTATGAACACCTAAGCCACCTAAAATGATGCCTAATAAAATTGCTACAACTTTTGATTTATAAACTATCGGTTTATTTCTTTCAGGTATGATATGGTAGCCACAAGTTAAACATGTCTCCATATTTCCTTCAATCTCTGCACCACAATTAGGACAATGATTTCTTGGCAAAACTATTTTACTACCACAAAAACTACAAAATTGACTACCCTCTTTAATTTCTTTCCCACAATTTGGACAATACATTTTATCCCTCTTTACTTTCTAAAAGTGATTTCACTTGTTTGGTCATTCATACTTTCAATAATTGCCAATGATTCTAAATGATATCCAGCTTCTCTTATTTTATGGCCACCCTCTTGATACCCTTTTTCAATCACAATTCCAACACCTTCAACAACACCACCAGCTTGTTGAACCAAATCAATCAAACCAAAAATAGCACATCCATTCGCTAAGAAATCATCAATAATTAAAACATGATCATCTTGATTTAAATATTGCTTTGAAACAACAACATCGTTTGTTTTTTGATGTGTATAAGAATCTATACGGGTATGATAAAGTTCATCTGATATATTTGATGTTTTTGCTTTCTTTGCAAAAACAACAGGAACATAACCAAAATGTCTTGATGCCATAACAGCAACACCAATACCACTTGCTTCAATTGTTAATATTTTTGTGATTTTTTTATCTTTAAATAATTCTTTAAATTCTTCTCCCATTTTTTCTAGAAAAGAAACATCTATTTGATGATTTAAAAAACTATCTACTTTCAAGACATTTCCTTCTTTAACAATACCTTCTTTTAATATTTTTTCTTCTAATGCTTTCATAATACTCCTTATACCATTTGTTGATAAACAACTCTAAATATTTGTTTTTTTATTTGGTCAAATGAATAAACATTGATGGATTCCGGATAACTCATCAACATCAGATTCACTTCTGTTGCATTTGACCTTAATGTAGGCTGAATATAATGAAAAGGATTTAAAACATAACCATTTCTTTCATAGAAACCAATGCGACGTTTTGAGATATCATCTGTTGGTTCTTCCACTTCCAATATAAGAAGTTTATGAGGAAATAAAGTTTTCATTTCATCTAAAAGAATACTTCCAATACCTTGTCCACGTACAGATTCATCCACAGCAAAGTTTTCCAAATATACAAAATCATCAAATTCCCAAATAAGCAATGCTCCAGTTAATTTGTTATTTTGATAATAACCATAAACATCAAACTCACCTTTTTCTAATAAAGGAAGCATTTTTTCATATGGTCTTAATTCAGCTGGTATAAATGCTTTTTCAAACAATGCATAGACTTCATCAAACTCTTGTATGTTTAGTTTTTTCATTCTTAATTCCTCCTCTTCCATATTTTAACATATTAAAAAGAACATACAAGTAAAAGTATGTTCTAAGCAACTTCTTTCCATAAACCATGAAGATTACAATATCCATAGACTTCTAATGCTTCATCATCTTCTGACAGTTCAAATGTAACAATAGGTGTATCTAAATATGACAACATTTTGTATTGTCCACCTTGTTTGGTTTTTAAGAAAATCATAGAGATATGATGTTCTTGTGTCATTGGATGCATGACATCACCAACTTTTACTTTCACTTGTTGTTTTTCTTTTGTGATAATTGGTTGGTGTTTTGTTTCATCGCCTTCATGTTTTTCTACAAGAACATGAAGTAATTCTTCACTATCCTGAACTTCTTCATCAAATTGTAGAAAAAAGTTATCATTTTTGTTTTTATAAAAATGCATTTTTATCATCTCCCATTTCATTATGGGTATTTATTACATTTTTATTCTTATTTTTCTATTTCATATGGCCAATCGTTAATTCCACCAAAATCATATACATGTGTATAGCCTAGTTTAACTAATTTTTGTGCTGCTTTTGCACTACGATTCCCACTTCGACAATAAACCAATACAGTTTGATCTTTATCAGGAAGTTCCTGATTGTTTTCTTGAATCTGTGATAAAGGTATTAATTGAGCCTCTCTGATATGACCTTGCTGATATTCGCTTTCTTCTCTTACATCCAAAATAACAACATCTTGTGTTCCCATCATTTCTTTAGCATCTTTTGCTGAAATTGTTTCATATGTAACAGAAGATGTACACCCTACTAAAAAAAGACCTGTAATCATTGCTTTTAAACTTTTCATATGTTTCTCCTTTTCAGTATGACTAATATAAACTACATCATATTTTATACTTAAATCAAATTCTTCCCATTCATAATAGAGATATTCTTTTCTTTATATTATCATGTTTCATATTATCTGACTATTCATATGCAATAGAAATCCAGACAAGGTTAGACATACTTCGCAATTCTTGACATTATTTTATAAATTGTGACTATAAATATTAGACATTATCCTTGCAAATCAAACAAATACTGGCTATATCCTTGAGATTTATGTAAGCGCTTTATATAATAGAATTAACAAAGGCCTTTGCGAATATCTTTATTGCATGAAGGAGAATATAACTATGAAAAAACTGAATAAAGAACAAACATTTCTAACCATTAAGCAACAGATTCTAACACACAATCCAGAATACGTTGCGGAGATTTACTATGCTTTAGGTGCCAATAAACAAGCATTAGAAAAAATAAATGATGTTTATTATGAAATGGTACTCCATAATAATAACGAAAAGGATTCATATATCCAAGACTACAAAAATCAGCTTTATAGCCTTATAAACAATAATCAAAACATTCCACACATTGATTTAACAACAAAATTAACAGATACATTTCACGCTATTAACATGAGTTCTCATGAAACACTTTTATACTGTCATCAAAGTTTCTGGTTACATATCAAAAATCATATCCAAACATTTCATTATCATGATTATCAAGATATTTTTAATAATGAAAAAGCTCAATATCTATTTGAGGACTGGCTAATTGAAGTAGATGAGGATTTAAATCATATCCATCAGACGAAAGAACTTCTTACTATTATTTCAGATATAAAAGAAATGATTAATTTCTCTAATAATCATCATATATTAAGTTTAATTTTAAGCATTGAAGCAGAATGTTATGAACAATTAGGACAAGAAACACAATGTGATTATTTCTATCAGCAGAATATAAAAAAAGAGCCTCATGATCCACAACTTTATCTTGGCTATCTCTTAACTCTCTTTGATCGCTATCATCATCATATATCACAATTCTATCAAAATATTCCTTTTCATCATTTAGATAACTCTCCATCTAAATATGAAATTATTGATTTTATGGAAGAACAGTAAGACTAAAACCCACTATTTTAAATAATGGGTTTCTTTTCATGATAGTTAGTATTCATCAAAATCATCTTCAAAATTATTTTCATAGGCAATTCTTATAACATAATAATCTTCTAAAATCATTTCATTGAATACATCTATATCAAATTCTTCATCATCACAAAATTCTTCAAAATCCATACCTTGATTTGCTAAAATTGCTTCAAAATCTTCTGGTTCATTATCATAATACATATCTAGCAGATAATGCATATCTTTCCATATATCATAACCAGCACCATCAAGAATTCTTAACTTTTCATCATTAAATATATGATTATGAGATTTTATTTCTAAAACAGATATTTCTAATTCTTAGTTTTCTCCATCTTTTTGAGTTCTTTCAGACTAGAAATAGTCTTTTATAACAAATTATAGATTTTCTTATCAAATTCTTTTTCATCAGTATTTCCTGTCATAACTTTAATTAAAAGCATCCGCAATAATCTTTCCATAAAAGTTTTTGTTCAACTTGCAGTAGTTCTTTTTGAATACTTTGAAGAGATTTTTGAATTTTTTTATCTTGAAAATTCATAAGTACCTCATAACAGGCATTTAAATAATGTTCAGTATTCTTATAAAAACTATTCTTACCACCTTTCTATACTCATATCATATTACAAGAATTGCTATAAAAATATTGAAATCAACTTATTATTAATAAAAGTCTTCAGAGTATTTTTATAAAATAAAGGATACTATTGTAGAAATTATCATAATAATTTAAATCAAAAGAAGATAATCATGAAACATAAATATAATAAATACATGACATTATTCTTAAAACCATTAGAGAATATAACAAAATACCTGTTACTTAAATTTTACATGATGGGGAATATTTTATTTAAAATGAAAACCTGCAAAAGAAATGAATACTATAACAATACTTATAAATTTTTTATTGCATATAAAAAGGACAGATTTGTATCTGCCCCTTAATTTATGAATTAAGCTTCAATTTCTGCTTTCCATAATCCATGTAAATTACAATATTCATAAACTTCAACAGTTCCTTTATAACCACCTAATGCAAAAGTTGCAACTGGTTCATCATCAGCTGTTAAATCAGCACGTAAAACTTTATTCCCAACCACTGCAAAGATTGCAGTGATCAAATGTTCTTCTGTCATTGGATGAGCCACTTCTCCAACTTTAACTGTTAAAACATCTCCTTCAATTGATAATACAGGAACATGTTTTTCAGTTGCTGCATCTGTTGTATTGGCAACTAATTCTACCATCGGTTCACCACAACAAACAACTGGTACTCCTTTATCTAATACTTTTTCAACTACATTTCCACAATGCATACATTTGTACAATTTCATATTTTTATTCCTCCTATTTTTTTTACATTTCTATTCTATCATCTATATGAAAAAGGTGCTAATCATATGCACCTTATTTTTTTATCTTATATTTTTTTTAAATAAAAAGTCTCATATATAGCAATCACTATAACAATTCCCTGACATTAACATCAGTTAATTTTATAACAACTGGTGGTTTCCTCTGATTATAGATTGTTATCAATTATAGAGATAAAGCATAGTATAAATCAACTATCTTCATTATTTCAATGGTATAGACAATCCCTATTTCTATATATATATCCATTCCTTAATAGTTTTATTTAAATGACTATAGATTAAATAACTAATAAAAGCAGTTTTTGATTAATAAGAATACATTAGCATTCTTCTTTATTACCTTAGAATAATAATTAAAAGCACTTTCTCTTCTCTATATACTACTTAATTCTCTTTTCTAATTTCTCCCAAAATTTTTTACTCTTTAAAATATCTCATTTTCATGATTTTTCTAATACTAGCAAACAATGATTTTAAACTCCAAATATAATATAATGTAGTATTAAAAATAACTAGTATTATCCAAATAATAGTCCATATTTTATTTTTGTTTTATAACCATATGATAAAAATGGCATTTTAATACTAAATACTGATAATAACATATTCATCATTTATGATACTTTGAATATCCCTGTATTAATAATTTATCTATTTGATTAAATAGAAATAGAGAAATTGATGTCACAATCCTAAATTATACTTTATAATTATTTAAATCCTATTTTATAAAATCCATCATATCTTTAAAACTATTTTTATTTTTCATTATCTTATATGCCTTCAATCCAATAAATACAAATTTATTATATCAGTTTTTAAATCATGTTTATGAGTTCTACAAAACAAGATAGTATATACATTATATATTCATTTAACTTTTACAATTCTGGACTATTATATACTCTGTTTTTATACATACTTATATAAACAAATATTTTTATAAAATTAAAGTTTTTTGGAAAATATTTAAAATTAAATATCTCAAAATCAATTACAATACTAATTTAATCTCATTTATGCTAAAATTTATGAAGAGGTGAGCACAATGAAACATATATATAATAAATTAGTACGCGATAATATTCCTGTAATTATTTCTAAGGATCATAAAACAGCAAAAATTCAAATTTTAAACGATGATGACTATTTAAAATATTTAAAACTAAAATTAATTGAAGAATCTAAAGAAGTCAATACATCCCAAAATAATGTCGAATTAAAAAATGAACTTGCAGATATTTTAGAAGTTATTGAGGCTTTATTAAATTTTTCTCAAATTTCATTACAAGATGTTCTAGAAATTAAAGAGAAAAAGGCTTTAAAAAATGGAAAATTTAACAATCGAATCTTTTTAGAACAAGTGGAGTATACTGATGAATAAATATATTCAAGACTGGCTGGAAATAATAGAAAACATGAATAATGACAATACTTATAAATTAGCATGGGGTAGAGCTATTATTGAAATCGCCATGTCATTAAAAATAGTTGAAGAAAACAATCTCATTAAATTTGAAATGATAGCTTATAAAATGATAAAATATTATTGGAATCAAATCTTTTTCTTCGATTTAAAGCAAAGTGCAAACTCAAAAAAGCCACCTGTCCTAGTCCAACAAGTGGAATTACTCATAAATCAATATAAATTTCTTACAGACTCTTCTGTTCCTATATGGTTTGATAAAGCAGAAGCCATTTTAAAACAAAACAATGATTTTTACTATCGAATAATAAACAAATCTGCTAGAAAGCTTAAAGATGATGTTTCATGGAGATTTATGAATGTTAACAAAAAGACTCTAAATATCTACCATTTAGACAAAGAAAATTTATATATCGTGTTTAACAAACAACAAATAATGCATATACAAGAATATCATTTTATTTTATCTCAACTTCTTAACTACAAATGGGCTCAACTACTAGAAAGGTATAATAATGCGCCTCGCATTGCATCTAAAGTTAAAGGAATATCTTCAAACACATTAAAAAGAAATAACTTATCAAAATACAAAAAATTATTATTAGAAAGCTGCAATTATAATCCAATTGATTTCTATACAGGGGAAAGTTTACAAGAAAATAACATTTCCTTAGATCATGTTATTCCATGGTCATTTATGTATAGTGACGATATATGGAATCTTGTATTCACTAGTAAATCAAGTAATTCTTCCAAATCTAACAATATTCCTAAAGAAGAAATTATAAAAAGATTAAAAGAAAGGAATCAATTATTACTGAATACAATAACTGATCCCAAATATAAAAATGAACTTGAAATTGCAATACAAAATAATTATGTAGATAAATTCTATTTAGCAATCAAACTTTGATTGCTATTTAATTAACAATAAAATCATATATATCCCTTTTAACTGCCTTATCTAGTTGATAAGTAATTTTGCAAATTGGTTTACTCGTCATATATTCTTGCTCAATATTAATAATACGAATTAATCCCAAGTAATAAAATTCCTTTGATCCTTTATCTTCTTTATTTTTTCTGACAAACAAATGTATCTGCGTTTTTCTTTTGGCAGCTTTCGTAAACATTTCCATAGATTTATCGTTGATACGACGATTATTTTTTGACATAGCAACTATTATTTTTGGATTTATAAAATGATCCTCATACTTAATTGTCTCAGATATATGTTCTTCTTTATCATAATTTATAAATACAGGTAACGTATTAGTGCGTTTATCATAATAATAACCACCTATATTTAAAGCAACCATGCCCTTATCCCAATTAAGTAATCTACATATATCTTCATATGTATATTTTTTATAAAGACATAGATCAGTATTCGCATATTTATTGCTATATTCAGACTTATATAAATCAATTGCATAATCAATAATTTCGATAACTTGACTTTTAAAATCTGGATTTTGAAGCAATTTTGAAAACGTTTGAGAAATTTTAAAATCATTATCAATAATGACAGCATCTTGAAATGTCTCTTTAGCAGAACCAGTCGTAAAATTTTGTTGAAGAATATTTCTAATGGTCTCAATACTAATACTTGTCATATCTACTCCATACTCTATCTTCATTCTTTCTTTTAAATATTCTAATAAGTGAGTACGTTTCTCAATAGCAAGCTTAATAGCTTCTAATTCTTGTACTCTTTTACCTGAACTTAATTTCATACTTATAAATCGAAGATATTTTTCTTCTAAAGAATTCAATTTGATTTTATAATCTTTATCATATTTTTTAAGAAATTCATGATACGAACCTAAACGATTATTTTGAAAAATTCTTTGTACATCTATCGCATTATATTTTGAAAAATCAGATAAGTGAGGTATTCTTCCTAGTTTACCTTTCAGTTCAAAATAACTTTCTTTAATAATCTTAATATGATTAAAATTAGCTGAATCAATTGATTCATAAATCTTCTTTTTAGATATTTCATCAAATTGAATAGTAGATGCACCAGGAATAATCAATGAACCTTCTTCAACAAATCGACGCAAATTATCCTTGTTATAATTCAAGCTTCCACTTAATGCTATAGGAATTAAAAAGTTTTTTTCATAATTTCCTATAAAATCAATAACAACAACATATTCCTTATCTTCATGTTTCCTTAGTCCTCGTCCCAATTGTTGGACAAATATAATTGCAGATTCAGTTGGTCTTAACATAACTACCTGATTTACTTTTGGAATATCAATTCCCTCATTAAAAATATCTACAGTAAATATGTAATCTAAGCCATCTTCATTATCAGATTCCAATCTATCCATTGCATCTTGACGCTTTAATTCACTATCATCACCAGTTAATGCAATTGTTTTATATCCACGTTCATTGAATATTTTAGATAATTCAACAGCTTCTTGTTTTCTACTACAAAATATCAATCCATGAACTTTCTTACCAGAAAACCCATAATCATCTATTTTTTCAATGATATAATCTACTCGTAAATCAGAAACAAGTAAATTAAATTCAGTCTTATCGTTAATAATTTGATCGTCAATAACAAGGTCAGTAATACCATAATAATGAAAAGGACATAGCAAATCATATTCCATTGCTTCCTGAAGACGAATTTCGAAAGCTATATTATAATCAAACATTTTATAGATATCAAAATCATCACTTCTTTCTGGTGTCGCAGACATTCCTAGAAGAAATTTTGGTTTAAAATAATCAATTAATTCTTGATATGAATGAGCACCTGCTTTATGAACTTCGTCTATGATTATATATTCAAATTCATTTTGGTCAAATAATTCTCTATATTCTGGTTTATGGATTGTTTGAATTGTTGAGAAAATATAGTCTTTATCTAAATCGCGTTGATTTCCAGAAAACATGCCCATACTCTTATTTTTTATAAGTGACTGAAAAGTTTCCATTGCTTTTAAAGCAATACTTTTTCTATGAACTACGAATAACATTTTCTTTGGATGATAGGCTTTTACATCAAATGCAGCTAAATATGTTTTACCAGTTCCAGTTGCTGAAATTAACAAAGATTTTTGTTTTCCCTCTTTTCTCAAAGCATTTAATGATGATAAAGCTTCCTTTTGCATGTAATTAGGTTTAATATCATACATTTTTGTAATGTGTTTTGTTTTTACAGGTTCAACATAATAGCTCTCATATTCTTCAATCCATAATCCATTTAATTCTTTTGATTCTTTCCATTGATATTCAAATTCATTTTTAATCTGTTCAACAATCTCACCATTTTGATTTGATGTTAAATATAAATTCCATTCTTGATTTGTTGATAAGGCATTTTGTGTTAAATTAGAGCTTCCAATGATGATTTTATATAAATCACTATTTTTAAATATATATCCTTTTGGATGAAAACCAGCTTCTTCATCAAATATTCTTACTTCAATATTTTTAAACTTTAATAATTCTTTAAATACTTTTGGTGAATTAAATCCTAAATATGTTGAAGTAATAATTTTTCCTTTGACACCTCTTTTCTGTAATAAGAAAAGTTTTTCTTTAAGCGTTGCAAGTCCAGACTCACTTATAAAAGCAACAGAAAAATAAAACGATTCACAATTAGCTAGTAAATATTCAAGTTCATATGATAACTTCATATTGTTCTGATAATCATTATATAAAAGTTTCAATCTCAAATCTTTTTGAGAAATATGGTTTTTATCAACCAAACTTGTATATACTGAATCAGATATGTTATCCATAACTATATTCCCCTCTTTCTCAATTCATCAAACACCTCAACATCAGCTGGTACCCATGGTATATTATTTTCATCCAAACTTATCCACATATAATCTGTATGTTCTAATAAATCAATATGATTATTATTTAAATGACACAAATAACAATCCATTTCAAGAATAAAATGATCATATTGATAATGAACATGATAAAAGAAAGATTCAACCTCAATATCAGCATTCATTTCTTCTTTTAATTCCCTTTTTAAAGCATGACTTTGTGTTTCACCTTTTTCTATCTTTCCACCAGGAAACTCATACATCCCTTTAAATTCACCATATCCTCTTTGTGCAATCAATATTTTATTTTGATGTTTTATAATTGCCGCTACTACATTAACAGTCTCCAAACTTCCATCCCTCTTTCATAATTATTTCCATTTCCTCTATGCTTATAAATCTATCAAACAACATTTTACCATCTTTGAATATTAAAAAATAGACATTATCTCTTGTAAATACAACTTCTAATCCTAATTGATATCTATAAATTGAATAAGAGCAAGTTAAATAGCTTAATTTCTTAAAATCATTTTCAAATGTAGGATGTCCAATAGAGTACAATCTTTTATGATGTTTAAGTTCTATAACAATTAAATCATGGTCTATACTTTGTCTCTTATGTATTAAAATATCTGGTATTATTTTTTTATTCTTTTTTAATCTTTTTTGAACCTTTTTATATTCGCATATTTTTTCTGAAAAACAATTATCACATTCTATTCCTATTATTTTTGGATTATTAAAGTTTTTATTATATTCACAATCAACATCAATATTTTTAGAATTTAACAATAATTTTATATAATAAGCAAAAATAAATTCAATACTTCGTTCCATTCCACTATTTTCGAGTAGATATTGCCTATCATTTTCATTATCTATAAGATTTTTTGCTGCGGATATGATATTCATTAAGCAGTTTTCTAGTACATCGTTTTTATTTTTCATGAGTATCTCCTTAATATTCCATCTCTAAAACACATACAAATTATATTATTTAATAAGAAGAAACTAGTCTTTACATTACCCTTTAAACACATGCTCACGATGCCACTTTAAACATCGTTTTTCTGGTGCGTACTTCTTTTTTACACTTAACTTTTTACCTTCATACTTTATTAAAGTATTATACAATTCTCTATCACACTCAATCTTTTTAGATAAGATTAATTTATAATCATCTGAAAATGTTACATAGCCTTTATCAAATGCTTTATCAATCAACGAAGAAAGACATATTCCATTTCGAGGATTTAATCTATCTGATTTACTATCAGACCAAGGGATGATATGTGAAGCAACGAGAAATTCTCGTGTCGTAATTCCAGTTATTGCACACCTAAAACCATAACATTTTTTCACTTGATCAGAAAAAACCTTCTGCGCTGCCCCTCTTGTATTTACCATTCCTTTTTTATCATCTACAAAATAATCTCCTTTTAAAATATTTTGATATAATTCAACTTCTAATGCAATATCTTTTCTTTCAGATGAACCATCTTGCAATTTTAAAAGATTAAGAAAATCATCTTTAAAAATCTTATTCATTCCATACTGATTAAAAAAATGTTCCCAATTTTTTCCCCTATGTTTAAAGTGCCAGGTATAATTATTAAGATCATCTTTCAATAGAATATTTTGGAAAGGATAAGCTTTCACTATTTTTGCACAAACTTTAAATTCTTCTTCTTTTCCAATTTCCCCAACTTTTCCTGTTCCAAAAAAATAAAATTGTCCTTTAATTTCAGAAACCTTAGATTGTCTTCTATATATAAATAAATCGCCCTCTTTTACCTTATTATACCTATTAGTTTCCCATCTATATTCCTTATAATCTATGTCTCCCATATCCCCCTCTACTCCTGAAGTATCAAAAATAAAATATTGCGTTTCTTCATTATCAAGTTCTTCTCTATATAAATCTAGATATCCCATATTTTCATACCTCTTCTATAAAATAATCACTATTAAAGAAATCTGACAAACTCACATCTAACCCCTTACAAATCTGTTTTATTTTTATTATTGTCAGATTTCTTTTGCCATTTTCTACTTGTGTCATATAAGTTCTATCCACTCCTGCAATATTAGCAAGTTTCTCCTGACTCAACCCTTTTTCAAGCCTTAATTCTTTTACTCTTAAACCAAATGCCAATTTTATATCTTCCATATTCATCACCTAATATAAGATTACTTTTTTGTTGATTATAAGGCAACGGACTATAAGTCACGTTTTTGTGAATTCACTACTAAATTACAAATTCATTCAATTTATTCTAAATAAAAACAACTTGAATTTTAACTCAAGCTGTTTTTATCTTATAATATAACTGTAATCGTTGGTTCACTAGAAATAATATTCGCATAAATATTTAATTTCAATTTATCATCTTTCTTTTGTTCAAAGACAAGAGTTCCCTCTTTAGAGCCACCAGCAACCAAGTCACCACTACCTAATGAAGTGTCTGAATCAATTGTAGAAAAACTCACTGAATCTTCTTGCCCTTCACTATTGACAACCTTGAAATAAAGTGAATTATAATCTACTTTTTCATCACTCTTATTTTCAATTTTAACTGTTACAATTACAAATTCTTTGCCTTCCGCAGGTTTATTATATTTTTTCCCTTGACTCTTTTCTACCTTTGTCACCGTATATTCAACATCTTCATAAACTGCTGTTTCATTGACTTTATAATCTTTTTTCACTTCTTCTTTCTTCTCATCAGAAGAACAAGCCCATAAACCACCCACACAACAAACTGCTAAAAACAATGTTAATATTTTCTTCATACTATTCATTACCCTTCTTTAATTTTGCAAAACCAATAAATGATAAAATCATTTGTAAAACAACAAACATAAAATAGATTGGCATTAATACCATAGCTACTGCATAAAGAATTGCTCCTGTTAATGCAAAACCTCTCTTCTCTAAGAAACACCCTAATCCATTAAAAATAGTTGCCAAAACAGTTAAAACCATATGAGGCATGACAATCGCAGTTGCAAGAGCAGCTCCCGCTTGATTTGCACCTTCACTTGATCCAATAGCACCTGTAAAATATAAGAGCAAATATAGTGAATAAGCAAATCCTAACAAAAAAGATATGAATAAAAATTTATTTTTCCCTCTCATCATTTTCCCTCCTAGACATATTATGACATAATCTTATTTTAAGGTGGTGTGCTCTATGCACACAAAAAAAGTTAGGCTTATCCTAACTTAAAAATCGCAACTATTAAACTCATAAATAATATCCAGGCAAAGACAATGAGAACGCTACACAAAACTCTGCCAAAGATTCTTAATAACCAATATTCAGACTTTTGTAAAACACAATCTTCCCATATGTTTTTATAGTTTCCAGAAAATACTATAATAATCATAAATAAGCCAAGAATTAATATCTTATTAAAAATATCCATAAAACTCCATGGTTTAATGTTTTCAAACTTTGAACATGCTATAACTGCCAAAAGAAATATATATAAAGCAGTCGCTGTCAACTTGGTACTTATCTTTCTTCCTCTAAAACCTGGAATTGCCCATGAATGATATGGCTTTACAACAAAATCTTTCTTCATGTCTTGCACTGATTGATATCTTTGAAGCGGATCAATTTGGATTGCCTTTTGAATAACATCAGTTTCTATTCCTTGAAACATCTGAACTTGCGGGAACTTTCCTGTTAACATGACATTCCATAAGATTCCTAAAGCATAAATATCAGTGCGAGCATCTGATTGTGCAAAACCAAATTGTTCAGGAGCAGCATAACCATAACTTCCTAACAACCTTGTATCTTTCACTTGATTCTTTTGATGAATTCTAGAGATATCAAAATCAAAAAGATATGTATTATGACCATCATAAAATATATTCTCTGGTTTAATATCTCGATGAACAATTTTATTTTGATGTAAAACTTGAAGTGTATCACATAATTGAGAAATAATTCGAAATGCTTCACTCTGGTTAATCTCATGATTAATAATATAATTATCCAATGTTGGATAATTCATATATTCCTCAACAATAAAACATTGATTATTCATTTCATGAATTTCTATGATATGTGGAATATGTTCCAGTGCCAAATCTTTCAACTTTTGATAAACTTGTATATCATAATGACTTAATATTCTTTTAATATAAAATAATGAATCTATTTCACTTTGAACAAGATATATCTTTTTATCAGAGCTCTCTTTTAACACCCTGACCTCTTTATACAATTCAATACTCACTCTTTTTCTCCCCTTGCATTTCTTACTTTTCTAGTATATCATAAATTCAGGTGATAACATGACAACAATTGAATTATTAGATATACTTAATCAAAATCAAGACATCCCTTTTCAAGAATTACTCCAAAAGATTCCTGAAATCTCATTTACGAATTATCTACAAATGTTATTAGATACACATCATGTATCGAAATCAGAATTTATCAAAAAAACCAATCTAGAAAGAACTTATGGATATCAAATTATGAATGGTACCCGCGTTCCTAGTAAAGATAAAGTGTTACAATGTGCATTTGCATTATCAATTGATCTTCATGATACTAATGTTCTTTTAACTCTTTCATCAAATCAAAACCTCTATCCTAAAATCAAACGTGATGCCCTAATTATCTTTGGGATTAATCATCATTATAATCTTATGAAAATGAATGAACTTTTAGATGAATATCACTATCCTATTATAGAATAAAAGAACATCTATGGAAATTATCCAATAGATGTTCTTTCTTATGCATTTGGCCATTTTGAAATTTTTGTTTCCTTTGTTTTTAAGAATTCAAATAATTCACTCGGTTTTATCTTTAAAGAATCTTTTCTAATAATGGCAAATTGATTCTTTTTTCCAAAGAAAGTATATGTATTTTCCGTTTCTACAATTTTTTTCATATTCTCATATGGCATTTTGTTATCAGTTACCATGTCACAGTTACGAATAGTCAATGCATCATTACCAAAAATCATTGTATAAATATTTTCTTCTTTTTCAGTTTCCTTTTTCATTGTATTTAAAATATCTTTATATTTCTTTTTATTTAACCAAAAAATTTCAAGAAAACACACAACACACAATACAATCAATAAGATTCCCATTGGATACTGATTGTTCATAAAATTAAAAATAGATGCTACAATAGCAACAAGTCCTGTTATTGACAACATGTATTGTTGCCAAGGTGCAACCATATATCTCTTGATCTCTTTTAAAATATCCTGATCAACTATATTATGATTAATTTGAATACGTTTCATAATTTTCCTCCCACTTTTCAACATTGAGTTATTATCCTCTACTATTATGACATGAATATTAACTTTAATGAAGTAATTTCTTGATATTATACATTTTCTACAAAAAACAAGATAAAATGTATATAGCATTTTAAGGGAGGATTAAATATGAAGGGAAAAGTTTTAAAAATTTTAAAGTATATGGGATTTGGATTTATAGGTCTTATCATCATAGGTATTGTGTTTGGGAAACCAATGGCAGATGAAATTATTATTAATGAAGAGAATATCACAATGGATATTCATCAAAGTCAACAAGTGGCATTAACTGTTCACCCTGACGATGGACTTCTGTCTGAAGATGATTTTGAATGCAGTGATGCAGATATCATCAAAATAGAAGAAATTAAAGATGGGAAATTAATCTTAAAATCGTTAGAAAAAGAAGGTCTTGTAACACTTCAATATAAAAAAGATGATGTTAAGAGTAATTCAGTAACTATTCAAGTTGTCAATCAACAAGCATTAGCAATGGCTAAAGCCAAGGAAAAACAAGAGGCAGAGAAAAAACAAGCTGAAGAAATTAAACAACAAGAGAATGCAAAGAAAGCTGAAGAACAAAAAAAGTCTGATGAAAAAAAGAAAAGCGAACAAGCGAAGAAAAATGCTGCACAAACAGCAAGTCAACGTTCATCTTCACAATCAAACAAAAGCTCATCAACATCATCTTCAAATCAAAGTCATCATACAAATAGTGCCATGGTTTACATTCCTAAAACTGGTAAAAAGTATCATTCGAATGCTAACTGCAGTAATATGAAAAATCCTAGTCAAGTCTCATTAAGTGAAGCGCAAAGTCGTGTATTTACAGCTTGTAAAAAATGCTATTAATATAGAAAATATACATATTTGTACATCACTCTTAAAAGTGATGTATTTTTATTGTTAAAGTGGCTCAAAATATTTTGAAATGATATAATGATGTCATCTGTTAAAAAGGAGAATTATATGAATATACTAAAAAGTAAAGTTGTTATTATTGGAGCTGGGAATGTTGGTGTCAGTACAGCTTTTTGTTTAATTAACCAGGGACTTTGTGATGAAATCGCATTAATTGATTTAAATCAGGAAAAAGCTTTTGGAGAAGTTTTAGACTTATCTCAAAGTATGGAATACATGAATCGCAATACAGCAGTTAAAGTTGGAACTTATGATGATTGTTGTGATGCAAGTATTGTTATCATTACAGCAAGCGTTCCTGTTCATAATGCTGGAAATGATCGTTTGAAAATGTTAGAACCAACAAAAAAGGTTATGAAAACAATTGTGACCGAAATCATGAAAAGTGGTTTTGATGGACATTTAATTGTTGTCTCTAATCCTGTCGATGTGATGACTTATTATGCATATAAGATTTCAGGTTTACCAGCCAGACAAGTTATTGGTTCTGGAACAACATTAGATACAGCACGTTTAAAATATTTTATTGCTCAAAAAATTGATGTTGATCCTCGCAGTGTCCATGCTCTTGTCATCGGTGAACATGGTGACAGTGAAATGATTCCTTGGTCAACTGTACGTATTGGTGGCAAGGATATTTACAGTGTTGTTAGGGATAATGAAGCACGTATTGGAAAAGATCCTTATGATGAGATGAAAGCCGAGACTATCAAAGCAGGTTGGGAAATCTTTAATCGTAAGGGTAATACTTGTTATGGTATTGCATCAAGTACAGTCGGTATTGTCAAAACAATCCTGCATAATGAGAACAGAATACTGCCTGTTTCTACTTTATTGCAAGGTGAATATGGGCATGATGATCTTTATATCAGTGTTCCAACAATTATAGATCGAACTGGTGCTAAAGAAATTGTAGAGTTAGATATGACTGATGAAGAATTCAAAGAGTTTAATCAATCTTGTGAACATTTAAAATCATTTTATGAATGTTTAGATGACTAAAATGGTCTCGTCTTTTAGACGGGACCATTTTTATATGAAACTTATACATAAACACATCATAATGATTGAAATAATGACATAGATAGAATTTATGCATGCTGCTTTTTCATAATCAAGACCTAATAACTCTGTAAAGACCACAGCTGCTGCTCCAATGGGCGAAAAACAGAGAATAATTAAAGGACGCTTTAATGAATTATCAATTGGTAAAAGATATGTAAAGATAGCTAAACAAATAGAAATGAATAGACGCAAACTGACTATCTTAAAAATGTCTACAAGATATTCTTTCTTGAATGTTATCTGTAACGAAAAGCCGATAACAGCCATTGCGATAAAAGGATTTGCATTGCCAATCGTTTCTAAGAAGGGAGGAAAAAAGGAAGGAAGTTTGATAGACATAAAACTCAATATCAACATGATAAAATATGTCCAAACAGGAATAGAATGAAACACCTTTATAAACATTGATTGAAAGTCAAAATGTTGGTGTTTATCCTTAATTGCTGATGCAATCCCATAATTAACACCTAAACACATGATTGAATTTCCAATATCAAATAAGCTTGTCACAATGAAACCTGTTGCATCAAAGAAACCACTGACAAAAGGCATAGCAAAGCAACCAATATTATAACCAGATACATTTATCATCTGCATGAGGCTTTGCTGATTCTTTTTGCCACTCCAATACCCAATCATTAATGACACAGCATTATAAGAAAGACCTAAGAGAATAATAAATAATAAAGAGAAGGCTATCTGTTGATTATTCATATTGATGATAATAGCACAGGGAAGAGTCAATTTCAGCATAAGAGATGAAAAGATAGAATATGCCTGCTGATTCACAATTCCTTTTCTTTTTAGGGCATAGCTTACCAAAATGATACCCAGATAGCCACATACTTTTGGTAAAATAGCATGCATCTATAAATATTTCTCTATAGCATGATCTAAGAATAACATTTCTTCATCTGTCAAAGAAAAAGCAAAAGCCTGACTGTTTTCTTGAGCCTGATCTTGATTTGCAACACCAACTAAAGATGCAGAGATAAAGTCTTTTTGAGTCACCCAATTTAATGCAATATGAGAAACCGGAACATGATGAATGTGAGCAATTTTATCCATCTCTTTTAAAAGACATTGAATGTCAGAAAACATAGGGTCTTTAAAGAAAGGATAAAATGTATACCGAATATCCTTCTCATCAAAATGTGGCAATTCACGATAAGCACCAGATAAAATACCTGCTCCCAATGAGCCATAAGACATTGTAAAATATCCTCTATTATGACACCATTTGAAAAGTTCCTCTTGTTGTCTATTGACCATTGAATAAGGTAACTGGATAGCTTCTATTTGACCATATTGTTCAGCTTCTAAAATAAGTTCTTGCGTCGGATTACTTAATCCAATATGAAGAATTTTACCAGCTAATTTTAATTCATTTAAAGCTCTCATCGTTTCTTCAATTGGGACATTTGGATCAGGATAATGCATCAAATAATAATCAATATAATCAGTTTGTAATCGTTGTAATGACTCTTCACATTCTTTCATAATTGTGTCATAACTATTATTAATAACACGCTTACCAGTTTGCGGATCATTCACATTTCCAAACTTTGTGACAATCTTTACCTTTTCACGATAACCACCTTGTAATGCTATCCCAACGACTTTTTCAGAAGCACTATCGGCCCCATAGACAGGTGCTGTATCAATTAAATTCACACCATTCTTAATCAAAGTATGAATGGCTTCTATTGATGCTTGCTCTTCAACATTGCCATAAGATAAACCAAATTTATTTGTTCCACCCATTGACCATGTTCCAACACCTAAAACTGAGATTCTTTCTTGAGTCAATTGATTCTCTTTATAATTCATAACATGCCTCCTTAATCAAATTCTTTCTTCACTGACGTACAATAACAATAACGCTGACTCGAACCAATCATTTGCATATATGAACAAATATATTCTTTCATAGCCATTTCTGCTTCATGACATAAATCCATCAAATCAATATGAGGATTCTCTTCAAGGGAAGTCTTCATTCGCTCTCTTCCAACCGCAAAAACATCAGTACAAACATTAATCTTATTAATCCCTAATGCGACAGCTTTTTGAATATTTTTTTGACCTGCTCCAGAACCCCCATGTAAAACAAGTGGCATCTGCAATGCAGTTTTGAGTTCTTTTAATCTTTGGAAATCTAAATGTGGAACATAACCTTGCGGATACTGCCCATGGGCAGTTCCAATTGCAACTGCCAAAGCATCAACATGTGTCTGTTTGACAAATTCGACAGCCTGATCAACATGAGTATAAAAATCATTGCTCACTCCATCACCAGCTGAAGCTTGACCCACATGTCCTAATTCTGCTTCAATTGAACAACCTGAAGCATGTGCCAAATCACTGATCAGTGCAGTTCTTTCTAAGTTCTCCTGATAAGGTAATGCGGAACCATCAAACATAATATTGGTAAAACCATGTTGAATTGCCTCTACCACATCGTTATATTCTTGACCATGATCTAAATTTAAAGCAATGGGAACAGAAGACTTTTGAGCCATATTATTTATCATTGGTACAGTTGCATCCAATGATGCATGTGATTTCCATTGACGTGGAGAAATATTAATAATGACTGGTGAACACTCTGTTTCAGCAGCACCAATAATCGCTTTTGCACATTCCATATTACAACAATTAATAGCCATAATCGCATAATTGTTCTTATCTGCATGATGTAACATCTCTTTCATTGAAACAAGCATAATCGCTCCTCCTTCTATACAATTCCAAACAATGCCAAAACAATCGCTAATCCCATAACACCAAACATAATCAGATTGATATTCACTCTTTTCTTTAATAAGAATAAACAACCTAGTGTTAATGACAATGGGACCAGACCTTTAAAAATAGAATCTAAATACGTTTGCAAAAGAATCGGATCACTACCACTCACTGGAAAACTTAAAACAGATGTAAAAGTAACAGTTGAAGCAGTCATCCCACCAATCATAATCAATCCTAAGATACTTGCCCCTTTGGTTAAAACACTCATCAAGCCACTACGATTGATCTCAGAAATAAAATTAGAACCAACTGTATAACCAGCATAAGTCATATAATAACGACAGATAATAGAAGGAACATTATAAACCAATAAAAATAAGATTGGTCCTAATATTGAACCTTGTAGAGACAGATTAATTCCAATACCGGCAGCAATGACTCTTAAAACACCCCAGAATATAGAATCACCAATTCCTGACATAGGTCCCATTAAAGCTGTTTTAATAGCAACAATAGAATGCGCATCAAAGTTTGGGTCTTCACTATTTTCCTTTTCCATTGCGGCAACTAAACCCATTGCAAAAGTCCCTAAATTTTGAGTAATGTTATAAAACATCGTATGTCTGACCATCGCTTGACGACGCCCTTCAGGATCATTTTTATAGTAACGATTAAAAGCCGGTAATAAACAATAGATAAATCCAGCAGCATGCTGACGTACCTGTCCACCAGAACGTCCTGCAAAAATAGTAAATGACCTTAGAAAGATACTATTTAGCATCTTCTTATCTTCTTTTGTTAGTGCATCTTTATTTTTCATGATAAGAAATCCTCCACATCATCTGTATAGTCTTCAGCAATTTGTCCAACTGCTGCATTTTGCTGCATTTTAATTAATTGTAAATCTCTTGATGAAACTGCCAAAACAATAATGATTCCAATTGCTGAAACAGCAACTAATGGTAATTCCATATAAGTCACCAAGATAAATCCCAAGAAATAATAGATTGCTAATTCCTTACTCCATAACATCTTCATTAAAATTGCAAATCCAACAGCAGGCATAAATTTACCTGCAACTGTTAAACCATTCATCACAACTGCTGGAATACTATTGACAAAGGTTTGAACTGGTCCTTGTCCTAAATAAACGCCAATAAACATTAAAACTGAGAAAATTGTAAATCTTAAAAGCCATGCTCCAAAGTTAATAAAAGTAATGGCACGATCATTATTATCTTTAGCATACTTATCAATAAAAGGAACAAACCAGTTAAAAGCAATATTATTGATAAACATAGAAACAAAAGCTGACAAAATCCCAATTGGAACTGCAATGGCTAAAGCTGCATTGGCATCAACTGTTTGCATTGTTGCAAATGTGACAGCAAAAACTGTAGCAGCCGCTGGTTCAGCAGAAATCTGTCCACCAATATTAACCGATCCCATAAAAATAGCTTCCAATGATGCTCCCATAATTAATCCCGTTGGTAAATCACCTAAAAGTAATCCTGTAACTGCTCCGACAACAATTGGCCTTTCAATCATACATTGACCAAGCAGCCAGTTACCACCATAACAAATAAAATAAGATAAAGCCGCTAAAAGTGCAGTGACTGTCATTTTTCTCTCCTCCTATCCTTTCATTCCATCTAATAAGTTTTGAATTGGTGTTTTTGGATTCGTTGGTACAACTTGTGCATAGACAGGTAATTGGCATTTTGCCAACTCTTTTAAAGCTTCCAATTCCTGTGGATTCAAAATAATACATGGGTTTAATTGTGTCTTAAGTGCTGGATCACTTTCATCAAAACGTCCCACATTAGCCACATTGACTGATTCTACATCAGGACAATTCTTAACAATTTCCAATGTATCTTGAATACAATTTGTTAAAACAAAGAGTTTTAAATCTTGAGACCTCGGATTATTAAAAACATCTATAGATTCTTGTAAAGGCTTAATCAACAATTTAATCCCTGCTGGTGTTGCCATCTTTAATGTCATTTTCATCACATCGTTTCTTGCTGCTTCATCATTAGCCACAACAATTCTCGTTGTATTTAATTCTTTAGACCAAACCAAAGCCACCTGACCATGAATCAAGCGATCATCAATTCTAATTGAAACAATCATTTCTTTCTTCCTCCTCGACACATAGAAAATCCTCATCAGTTTCTTCTGATTGATTTTGATCTTCAAAATCAATTAAAGAGACAACCGAATTCTCTACAATTTCTTTTAAGACTTCTTGTGTTAATGGTCTTGTTTCTAACAAAACAGCCAATACACACATTAAATTTGTACCTGTCACAATATGTAAATAAGATGGCTTTTTCACACACAATTGGCAGACTTTCTGATTCACACTGCCACTTAATAAATCAGTAAAAATAACCCCTTCATCATCTTGATTTAAAGATGAGATAAATGTTTCAATCTGATGAGAATAATCACCTTGACACTCATCTGTATAAGCATTAATCGTTTGAATGTGATACCCATCCCCTGCTAACACATGAATAGAACTCTTTAACCCTTCTGCTAACATTCCGTGTGTTGCAATTAATATTTTTTTCATAACAAACCCCTTTTCTGACGTGTTATATGATTTGGCGAATCTATAGAGATATAATCATATAAATAACTCATTTCACTTAATGGAAGATCTATTCCATAATTACGAAAGATATTTTCAAAACTTGTTTTCATATGTGATATAAAATCTGCATGCTCTAAAGCAAACTTCGTCACATCGCCATAATCTAATGCTTCTTTTGTCACCAGTCTTTCTATCAAACAACTGATATGAATATATAAACCCATAATCGTTTGATTAGAAAATTCAACATTTAGTAATTTTTGAAGTTTCTCAATTGATTCAGAAACAGATTCAATTAATCGTGTTGGTTCTAAAATCGTTAAATGTTTCATGACGTTTTCTAAAGAGAAATTCTTCATTAAATTTCTTTTGAATTCATTAATTTCATGAGCAGTTAAATAATTTGAAAAATCACGATAAAGTTCATCAACCTTATTCATACTCATAATATCTTCTAAAGAAACAAATGAGATTTCTGGTATCTTTGGATCACTGACACCAAAGATAAATAAAATATTTTTCTTTTCAAAGACATCTGTTTGCTGAATTGAATCCATCAATTCAAAATAATCATATGTTAAAATATCAACATCTATATTCTTAGGTAAACTCCTAATAAAGAGTTCTGATAAACGACGTGCTGTATTCACACCATTTTCTGATGTAAAGATAATCGCTGGTTTTCGTTTGGTATTCTCTATCAAACGATAGGAAGTTTGGGAGATATCATTGATCTTTTCAAGAATATGTTTTAAAGATTCATTTCTTAAGATCAAGTATCCCGCTTCTAATGCCAGTCCCGTAGAAACATGATTAATCACACCTATATCACTTTGAGCAACAGCTATTAATGATTCACCAATATCCTGTAAAGACCCCATATCAACCATCACCAATAAATCATTTTTTGTAACAACTCGTACCAAATATTGTTTAATTTTCTCAACAATTTCATGAGTTGTAGTTTCAATTGGCATATCAATGGAATCAAAGACATGTCTTCCAATCATTGTATTAACTGCATCAGAAATACTGGTTGCAGTTGAATAACCATGGGAAACAATAATACCTAAACATTTCTTTTTAACAATCCCACGAATATAATCAGCTAACAAAACAGTAAAGATTGTTTTATTGATTTCATCAAATTTAATACCTAATGAATCATAGATATAAAGATGAATACACTCTATCATTTCATATTCATTTTTAAATGATTGCTGAATAAATAAAGAAAGTTCATGAATTTTTTGATGATGTGTTGTAAACCAAGTATTCATAAAGGATCTATTCTCTTTGATAAAATAAATACTTTTTGATATGAGTGAAGTGAAATTAGTTGGTTCATTAACATTGTAATTTTCAAAAATAGTATCAATGATATCATTAATAGACAATTCAATATGACGAATCTGTTTTTGATCAAATCTTTTATTGAATTGTAGATATTCAAAATATTGATGATAACGTCTTTTGATAACATTCATAAATTCATCTAATTGACCATCATTACTCATAAAAAATTTTTCTGTATCTTGTAAAAGAGAATCAAATATCTTTTCAACTTGTTGATTTTCTTGTCCTTGTTGATAATTTTGAACATCTATAAAAGACAATTCATTTTTATATTCATTCATATCGTGTGATTCAACAGATAAAAGAGGAGCTGGTAAATGATATGTATAGATTTTTAAATGATCTTCTTGATGATGATCAGCATTGGCATTGGCACAAATAATTTGGATAATGTTTTCTAAGCCATCAATATTATCGGTATACTGATAAGCCATTAATTTCCCCATAACGTTTGTACTGACAATAATTTTCTTCCCAATCTTTCTTGATTCACTTTGGAAATAGCGGTATATATATGCCTCTTTTTCTTCGTTATATCTTTCATAGAGAGTTGGCATTGTACAAATAATAGGGATATCCTGAAACATATCAAGTTGCTGTTCATGATTCATCGTTGCTTCTAAAACAATTCTCGCTGTCGATTCAAAGCAGAGTGCATATAAATCATCATCGCTGCATTCAGGACTAAAATAACGAATGATTTTTTGGATAAGCGGCAATGAAAGATATTGAGCATTACGAATATAAACCATCCCATTTTGACTTTGTAAGATTTGTGATGGATAGGTGTCTTTCTTTTGAGAATTTCCAAAAAGGATATCAAGGATATCATCCTTATTTTGAAGATCAGCCATATCAATCACTATCAATTGTGAATGTGTTTCAATAATTTTTTGGGAAAGCATATATTTATAAACTGCTCTGATAAGATTCTTGCGCCCCGTTCCTTTCTCACCTATTAAAACCAGTGGTAATCCTCTTGTTGGATATTTCATACAGGCTTTAAAATTATCAATAATTCCTTTTAAAGACCCATAAGCTCCTATAATATCTTCAAATGCATAGTCTTGACGAGAATGATTTTGAAGATAAGCTTCCAATTCATTAAGACTTAAGAAATCTAATTGTTGAAATACAAAACCACCTTGTTGTTCTAATATATTTCTATGGAAAAACAATACAGGTCTTGTTAAAACTTTAATTAAACATTTTTCTTTAAATAGTTCATTTAAATATTGGCTCGCTAAACTTCTGCTAATTTTCAGTTCATCAGCCACATGATTGGCAGAAAAAGTTTCAATATCTTTGTCTTTTCTTGTTTGTGTACACATTTCCATATAATCGATTATTTCATCTCTCGTTGTTATCATATAGACTCCTTTCACCGGTAACTCAAGCATACCTTGTTTTGTATAAATTGTCATAATTGACAAAATTTCTTGCACTTTTTGGCAATAAGAAAAGTAGTGTTGAAAGAATGTCGATAAGTGTCGAATATATTCTTATCATTTATAAATGATAGACAGATATTAACAACACTTTTCCATTCAATTTCATCACTACTTTTATTGTAGCATTATTAAGATATCTCTAATTTTCCAATTTTTACCATTAACTATTTCACTAAACTCAAAGCAATAAAAAACAAACCATAGAAATATGTTATGAGATTAAAAACAGTTAATATATCCTTAAGACGACATTCAAAGAATTTTTCGAATAACAATATAATGTCTGAAAGAAAATAAAGAATAAAACCCACCATAGAAAATAAAAACATAGGTGTTGATAATGTGAGATACACAACAACACTTCTGACCATTGCTAAAGTAATCATAAAAGCATATGCCAAAATCGCTTTATCATATACACCATAATCCATACGTGGCAAATAGGAAAGAGCAATGACAATCATTATAGAAGCAACTGGCAGAATGAACTCTATAATAGATAATGATTGAAAATTAATAAAATAAATAACAAAACAAAGATTAGCAATCAAAAAACAAGTTAATCCATATAAAAAACTTTTTTTATATTGAGTTGCAAGCATAAAATCTCCTGCAAGACAACCTATCAATCCCGGTAAAAGCCCTACCATCATAGAGACACGATCTGAAGTCATACCACAGTATACTGCCACAGCTATAAAGGCCAAACTGTTAAGCGTCTTAAAAATAATATAAGATTTCTTTTTTATGGATAACAGCATCATGATGACAAAGATACTATAGACTGCAAAAAGCATAACGATCATCCTTTCTTTATCCCTATTATATTCTATTTAAAATAAACTTGCTATAAGAGGAGCAAAAACAACAGTAAAAATACCTGCAATAACAATTGACAAACTACTCATAGCACCCTCAATTTCTCCAAATTCAATGGCTTTCGCTGTTCCAATCGCATGCGCACTATTTCCTAATGCCAATCCAATCGCTACAGGATGATTGATTTTAAAGAAATGACAAACTGTTTTGGCTATCATAGCACCAAAAATCCCTGTAATAATAACCATTCCAACAGTGATTGTTGAATTCCCTCCAATTAATTCAGAAACACCAATAGCAATAGCTGTTGTAATTGATTTTGGTAAAAGTGAAAACAATAACGTATGACTAGCATTCAATAAAAGACACAATACTGTGATGCTTAACAAACCTGCCAAACACCCACTCAATAAACTTAATAAAATAGCATCTAAATGTTTCATGAGAATTTGACTCTGTTTATACATTGGAACAGCTAAACAAACTGTTGAGGGTGTCAATAGAAATGTAATCATTTGAGCCCCCTGATTATATGTATCAAAATTGATATGAAATAAAGACAGTACAGCAATTGATATCAGTGCACTCATTAATAAAGGATTAAAAAGTGGATACGGAAATTTCTTACGTATTTGAACAGCAATCCAATATGATAATAAACTCAATACAATTCCAAAATACATAGTTTCTACAAAAATCTTATCCATTCTTGTTCTCCTTTCTTTCAATAATCAACTGTGCAACTTTTCCAGTTGTCACCATGACAACAATTGTACTAACAACAAGTACAACACCAATCACAACAATATCCCCCAAGAGCTCATCTCCAACATTCATTAAACTTACAGCAGAAGGAACAAACAAAACTGGCATAATTAAAATCAGCCAATCTGCAACATCTTCTACATCTTTAAGTTTAATAACTCCTGTAAATAAGCAAGTCAATAAAATCAATAATCCATAAACACTTGCTGGCACTGGTAACGGTAATAAACTCAATAACTCTCCTATAAATGATATCGACATAATAATTAAAAATTGATGTATATACTTCATCTTCAATACCCCCATTACAATTTTACTATTATAACACTATTTTTCTCAAATCCATATTGATTTCATACATTTCTTTTAAAGAAAAAAATCAGCCAATTCACTTGACTGAATATACTTTCTCTTGATTTTCATAAAACTCAATAAATCTCTTATCCAAATTTATTTCATCTTATCTCTTCCTTATTTCTTGTGCCTATAATTTATTCTGCTCACCTTGCTTTAAGAGAACATAAATAAATCTAGAATATTCATGTTTTATCAAAACTCCTTAGATTTTGTCCTAACCTATTTATTATCTATATTATTCCTCTAGTTTCTTATATATCATTATAATACTTCCATCATAAGGAAGCATACAACCATTTATATCTTTTATAGCCATAAATCTCAATAAAACTAATTATTTTGAACAATAACAACTTCTATTCTATCAGATTCAAGTCCTTTTTCATTCTCTTTTGCTTCTCCCACAAAAATAATATCTTCTGCACATTCTTTTAATATCCATTCATGGGTGATATAACCACCCCTATAGACAGGATTTTCAATACCTTTTTTGATAATATCTTGTTTAAACTGAAAAGTATAAACTTTTCCAACCTCAAGTTTTGAAGTAATACTTTTATTCAATCTTAATAAAAACGGGGTTGATTGAAAAAATGAAACAACAACTGTTTTATAATCCTTATCACCCAATTCAAAATCAATTTCAATATCATGAACACTTAATGTAAAGTCACCACTTAATTTCAAATCAACTTTCCCTGCAACAATTCCTGCATACTTTAGCTGTTGTTGTAATACTCCGTTTTGCTTTTTCAAATCTTCTATTTCTTTATCCTTGTATGAACATCCACTTATTCCCAATAAAATTAGAAATGACAAACACATCAAAATAGCTTTTTTCATATTGTTTCCTCGCCCTTTATCTTTTTATCTAACTGTATTTTATCAAATAGTTATGAAAATATTATGAATATGTTATTAAAAAAGTTTTAAATCGGTTGATTTTCATACGAAAATTCGTTTTAATGAAAGAAGAAAGATATTGAGGTAAAGGTATGCAAACAAGATATAAAAAATCAAGAAAACGTGGACAATATACAAAGAAAATCATTGATGATTATTGTGTTATTGACTTAGAAACAACAGGATTATCATGGGCTGATGATAAGATTATTGAAATTGGAATTTTGAAAATAAGAAATCAACAGATTATAGATAAATATTCTCAACTCATTAATCCAGAACGTGAAGTTAGCCCTTTTATAACCAAACTCACAGGAATTACAAATGATATGTTATTAGGAATGCCAGCCCTTGATGAGATTAGAGACGATGTTTTCAATTTTATTGGTGATGATATTTTATTAGGACACAATACATCTTTTGACTTAAACTTTGTTGCGAATCAATTTCATATAGATATTGAAAATGAATATATGGATACACTTCAGTTTTGTAGAAAGGTCTATCCTCATATGAAACATCATCGTTTAACCGATATGGTCCAATACTTAAACCTTTCCAATAACGAACATAGATCAATTGCAGATTGTATTGCTACATATGAACTTTATGAAAAAATAAAAATAGAAATTGAAGATAAAAAAATATCCCTATAGCATCTTAATATAGGGATATTTTTATTATAAATAACTTTCAGAACATCATATATTAGTATTAAACCCAGATAAAACAACGCTTTCATAACTGGCAGAAATAAAATTCTATTTTTATGTGATATATTCAATATTTTTTTGATTATATCAATAATTGTTGCTGGTAAATTATAATCAATTCAAATATATAAAATATAATAACAGTACTTTTTCTATCTAGAATATCATCTTTAGTTATGCAATATATATAATTATTATCTTTTCACAACAAGGTTACTCTTGTTAATACAAAATATCATGATTAATAAAGTTATCAGGCCACTTAGAAATGTTAGCCAAACATTCTGTGTCAAACCAGCAACAATATAGCCAACGATACATGCAACTGCAACAACCATCGCATAAGGAAGTTGTGTAGAAACATGACCAATATGATGACATTGTGCACCCGCTGATGCCATAATTGTTGTATCTGAAATTGGTGAAATATGATCACCACAAACAGCCCCTGCTAAAATAGATGATATACAAATAACAAGCATTGGATTTCCTTCTGTAAAAATAGCTGTCACAATTGGAATAAGGATACCAAACGTTCCCCAAGATGTTCCTGTTGCAAAAGCTAATCCAGCACCAATGATAAATAAACATGCTGGTAAAATTGCAACACTGATTTGATATTGTTCTAATATTGTGGAAACAAATAAACCAGCCTGTAAATGTGTAGATACAATATCTCCTAATGTCCAAGCCAAAGCTAAAATTGTCATCGCAGGAACCATCATTTTAAATCCAGTTGGCAAACATTCAGCAAATTGGTTATAAGTGAGAATATGACGTGGTAAATATAATAAAAAGGTAAAAACCAATGTCAAAAATGATCCTAATACCAGCCCTAAAGAAGCATTACAATTTGTAAAAGCTTCAATAAAAGACTCACCATTAAAGAAACCACCTGTATAAACCATACATGTAATACAACTGATAATCAAAAAAAGAACTGGTAAAATTAAATCCAAAACCCTTCCTTTATCAGATGTTTCAATAACATGAACATCTTTATATTCTTCATTACCATGATGAACATCACCATTTTGAGCAGAGATTTCATGTTCTTTCATACTCCCAATATTCAAATCAAAACGAATAACACATAGAACCATAATGATTGTTAAAAGTGCATATAAATTAAAAGGAATTGTTTGTAAGAAAAGATGAAAACCATCACCGCTGGTATAACCACTCACAGCCGCTGCCCAGCTTGAAATAGGTGCAATAATGCAGATTGGTGCAGCTGTAGAATCAATAATATAAGCCAGTTTCGCACGTGAAATCTTAAATTCATCACAAATATTACGCATGACACTGCCAACCGTTAAACAATTAAAATAATCATCAACAAAGATTAAAACCCCTAAGCCAAAAGTAGAAAGCAATGCACCTTGCTTATTTTTAATTCTGTGAGTTGCCCATTCACCATATGCACGACTTCCACCTGCTCTGGTCATTAATGCAACAATTGTTCCTAGAAATACTAAAAAAATCAATATTCCAATATTCCAAGTATCAGATAAACTTGTCATCATTGTTTCAAAAACTGTTTCAATAGCTGCAATAGGTTGAAAACCAGTCAATAATAATCCTCCAACAAAAATTCCAATAAATAACGATATATAAACTTCTTTTGTCTTTAATGCAATCACAATTGCAATAATCGCTGGGATTAAAGCCCAGAATGTTCCAATAAAATTCATGTTTTCCTCCTTTTTGTGATATAAACGGCAAAAGAAAAACTTTGACTGGCAATCAATCAAAGCATTATAAAATACATTTGCATGAGATAGCCCTCCACATATTGTGACAGTTGATGATATATTCTATCATCCCCCAGCATTTTCACTATTGGTGTCATGAAAACACTTCGGCAAATCACCCTTTTCATAATCACTGTACCAAACATTATGATTATGGACTCTTGATCTTTGCACCTCTACCATTTATTCAACTTGTTTTAGTGTACATACAATATTTAATTATGTCAACTCTTATGTTCATATTTTCACTTCTATTTATATTTCTCACTTAAGCATTTTGCGATCGGATTATCTTTTTCTCATCATCAATAAATATGAAATCTTTAAAATTATCACATACCAAAATCAAATAAGGACTTATATATTGCCAACTTTCAAAATCATTGATAAAGTTTTGAATATCTCCATATGGATACAATTCAAAAAGTTCAGGTGAACCACTTAGAAAACAAATCCAAACATTGAAATGATCATTGATATCTTTAAAAGACTTAATAACATGCCAAATAGGAAATTGAGAGATATCTAAACGTACACTTGTTAAAGTGGGTAAACTTTTTAGAAACATTTTTAATCTTATAATATTGTCTTTATCAGCAAATTGATAATGTTGATGGAATTGAGGTATTTCTCTTAAAATACGTTCCTTTTGCTCATTGATTTTTGCATTATAGATTCTTTGTTTTTGTTGTTCTAATAATTGTTTTAATCTCTGTTTTTGATCTTCATGCATATTATCTAAACCTTATATAAATAGAATGATCTTCTTTATAGAGCGCAGGGCATTCAATTCCAATCATTTTGCCATCATCACATAAGAACCAATTTTCTGCATTTAATAACTCATCATCAAATTGAGAATTATCAAAATCATCTTCACATATTAAAGCTTCAAAAAACTCTTCATATTTACTCATAATTGGATATTCTACATAGTCTCCATAGATTTCAAATAATTCACTATGACAAATATAAACTTGTGCTAATTTATGAGATTTATACATTAATTCAACCATATTAATCACGTAATCCTTTTTTATTCTTTTCTAATATATAAGTTGTTATTATTTCCATATCTAAACAAAATCTTTTCTTACTATTCATTATCTTTTCTTACTTTTTCTAGAAAAGAGAAACTTTCACTATATTTATGAACATGTTCACCAGTTTCTCCATCTATCCAAGAAAAACAAGATGGATAATAGTATACACACATTATATCGTGCAATTCTGTATTCATAATGAATTGATTTTCATCAATAAGTTCAATAACTGCTTTCCCATTTTCATCAGTAATGATATAGCCACATACTCCTTTATCTGAACGAACAGCCCAAATGACATTATTCATAGAAGGAACATCTCAATTAAGTATTCAAATAAATCTATCATTGTCATATCTTCGTTAATACTTAGACTTTTTTCATGAGACATACAATCATCCCCCATACATACACTATCACGATTAATAACAATCTTCTTGGTTTTCATAATGATTTCTCTTACACTCCTTCTATGACAATCGTCACTATATTGTTTCATTTCTCAAATATTCTATAAAACCACATCTTTGGAAAAGTCGTTGTGATGCTTTATTCTCTTTTTCTGTTTCAGCAATCGCATGTCTAATACCTAGCTGTTGCGCATCGCCTTAACTGTTTCACTCATATACCCATGATGTACAAAAGACTCCCCTAAAGCATATCCAATAATCTCAATCACTTCTTTTATATTTGGTTTCTCTTTAAAATCAACCTTCTATTGGTTCAGCCTGATAAAAGCAGTTTAAACCTTTTTCTAATTATTCTACCTCTCTTAAAGCAGTGGATTCTTCAATAATCAATTCAACATCATCTCATATCTCTTGATACGCTTCTTCTCATTATTTTAACTGATTTTTAATGATTTGATAGTTCATAAATTCTACCCCTACTCTATATTTAAAGATATTATTATTTTATCATATTTAAGGTAGAAACAAAAATGATTCCTTATTCATGTTTCATTATAAAAAATCTTAATAAAATGAAAATGACAGTTTGGAGTGAAGATATGACATGTTGGAGGATAAAAAATTTTTTAAAGATTTATGAAATGACTATAATCAGAAAAGGTATAAAAAAGATATTAAAAAATTGAAGAAGTAGTATAATCTAAATAGTAACACCCTTATTTATTATGATATTCATAAAAACAATAATATATACACTTGAAAACATTTGATAAAGAAAACATACACGATTAGATAGAGTTAAAGAATTGATTATTGAAAAGTTTAATGTATTTTCAAAGCATAATTTCTAATGTTTATCATTTATGACAAGATACAACAATTGTCCTAAACCAGGTTTTTAACAAAAATACATTTAGAGAAAACCAAAGAAAAGCGAAGTGTAATGCAAATAAATCATAGTCTATCAAATATTGAATTGAAAATAAAATTATATGAATAATTATGGATAAGCAAAAGAGCTTTTTTATACAGCTTATTCATCTATGATATAGAATCTTGCATCTTTTAGTTTCTCATGTATACACAATATGTTAGTTGAAATTTGATCAAGAGAAACCTCAAAAAGTCAGAAAGTTTTAAAGACATTTTATAATTGGTTAAAACATGGTTAAGGAATTTAACATGCCAATATATTATATTTCAGAATTGTTTCATATGGAAAAATAGAACTATTTAGATGATAGGTATAAAATTTTAAAGTTTATCTTATCACTTATATTTTCATTATCATAGTTTCCTATAAATATACCTCTAGATACTTTGGTATGTATAAAAAATAATTTTAATCCAATAAAGTTATATGTCGGTTAATGTCGAATGAAACTTGTTGCAAATTTGTTTTTTTATTGGTAGATTGATAGTAGATAAAGTCATTTAAAATATTTATAATATGTAGCCACATTTAATATAATAAATTGTAAAGGAGGGTTAATTGGCAAAATATTCTTGTTTACTAGTTGTGTTGTATCAATGGTTTTTTTATTTGACATTTAGTTTCAGTTTTAAACATGTATTTTTACAATCATGTTACATATTATATTAATTTCTCATTTATAAATTTAAGATTGGAATAGTTTTTAACTTATTAAAATATTGAAGCTAAAGAAAATATAAAAGCCATCTATTATTTTTTTATCTAATAGGAGGAAATGGTTATGAAAAAAACAATAATTTTTGGATTGATATTATTCTTAAGTATTTTGTCTATGACACCAGTTATGGCATTTGATGATCCAGACAATGATGGTATTCCAGGTTTAAGAGGAATTGATTATGATTTGGTTGTAATGCATCATGAAAAAGTTGACATGCCTGAATATAAACAGGAGAAAGATAATATATTACCAAGATTAATGCCTGGCTATTCAATTAGAAACGTTAGGCATAATGGTGGAGGTTCATCTCCATTTAGTATTTCCCAAACAGGAATACCTGGCGGAACAATAACATTTTCCAACAAAGCATCAATCACGATCAGTGCAGATACATCATTTGGTATTTCAGCAGGTGATGTGTCGGCTAAAGTAGGATTTTCTATTTCAGAAACGTATTCTACAACACTTACTTATTCTTATAAAATACCTAGTAAATACAATGGAAAATCTGTTAAATCATGTAAAGTTTATCCAAGAGCAGAATATGAAACTTATGCATATGATTTTTATTTTCTTGAAATGAAAACTGGCACTGGCTTTAGCGATGAAGTAACAGGTATTAACTATGTTCATTTATTTACTTATAATTAATTACCATAGTTATATATTTTATAAAGAATACTAGTCTTGTTTCATTAATTTAATGTAAAATTAGCATTCGTTATCAGAAAGGTGAAGATTATGAAAAAAACATCAATATTATTAAGTGGATTTGTTTTTACAATACTAGGCATGCTGGTCATGACATCATTTGTTATATCCTTTCTTTTCTTAAGTTTTGGGAACAATCTTTCATGGGAAATGTTTTTAGGAATTGAAAATATAAAGATATTCTATTATGGCTCTTTAGTCATGTTTATTATTGGCTGTGGTTTAGTAATCGCAAATATATGTGCTGGATATCGAGAAAAAAATGCTAATAAATCTATGTAAACATTCTATATTCTAATTTTAAATAAGTACAAGAGTCTATACAAAATTAAAATCTTTATTGGGGTAGTCATACCCCATTTTACATTTATTGATGATTATAGATCATTTTTTTAATTTTTCAAAACTTTCGTATCCTTTTCATTTAAATATTATATTAACTTATGGTATTGACGATATACAAATTTTTTGAATATATGAATTAATCTATATCTCTTGAAAAGTTGATGAATTCATATTAAATATAATCAATTCTTTCTTGATTTTTTATTATTAATAAATGAAAAACTATTCACTTAACCCTAAATCAACAGTATGAATATAATGAAAACCACACTTTTTATAGAGATGTATAGCAGATAAATGACCTTGATAAACATCTAAACAAATAGCTTTCATTTTCTTTTTCTGGCTTTCATGATAAATAAGATCTATCAAATCACTACCAATTCTTAAATAAAAACTCAGGGTGAATAACAAACATGAGGAATCCATTAATCATAATCATGATGGTTTTCAAGAAAATGAGTTAATTTTTCTATTTGTAAAATTGTCTTCTTATCCATAAAATGTTCTATTTTTTCAACTTGTTCTAATTCATCATTAGAATGGTTTAAAACGCATAAAAAACGATGAAGTATTTCATGACGATATAACAAATATCGTCCTTCATTCATCCCTTTATCAGTTAAAGTAATATCTCCATATTTCTCAAAATCAACATAACCAAACTGTTTTAATCTTTGAACAATTTTCGTTGTAGAAGATGGCTGAACATTCAAGTGACGAGAAAGATCACCGATTCTAATCTTAACTTGTTGATGATAAAGTCTATAAATCATTTCTAAATAATCTTCCATAGCAGGAGTCAACTCCTGGCTAGATGTCAGTCGATAGCCTGTAAAAGTATGAAAATCACTAGGTTCTTTGCTCATTTTTAATGTCCTTTCCTCTTTTTAATCACAAATAAAAAGAAATAACCATACATTGAATTAGGATAAAAAGTTTCCTTATCCTAAAATATGTTAAAAAGGATGATTTTATGAATTTAAATGAATTGCCTATAGGCGCAAAAGCAAAGGTCACAACGCTTACTGCGACTGACAGTATGCGTCGCCGCCTTCTTGATATTGGTCTCATTAATGGAACTGTTGTTGAATGTTTAGGACGTAGCCCTCAAGGTGATCCGTCAGCTTATTTTATTCGTGGAGCAGTAATTGCTATTAGAAGTGAAGATTGTGAAGATATTGTGATTGAAAATATGATGGAGGCTGATAAGGTTGAAGGAAGATATCCAATCAAAAGAACTCAAAAATGTTGAATTAGAGATTATCAAACAATCTCCTGATGCAAAAGTCATTGCTTTAGCAGGAAATCCGAATGTTGGAAAGAGTACTGTTTTTAATAACTTAACAGGTATGAATCAACATACTGGTAACTGGCCTGGTAAAACTGTCAGCAATGCACAAGGTTATTGTTCTACTGCAAAACATGATTATGTGATGGTTGATATTCCTGGCACATATTCTCTTATGGCACACTCTGCTGAAGAGGAAGTTGCACGTAATTTTATTTGTTTTGGACATCCCGACTTGACTGTTGTTGTCTGTGATGCAACTTGTTTAGAAAGAAATCTTAATCTTGTTTTACAGACAATTGAAATTTCTCCAAATGTGATTGTTTGTGTCAATCTAATGGATGAAGCTATCCGTAAAAATATCCATATCAATTTACCTTTACTTTCCCAAAAACTTGGTGTTCCTGTTATCAGTACTGTTGCACGTCAGAAAAAATCTTTGGATCGTTTCTTGAAATGTCTTGATGATACTATTGATACAAAAGAGCATCATGAACACATTTCAATCACATATCCTCGTCTTTTAGAAAAAGCTATCGCAATGATTCAGCCTATTTTAGAAGAACAATTACAAGGTCAACTCAATAGTCGCTGGTTAAGTCTTAAACTCCTAGAACAAGATCCATCTTTATTAGTTGAAATAGATCATCATTTAGGAACTGATTTCTTAAAACAAGAAGAACTTATTTCAGCTATAAATATTGCTCAAGAACACTTACAAAAACATAATATTGATACAGCAACAATTAAAGACCAAATTGTCTCATCACTTGTCCATATAGCAGAAAATATATGCCAAGATGTTGTCACATATGAAGATGCCTCTTACAATCAAAAGGATCGCAAAATTGACCATATTCTGACAAGCCGTTGGACTGGCTATCCAATCATGTTAGCTCTCTTAGCTATTATATTCTGGTTAACCATGACTGGTGCCAATTATCCTTCACAAATTTTATCAGATATTCTCTTTTATATCCAAGATAGATTAACAGATTTATTTATGTATTTTCATACTCCTGCATGGTTACATGGCGTTTTGGTTCTAGGTATTTATCGAGTTTTAGCATGGGTTGTCTCTGTTATGTTACCTCCAATGGCTATTTTCTTCCCTCTCTTTACATTACTAGAAGATGTTGGATATCTTCCCCGTATCGCCTATAATCTTGATAAACCTTTCAAATGTTGCTGTGCTTGTGGAAAACAAGCATTAACAATGTGTATGGGATTTGGATGTAATGCTGCTGGAGTCATTGGCTGCCGTATTATTGACTCACCACGTGAACGATTACTTGCTATTATTACAAATAACTTTGTTCCTTGTAATGGTCGTTTTCCTACGCTGATTGCAATTATTACAATGTTCTTTGTAGGGAGTGCTGGCATCTTTTCATCAGTTTTATCTGCCCTCTTTTTGACTGGTCTTATTTTACTTGGCATCATTATGACATTTATGGTTACAAAGTGTTTATCTAAAACCTTATTAAAAGGTGTTCCTTCTTCCTTTACTTTAGAATTACCACCTTATCGTAAACCCCAGATTGGAAAAATTATAATTCGTTCACTTTTTGATCGTACATTATTTGTTTTAGGTAGAGCTGTATGTGTTGCTATACCGGCTGGTCTTATCATCTGGTTGATGGCTAACATTATGATTGGTGACATGAGTTTACTCAATCACTGTGCTCAATTTCTTGATCCTTTTGCAAAATTATTAGGATTAGATGGTGTTATCTTAATTGCATTTATTCTCGGTTTACCTGCCAATGAAATTGTCGTACCTATTATCATCATGGCCTATCTTGCTCAAGGAACTATTCTTGATATGAGCAATCTTGTTGAACTAAAGGCTTTACTTGTTCAAAATGGTTGGACATGGATAACTGCAATTAGCACAATGTTATTTTCATTAATGCATTGGCCTTGCTCAACAACCTTAATGACAATCAAAAAAGAAACTGGTAGTTGGAAATGGTCTATCGTTTCTTTCGTTGTGCCAACTCTCATTGGTTTACTTGTTTGTTTCCTTTTTGCTCAAACTGCATATTTCTTTGTATAATCAAAAATCCAGAAACTCAAAAACTTATATGCATATAAGATATACTATGCCTTTCTTGTAATTTATAGCGATTATTCATATGAAAGATATAAATTTCTTTTCTATAATTCAAACAATTGAAACACTCAATGATTGAATCATATTATTTCATCTTTTTAAAATAAATTCATATGATAATTATGTGACTTGTTTGTTCTTTCATAGTTTTAGTATATTGCATTGAAATTCTAAATTTAGTGAAAAAATAAATTATTTTCAAATAAAAAAGGAAAATGACCCTTCAAACTTGTAGTGATATGTACCCTCATTACTGGACAAACCAGTAAGGAGGGTTTTTATATGACTAAGAAAAATTATATTTCTGATTTTAAAAATAATATGCTTTTTGATGATCCTGACTGTCTCTATCTGCTTACATACTCATTGAAAACATTATTCATGTCAACTGTTCCAAGATTACTGTCAGCAATCCTGATTTAAATCCTCATTCTCTTGATGATAAAGATATGATTTTAGACATCAAAGTGAGAACTGCTGAAAATGGAGACATTAATATCGAAATGCAGAATTCTCATTTCAGTCAGTATCTCTATCAAAGATTTCAGGTTTATGGTGCCCAGATATGGCATATCGGCGCAATCTTAATCGCAAAGTGAGACTTTCAGAGAATAGAGATATGTATGAAAAGAGACATCATGAAGGAATTGAAGAAGAACGTCAGGAAAATTTATATCATAATGTTCTTAAGTTTTTTCAGTGTTTATTCCCACAGGAAGAAAGCTCATTTTTAGAAGGACTCAGTTATGAGGTCTATGAAAAAATACTGGATATGTTATTTAGCGGTCAATCGCTGGAAGATATGAAAAAAATAATTAAAATGAATCAAGAGAGTAAAGATGTATTGATTTTCTTAAAAGTGTATGAATAATCATACACTTTTTAGGTTCTTTTTATAATTGTTGTCATATATCTACATATATGACATTTCTGTAATTACGCTCCACTGATCAACTTTTATAAACTTCTTTCCATCCTACTTTACCTTGTATTTTTATATACTCAGAAGTTTTTGAAATAAATGAGAATATACAAAGGAACATATTCTTCTCTTGTCACATAATAACTGCAACATTTAAGAATTGATTATTATTTTTATCTTTAAATCTTCTTAATTAATTCCTAAATTTGTCTATTTTCTATACGTAATCAATATTTATCTATGCGGAAATATGTCGTATTCACTATAATTCACTCTTAATAACACTTTTTCTATAAATATGTCAAGTCTTGTAAATCAATTTCTTTTATGACAAGATAATAATAAGCAAACAAAAAAGGAGAAACACAATGGCAAAACAAAAAAGGATTCATAAAAGTACAATTATAAAACTACAAGCTGGGCAAGAAAAAGCATTTGATAAAATCTATGAAGCTTATAAAGAGCGTTTTTATTTTATGGCATACAATTTTTTAAAAAATGAAGACGATGCAAAAGATGCAGTACAAGATATATTCATAAAAATCCTTCAAGACATCAAAGATTTAAAACATCCTGAAGCCTTTCATGTCTGGTCTTATCGATTAGCCTATCATATCTGTTTACAAACAGCATCACAAAAAAGAACTCATGAAGATGATTATAATTCTTCAATGGAAGAGTATGAAGATGAACAAATGAATATCACTCATGAAGTGATTCATAAAGAAGTCAGTGAATATATCTTAGACATTATCCAAGCAATGCCTACATCATTACGCTCTGTTTGCCTCCTTAGATTTTATGAACAATTAAGTGTAAAGGAAATAGCTGAAATCTTAGATGTTTCAGAAAATGCAGTTAAATTAAGAATCAGAAGAGCAAAGAATTATATCAAAGATGAATTAGAATTGAAAGGCATAACACCTGGTGTCATTTCATCAGCATTAGATCCAAATGCTTTATTATTACTTTTTGTAACATGTCAAAACTTGCATACTTTATCACTTACAACAAGCAAATCTATTGCAGCTGCGATTACAAACGAAGTCTCATTCACAGCAGGAGCAACTGTTTCTACAACTTCACTCACAATCGCAACACTTGTCACAACTCTTGCGATTACTGGAGGAGCAATCATTTATAATTTATCAGATGAAGAACCAAAAACTCCCCCTCTTCAAGAAATGCAAGAAGAACCAAGCAAAATTGTTGATTTTCACTATCCTCAAGAGTATACCAATCAGCCAATTTCTTTAGAAGTCAAAACAACCAATCAAAACTATGATTACATAACTATTAACAACAAAAATACAACAACAATTCATAGTAATGGAATCTATACAGTTTCATTAATCAAAAATAATCAAGTTATTGATTCTAAAGAATTAACCATTCATACAATTGATACATCAAGTCCTGATAAGAAATCTATTACAAAAGATGGAGATATATATACAATTGTCTTTAAAGATAATTTATCAATGATAAATAAGAACTCTATTGAAATCTTTGCAAATGAACAAAAAATATATAATTATACTTTTAATGAAGAGACTCAAACTCTTGAACTCCCTATGGATAGTCAATACCTTTATCGCATCAATGTCGCTGATAAAGCAGGTAATTATACATATCTCACAACAACAAGTGATTAACAAAATATAAAATATTAAATTTTTTATTGAATTATGACACTTTTTTCTTTTAAAGATACCTTATATATTGAAAGGGTTTAAATTATAATGAAATGAGGAAAAAAGATGATAAAAAGAAAACTAAGAATTTTAGGAATACTATGTATGTGTTTCACAATGACACTAGGAATAACGAAAATTCCTGTTTCTGCCACAGAAACAAGCATAAAATCTTATGCACTCACACCAGAGAGTGATTTTGTTATTGATAGCGGTGGAACAATCACAAAATATACTGGTTCTTCAACAAATGTCAATATACCAGCAACCATTAATGGAATTCAAGTCACTTCAATAGGCTCATCAGTTTTTGCGCATAAAGATACTGTTAGCGTTATTATACCAAATGGTGTCACAAGTATTCAGATCTATGCATTTGATGATTGCATTTTTCTTGAGAATGTAACCTTGCCTGAAGGACTATTAAATATACAAGATAGTGTTTTTAATGGTTGCACTAAACTTGAAAATATAACAATCCCAAAAAGTGTAATAAATATAGGAACATATGCATTCAGAAACTGTGAATCCTTGCAAAGTATAACTATACCAGAAGGTGTTAAAGAAACAGGTGAAGAAATCTTTAAGCAATGCAAATCACTCAAAAATGTAACCCTGCCAAAAAGTCTTACGAAAATATCTGATGAAATGTTTTATGGATGTGATGTTCTTGAGAATATAATAATTCCAGAAAACGTCACTGATATTGGAGTCAATGCATTTTATCATTGCCCAGTTCTCAAAAACATCAACATTCCCAAACATATAACCAGTATAGCTGATGGAACTTTTTCGTATTGCAGTGGACTTGAAAGTATAACGATTCCTGATGGAGTCACAAGCATTGGAAAGGACGCATTTTCTAATTGTACAGCATTAAAAAATATAGTTCTTCCAAAAGGGGTTACAAACATTGGAAACGATGCATTTAAAAGCAGTGGTCTAAAAAGTATAACAATTCCTGAAGGAATAACGAGTATAGGAAATGGTGCATTTGGATATAGTGCTCCTTTTGAAACCCAAAATCAATTAAACAACGTTCTTATTATAAGTGATGATCCAGAACATCCAGATATAACTCATTTGGAATTAGATAAAATTGATACGCAATCAAATCGTTCTCTTAATTGGTATAGAGGTATTGTCAAACCAGAAATAAACGTCAAACAATCAGAAATAAAATCATATACATATGAAGAATCTGAATTTTATTTAACAGATATCTTTGAATATAAACATATCACCAAAATATACCAAGATAAAACAGGAACGACTGAATACACTGGAGATGATATTATTATTCCTGAACAATATTTAATTCCAGATCCAACATATTCTATTGTTGGAACACCAACAAGTCATGATACAAAAGTAGAGAACGGAAAACTTTATATTGGAAGTGATGAAACAGCAACCAATCTCAAAGTTAAGATAAAATTTGGAACACTAGAAAAAGAAACAAATATCAATAGAATTCCTCTTCACTCTATTTCAATGAAGACTCTACCAAAATCAACATATACTGATGGCGAAAAATATGACCCAACAGGATTAGTCATAAGTATCAAATATGATGATGGAAAAACAATAGATATCAAATACAATGATACAACAAAGAGTGATTTTACATTTAATGTAGATAAAATAACATTATCTACTTCTAAACAAATCATTACATATAGAGGAAAGATTGTTGAACATATCTTAACAATCACTGCCAAACCAATAGATGAACCTCAGACTCCTGAAACACCAAATATTGATGTACCCCAAAATCCAGAAATCCCAACAAACAATAAACCGCAGGATATAGTAAATAATCCTAATAATATGAATACCTCTCATAAAAATATTAATTTTCATATAAACAGAACTGAAAATGGAATTATCTATGATGAGTTTGGAAATAGAGTTGATAAATATGGAAATATAATTCAGACAAGTGATGAAACATCTTTATTAGGATATTTAAGTCTCATAATATTGAGTGGATGTGCTGTTATGATTATGAAAAAGAAATATTTAAAGTAAACAAAATGAGAATAGTCTTTCTCTATAAAGAGATTGACTATTCTTTTTCTTTTATAAATCATCTTCTAAAGCACTTGATTTCGCATAAGCACTTGAACGTGCTTCAAAGAAATCTGTTTTAATATCATTGGCATTACTATAAATGCTAACCCATTTCATAGATTCAGGTTCTTGCATGTAACCATCAAATAGCGGTTCAAAGTTTAAAGTTTGAGCACGGAAGTTTCCAAGATAGTGAATATAATCACTGACCATCTTCATTGTTAAACCTTCAATACGATCACCAAGTACATATTGTCCCCATGCAATTTCTTCCTCGACACCACGTTTCATCATATTTCTATAGACCTCTATTTTATCAGGAGTAAAAAGATCAGGTTCTTCCTTTTGAAGTTCTAGAATCATATTTCTAAATAACCACAGATGAGTATTTTCATCACGATTGATATAACGAATTTCTTGAGCAGATCCTGGCATTTTTCCCATCCTTCCTAAATTATAAAAGAACATAAATCCTGAATAGAAATAAATTCCTTCTAATATATAATTGGCAATAACCGTCTTCATAAAATGAAAACTATCTTTATGTTCTAAAAATGCATTATACTGTTCTCCAATAAATTCATTTCTTTTTAAAAGATGTTCATCATATTTCCATTGATATAAAATTTCATCCCGTTCTATTGGTGAACAGATTGAATCCAACATATAACTATAACTTTGTGAATGAACTGCCTCTTGGAATGCTTGGATTGTTAAACATAAATTGATTTCGTTGGCAGTGATATACTCACCAACGTTAGGCAGATTTGCAGTTTGCAGAGAATCTAAGAAAACGAGAAAAGAAAGTATCTTATCATATGCTGTTTTCTCATATTCATTTAATAAGCGATAATCTTTAATGTCTTGTGTCAAATTGATTTCTTCAGGAATCCAGAAATTATTCATTGCCTGACGATACCAATCACTCACCCAATTGTATTTCATATTGTTAAAATCATTAAGGTTTGTTGTATTTCCATTAATCATGCGACGCTTTCTCACGTCAATATCTCCAGATGCATTAAATAAAGCTTTACGTTTTAATTCCATTATATTTCCTCCCTTATGCACTACATGATTCACATTCTTCAACTTCTAAAGATTGACTACGTACATAATAAAGTGTTTTCACACCTTTTTCCCAAGCCAATATATATAAATCTAAAAGTCTTCTAAATGTAAATTCATTGGTTATATAAAGATTGACCGACTGTGATTGATCAATATGTCTTTGTCTCACTCCAGCTGCTTCAATCACCCATTTTTGATCAATATGATGAGCATTTTTATATAACCAGAATGTCTTCATATTTAAGTCAGGAGCAACTCTTGTTATCATACTGCCTTTCTTTTCTTCCATGAAAAATTTCTTCATAATAGGATCGACTGCTGCTGTTGTTCCAGCAATAATTGATGTTGAGCTTGTTGGCGCAACAGCTAATAAATAACCATTTCTAAGTCCATATTCATGAATATCATTTTGCAAGACTCTCCAAGATGAACTTTGATAATGCCTTTTTTCAAAGTAAGAACCTGTATCAAAATCACTGCCATCAAAATAATCATATTTCCCTTTTTCTTTAGCAAGAGCACACGATGCTTCTAATGCATAATAATTGATTTTCTCATAGAGTTGGTCAACAAACTCTAAATGTTCATGACTTTCAAAAGTCATGCCTAATTTCACTAACATATGATGATAGCCACTTGTTCCAAGTCCTACTGGACGATATTTTTGATTTGTTATTTTTGCATAAGGAACAGGATAATAATTTAAATCAATCACATTATCTAATGCTCTCATGACAACATGTATAATATGCTGTAACTCTTCATCATTTGTCACATCAATATGTCCTAGTGTTAAAGAGGCTAAATTACAAACCACAAAATCTCCTGGTTTGGTCTTTTCAACAACAATTGTTTCTCCATTGATTTGTACTTCTTCATGTGGCAAGATTTCCATAGCACTCATATTTTGAGCAATTTCACTACAAAGATTGCTACAATAAATCATTCCTTGATGAGCATTAGGATTCATACGATTCACATGATCACGATTAAAAGCAAATGGTGTCCCAGTTTCTACGAGAGATTTAATAATCAATCTAATGATATCCTTAACTGACATCACACGTTTAGAAATACGTTTATCTTCTACACACTCATAATATTTTCTTTCCCATTCTTCACCATAAGTATCTTCAAGATAGTATCCCTTCACTTCATAAATTTCATGGGGACACATCATATACCATGATGCATCTAAATCACATTTTGCAAGTTTCCAAAATAAATCTGGATAACAGACAGCTGGGAAAATATCATGAGCCTTCATACGATCATCACCATTATTTGTACGAATCTGTAAAAACTCTGGTAAATCACGGTGCCAGGCATCTAAATAAACTGCGGCAGCTCCTTGACGCACACCTAATTGATCAACTGCAGTTGCTGTATCATTGACTAATTTTAACCAACGAATGACACCTCCAGCAGCACCCTTAAAACCTCTAATACTGCTTCCATTGGCACGAACTTTTCCAAAATAAAGTCCCATTCCACCACCATGCTTAGAAACCTTTGCAAAATTATCCAAACTCTTATAAATACCCGCTAATGAATCATCAACAGTATCAATAAAACATGAACTCATCTGATGAAATGGTTTTCTAGCATTTGACATTGTGGGCGTCGCCATTGTGACTTTCAATGTACTTAAAATATCATAAATTTCTTTTGCCCATTTGACTTTCTCTTTTTCCTTCATTGCCAAATGCATGGCTATTCCCATAAACATTTCTTGTGGTTTTTCTAAGATATCTCTATTTCTATCTTGAATCAAATAACGCTTCATAATTAATTCTAAACCACTATATGTAAAAACTTCATTTCTTTCATCTTGCATATAACTTTCTAATTCTTGAATATCTTTATGAGAATAATGTTCTAAGATGTAATCACCATAATAATTCTCTTTTGTTAAATAAACCAATTTATCATAAAAAGAATGGATATTCATAGTTTCCATCTTTTCATGAATTCTTTGATGAATATCATAAGTTAAGAATCTTGCTGAAATCCTTTCCCATTCAGGAGCATCTTTACTGATTAGTTCTACACTTGCTTTCATTAACATCTTAAAAGCATCATGCTGACTCATACCTACTTTATAAAATGTTTTTAATTTTATCAATAACAATTGTAGAGAATATTCTGTTTGAGGATAATCTTTTTGTATTTTTATCAAAAGAGATTCTATGCTATCATCACTTAACATCTGCATAAGCTCATCAATAACAATTCTTAAATGATGATGCTTTTCACGATAAAGAATATAAGCCTTTGCAACTTGTAAGTAACCATGTCGCATTAAGGCCTCTTCTACTATATCTTGAATATATTCAACACTGGTTTTCTCTTGAATCTGATTTTCAACATCATTTAAAATATTTTCTAAATGTTGTTGATTTATTGTTTCGTGTATTCCCTTAAATGCTTTTATAATAGCATTCTTAATTTTATGTCTATCATAATCCTGATAAAGACCATTTCTTTTTTGTATTAACATTTCATCCACATCCTTCAATGCATTCTAACATATCTTAAAAAGAGTCTTCCACTCATATGCTTGAAATAAACACAGATATCTTAAAATGCACAAGCAACTGCTTTTTTTAGAGTATGAAATTGGTTATGTTGATGTAAATAAGAAACCAGATCATTTAATATATATGTAAAATAAATCAATATCTCTTGTTGATGATGAGTTTCTAAACTCTTTATTAATATTTGAAGTTGTCTATATAAGATATCATAAAGTTCTTTTGAAGAATAAGATGATAAAACTTGATAAAGTTGATTGATTTCTTCTTGATTTTGAAATAACAAGTCATAATGAAAGCCTATCAAACTTTTCATTAAAAGCTGGTTCATAAAAAGCAACGAAATATTATCAATTATTCCATCATTATAGAAACAATAGCCCCTTAAGACCTTTTCAATATCACTTTGTTGAAAACAATTTAAGAAATCATGTTCTATTTCTAAATAATGAACATATTCAATCAATCTTTCTAAACCAACTTGTTTTAAAGGATAACAAGTTGGATAATCCAAAGTTAAAATGATATCCTGACTACAATAATCAAAGTTATAAACATCAAAAAAAGCCGTTAATCCTTTTGTTATTGTTTCTTGATAAATATCTAAAGATATATTTAATTTATGACTTTGTAATTCTTGAACTTGTAAATAGAGATTATGAACATGTTGTAATAAGTGATAATGACTCTGTTTAAAGACCTCAACGATACCCTGAGTCTTAAGCATCTCTATCATATCTTGCATATCCATATTTCGCATATAAAAAGATAAAGTATAGAGAATAGAATCCATTAGACTTTGAGCTCTTTCTTTAGATACTGATGAATCTCCACCTGTATATCTTCTCATCTTTTCCATGAAAACTTCTATCATGCCTTGAGTCATTTTATCTTTGATTTCAATTGGTAGAAACTCTGAATCTAACAATTCTTCAAATGAAATGATTTTCTTAGATATCTCCATACGCTAACCCCTCATAAATATCATTTCTACTATTTAAATCGTCCATTAATGTATTCAACTGTTCCTCTGATAAATAATATAACGACCCTTGACAACACCCATCAAACGCTATCTTCATATAATGAATAATCTCTTCATCAGTTAAATAATCTTCAGTTGCATCTCGATAATAATAGAAAATTTCTAAAAGTTGATTGATTGTTTCTACATAGTTATATTTATGAATAAATAAACTATCACAAAACTCATAGATGATTTGTTGTAAGATTGTTGAATGAAATTCTACCCTCCCAACATCTTGTAAGACTTTATGTTGCATTTCTAATAAACCTTCAACATCTTGTGGTGTGAGAGTCAATCCATACTGTATTGACAGCTCATTACACTTCATAATCTGATTGATTTCTTCCTCTTTTTTAACGACTTGTAACTGCATAATTTTATCCATATATTTTCCTCCTTTATACTTAATACACCTATTATATGAAAATGACAAGACTTGAAAAAACAGCCATTTTGTGGTATGATAAAGGTACAAAAGAAGACAAATATATAAAATATATTCAAGCAACACTTAAATAAAGAGTTGTTTTTTTATTTTCATCATTCAACAGAAAAAGGGATAGTTTCATTCTATCCCAAAATAGATCAATTATATTTTTTGTGTTTGAATATCATACACATAATTAACAATGAAGATATTGCTAACATAATAATAAAATAATTTATAGATGTTGTATCATCTGACATAACTATATTATGATTATTTTTTTGATTCATAATATTTTTATCAGCTATGCCATCTCCGTTTGTATCAATATTGTAATCTGCAATGAAGTCACCATTCACATCTATATTTATATCTGGTTTCCCATCGCCATCTATATCAATATTGATGTCTGCTTTACCATCACCATCTGTATCAATATTGATATCTGCTTTACCATCGCCATCTGTATCAATATTGATGTCTGCTTTTCCATCACCATCCACATCTATATTAATATCAGATTTGCCATCACCATTTATATCTATATTAATATTTGTGATATTAAACTGTGTTTCTAATGATGATTCATAATTTCCTTTTCCTTTAATAACAACTGTTGCTACTCCAACATCCACATTATTCTTATATTCTACAGTATAATCGACACCTTCTATAAGAATTTTATCACCATCTTTTACAATTATAGGCGGCTTGATTTCACTTCCTGTATATGGATGATTTACTATTTTTTCTACTGTTAATTTCTCATCATTATTATTTAATTTTTTTGGTAATATAGATGCTTCATCTTTCACATCTATATATGATGTTTTCTCTCCATTTGGTTGTTCAAAATAATATTTCTTTGCAAGTTCTTCACTTAATAATATCTTTGCTTGAGCATCAACATATTTACCTACATCTTTTTTTGGAAAAGTAGCAATAATTTCAATATTATTTATAAAATCTTGGAGATCTTCTTTTGCTATTCCTAAAAGTTTCAGAGTTTGATAATCTATTGATGCACTACGATTTCCATCATAATATTTATCCAATATATCAAGCCACTCACAAGTCAATTTTTTCTTTCCTGCATGCACTGTAATATTTTGTGTTGCATCATTATATGCTCCATTTCCTGGTCTTGTCACAGTGATGACTGCTTCTCCTGGCCCTACAATATGGGCATTTCCATCTTTATCTACTCTTAAAACATCTTCATTTGATGAACTGTAGATTGGTTTATTATCTGTATCTCGACCCTCAAGTTTGAGATGAAAGTCATCTCCATAAATCTTATCTAATATATCCCCAGGTGCTACAACTCTATTTTCTGACATATCAGTTACCTTAATTGGTGTTCCACCTTTATTTATATCCCCTTGATTGACGGGTGTCACTTGAATCTTTTCTGAATCTACCTTGCTTTCCTTATAGTTTGTTCCTCCTAAATATTCTACAGTGATAACCTGTTCTCCATTCTTACTATATTTCCCTCCATCATCTGTTGGTGTCCATTTCATAATTGCCATGCTTTGTTCAAACCCAGCCCCATTAGAATTTGGGGCTTTGACTAATTCTACTGGATCTCCATATTTCTCACCATTGATATAAAATTGTACTTTTCCAGTTGGTGCCTTACATGTTAAAGCTTCCTTGTTATTGGGAGAAACATAGGCAGTCAATTCTATTTCTTGATCTGCAGCAATTTCATTCTTACTTCTCTTCACCTCTGTATTAATGATACTATCTGCTTTCACAATTTCAGCGTATTTGTAATAAGCACGATGGCCCCAAAAACTATCTTTAAAACCTATAGAATTTGCATATTCTGTTGAAGTAATAATAAGTTGATATTTCCCTACATTGGCATTTGTACCTGATATAATTTCCTCTGAGCCAGACGGTTCAAGTGTCTCACTGTCTAACAATTGTGATTGAATAGACATTTTACTGATATCTGTTAACTGTCCATTTGTTGGTATAGGAACATTTATACCTCCAGCAATGGCGGAATTTAAGAAATTGTGTTGTTGCTGGGCAGTAAAACTTAATCCATCATATCTCTTATAAAGACGATCAGATTCATTAATAATTGAATTATCTACAGAAAATGTCACATATTGCTTTAAGATAGAATCTTGCTTAGCATCAGTAACAAAGAATGAATCCATTGGAATTTCCTTACCATCACTACCTTTAATTCCTAAATCTACACGTACTTCAGTTGCTGATCCACTTTCAGGAAGCCAAAAATATAGTCCACCTTTTTCATCTGTGTATGATGGCATTCCATAATTTGTTTCTACACCATTGATAGACATTTTCATACTGTCTACAAGAGTATCAGGAAGATTGTAACCTTTCAAATCAATTTTAGTCATAAAAACCTTAGTTGTCATTTCCAAATTACCCCAAGCATAAGTATCACCATTATTTTTACCTTGAAATTTACCTGGACCAGAGAGACGGATTGAACCACCAGTAACAATAACATCACCTCCCAATCCACCAATATCATAAAAACCTGATTTAGAAACTGGTAATAATGTTCCTCCAGTGATTTTGATTGTCTTTCCTATATTCGTACTTTGACATCCTTGTCCAAAAGCATTACTATGTGTGAATCCTTCTGCTCTTAGATATCCTCCATTTATATTCATGTCACCTGCAATTGTTGACTTTGGAGTTTTACATAATATAACATCCGTCAAAGTATATGTCACTGATTTATTTGACATACCACCACAATATGTACATCCTCCACCAAATCCAGCACCATGAAATGATCCATAAGCTTCTATATTTCCACCATTAACAGTTGTTATTGTTCCACCACCAGCATGTCCCCCACCTATTCCAGCACCAGCTCCATGAGTCTGGTCATTAGGTCCATATGCTCGAGCTATAATCTGTCCACCATTAAATGTCATATTTCCACTATTTTCAATTGCTGCTCCACCAATTGCAGATGCACGATAACCACCATTAACTATAAGCTGACCCGGATTTGAACTATCTAGTATTGTTAAACGATCGCCTTTTTGTACTTTGGTACCATCCATTAAGGTTACATCTCTTGAAACCCTTCCTTGTTCTGGAGCAACAAAATTTCCATTAATATCTACATTTCTACGTTCATCATCTATAGTTAGAGACGATCCTTCTCCACATCGCAATCCTGGCAAATGAGCAGTTGCATTTGTTGTTGCCTGTAATGAATTATGGCTTCCATCAGCCAATGTCAGATGTAAAGATGTTGGATTGCCTATATTGGTTGGAATATTTACTGGAAGACTACCATTAATATTAACATTATTAAATGTCAAGTCTGCATGATTGCCTGGTTCAATATATATTCCCGATGTTGTTGTTTGAGATGTTGATAGAGTTAATGGAGTGGATGTTTTAATTATTAATGCTTTCACAACAAGATTTTTGATACCACCACTTTTAGGAAGATCCTTATCAGTAACTGCACTTTCATTAATACCATATCCTTGTATATAATATGTGACATCTCCATATTCATAATCAATACCATAGGTACCACCGGTCACAATAAAATCACCTATATTATTCTGATTGGCAGCTTTAATACCATACTTCGTTACGTATGTAATAGAAATTGCAACAACGACAAATATAATTAATGATAATTTTTTATAGTGCTGTATTAAGTTATACTTCAATCTCATGATTCATTAACTGTATGTTACTTACTTTTAGCAGATGTAAGTTTCATACTTTTCCTTTCACTAATATATTTATAAATCTTTATAAAATAAATATTGGTCCATCTCTACTTTTATAAATACTAAACTCTATAAAAACAAAGTCTTTGGTATGATAATCAAAGAATGTCTTTGTCGTTTTAAAAAAAATAGCAATGAATACATTCCAAACGAAACATAGAAATTGTTTCACCTTTTTAAAATACTTATTAATCAAATCATTCTCCTTTCCTCGTACTTCAAAGTAGACAAAAAAAGAGCAGAGAATTATCTTCTCTGCCTTATGGTTTTAACAAATTCTATTTGATTTATTTATGATTTTAGCATATATAAATAGTCTTTTAAAGTCTACTATTACGAACTTTTATTAACGCTTTCATTATAACATAGTTTTACAATTATTTGTATTATTTTGGAAAAAATTGATTCTAACACATCTTTTTTATTAATACAATTTATATTATTTAAGTGGAATACAGAATTCACACAAATGATTCTTGATTTTGTTCATAGCATAGCGTTCAAGAATTGGTTTCTTTTCATCAATTGATAGATTTTCTGCCAGCTTTGGAATTTGAATCCAAAAATCCTGGACACCTTGAGCAGTATGAGGTACTTCAAATATTGCATATTTTCCATCATCAATCAATCGGCTTGGCAAAATATCATTTTCAGTTTCATCAACAATAAGACCTACATCATATCGCAACTGATCAGCAGGAACAATTTGAGGATTATCTAATGCAATCCCTAAAATAACTGATTGATCATTTAATAAATGATTATCTTTTAGAAACTGTTTAAAAGTCTCCATTAACTCTTTATTTTTGAGTCCATATTCACCAACATGACGCATATAAATCATAGTCACATTCTTAAATTCTTCAATTTTCATAATCTTATTCTCCTATTCTTCATAGTTGATGTCGACTTCAACATAATCATCGTAAATCCTATTCATATGATTTTCAAGAAAATTTTTAAAAAATATTGATATATATACCGTATACATTGAATTGATTGCTTATAAATGATTATCCAATTATAATATATATATCTTATGAAAATCTAAGGAGAATAATTATGGATGTATTGGTTTTTGGAGGTACACGTTATTTTGGTGTTCATTTAGTCAACGAATTAATTAAGAAAGGATATCATGTCACTATTGCTACAAGAGGAATGACACCTGACTCTTTTGGAACAAGTGTAGAAAGAATACATGTAGATCGTTATGATACCAATCAATTAAAAGATATATTTAAGGATAAAGAATTTGATATTGTTTATGATAATCTAGCGTACTCATCTCAGGATATTGAAACTCTTTTCAATTCTTTACATTGTCATCGTTATATCCTAACATCATCAAATGCGGTTTATCCTTTTCAATTAAATACAAAGGAAGATGATTTCATAGCAGCTCATCATGTTTTAAAAATGGGTGTAAGGAGTTCATTTTCTTATGATGAAGGGAAACGTCAGGCTGAAAGTGCTATCGTCCAGTTACATCCACAACAGAAAACAACAAGAGTTCGTTTTCCAGTTGTGTTGGGAAGAGATGACTATACAAAACGTTTGTATTTTTATGTTGAACATATTTTCAAAGGTGTTCCTATGTATATAGATGAATTCACAACATCATTCAATTTCATATCCTCGCATGATGCTGGTGCTTTTTTGGCTTATTTAAGTGATAAAGATATATTCGAAGCCATAAATGCATGTAGCCCACAATCCATAACATTACAAGAAATTTTCGATTATATTGAAGACCATACTGGTAAAAAAGCTATAATAACATCTGATGGAGATAAGGCACCATTTAATGATATACAGTCACATAGTTTAAATGTAAAAAAAGCTCAAGATATCGGTTTTCATTTCACTCCATTATCTGATTGGTTATTCCCGCTTATTGACTTTTATATTTGCCAGGTATCAAAAGATGAACATAATATTTAAAAGTATTTTTACAATGACTATCCAACATAGCTCTATATGAGGAATGGACAAAAACTCATTTCTGTTCCTTACTATAAAGCTTTTTTTATGAAAAAGGCATAAGTTAAATGAACTTATACCTCATTATTTTTGATATCCTGAAGATAATCATAATCATAAAGTTCTCTTTTCTCTATAACAGGAACTTTTAGACATACACTTGAATATTTATCAATAATCTTTCTTCCGCCCTCATCACCTGTTAAATTCATCAATTCATTATAAAGTTGACAATGAAACATAGTTGGATTACCAACTTGCTGTTGATATTTAACAGTTCCTAATAAAGCATGATTATTGATTATAAGATTAACCATAGCTTTAATAGTTGATGATTGAATATAAGGCTGATCAGCAACCAAAAATAAGAAATAACAATCTTTATCATGATTATATTTTTGAATTCCAGCTTGAATGGAATATGATAAACCCAAATGACTTTTTTCACTCTTTATTGAATACAAACGAGGACATGATAATTCTTTGATATACTCAATAATTTCATCATATTGAGTCACAACATCTAAAGTATAATTGTCATTTTTTTCTAAGAGTTCTCGTAATTGTTTCAACCCATATTGATATAATGGTAAACCATGAAATGAATAAAGTAATTTATTAGAACCAAAGCGACGACTATTACCCGCCGCTAAATAAATCATATGAATTTTCATAACTCTTCTGGTAAACTCATTAAGATTTTTTCAGGAGTCATTGGTAAATCTCTTTGCCATACCCCTGTCGCATTATAAATCGCATGAGCAATGGCAGGAGATGGTGTATTAATAACAATTTCACCAATTGACTTTGCACCAAAAGGTCCAGTCTCTTCATAACTGCTTTCAAAATCCACACGTAATTTTCCCATATCTAAACGAGATGGAATCTTATATTGCATGAATGAATTTTCAGCAATTGCTCCTTTATCACTATATTGAACATTTTCATAAAGAGCCATACCTATCCCTTGAACAATTCCCCCTTCTGTTTGAACACGTGCAAGATTGGTATTAATGACTGTCCCACAGTCAACGACTGCAACATAATCTAAGATTTCAACTTGTCCTGTTTCTTTATCTAATTCAATTTCAACCATTCCTACCATAAATGGTGGTGGAGAAACTGGTGATGAATGAGAAACTGTGACTTGTGTAGATATATTGTTTCCACACATTGATTTTGTTGCAATATCACTTAAAGATACAGATTTTTGACCAACTAATGTTTCAATACCTTGCCCCGTAAACTCAACCTCAGATTTTGCACAATCCAACATCTGAGCACCTATCTCACATAAATGATCTTTTAATTCTAGACAAGCTTTTTCAACAGCTTTTCCAGTGACATATGTTGTACTTGAAGCATAAGAACCTGAGTCATATGGTGAAGCATCAGAATCTGCCCCAAAGACAATCACATTATCAACATCACACTCTAAACATTCAGCAGCCATTTGAGCAAGAATTGTATCACAACCGGTTCCCATATCTGCTGCCCCAATTGTTAATGCATAAAAACCATCATCATTTAATTTAATCGTTGCTGAACCAACATCAACACCAGAAATTCCTGAACCCTGCATAGCCATGGCAACACCACCACTACGGATCTTCCCATCTGGCATTATTCTTGGTTTTGATTTATTTTTCCAATCAAATAATTCTTCAGCACGTTCCATACAGCGATTCAAAGCACAACTCTTAGCCACTTCATGATAATAAGCAGACATTTCCTGTCCTTCTTTTACCATATTGGTTTTACGAATAGCAACTGCATCTATTCCTAGACGAGAGGCTAGTTCATTAACGGCAGATTCGACTGCAAAGATGCCTTGAGTTGCGCCATAACCACGATAAGCTCCAGCTGCCTGACAATTGGTATAAACAACATCATAGGCAAAACGGAAAGCTTCTAAATGATGATTATATAATGGAATCGATTTATGTCCTGATAATCCAACTGTTGTTGGACCATGTTCACCAAAAGCACCTGTATTTGATAATGTATACACATCAATAGCACGAATGGTTCCATCCTTCATAGCACCAATACGGACTGTCACTTCCATCTCATGGCGAGGTGAGGCAGCAATTTGAGTTTCTGTACGTGAGTATATCATCTTTGATGGTTTCTTTGTCATCCAAGTCACAAAGGCTGGATAAACTTCAGCAACCACTGTTTGTTTTGCTCCAAACCCGCCACCAATTCTTGGCTTTTCAACATGAATTTGAGATTTAGGAATATCTAACGCATGAGCTAAAATACGGCGGACATGGAAAATAATCTGAGTTGAACTCACAACATGTAATCGACCAAAAGGATCAATTTCACAATATGTTCTAAAAGTTTCCATCATGGCCTGTTGATTCGCACGAGTATGATAAGTTCTTTCGATCACTTCGTCACAAGTTGAGAGTACACCTTCTAAATCACCCTCAACACTATAATCACTTGCACAAAGGTTTCGTTGATTATCAGCCCCTACTGGACATAATGCCTTCCAATTTTCTTCTGGATGAACCAAAACTTCATTATCTTTTGCAGTATGTATATCTAAAACAGCTTCTAAGACTTGGTATTTGACTTGAATAAGTTTCATTGCCTGATCAACAGCCTTTTCGTTTACTCCCGCAATAATCGCAACCGCATCGCCAACAAAACGAACTCTTTGATCTAAAATCAAACGATCATAGGGACTTGGTTCTGGATATGTTTGTCCAGCCATCGTAAAACGTTTTTGAGGAACATCATGATAAGTATAAATAGCTTCAATCCCATCCACTTGTTTAGCAGTCTCTATATCAATATCTACAATCAAAGCATGAGCATGAGGAGAACGTAAAACTTTCACAACAAGACAATCTGTTGGTGTCACATCATCAACATATGCTGGTTTTCCTAACAATAAATTCATTGCATCTTTTTTACGAACAGGTTTATTCACCTGCTGGAAAGTCTTCTTCATTATAATGACTCCTTTCCTTGTTTTTCTAAATAAGCAATATAAGCTTTCATACCACGTAATTGTCCCTCATAACCAGAACAGCGACATAAATTACCAGCCAAATAATTTAATATCTCTTCATCAGTAGGATGTGGATTTTCTTTTAAAAGAGCAATTGCATTCATCATCATTCCTGGATTACAGAAACCACATTGTTCAGCCCCCTGATCAGCAATAAATTCAGCTAAACATTTAGCTTCTTGTTGCATTCCTTCCAAAGTCACAATTTTATGTCCTGCCATCCTTGCAGTCAAAACACTACAAGAAAGGATTGGCTTTTCATCAGCAAACACTGTGCATAAGCCACAATTACTTGTATCACATCCACGTTTCACGCTTAAACATCCTTGAGAACGTAAGAAATCAATCAATAACATATCTGGCTCAATCAAAGCTTCAATATCTTTTCCATTTAAATTCATTTTAATAAGCATGATGATTTCCCTCCCTTAACGCTGTCAAAGCACGTTTGATTAAGACTTTTGCAATACGACGACGATAATCAGCACTCGCACGTAAATTAGAACCTAAAACAAGCTTTTGAGCAATTTCATTCGCAAAATTCAAAATACTCTCATTACTTAAAGATTCATCTAATAAATGATTTTCATCTGAAAATGTGATTGCCTTTAAAGGACGTGCACCAATTGTACATGTATAAGAAGAATTCATTTGACTCACTGCACATGTTAAAACAGGAAAATCTGTTTTCGTGTTGCGTTGTGACATATAGACAACACGTTGTGGTCTTTTTTTAATAATAACTCTTATAAGAACATCAGGAATTGGACGCATAGTCGCAAACTCTTGAATGGAAACAATTCCACCATGATAAAGTTCAACATAAGCATCAAGAGCCATAAACATTGTCAATACATCTGAAAATCCATAACGTCCAAATAAACTTCCACCAACAGTCGCAAGGTTTCTAAATTGAACACCAACAATATTGTGTACACTTTCTTTCATAGCTCCATATGTATATTGATCAAGAATGGAATTGAGTTCTAATTCACGCAACGATACCATTGCACCGATATGAATCTCATCACCTTTATCCTCAATATGATTCAAATTCAAATCACAAAGATCAATCGCAGTATCAACACTTCTATTTTGCATTTTTAACCATAGCATCCCACCAATAATCACATTGCTGCGATTTTGACATAACTCATAAGCTTCTGCTAAACTCTGTACTCTGACATAGTTTTTGATTTCTAACAAAACAATCCCTCCTCACGTTATACTTCTTTAACATCCTTTTCTTCTGGTAAACAAATATTTAAAATAATTGCAACTAATGCTGCTGGAACAATTCCAGATCCACCAAAGATCATTTGAACAGCTTCTGGTAAACCAGCTAAAACAGCACTATTCGCACCTAATCCATAACCTAACCCTAAAGCAACTGAGACAATTGTCATACGACGAGCATTCAATGGTTCTTTGGTAATTAATTGAATACCACTCATCACAATAGATGAGAACATAATAACTGCTGCTCCACCCAATACACTTTGTGGCATAATTGAAATTAATGCAGCTAATTTAGGAAATAACCCACATAAGATTAAGAAAATAGCCCCACAAGCAAGTGCAAAGCGATTTACAATCTTTGTCATTGTTACTAAACCAACATTTTGACTAAATGAAGTATTTGGTAAAACACCAAAAACAGCTGCTAAGCTTGAACCAAGTCCATCACAAATGACACCTCCAGATAATTCCTCATCTGTTGCTTCACGTCCCATACCACCTTCAATAACACCAGAAATATCACCAACAGTTTCTACTGCAGTGACAATAAACATAATCAATACAGGTAAAATCGCACGTAAATCAAAAACTGGAGTGACTGGCATGAATTCTGGAATGGCAAACCATTTTGCTTGTGCAACAGCATCCCAATTAATCACCCATGATTTCACAAATTCAGTTCCCTCTGCACTGACACCAGTTGTAGATAAAAACATTGGCATCAAACTACAAATGATATAACCACAAATAATGCCAATTAAGATACATGAAGAACTCATCATTCCTTTTGTCGCATGTTTTAAAACCAAGATAATCACTAAAACTGCTAAAGCAACCAATAAGTTTTCAATAGAACCATAATCTTTTGCATTACTTCCTCCACCAAAAGAACCAACCCCAACACTAATTAAAGAAAGCCCAATTGATAAAACGACAGTCCCTGTCACAACAGCAGGAAAAAAACGACGAAGTGGCTTTAATAAAAAGCCTAAAACACCTTCAAATAAGCCACCAATGATAGATGCTCCCATAATAGCAGCATATCCTAAGATACCTCCACCCATGACTTTCGCAACACTTTGAAAAACCCCAATAAAACCAGAACTTGTTCCCATAATAATTGGAACCTTTCCACCTACTGGTCCAATCGCAAACAATTGGATTAAAGTCACAACTCCAGCAATTAACATTGCATTTTGTAATAATGAAACTTGAATAGCTGCAAATTGCTCAGCATCACTCATAGCTGCACAAGCACTTGTAATAATTAAAATTGGTGTTAGATTTCCAACAAACATCGCAAGCACATGTTGTAAACCTAATGGTATAGCCTGTTTTAAAGGAAGTTTTCCTTCAAAATCATAAGGCGTTGAATTCTCTTGATTTGTATTTGTTTTCATATATATAAACCCTTTCTTATTTTGTTAAACAATAAAATTGTTGATAGTTTTGATCCTTTTGAATAATCATTCGAGGATAAAGATTCTGCATCTTTTGCGTCATTATTTCACATGTTTCTTGTTGTGGTATGATTTCATCAATGATTCTCCCATCTTTCATTAATAAAATCCGATCACAATACATAAAAGCATAAAGTGGATCATGTAAAACTATGAAACCCGTTTTTTCTTGTTTTTTAATCATCTTTTGAATCATTTGGAAGATACGATGACGATTCTCAAAATCTAAAGCACTATCTGGTTCATCTAACAAAAGAACTGACGTATTTTGTCTTGTTAATCTTGCTAATTGAACCAATTGCTTTTGTCCTTCACTTAACTTTGTATAGTCTTTATCTAATAAATCAGCAATTTGAAACTCTTTAGCAATCTGCATAATCTGTTCTTCATCAATGTGAGAATCAAAAAAACGAGAAGATGCATACCCACCAAGTTCAATCATTTCACTAACTGTGAAGCCTTCCATCACTTCACATCTTTGTGTCATCATCGCTATGTTTTGAGCACGTTTTTTTATATTCATTGCAAAGTAGTCCTGTCCGTTTACATAGACTTGTCCCTGTGTTGAAACAAAACCACCTATAATACCTTTGAGTAATGTTGATTTCCCACAACCATTTTGTCCAATGAGTCCTACAATTTCTTGAGAATGTATAGTTATTGATACATCAGCCACAACCTTTTGCTGATAAGAAACTGATAAGTTTTTCACTTCTAATAATCCATTCATAGAATTTGACCTCGCTGTCTCCACATCAAAAAAATAAGTACTGGGACTGCAAAGAAAATAGTGAGAATACTTAATGGTAATTCAGCCCCTGAGACAAGACTCCTTGAAAGCATATCACCGACTATAACAATCAAGGCACCAATACAACCACTCATCAGTAAAAAATGTTCTGTACGCTTATGTAAAATCAGATAAGCGATGTGTGGAGCAATCAATCCCACAAAAGAAATGACTCCTGTAATAGAAACAATTGAGGCAACCATCCATGTTGTTAACAAAAGGACAATCATTCTTAATAAACTCGCATTGAGACCTAAGTATCTTGCATTTTCATCTCCCAATGACAACATCACAATTTGACGGCGACATAATAAAATAAAAGCAAGTGGAATGACAATACTCATAAGTGCAATCACCATCTTACTCAAAGTCATAGATGCTAAACTGCCCATAGTCCAAAACTCTATCGTTGCTAATTCACTTATAGGATCAGCCATATACTTAAAGATCATGATTCCAGCATCTGCCAAAGCTGATATGACAATGCCAGCAAGAATATAAGTCGTTGCGCGTTGAACCCCAGTTATTTTGACAAGGAACATAACAAAGAAAAGAGAAACAATCCCCATAACAAAAGCTCCAAACATCATCTCTATTGCACTGTTCATGCCTACAACAATCATCAAAGCAGCACCAAAACTTGCTCCTGAAGCAACCCCTGTCAAATCAGGGGAAGCCAAAGGATTCCTAAAGATAAACTGATAAACACCCCCAGCAACACCTAAAACAAGTCCTGCCAATACTCCCATCACAATACGTGGAATACGCAAGTGAAAGAAAACTTGTTGTGCTATCACATCATTTGATTGACCAACAAACAAACAGCCAATTTCAGATAATGATAAAGAATAACTTCCAACTGTTAAAGAAAGACAAAAAGTTATCAACAACAAAGCCATCATCAAAAATAATAAACGTTTTGATTTCATGAGTTCTTTAATAAACTTTCATCAATATCAAAACCATAAAAAGTCTTATAGAAATCTTGAACATCTTTGATAAATGCATCATATGAATAAATCTCATTATGCAACAAACTATATAACCACATTGTTCCTAATACCCCTGAAGGAATTGGTGAATCCCACTCTTCAATTCCTTTTGGCATTTGAAAAACATTTTCCTCTTGAATCGCTTTTAATGATTTCAATTGTGAATCATTCATGATATCTTCAACAGAATAATTTGCTGCTGATGGAATGACAATCATATCAGGATTCATTTTTAATAATGTTTCATAAGAAACTTGTGTCCAATAATTTCCTTCTAATTCTTCGGCAACATTCTTTCCACCTGCTGTTTCAATTAAAGTACTTTGATACATTGTTGCAGGTGCTGTTTCTAAATAAGCAGAATTGCTTCCCATATAAACACTTTGGGTCTTTTGATGAGATGTCTTTGTCATTTTATCAATTTGTGTCTGATAATAATCAGTTAATTGTTTCGCTTTTTCTTCTACTCCACATGCTTTTCCAATCAGTTTTAACATTTCTACCAATTGTTCATGTGTTTCAGGATTCACAATCAAAACCTGAATGCCTAAGTCCGTTAATATTTGAGCTTTCTCTTTTAATTTTAATGGCATCAAAACCAAATCAGGTTTCAATTCAGCAATAGCTTCTATATTCAATTCCTTTAAACTTCCCACTTGTTTTAAATCCAGTAATTTCCCATTAGCCATTTTATAAATTGGTCTAGAATTTGCTTTCTTTTCAATTCCGACAAGTCTATCACTGATACCCAAAGACAAAGTTGCATATGTTGTAATATAGTAACAACTCACAATTTTTTGAGCTGGCTGCTCTAAAGTGACTGTTCTTCCAGCTTGATCTATTAACTCAATTTGTGATTGCTTAGCATCTTGATTGGAAGAACACCCCATTAAAGATATAAACACTGCTATACATATTAACAAACTGACTAACTTTTTGAATAATCTCTTATTCATCCTCTTCTCCCTTCATTTTTATTTCAGAAATAATCATTTGTTCTGCTTGTTCAAATGAAAGAGTATTCAAATCATATAACTGACAATCTTCTCTTTGTTTCATCTGTAAAAGATAAGAAATAGGTTCATTTTTAAGAACAGCAATCACCCATTTTTCACTATCTAATAAATCATAAACAGATTCAATAAAATCTAGATTTTCCTGTTCAAAACGTCCTAATTCATCAAGGACAACGATTTCACATGAAGATTTTAAAGCATGTTTTAAACACCTGACACCTAAATCAGAAAAAGTTTCAGGTATCCCCATCATCCTTTTTCCATTATAAAAGGATATAGGCATTGTCTCTTGCGTTGTCATATCTTGCATCACATATGTATAACCCATCGATACTTTTTGATCAGGAAGTGTCCGATAACCTACATATTCCTTTTGACACTCAGATAAAATGTGACTTATTAATGTTGACTTTCCAATTTGGCGATCTCCAGTTATAAAAATATTTTTCATCATTCACACACATAAAAAAGTTTTTCAATAATCTATTAATTGAAAAAACATCCTTTCTTTGAACAAAAAAACAAATTCCCTTATATTTCCATTGTGCTTAAAAGCGACATTATTATATCATAAGCAACATTATTCTACAATCTTATTGTATCAACATAAAAACAAAAAAACTTAGCAAAAATGCTAAGTTATTTCAATATATATGGGATAGCCTGAAGCGGTGTTTGATTCTTCTTAATATATGAATATAAAAGCCTTTCAATAACCAAACCAATAAAACTAACACCGATAGCGTAAATCCCTATGCGCTGTGTTATGGCTGCAAGATTGAGATGTCCTGCTCCCAAAATAATTGCACTTATAAAACCTAAAATCATAAGAGTACATACAATGACTCTTAAATTGGTAAATGGAATGCATGAACGAATGACTGCAACCATACTAATAACTCCCAAGACAATATACATAATTGTTATAGCTTCTAAGTCATCAAATGAGAAGCTTGGATAAAACATCATGACAAGCATAAAACAAATGATTATACTTATACCATTTGGTAAAGCCTTTGTAAAGACTTGTGGTAAGAATGCTCCTTCAATTTTTCTTGTATCCGATTCAAACATTGTCAAGAAAGAAGGCATTGCTTCAATGAATAAATCGATGAGAGTAATCTGCAATGGTATAAAAGGAAAAGGTGTATTTGTGAAGACACAAATGATTGATAAAAGAATTGTATAAATTGTTTTGATAAAGAAAACACCTGCAACACGTGTCACATTATTCACAACCTTACGGCCTTCTAAAAGAACATCTGGTAAACATGTAAAATCATTATTTAGTAAAACAACTTGGGAAATTTGTTTAGAAGCATCACTCCCATCTGCGATAGCTATAGAACAATCTGCTGCTTTGAGAGCTAATAAATCATTCACTCCATCACCAGTCATAGCCACATGATGACCAACCTTTTGCAGTTCCTCTACAATACGCTTCTTTTGAAAAGGTGTAACCCTTCCAAAGATTGTATATTCTTCAACAACTGTACCGATTTCATCATCTGAAACAGTTGACATATCAATAAATTTTTCATGATTTTTAACTCCTGCTTTTTTAGCAATAGCAGCAACTGTTTCAACATGATCACCTGAAATAATCTTTGTATCAATACCTTCTTCATGGAAGTAATCTAATGTTTCTTTCGTGTTTTTTCTCATATTATCTGATAAAATCAAGACCATTAAAGGCTGGAGTTCTGGCAAAGGCTGATCATCAAAAACACTCTCTTTAGTAAAACCAACTGCAATTGCTCGCATACCTTGTTGAATATATTCATTGATTTCAATAGGAAAATCTTTCATCATTATTTTTTCAGCTGCACCAACAACAACTGTTCCAAAACTTTCAAATTCAATTGCACTCCATTTACGTAATGATGAAAAAGGAATTTTTTGAATAGGATTTAAGATTTGATTTTTTTGAAAATAACGATCCATCGCTTGAAACGTAACATTATTATCATCACTAAAACGTAAATAAGATCCCATTATTTCTTTATTTGGTAAATGTGCGATAACACCATATGTAAACATATGTTCAACTTTCATCTGACCATCAGTAATCGTTCCTGTTTTGTCTAAACATAGAACATCTACATGCGATAATGTTTCTAAAGAATATAAATCCTGTACAAGAACTTGACGTTTAGCCAATCGCGTAACACCATTTGCTAATGAAACACTCGTCAGCAATACCAGTCCTTTTGGCAACATTCCAAGCAATGCAGCTGAAGAAGAAACAACTGCTGTCAATAATGTATCATCACGTAACCACAATGCCTCTATAAAAAGAATAATTCCTAAAGGGATAATCATAAAAGTGGTTATTCGTGTCACACGATTCATAGAATCCATTAATTCAGAATTTTGTTCTTTGGACACTTGTGCTTGTTGAATGAGTGTTGTTGCATAATTATCTTTACCAACCTTTTCAACCCTTGCATAACATTTCCCAGATATAACACTACTTCCTGATAAAAGATGAGCATCCTGATGCTTATGGATTGGATCAGATTCACCAGTTAATAAAGACTCATTTGCTTCTATACTTCCAAAGACAACAACTGCATCATTACATACCTGATCTCCACTTTCTAGAATTAACAAATCATCTAAAACAATATCTTGAATATCAACCACCTGCTTATGCCCATCACGCATAACATGGATAGTTGGCTTGGTCAAAATAGAAAGTTTATCAACCAGTCTTTTCGCATTCATTTCTTGTAAAATTCCAATCCCAGCATTCGCTATAATAATAGCCATGAACACAAGATTTGACCATGCTTCAACCATCATTAATGCAACAAAGATGAAAAAGTTCAAGAGATTAAAAAGTGTAAAAATATTATCTTTTAATATTTGATAATAAGTTTTACTAGCTGGTTGACTTATGCCATTTTGTTTTCCAGCATCTTTTCTTTCTTGAACTTCATTTGTATTTAAACCATGTGTTTGATATGCATGTGTATTTTCCATTATTAAAGCCCTCCAAATTTAAGATATTATAGTACACTCTTTATTTGAAGTATATACACTTTACATATTCTTAACATAATATTTATATAAACTTTATATTTACTCATTTTTAAAATTACGAATATCTTCTAAAAGATAATTATGACTTTTTGGCTGTTGAGAAGAATAATTGGATTGTTTCTCTCGATTTAATCTTTCCAAATCTTGTTTTAATTCACGTGCTGACATCCGATAAGCTCCTGCACCAGTTATAATGAGTTGTTCTAAGGCATCAGAAGTTGCTACAGTCATATGATATTGACTAGCCATTTCATGTGTGACACGTTCTATATACATATCTGCGGTTTGAGACTCTTTTGTATAAACAACATGAATATTATGATATTGTTCACTTGTTCCTAGATTTTGTTTGACTTTATATGCATCAAATACAACAATCAACAAACACTTCTTATAGCCTTGATAATTACACATCATATCCAGTAAACGAAATCTTGCTCCTTCCAAATTATCCACAGCTAATGCCTTTAATTCAGGCCATGCATGAATAATATTATAGCCATCTACTAACAAGCATTCAGATTTTGGTTGTGAAGTCATTGAAGGCATATATTCTTTTGAGTCAGATTGAAAATCATGAAATGTATAACGTTTCATTTCTCCATATGTTCGTGTAAAGATGGCTTCTAATTCTTCGTCACCATCAAGAGAAGATGAATAAATTTCTTTTTGATATTCTTGAGAAACTTGAGGTTGATATTGAAAATCTATATGCATATAATTTTTAACTTCATTCCATTTCACATAAAAACCAGCCCCATGTGAGCAAAAAACAGATCCAGTTGGATTATTCATATCCTTTTCACTATCATATTGAATTTGATGAATCACTTCATCTTGGTTTAGACAAGGTTCATAACCTTTAAGAAAACAATACAAACGACCTTTTCCTTTGGTATATTGTGTAACTGCTAATTGATAATCTTTCATCTTTGCAACAGGTGCTTTTCCTTCTATCACAATATTTTGACCTGTTGTTGCTGGCAAGATAAATTCACCATTCATAGATTCTATATCATAAATAGCTTTGCTTAAATAAGCAGAGGGGATATCCAAGCGAAATTGATAATAAGGCTCTAATAATTGGCAACGAGCTGTTTTCAACCCTTGTCTTAAAGCACGATAAGTTGCCTGTCTAAAATCTCCACCTTCAGTATGTTTTTGATGAGCTTTACCTGCCAACAATGTGACTTTCATATCTGTGATAGGAAAACCAGCAAGAACGCCAATGTGTTCCTTTTCTTCAAGATGTGTCAAAATTAATCTTTGCCAATGTTTATCTAGCATATCTTCTGAACAATTGATTGAAAATTGCAATCCACTTCCTCGCTGAGCAGGTTCTAATAAAAGATGAACTTCTGCATAATGACGTAACGGTTCAAAATGACCAATTCCTTCGACTGTTTCCAAGATTGTTTCTTTATAAATAATCCGTCCCTGATCAAATTCAACATGAAGATGAAATCTTTCTTCAATCATTTTCTTTAAAACATCAATTTGAATCTCACCCATAAATTGCACTGTCAGATCTTGTGTGTCTTCATGATATGTCATATGTAGTTGGGGATCTTCTTCTGATAATTGACGTATCTGAGAAATGGCTTCAAAACGGTCACAATCTGATGGCAAGACAATCCGATAATTCATATAAGGAGTCAGATGAGGTTGTAAAGCATTGTCTTCAAATCCCAATCCATCACCAGCTTGAATTGTTTTTAAACCTTTGACTGCACATATATCACCAGCATAAACAGTATTTTCTACTGTATATTTATAACCAGAATACTTTCGAATTTGATCGACCTTATGCTCACCCAACTGAGCCTTTACATGCAGAATCCCACCAGTTATTTTTAAATGTGTTAAGCGTTGTCCTTGTTCATCTCTTGTAATCTTATAGACTTTTGCACCAAATTCATCTGGATACCTTTTTTCTTTTGTATAAAGAGTGAGAGCTTCTAAAAAAGAATCAACTTCTTTCATTTTTAAAGCTGAACCAAAAAAACAAGGAAAAACTTTTCTATTTTCAACAGCATCTTGAATCATTGAATTTGTTAATGTTTGATGTTCAAGATAATAGTCTAAAAGCATATCATCACATAACGCAATATCCTCATAAAAATCATCTTGCGAAGTCAAATCAACACATCTTTCATCCAACTTCTCTTTTAAATCTTTCATTAAATCACTTTTTTCATAATGTGAAATATCCATTTTATTAATAAATAAGAAAGTTGGGATATGATATGCGTTTAAGAGATTCCAAATGGTTTCTGTATGTGCTTGAACACCATCTAAACCACTAATTACAATGATTGCATAATCTAAGATTTGTAATGTTCTTTCCATTTCAGCTGAAAAATCAACATGACCCGGTGTATCAATCAAGGTCATATCCACATCTTTATATCGTAATAGAGATTGTTTAGAAAAGATGGTAATGCCTCGAACACGTTCCTGCGAATCATAATCCAAGAATGCATCACCATGATCAACGCGACCCAATTTACGTATACTTCCTGCTAAATACAATAGACTTTCTGTTAGGGTTGTTTTTCCAGCATCGACATGAGCTAATGTTCCTATCACACATTTTCGCATATTCTCACCTCCTCTTCTTGAGATATTTATGAATTCATTTCAATAAATTCATCTTTTTGATTCACCATTAATTTTAATTCTTTTCGTTTATATAACCATCCTGCTACAAATACAACATCAGCGAAAATCCAAGCCAATGGATTCGCAAAACAGATAGCACTAAAACCAAGCATACCAACAAAGCAAAAGGCAACAATGCATCGTGCAATCATTTCAGCAACTCCACCGAACATCGCCAAGAAACTATAACCTAAACCTTGTAATAGATTTCTTAAAATAAATAAAATACTTAAGATATAATAACAAGATGAATTATATAAAAGATACTGCTTAATATCCGCTATAATAGCTGTTTCACTAGCATCTATAAATAATAAGGATAAATAATCCGATGTCAAATATACAAAGATAAACGCAAATACACAATAAATAGCACCAATAATGCAACTTACCTTTAAACCTTGAAAAATACGTTCAATTTTATAGGCTCCTAGATTTTGTCCACCATATGTAGCCATTGTTAAGCCTAGAGTCTCCAATGGCTGTGTTAACATAATGGAAATTTTAATAGCGGCTGTCACAGCAGCCACAACATCAGAACCTAAAGTATTCACAGCAGATTGAATGACTACACTTCCAATTGCTGTTATTGAAAACTGCATAGCCATTGGTAATCCTAATTGCAATAATTTCAAACAATGAATTTTTTGAAATCTTTTTTCATCATGTTCAAAAGTCAGAATATCTGTTTTCTTTTTCATATAAACATAACAAGCAATTCCCGAAATAAACTGGGCAATGACTGTTGCATAAGCAGCACCAGCAGCTCCCATATTCAACTGTGTAATAAAATATAAATCTAAAGCAATATTAATAACCGATGATAAAATCAAAAAATACAATGGTGTTTTTGAATCCCCAATTGCACGTAAAATACTCGCTAACATATTGTAAATCATTGTTGCAAATAAACCCAAGAAAATCACTACAATATAATCATAGGCTTGGTCATAAATATTACTTGGTGTTTGCATCCATGTTAAAATCTTAGGTAACAATAATACTGTCACAATTGTCATGACAATTGTGATGATTGTACAAAGATAAAATGCATTGATAATATATTCTTTCATTTGTTTGATTTTTTTGCCACCAAAACTCTGGGCTATGGGAATCCCAAACCCACTACAAATTCCAATACCAAATCCAATAATCATAAAGTTTAATGAGCCAGTTGACCCAACTGCTGCCAAAGCAACCTTTCCAACATATTTTCCAACAATAATACTATCTACCATATTATAAAACTGTTGGAAAATATTTCCAATAACCAATGGAATTCCAAAAGCAATAATGAGTTTCCATGGACTGCCATTTGTCATATCTTTCTTCATATATTTCCCTCCCCTACAAATACCTGAATATTATACAGAACTTCTCCTTTATTATAAATACATTTATTTCATTTTCTTACAAATTTCAATAAGTGAAAATAAAAATATGATATGATTGACAAAATAGACTTCTTACTAAAACAGTAAAATCACAATTTATGAAATAACATATGATATAATGGTTATACTAAATATCGTGAGGTGAGGAGAATGTTAAATATTGCATTATGTTGTAGCGCCGCTATGTCTACAAGCCTACTTGTTAATAAAATGATAGATGAAGCTAACAAGCAAGGTATTCAAATTCATATTTGGGCAAAAGGTGTCAATGAAATTGAAGCAGAAACAAAAGATGTTGATGTTATTTTGATTGCTCCTCAAGTCAAATATGCAAAAAAACAAATAGAAAAAAGAGTTTCACCTATTCCCGTTATTGAAATATCAATGAAAGACTACGGATTAATGAATGGTAAGAATATTTTCAATAATATTATCAATATTATGCAAAAATCATAATCAAAAGATAACTTTTATTTAAAAACGCATCGCTGAAATCAGTTCATAGATGCGTTTTTATATAATTAATTATCTCTTCTCTTTTTATCTTGATCATATTCTGCTTTGAGAGTTTTATGAAACATTTTCTTTTTGTGTTGGCGACAGGCATCCAAATCACAATGTTCACATATTAAATGAGCATTACTCATCTTATAAAACCTCTCTGGATATTTAGCATAGGTAACTTCCCATTCAATAAGAGAAAGAACACCTAATATAAAAAGAGTAACTGTCATGACATTGGGAATAAAGATAAGAAAACTGTATTGAAAAAATGAATCCCAATTATAGATACGACATTCCATACAACAATCAGGCCTAATAAAAATCGAATTGAATGGACACCAGCCAAATATAGCAAAGAAAACAGAAAAGTTTGAAAGTGCAAAAAACACAAATATCCATATTTTTTCAATATATCCTAACAGATATAAACTGCCTGGTACAGCCATAAACAAAATCCAAAAAAGAAAAACAGAGATAGCTCGATAGTCATAGCGACGTTTCATCTTTATAAACTCCTGCTGTTGAAGTTCTGGATTAGGAATATAATTCTTTTCAAATTGTCTTCCTTTATATAAAGATAGATTTGCAAAAGAAAGCATATCTTTAATAGGAAAAAATGCAAAATAAATAAAAGCAATCATATAGATTTCAATAGATAATGAAAACGGTAATGTATGATTAAAAAACAAACAATATAAAGAAAAAAGAAATAGCGTTCCAGAAGTCAAAACACGTATTCTATTCATATGATTTCCATGGCCTTTTTTTACCTAGCCACCCCTGTTCTTGCCAATAATCATAATCCTTTTGACAAGCTGACCATTTCTTTAATTGTGTAACGCGCATGATCATAAACATTGCTTTTGTTTTGATTTGAGGATGTGGTGGCTGTTTTAAAGAATTGGCTATCTTTATTAATTTTTGTTGGACATTGTGTTTATTCTTTTGATTGACATCACTCCAATGGATTGCTTGTGAACGAAATCCACATATTTTTATATTTGAAATTCCCCAGTGGGATAGACTTGTTTTAATATCCTGGATAGCACTTTTCATCCCTGCTCCAGCACCAGATGAAATAATAACAGCTTGTTTGTTGTACATTGTTGCTTTTGGACGATGACTATCCCACCATGTAAAATAATGATCTAACAAAGTCTTCATAGGTGCTGAAACATGGAAACAGTAGACTGGTGTTGTAAAGATTAATAAGTCTGATGATTCAATCGCTTGTGTTATGGGTTTTAAATATTGATAATGAGGACAATATTCCTCACCTTCATGCATACAACGATAACATCCTATGCAAAAGACGGGTAAATCATCTGGTAAAAAGAACTCATGTAATTCTTCTACATCATTGAATTGATTCACTAAAAATCGTCCAGCATGATAAGATGACTCTTGATGATTTTGTCCATGAATAATTGTTACGTTCATATCATGACCTACTTTCAGATTGATAGATATGATTAAATTGACGAATGTGTCTCTCTAACATAACAAGCGCTTCAGGTTCTTTCTCTGGTTCAACATCACATAATTCCATCAAAAGACGTAATGGTGCATAAAAGTGTAATGCTGTTATCTGTGAATCTAAAGACTTAAAAAGTTGAGTATGAATTAATCGTCCAAAAATGACTTCTTGATAAAGTAAAGGTTCAATCATATATTGCTGCTTCAGCATTTGTCCTAAGTCGTGATTATGAAATTGTTCAATGGTTAACAGTTTGCGAAATTGACTGGTATATTCATCATGTAAAAAGAACAAAAACATACTCTTGCCCATTTCTACCAAACGGTCTTCATCAATATTTAAAAAGAGATGAACATCTTTTTGAGCATGAGTTCCATCCATTTGCATTGAAGCAACATATTGGTTATAACGATTATTCATTTCTTCAACAATGGCTTCTAAAATCATTTGTTTGCTAGCATAATGTTTATAAAGTGATGGTGCCTTGATACCAACAGCACTTGCAATCTCAGCAACACCTACACTTTCAAAACCTTTGGTTGAAAAAAGATTTAAAGCTTGATCTCTGATTTTTTGTTTTGTTGTTAATTCTTCATTCATTTATCATTCCTCCTTTGGCTAATACTTATTAGCCTTATTGTAAACTAATAACCATTAGCTGTCAAGTCGAAAGAAAAGGTTAGATTCTCTATTCTAGAAACTAACTCATCTCAATACCATTATAAATGCCATTCCGTCCTCACACTTTTCAGCAAAAATAGTCCCATCCATCTTTTGCATTAATTCTTTACATATATATAATCCAAGTCCGCTCCCTTTCATCCCTTTTGCATTTGTTCCTCTAAAAAAGCTTTCAAAAAGATGATTAAACTCATTATCTGTGACTGTTGAACCAGAACTAAATAAACGAATTAATTGACAGTAATCTTCTTCATAAAAAGAGACTTCGATACGACGACCATCACCATATTTAAAAGCATTTTCAAACAAATTTTCTAAAACTTCCTGACATCTTTCAATATCACCTTTGAGTAAACGATTTTCAAAATCGCCAAGCTTTAAATCTATATGTCTAAGTGCACATTGTTCTGCATAAACATTCATCACTTTAGATAAGAGATCTTGAAGATAAAATTCAGAATTATGAACAGGTAAGTCTAATATATCTTCTCGAGAAGATTGAATAATCTCTTCAACATATTTTTCAATCTCTTTACTTTTTTCGCCTATTTGATGCATTGCATTTCTTTTTTCCTGTTCGTTTGTATAAATATCTTCCTCTAATGCTTTGCTATAGAGTTTTATTAGATTCAAAGGTGTTTTAATGTCATGCGAAAGAGATAATAACATCTTCTTTTGTTCTTTCATAAGTTCAATCTGTCTTTGTCTAGACACATCAAGTGTATCCTTTAACTGTCCCATTCCCCACATAAATCTTCCCAAATAACGGCTTTTCTCTTCCTTAATATGACCTTTCAAATGACCTTTTGCTAGTTGAATTGGTAATTCACTTAAACGTTGAAAAGGCTCAACTAATTTCTTTTTCATATATATAAGAACAACCAATACAAAGAATTCTAAAATGAATAAAGATATCTCTGCAATAAGAATCAGTTTTTGAATGTTGAAAACAGGCAATTTATATATAAATTTGATATAACCTAAAAAATCATTATGAATATAAAATGGCTGGATATAAATGTTATTGGCATTGTCTTCTTGAAAAAAGTTTTTGACAACATTTTGATTACTGATTTCTTTATCCAAGAAATCTATCTTCCAAATTGTCTCATAAGCATCTAAATTTATATTCTCAATAGATTGAATATCTGTGAGTGTTGAAAGAATGCGATTGGCTTCAACACGATAAAAATGGTTCCTCTGATTTTCAGAATGAAAAAGAAAACTGCCTAAAACAACAGCGACAAAAAGATAGAGAATAATTGAACAAAAGATAATACGATTATAATTCTTCATAACGATAACCGATACCCCAAACTGTTTGGATACGTTGTGGGTTCCGTGAATCTTTTTCTATCTTAGATCTTAACATCTTAATATGCACAGTCAATGTTTGATTTTCACTTTCACTATCCATACCCCATATCTCATTAAAGAGATAATCTTTATGCAATGTCTTTCCAGCATTTTCAATAAATAACATCAATAATGCATATTCTTTCACATTCAAATCTAGCAATTTATTTTTAAGATACACTTTATGTCCAGCAACATCAATACGAATAGCACCTGAATTAATGATTTGGTCTGATTGTTTATCTTTTGAATGCCTTGTCAGAATAGCTCGTATTTTGGCACACAAAATATCTGGATCAATTGGTTTTTCCATATAGTCATCTGCCCCTAACTCAAAGCCCATAAGCTTATCTGATTTTGCTGATTTGGCACTCATCATGAAAATAGGCACATCACTTGTTTGACGTACTGATTGACAGAATGCATATCCATCACTTCCAGGTAACATAATATCTAAAACGATAACCTGTGGCTGATGAACTTTCAACCAAACAAAGGCATCTTCAGCAGAAGATGCATAATAGTAGGAAAAGCCTTCCTTACATAGAAAGGCTTGAATTAATTTTGCTAACTCTTGATTGTCTTCGACAAGTAAAATATCTACCATGTTTTACCACCCCATCTTAATTAACCAGTCATTGAGTTTTCTTTCTCTAGCGCGCATATCATCAGTCACTTGGTACTTTCCTAAAGTAATCTCGTCTCTGATATCTTCATCTTCAATATATAATACACGTTCACATTGTGAAGCCACTTTCATATCATGCGTAACTAGCATGATGCTTGTTCCTTCTGCATTAATGTTTGTGAGTTCACGCATAACATCAATAGAATTCTGTTTATTTAAAGCGCCAGTCGGTTCATCTGCAAAGATAATCTTTGGCTGATTGATGAGACTTCTACAAATACAGGCACGTTGCAATTGCCCACCAGAAACTTCTGTCACTGCATTATCAGCAACATCATTAATCCCAAGTTTTTGCATTAACATATTCGCACGCTCTTTGATTTCATGACGCGATGATGTTTTATGATCATGTGATGCTTGATATGCTGGTAATATTATATTATCATAAATTGATAAATTTTTCAGCATATACATCTGTTGAAAAACAAATCCCATCTCTTGTAAACGTAAATCACTCATTTCATTGGCTTTTAGATTGGTTAACTCTTTTCCAAAGAAATCAACTTTCCCAGCACTGGCTTCATCCATCCCACTAACTGTATATAATAATGTTGTTTTTCCTGAGCCAGATGGCCCCATAACAGCAACCATCTCACCACTCTTAATTTCTAAATTGACATTTCTTAAAACATTATTTTGACGCTTATTCACAATATATGTTTTACATAAGTTTGAAACTTTTAAACTCTCCATTATTCTTCTCCTATTCTAAATTATTCATTTCACGAATATTAATTTTTCTCACACCACGAGTCGCAATGGCAGTTGCTATTATAATTCCAATAAGCAAGACACCAGGATATATCAAATAAGCTTCTAAAGGATTCACTTGTATAGCAACATCAGCCCCCATAATCGCAAAGATTGGTTTCAATACAAATTGATTACTTAATAATGACAATGGAATAGATATCACCATTGAAGCCAATACAACAAAAATCATACGCATTAACTGCCAGTTTCTAATTGTTGCTTGCGTGAAGCCAATACTCTTCATCATTGCAATTTCACCTTTTTCACGTGTAATAAATAATTTTTCCATCAGTAATGTAATCAACATAATAACCGCACATAAGAGCCCAGTCATTGGTAGTAAGAACTGTGCTAATATATCTTGAATGCCACCAACATTTTGATTCACAATTTCCTGAACTGTTCCCCATTTATAATCTGGAAATTCTTTTTGCATTATTTCAGCGACTTCACTCTGTGATTCATCCATATCCAGATCAACCATAATAGCCCAATAATCAAACATCATTTCTTTTTCACAGTTCACTAATGGATTTAATCGGGCACTTTTTCCTAATTGCATATAATCACTATATGTTGCAGTAATCACAAAATCTTTCTTTTCACCATTAATTGTAGCACTCACATAGTCACCAATAACCCATGAATTTTCTTTCATAATTGCTTTTGAAAAAGCAATCTCATTTTCTAATTCTGGTGCTTTTCCATCACTATATTCTGAATAAGTTCGTTCTTTTCCTAAATATTGAAGAGACATGATATTACTTTTTGTATTCTTATCTTTTGTTTCATAAGTTATAAAATAGATGGGTATTGCTGTCATCTGAGCATTATAACCTTTATCTTTCATCTCTTGTTGGATTCTTTTGATACCATTCATAAGCTTTTGAGAATTATTATATTTATCAGTTTGACCTTCTTCTATTTTACGGACACAAACAGATGTATCAGGATCAAGATTAAACTTTTTAACCATCTCAGGACTATTCATTGTATTTATTGTATTCAATGGAATTGTAATTAAAATAAAACTGATACAAAAAGTAATAATCAAAACAACATAGCGAGTAATATGACTCATAATATCATTGAGACCAAGATAAAGAGGAACTGATAAACGCAAAGATCGTGATAAACGCAATCCTCTTCCACTATGAAATCGTTCTCCAGTATAACCCCCACGAATAGCTGTAATGGCTGAAACTTTATTCAGCTTTCTTGTACAGAAATAACAGAAAGATAATACCAATCCAATAATGAACAAAGCACATAAAATATTAATACTAATATTTAATTCACTATTAGCCATGATCATATTTTTGTTAACTCCATCAATCATTATTTGACTAACTGGCACACTGATACAGGCACCAATTATAGCGCCAACTGTAACAATCGCAAGATATTTAATCAAATATAATTTTTTGATTGCATAATTACGTAAACCAATTGCCTTTAATATTCCTATTTCCTGATATTGTTCTTCTAATGAGAACACCAATGTAAATCTCAACACAAGTAATGCAATTAAAATAAGACAAATACCTATGAGTATAAGCAATCCAGCCATAACCATATCAAAAGAATAAACCATTCTATACGTATCCACTGTAATTGTATTCATGATACCTTTAAAACCTTCATCATTCATTTGATCTGCAATCTTTGAACCTAAATCTGAATTGATATAATATAAACCAAGCTGAGATGTCACTTTTTCATAATCATCATAGTCTTGTTGACTTAACATAAAACGACTCATGCCAACCATTTCACTTCCAAAAGCAGCATCCTTGACAATCGCTTTTATCATCAATTCTTTTTTCACACCATTTTGATTAATTATCAAACGATCACCAATTTGAAGATCAGTTCTTTCTTGAACAGATACAGAAATAGCAACTTCTCCATTATGAAGTTCTATCTTTTCTCCATCTGTATCAAACACCTTACAATAATCAACATTATCTGTTGACAAGAATAAACTGGCACCTTTGTTATCAAAAGCTGATGTTTGATTATCCTGCTTAAGAGTGATTGATTTATCTGATATTTCAAGAAAATTATTATACTGATAATCATCAATATCTCCCTTGACCTTTTTTTGATCCAACCAATTATTAATCTTATCAAGATCCTCTTTAGAATTCATAACAATATTAACATCTGGAACATGAGCATAATTCATATAATAATCAACTGCTGTTCCCACTATCATAATATTATTAATACTACTTGCTAAAAACACTGTTGATAATGTGATAAAGAGAAATAGGATCATATTGACACCTTTTCTTTTCATCATATCTTTTTTGAGTATTTGTAATAACATAATTTTTCTCCTTTATCCAACTTCATTATAAAGAATCAATTATTAAAAAATCCTTAAATTAAAATCTTTTTAAAAGTTTATTTCAATTCATTATAACTGTAATTAATAAATTAAAAAATATTTTTATATACTTGTTTCTGTTTATTAAAAATATCCTTTTGGTTTATTAATCATTTATACTATGCATATTATGTTATTGCTGCTTATCCTAAAAAACATATCTTTAAATGATTTATGTTATAATAATGATGAAAATAATATGGAGGATATTCTATGAAGAAAAGAATGGCAATTCTAGGTACTATTATTATATTTATTGTTTCTATCTGCTTGCTTCTTCTCCCAAAAACAAAATCTGAAGATTCATCACAAATATCAAACTATCCAGACTCATATATGGTAAAGACAAACAATTATTTTGATTATCAACCCGGTTTAGAATGTGCAGCTTTTTCATCTGCATACCTTTTGCGTTACTACGGCCAAGAAGCAGAAGGCTTAAAACTATTTGAAACTTTTCCTGGTAAACTCTCAGGTGGTGGAGTCAGACCAGATGGAGTGACTGAATTCTTTAAAAGTCAAGGGTATCAAGCAGAATATATTGTGAATGGTACGATTGATGGTCTTAAATCTGAAATTGCTAAAGGTGCACCTGTGATTGTTTTTATCCATATTGAAGAACCTTATGATAATCCTCATGCTACGCATTATGTTCCTATTGTCGGTTATGATAAAGATTATTTCTATTTTGCTGAAAGTCTCGATTATTTAGCAAATTGTAAAGATCAATCAGGTTTAATATATAACCGTAAAACTGAAATAGCAAAGTTTAAGAAACTTTGGGATCATATTGATAGTATCTGGGATTTTCCTTATTTTATAATTACGCCATAAAAATAATTTTTTATAAAAGTGATATTATCTTACTTTTGGTGATGAGTGTTAATGATTTAGAAATCAAAAAACACCCTAATGATATTGATCTTATTCATGAATATAAAAAGAAAGATGAAAATTTTTATTAATTTTCCAATTTATATGTTACTGATGTTAACACATTTAATGCAATAAAAAAGACTTATAAGTTTTCAATCTCATAAGTCAAATTTAATATTTATTAGTCTTGAAACATCTTCTCTTTATTGATAAGCCAATCAATAGCTTCTAAAACGCCACCATCATTATTTGATGAAATTGTATACTTAGAAATGGCTTTCACTGATTCTTTAGCATTTGCCATAGCAAAGCTATATGTTGCCTGTTCAAGCATTTCCTGATCATTACCGCTATCTCCAAAAGCCATTACATCCTCATCAGCAATATTCCATCTCTCCATTAATAGTTGAATGCCATGAGCTTTATTAATTCCTGGAATAATCAAATCAATCCCAAAATGACCACAGTCTACCGGTGTCATAATATGTCCAATTTTTTCTTTCATTTCATTTAAGATCATATCAAAATTATCTTCATTGCAGCTTAAAAAGATTTTAAAAATAGAATCATTTAAATCTTTAAAATGAGCAACTCGTTTCATTCTTGGATAATAGAAATTTAAACGATCAAAATAATCATCATCTACAGACTCATTAATGTATGCACTTTTTTGACCACAAACAATTTTCTTGATTTCAGGATATTGTTCAATTGCATCTAGAACTTGTTCTAATTCTTCCTCTTTTAATTGAGCCACAAATATATCTTTATCTTGATCGACAATATACCCACCATTTTCAGCAATAAAAGTGATTTCTTTTTGAATTTCTGGAAAGAAAGAACGAAGCTGGTAATATTGATTCCCACTTGCAACAACAAAATGAATATCATTTTCTTTCATATATTCATATTGCTTCATAAATTTCTCTTTATTATATTGATTATCACTTGTTAAAAAAGTTCCATCCATATCTACCGCAATGACCTTTACACTCATATTCGCATTATCTCCTTATAATAAACCATTATTTTTTAATTGTTCTTCAATCAAAGATTGATCAATTGAACACTTTGAATCACCTAAATGAATAGAGGGTTTTGTTTTGCCATGATAATCACTACCACAAGTCACTAACAAATCATATTCTTGCGCTTTCTTATAGAAATAATCAATGGCTTCTTGACTATGATAACTACTAAATGCTTCAACACCATCAATTCCTATTTTGACCATTTCATCAAATAATTCATACTTATCTTTTAAGTTATTACCCGGATGTGCTAATACAGTTTTACCACCATATTTATGAACCAAATCAATTGTTTCTTGGAGCGTTGGAAAAACAATTTCAGTATAACAAGGTTTTCCTTGAGCATAGAAATCCCAATAGAAATTGACATATGGATTATCACTTCTTTTGCCACCTTCACGATATGGTTTTAACAACTCATGGTTTTTATATTCTTCTTTTGCTAAAAGGACTTCTCCAAACATTTCACCAGTCCAAACACCATTATCACTTACTGCATCTAAATCTTCTTTTTTTAAATCAAAACCTAAAGCATTCGTTAATTTTAATTTTTGATTTGAACAACTTAATTCTTGTCTGAGAACATTTTCTTCTAATGCCTTGATCTCTTCTTGATGATAATCCATGCCATATCCTACAACATGTAAATTAACCCCTTCAAATGTACAATCAATTTCTACTGCTGGTATACACTTGATACCTACTTCTTGACAACATTTGATTTCTTCATCAATTGCCTTGACACTATTGTGATCTGCAATAGCCATAATCTCAACTCCTGCTTCTAAGCATTGATGAACCAACTCTGATGGTGTAAACTGACCATCATCTGAATATTTTGAATGCATGTGTAAATCGATATAATTTTTCATTTTTTTCTCCTCTTTACTTTCTTTTATATCTTGAACTTTCTATACATAGAGATGCTAATCCTTCAAAAATATATGTTTCCATTTCGTTAATAAACTGGAACTCTGGTAAATGCTGTACAGGTATATATTTTTTTATAGTCGCTTTAAATATTTCCGTTTCTACACAAGGTGTATAAAGAATCATTAACGAAGGATTCATAATTGCAATAATACTGGCAGCTTGTTTGATTAATAATGATAATGGATCTTTTTTTAATATGTCTTCTTGTTCTTTTAATGTTCCATTTGGTAAATAAGCAAGTTCACCAGCAAAGTGTGTTGCTCCATATAAAAGAGAACCATTAATATAGAGACCACACCCACTATGATGATTATCAGGTTGGTAAACAAAAGCAATTGACTGACTTTCTATCACATGAGTATGTATGTAACCTAACATAACTGTATTCACATCATTTTCAATCATTGTATGAATACCACAAACTGTTTCAATGTGCTTTTGTAATTCTACACCATCAAGTGATTCTATATCAGATTTCTCAATTTTCCCATTTGTCACAATAGCAGGTATCGAAATCCCTAGATATTGGATATGATGTTTTTCTTTTATATCTTGGATCAAGTTTGTAAAAACATTGAGATTCAAAGTATCAAACTGACATTTCATATTTTCTATAATCACAAAATCTAAATCAACAATTCTACACTCTATAGAAACCGTTTGATTTTGCACTCTTAAATCAATAAGTCCAAATACCATATATGAACCACAAATTTTATATTGCTTCGCTTTTCTGCCCCCTGTTGATTCACAATCTTCAACTCTGACAATAAATTGATTTTCTAAAAGTTCCTTTAGAATATTGGTAATTGTTGCATGTGATAGATGTGTCTCTTCAGCAATTTGATTTTTCGTTGCATATTTGTTTTCAATAAAATAATCTTTTACTTTTTGAATACTAATATTTTTTAATCCTTTTGACTTATACATAGTTCACCACCTTTCATCAACACTTGACGAATCTTCATATACATAGTATACATTGTTTATTAAAAAATGCATATATAATTTCATAAAATGAAAAAGATTATGATTATCTCTTCATAATAGACCTTAAGTGTCTATTCATTTCCTGAAGATAGTCATATAAGATTCCACTATCACTTCAAGTTGCGTAAATGCAATTTTAAGTTGGTAGAATAATAAATACTTTTCCATTATAATTATGTTAGAAATAAGAATGGAGGAATGTAATATGGCATTCGCAGATAATCTCAAACAAATGAGAAAGAAAAAAGGTATTTCACAGGAAGAACTTGCTCAATTATTAAATGTCAGTCGTCAAGCAGTATCTAAATGGGAACAAGGTATAGGATATCCAGAAGTAGAAAAATTATTAATCTTATCAAGTCAACTGAATGTCTCTTTAGATAGTTTAATGGCTGATGAGATTATCAATAATAATACATCTCAAGATAATCATTGTTCAGGAAGAATTCTCATTTCTTCTTATGATGGAAAGTCTATTGTGAACTGTTATAAAATATTATCATCACATATGTTTAAAACTAAAGATAATGAACCTAAATATGCTTTATTTGGTGTTGATGGCAATTCATTTTGGGGTGAACATACAACAGTTTTAGGTTGGTATGATAATGAAGAGAATATAAAAAAAGAAATTCAAGACATAATGTCTGCAATGAAAAATGGTGAATCATCATATGAATTGAAATATGCAGTCAAAACAAGAAGACATTTATGGAGAATAAAGATTAAGGAATAGTAATTTGAACAGAACAAATAGATTCATTATGCAATCTCTAAAAACATAATATTTCTTATGAAGTCATAATTTTATCTGAAACATTTAAAATAATATGTCCAATTTTTACAATAAATAAAAGAATTTATTCAGTTATAATATTGCTATCATACAAATAGAAAGAGAGATTATAGAGATGAAATTTAATGAAACAACAGTTCGTATTCTTGTTAGAAAAAATTATGGAGAGTGCTTTGAATTTTATACTCAAAAAATGGGTTTAATTCCAGTTTGGGGCGATAGAAATGGACCTTATACTTCATTTGCAGTTAGCTCAGATACACCACCATGCTTTGCTATATTTTTAGGTGATGCAATGCCTATGTTTCAAGGCTATAAACAACCAGATGGTGATACCCCAACAGATACGCTTGTGGCAGTTATTCCTACCCTTGACTTAGATGGAGATTACTTACGTTTAAAAGAAGCTGGTGTCACATTTATAGGTGAACCTCAATTTATTGAAGAATGGGGTATGCGTTGTACATATTTTAGAGATCCTGAAGGGAATTTATTTGAATTGAATGATGCATCAGGAGTGTAGTAAGTTATACTTATCTTTATAAAAATTTGAAATATCAAAAGGAGACAAGTTATGAATTGGGAGCCATGGACTGGATGTTATCAAATAAGTGATGGTTGCACAAACTGTTATTACTATGGACCACATGCAAAACGTTATGGTCAAAATACCATCACAAAGACAGATCAATTTGATTGGCCTATAAGAATGAATGCAAAAGGTGAGTACAATATAAAAGGAAATAAGATATTGGCAACATGTTTTGCAACTGACTTCTTTCTTCCTGAAGCCGATGAATGGCGTCAAGAAGCTTGGGCCATCATCAAACAAAGACCAGATATAGAATTTTTAATTCTCACAAAAAGAATTGATCGATTTCTTATCTCACTACCATCAGATTGGGGTGAAGGATATGAAAATGTAAATATTGGCTGTACTGTTGAAAATCAAGAAAATGCTGATTATAGACTTCCATTATTTTTATCCTACCCTATAAAAAGACGTTTTATTGCTTGTGCCCCGCTCTTAGGACCAATTGATTTAACTGCTTATCTTCATGGGGTAGAACATGTCACGGTTGGTGGTGAAACAAGTCGAGAAGCTCGTATATGCAATTATGATTGGGTGCTTGATATTCGTGAACAATGTGTAAAAGCCAATGTTACATTTTGGTTTAAAAATACTGGATCACTTTTTAAACAAGATGATATTGTTAAAAAGATTAATCCATTCAAACAAACGACTGTTGCAAAAGAACTTGGTATCAATATTTTAAATGGTAAAAGATTGTTTTGATGTTATAATGAATTCATGGAGGTTATAAATATGCATTATGTAAAAGCAAGAGATTTTATTTATAAAAATGCACGACCTATTGATATGGCAAGGTGGAAATATTTATTTGAAAACGGTTCAAAAGAAGCTGTTTTAGAAGCCTTGTCTACATATCAAAATGAAGATGGTGGCTTTGCTCATGCACTAGAACCTGATTGTTGGAATCCTCATTCATCACCAGTTCAAACATGGGTAGCTACAGAAATCATTAAAGAAATACAGTTAGAAGATAGAAATCATCCTATTGTTCTAGGAATTCTTAAATATCTTGCATCTGGAAAAGATTTTAATGGACACACATGGGCGAACACTGTAACCAGTAACAATGATTTCCCTCATGCTCCATGGTGGGAATATGAGCCTCAACAAGACCTTTCATATAACCCTACAGCATGTTTGATTGGATTTATTCTTAAATATGCTGATAAAGAAAGTTATATCTATGAACTCGCTTGTCAACTTGTTCAAGAAGCATACAGTTATTTTCAAGATCATTTTCCATTAGATTCTATGCATACTGTTTCATGTTTTGTAGAACTTTATGAATATATGCAAGAATGTCAATTCACACAACTTCTAGATATGGAAGAATTCAAGACATTGTTAACACAACAAATTCAGCATATAATCACTTATGAGACTTCTAAATGGGCAATTGAATATGTATGTAAGCCATCCCTTTTTATAAGTTCAAAAACAAGTGATTTTTATGAACAAAATCAAAAGATATGTCAATTTGAATCTGAATTTATTTTAGATACTCAAGAAGCTGATGGAACTTGGGCAATCACATGGTCATGGGATGATTATCCTGAACAATGGGCTATAACTAAAAACTGGTGGAAATCAGATTGGATTATCAAATATGTGAAATTCTTGAAAGAGTTTCATCATTCATCAATAAGTTCAATTGAATAGTTCGTATGAGTATATATCTTTGAATATATACTTTTTTCTTTCAAACAAAAAAACAAACTCAAATAGAGTTCGTTCTTATTCAAATATATTATTGATATTTTCATCTTGAATAGGTATCCATATTTCAATAATTGAAGAATCTCTATTCCAGTGGAATCGATAATCATATTTTTCAAAATGGATAAATTCATTTTTTATAGGTACATATTGACTTTGAGGAAGAATATCTTCATATATCTGACCATAAGTTTGATAAATTTGATTTATTGGACCAGTATGTTCAACAACCATATATTTATGAGCTCTTATATGCTTTGATACAAATCCAATGGGGATATGTGAAGTTTGAGGAATTGCACAAAAATAGTATAATTTCCCTTGTCGTCTTTCCATGAATGCGTATTTGATCCAATGTCCAGATTGTGACAAATGTAATGTTTTTAAATTGATATTGAATTGTCTCCAAAATGATGTACTGATTTGAAGATTTCTTCTTTGTGATGTCGTTAATTCAATATCCTGTCCAACCACAAAAAACTCATCTAATTCCTGTATTCTATAATTCATTATTTTACTCATTTTTCTTAAAATTTATCTTCATAATAACTGTCTGCCAAATAAATAGCTCCTAAAGGATTATGCGCCAAAACACGATCCTTAACAGCAAATACTGTTACAGGAGCCTCAGAATATTTAAAAAACAATGTATCATGACCTACACATAATCCTAAAACAATATTAAAATCAGTCTTTTGCTGATTAAAAAGTTCTGCTTGAGCAATAGGATTACACATCGCTACATCACAATCATAAATTCCTATAATGTGACGATCAACACTTCCAATTTTACAAATAAGCGATTCAACATCAAATCCATTTTTTATTAATATCTGATTGAATACTTGCGCTTCTTTTGATAAACCAACACAAAATGCCAATCCAAGTTTTTGATGACCCATTTTCTTACAAAAATCAATAATTTCCTTTAATCTTGTCTTTTCCCCATAGTTATCCATAACTATCTGAGAAGAAACATTAGCAATTGCATAATTTTCATCTTCTTGATATAGACTCAGTATTTCTTCTTGATTTTCATGACATGATGGACAATGAATTGGTGCATTTTCTAAATTTTTATCATGACAAGCGTGTTTTTGGCAATATGCACATGTATACTTCATTAAAAATCCTCCCTATAATTTATGGTATTATATCACCTTCTCAAACTTTTATCTACCAAATGATTTGAATCCATCATTACAAAAAATAAGAAATTCTTTTATAGATATTTCTTTACTATATTTAATTCCTAAAATAATAAATAATAATTGAACGATTGTGAAATAACAATCTTTTAAATCAAATATAAAGAGATGATACAAATAAATATAATTTAAACTACTCTCCAAAAGAATTTATTGATTAAACTGCATAGATATTTAGCAATACCATAAACATAATCTTATTGAAAAAAGAGTATATATCAATGAACTTTATTCAGTATACACTCTTTTATACTTATTGACTCTTTTATCTCAAAGATTTTCTAAGATATTTTGCTGTTATTGTCTGAGCAGTATCAATCATTTCTTGTGGTGTACCTGTAAAAACCACTTCTCCGCCTGCTGTACCGCCATCTGGTCCTACATCAATAATGTAATCTGCTAATTTCATCACATCTAAATTATGTTCAATAACAATAACTGTATTCCCTTGTACAACAAAGCGGTCTAAAAGTTTCATAATATTCTTAACATCAGAAGCATGTAACCCTGTTGTTGGTTCATCTAATAAATAGATATTTCCTTTTTGGTCAAGGTGTTTGGCCAACTTAATTCTTTGAAGTTCCCCCCCCCAGAAAGAGTTGAGAGTGGTTGACCAAGCGAAAGATAAGATAATCCTACTTCCATCATTGCATTGATTTTCTTTGCAATCTTCTTATGTTCTGCGAAGAATTCTGATGCTTCTTCCACAGTCAGATTTAAAATTTCCATAATGTTTTTTCCATGATACTGATATGATAGAGCTTCCTCGCTATAACGTTTTCCATTGCATGCCTCACAAGTTGTTGTGACTGGATCCATAAAAACAAGTTCTATAGTTACTTTTCCTTTACCTTTACATTCTGGACATGCCCCTTTACTATTAAATGAAAACAGTGAAGCAGACACTTGATTCTCTTGCGCCATGAGTTTTCTGATATCATCAAAAAATCCTAAGAAAGACACAGGTGTAGATCGATTTGTAGCTGTCACTGATGATTGATCAACAATGATGACACGCTCAGCATATTGCTTAGCAAAAACATCTCTAAAAAGACTAGATTTACCAGACCCTGCAACCCCTGTCACAACACACAATACATTTTCAGGAACATTCACTGAAACATTCTTAAGATTATGCAACTGAGCATTTCGAATTGGTAGAAATGTTCTCACTGGTCTTGGTTGTTCTTTGATTCCTATATGTTCACGCATTGCATTCCCTGTTAATGTATCAGATTCTAAAAGTTGATGATAACTTCCTTGATATAAGATTTCTCCACCATATCGTCCAGCTCGTGGCCCAACATCAATAATTTCATCTGCAATAGAAATGACATCTTTATCATGTTCTACAACCAAAACAGTATTTCCTTTATTGCGTAAACTTTGAAGCAGTTTTGTCATACGATAGACATCTCGTGGATGCATTCCTGTACTTGGTTCATCAAAAATATAAATCAATCCTGTTAATGAACTTCCCATGTATCTGACAAGTTTTAATCGTTGTGCTTCACCACCAGAGAGTGTTGTTGTTTCTCGATTAAGACTTAAATAAGGTAAACCAATATCAATCATTCTTGTGAGTGTAGCGACTAATGTTTGAATAATTGTTTCACCACGTGGATCATGAATTTCCTTTAAAACTTCACGGAGATGAATAAATTCCATTTCACACATATCAGCAATACTATATCCATGAATACAACAAGATAAAGATGATGAATTCAAGCGTTTCCCATGACATTCTGGACATTCATGTTCTTTCACCAATTTTTTTAAGCGAGAGAGAGTCTGATCACTAGACATAGATAAATCACGCTTAACAAGAACACGATTTAGATGATTATAAATCCCTTCTAGTTTTTTATTAACACGTTCGCCATCTTTTTCATATGCACCATAAAGCAATAGATTTCGTTCTGGAAGAGAATAATCTTTCCATTTTTTATCTAAATCAAATAAACCAGTTTCAGTATATTGTTTCCAATACCAGTTTCCTATATGAAAAGCAGGAATATCCAGCATATCTTCATTTAAACTTTTATCTGAATGAATCACTTGTTCTATATCAATATCTAAAACTTTACCTATTCCAAAGCAAGTTGGGCACATTCCATTAGGGTCATTAAAAGAAAAATAAGATGCTGTTCCAACATAAGGTGTTCCAATGCGTGAAAAAAGCAAACGTAATGCCGAATACATATCACTGATTGTCCCTACTGTTGAGCGAGCATTACCGCCCAAACGTGCCTGATCAATAATCACAGAAGCTGACAGTTGATCAATAAAATCTACTTTTGGTTTTTGATATTTTGGTAATCTACCCCTAATAAATGCAGAATATGTTTCATTCATTTGTCGCTGACTCTCTGCTGCAATTGTATCAAAGACTATACTTGATTTCCCCGATCCTGATACACCAGTAAAAACAACGATCTTTTCTTTAGGTATTTCTAGAGATACATTTTTTAAATTGTTTTGAGTTAATCCTCTTATTGTTATGTAATCTTTATGAGACATAAATAAACTCCTCTCTTTATTCATAATATTTTTGATACTAAACTGTATCATATTAAGCATAAACCTTCCTGTTAGGGAAGAGTCAATATATTTTATTCTCTTAATAAAAATAAAATTTTCATGTTTGAATAATCATCTTATGATGTTAAAATAAAAAAAGAGGTGAAGCAAATGGAAATCAGAACTTTACAATATTTCTTAACAATAGCAAGAGAGAAAAATATATCTAAAGCAGCAGAATATTTACATATGACCCAACCTACTCTCTCAAGACAAATGAAAGAATTAGAAGAGCAACTTGGAAAACAACTTTTTACAAGAGGAAATCGGCAAATCTCATTAACTGATGAAGGTATGATTCTCAAAAAACGTGCAGAAGAAATTATCAGTATTGTTGAAAGAGCTGAAGCAGAAGTGAGAGCAAATGAAGAATTACTGACAGGAGATATTCATGTTGGATGTACTGAAAAAATAGGTTTAAAACATATTGCTCAATCACTTGCCCTCATGCAAGAGAAACATCCCTTTGTCAGAGTCCATATTAAATATGGAAGCACTGAAGACATCTCATCTCAGATAGAAAAGTCTGAACTTGATTTTGGGATTGTGATTGAACCAGTTGATTTTATGAAATATGATTATTTGAAAATAACACATTCTCATACTTGGGGTGTTTTGATGTCCCAAGAGAGTCCACTTTCTCAACTTGAATACATCACTGCTGATGATCTACGTCAAGTATCATTGTTATGTCCTTCACAGGAACTGGTTAAAAATGAAATTGCTGGATGGGTTGGTGGTAATCAAAGGAAATTAAATATTGTTGGAACTTATAATTTTCCTTTTGCTTTATCTTCGCTTGTGAAAGAAAGTCATCTTTATGCTTTATGTTTTGAACAGAGTTTTGATGATGCAATGGATAATGTCTGTTTTCGACCACTTACACCAGCAATAGAAGAAAACATGGTATTTATTTGGCGTAAATATCAGGTATTTTCTAAACCTATTGAAATCTTTATGAATATGCTGAAAGAAAAAGTACAGAAATGAGTTGGACTCTTCTGTACTTTTTATGTCTTTAGTTTAAATCTTCACCATTGGTTGCGATACATTTTTGATACCAGTAAAATGAATCCTTACGGCTTCTATCGTAAGTTCCATTTCCAGCATCATCTTTATCAACATAGATAAAACCATAACGCTTTCTCATTTCACCTGTTCCAGCTGATACGAGATCAATACATCCCCAAGTTGTATACCCAATTAAATTGACACCATTGTCAATAGCTTTGCTCATTTCCATAATATGTTCTCTTAAATAATCAATACGATATGAATCATGAATGTTACCATCTGCTTCAACTGTATCAAAAGCACCTAATCCATTTTCAACGACCATTAATGGTCGTTCATAACGATCATAAATCATCTCTAGATAATAACGCAGTCCTTGAGGATCAAATGCCCATCCCCAATCTGAATATTGTAAATATGGATTTTTTGCACCAGCCGCAAAGTTTCCAGAAACCATTTCATCTGCTTCATGCGTTGTTTCAAGTGATGACATATAATATGAGAATGTATACATATCGACAGTTCCATTCTTTAATTCAATCAAATCCTGATTCGTGATATCTAAATGAACTTCATGCTCCTTCCATAAACGTGTTGCATAGGTTGGATATTTACCCTTGCACTGTACATCTCCACAATAGAAGATAGATTTTGCCCACATATGGCGATTCGCTAAAATATCACGAGGATCACACGTTCCTGGATAGAATGTAATCCCACAAATCATACAACCAATCATATTGTCTGAATCAATTTCATGTCCAATTTGTACAGCTCTTGCACTGGCTACAAACTGATAATGTAATTGCTGATATCCTTCCTGATGTTCTTTTGAACCAGCTTGATTCCCAAATAAATTCAACATCATAATTGTATTATTGATTTCATTAAATGTTAACCAATATTTAACCAGTCCTTTATATTCAGTAAAACATGTTCTGGCATATCTTTCATAAAAATCAATTAGTTTTCGATTGTTCCATCCACCATAATGTTCTTCTAAATAAAGTGGTGTATCAAAATGCCAGATAGTCACCAATGGCTCAATCCCATATTTTTGACACTCTTTAAACACATGACGATAAAACTCAATGCCTTTTTGATTTGGTATTTCTTCATCTCCATGCGGATATAAACGACTCCATGAAATAGAGAGTCTAAACATCTTAAATCCCATTTCTGCAAACAATGCAATATCTTCTTTGTAGTGATGATAGAAGTCAATACCATCATGATTGGGGTAATAGTAATCATCTAAAACTGCATATTTTGCCCCATCAGGAATAGGCTGACCATTCCTGACTTTACCAGGATTCCCATCCTGATCAATAAATGTCACATAACGAGGTTCTTTAACTGAGCCTCCCGTTGTTACATCAGTCTTGGCTGGTCCTCTTCCATCTTTATTCCAAGCTCCTTCAGCTTGATTGGCAGCAATTGCTCCACCCCATAAAAAATCTTTTTGAAATGCCATCTTTCTTTCCTCCTTGATTCTATTGTAACAAATTTTATGTTTGTATATAAAAACAATTTGTTATGATTTATACAATAAAAATAACGATAACAGTATAGACAATCAATGTCACAACCATATTTAATGAAATCAGTGCAGCTGTATAACTGTTATCTTCTTCACTTTTAAACAGTGGTGATATTTGCATTGGTAAAGCAAATCCAGTTGGACACATAAAATAGATAAGCACTGCCAACATATAAATCTTATCAGCCATTAAATGTGGGAAGAATACAAAGAACCCTACAATGACAAAGGCAAATAGAACAATTCTCACAATTAATAATTTCAATAGCGAACCTAGTGTGTCCATATTGATTTTTAAGTTATAGCCAATAATGAATAAGATCATACCAATAATTGGACCTGTAATCATATTGATTGTATTTGTATAAACATCAATAAATGGTGTTTGTGCTAACATATTGTAAACACCTAATAAATTCAATCCTAAACCTAAGATAACTGCAATCACAAATGAATTCGTAAAAATTGTTTTGGCCAATTCTTTTGGACTTGTTTGTCCTGCATTCAGTTTAGCGACCATGATTGGGATAAGCACAAAGGCAATTAAAGTTCCTGCTAAGTCAAAGATAACTGTATTGCTGGCATATGCAACACCAACAATAGAAGTATAAAGCGGTAATGCAACATTTCCACCTTCACATGTTGTTAACATGAAATAAGAAATGTGAGAAAATCTTTCACCTGTGAACTTTGTGAAAAGTTTTCCAATGAACATTGTCAAAACAAATGCGATAAAAACATAAACAACAATCAAAATTGCTGATGATTCTATTTTTGAAGTTAATAAAATATTAAAGATTAAGATTGGAAACAAAACATTAAAGACAATATTGTTGGCTCCTTCTTTTTGTTCTGGTGTAACAAATCCCTTAATTCTTGATATAATCCCTAAAAGTACCATAAAGAATACGGGAAATAAAGTTGATAATGCTGCCATAAATTCCTCCTATTTATTTGTATATTTATATTTTCAATTGTTTTCAAAAAATGAATAATAAATTGTTTCATCTTTTGATGTTTTTATTCTAATATATAAATAAAAAGAATACAAACGCCTATAAATTATAGATTTCTATACCTAAAAGGCATATAAAAAAACTTATACCAGTTAAATGATATAAGTTATCGTAAAGGAATATATAAATCCAACTCAGAATCAGGATGATCATAGCCTAGAAATCTTTCGTCTAAAACTTCAAATGTTTCTCGTGAATCTATTTCTTCTTTGGTAGAAAGAAGCCATGTTCCCCAAATATAATTTATTGTTTGTGGTAATGTCTTAAAACAGCCATGATGTGTAAAAACAACATAACGGCCTCCTGGTATGACTTTTTTGATAAAATATGATACCATATTTTCAAAAGAATCAACCTCTATACCAACCACTTCATTAAATATCGTCTCTTCTCCAACAATAAAATGAACATCACTTAAAGATGATTCATAAATACCAAATTTACGATGCTCTTGATAAGAATAAGGAGCCTTTTCTTCAAGACTATAAAACTCTTCCCAAAGTTTTTTAATCTCCTTGGTTCTTAATTGAGTCTGTCTTCTGATTCCAACAACCTTAATTTCAGGCAATATGACAATTTGAGGATGAACAGTAACATGATGAACTAAGTGTTCTAACAAATCAGAATTTAAATTTTCTTTATTGGAAGTTAATGTTTGTATTCGATTCTCTCGATATTTTTGTGGACTCACTTTATAAATCAATTTAAAAGCACGACTAAAAGACTCAGCTGATTCAAAATTATTTTTTATGGCAATATCAATAATTTTATGATGCGTATATAAAAGTTGGTGAGCAGCATTGGCAAGTCGTCGTTTTTTTATATAATTACCAACACTCTCTCCAATCAATGCTTGAAATTGTCTATTAAAATGAAAGTATGAATAACCAACAGAATGAGCAACTTCTTCAACTCTGATATCTTCTTCTAAATGATTTTCAATGTAGATAATAGCATCTTCTAAAGCCTTTTGATAGTTCATGTTTTTATATCCTTTCTATAATGATTGCCAATCAAACAATCCTTTTTGAACATCATCAATATGAATTTCAATTTCTGATGTTTGATTATCAAATGGTTGAGATAAATGATACAGATTCCAGCCATTCTCATGTCTCCCACCCCAGCATAACTCGATTGTCCCATCAATCGGTGAAATAATCATACTTTTGGTTGTACCAAAACTTTCTTTATAATTATGAAAACAAAGTCCATCAGGATATTTATCTAATAACATTTCTTTGAGTTTTTCTCTTGTGACTGTTGTTTCTTGCTCCAACTCTTTTTGTATATACTGATAGCGACCAATACTATGTGTAAAAACTTGTTTTTCTAAATGTACGAATTCAGATAATATAGAATGATTTGTTGCATGAATCATCTGTTGAGAACTATAAACATCAATTTCTCGAAATGCTTTTTGACCATCCATCGTTTGGACAAGTGCCCCATGACCTGTCTTATCTAATAAAATGATATTCATATTAAAAACAATTGGCATATCTTTTAAATAAGCTAATGCCTCTTTTGTATTTTTACAGTTATCAAGCAGTGCTCTCACAACAACCCAATATTGTAAACCTTGAAATTGTGGTTTTTGCATATGAGGTAAGTTAGCAACAGGAAGACCACATGAACTGATTGTGACAGCTAAACCCTGATCATTGAAACCATCATCCCGTCCAAATTGTAACATAGATGTTCCAATATGTGTATAATTGCCTTTTGCCACTGTTCTCATCAGACAAAAATCTTCAAGTTCACAAGAAAATTCATAATTTCTTGCAAGTAATGGCTTCTTTTCAGCCGTCATACTTGGAAGCAATGCAATATGACTACAGCGAGGAATATAACAAGTCATATTATAGAAGAATAATGATTCTAATGATACATTCAAAGCATCAGCAAAGCCATTGATTTCATCAGTTAATCCTGGACACCATTTATCAAGTAATTGATTGGTTTCTTGAATCTGATAAAGAGTCATTTCTGGTTTTACAATATATTTTGATTTTAATAATAAATTTGTCTCAATCATCTTTCCTAATTGATAACCAATTTCATAATGGGTTCCACTGACCTCAATAGTACGTGTCTGTATAGTTAACATATTATAACACCTTTCCTTTCACTATTGTTTGTTTAATCTGGAAATTATCATCAAAGAAAATAATATCTGCAAAATTCCCTACTTTTATTTCTCCCATTTTATCAATACCTAAACTTTTCGCTGGATTATAACTTGCTAAAGAAACAGCTTCATTCAAAGTTAATCCTAAATGCTGATATACATTTTTGACGCATTGATTCATATCAGCCTGACTCCCTGCTAGAGTTCCATTTAATAATCTGACTTGATGATTGTTGATACGAACTGTTCCCATTGATGACTCATAAATACCATCTGGTAATCCTGCGGTTTCTACAGAATCAGTTATCAAAACCACCTTGTCTTTTCCTTTCGTTTTTAAGAGGATTTTAGCAGCTGGATAAGAAACATGTATTCCATCTAATACCAATTCAGCATATACATTTTGATTTATCATCACAGTTCCTGTAACACCCACTTCCCTATGGGTTAGAGGTGTCATTGCATTATAAGTGTGGGTTGCTGATGTAGCACCTAAGTCAATTGCTCTTTGCGCTTCTTGATAGGTCGCATTGGTATGACCCAATGAGACAATAATACCTTTCTCACATAAATAGGGTATCAATTCAGTAGCCCCTTCTAATTCTGGAGCAAGTGATACTTTTTTGACGATATCTTCATTATTATTGACAATAGAAACAAAGTTTTGAATAGTAGGATGAATCATATATTCTTCCGGTTGTGCTCCTTTGTAAACTTTACTGAAAAATGGTCCTTCCATATGAACGCCTAAAATTTGTGCTCCTTCAACTTTTTCTTTATTTTTGACAACATTTTCAATCGCATGTGAAATAGATTCAATAGGCATTGTGACTGTGCTTACAAGAAAAGAAGTCACACCTGTTTGTAAAGATGCTTTTGAAATGGCATTGAGACTTTCGAAAGTTGAATCCATCACTTGATATCCACCTCTACCATGAGTATGAATATCAATAAACCCTGGACTCACATATAACCCTTTGGCATCTATGATGTCTTCTTTTTCTGGTTTCCTCTCACTAATTTCTACAACCTTATCTCCCTCTATAAAAACATTTTTAGTAACAATTTCATCATGTAGAATAACTTTTCCATTGATTATGCACTTTTTCATAATATTTCGTATACTTCCTTTCTCTCATTTCCTTCATTTTATCAAAGTTTGTTATTGTCTTCATGATATTTTCTGCTATAAACATCTAAAAAAAGACATCATGTGATGCCTTCATCTATTAAAAGAATTTCTTTCCATTTAAAATATTAATATGACATTCTTTAGTTACAGTTATTATCTGTTTTTTCAACAGTTTTTTGTCTATAATGTTTGGCATGTGGGCCCATAATAATAACAGTTGGCACATCCTTCACTGATAGAATAACAGCCAAGCAAGGTGCTTCATCAGCACTTACTTCAAATGACGTATAAGGTCTATTCCTATCTCCCCAAATAGACACTAATCCTAACTATTCTGTATAATAATCATAACATGCTTCATAGTCTTTTCTAACCAATATGTGAATGGTTATTTCATTTTTCTATTACCACTCTTCCTATGTACTATTATAAGATAAGTTGTTTCATGGATTATTGTAAGAAATAGACACAGAAAATTGATCACTTCACTCTTTTATAAACTTTCATAAGAAAATTTTAATGCTATTTTATGATTATATACACTTTAAGAATGATATTAATTTTTTTCTCTTGAATACTTTTTAATAAGTCATTTTGCTTTTTGACTTCGCTTTTTAACCAAATATAATAAATAATCGCTCCTATAAAATAAAGAATAGATGAGAGTGTCATACCTTTATAACCATTAGGATGGATATCTACAAATAAAGACATTATGAAAAGAAACATCAATATAATTGAGACTGCTACTATATATTGAATAACAATTATTGCAATATCTCTCTTTTATACTGATTATATGATGCTATTCAATGAATCACAAGTCTCACTTAACCATGCTACGTTTAAGGAATACTAAGTTGCACCAAAGTGATATTTTGGGCATTTCTGTAGATATAGACATAACAAATTTTTTTATAATATCATTAACAAAGTAAAAAAGTTCTTAAAACTTACTATCTTTAAGAACTCTGTATTTATATAATTTACATCATATATCTCTGATTTTTACTATTTGGTTTATCTGGTATTGTCTGTACAACGATTTCCAATTTTAATACAGGATCAAGATAATTTTTACGGAAAGTCTCTCTAGATTTAATTCCTAATAACTGCATTAAAGTGACTGTACTATAAGGGACTTCAAACTCCATAACATCAAGTAATTTTTTCACATATTCAGATCTTTTATCATCTGATCTACGAATCTGAATGATAATCTCATCTAAGATTGTATCAATTTGTCTTAACATAAATTCAATAAACAGGTTAGAATGGCCATTCACATGACAATCAGCAATAACTTTATAATACTCACTTTGAAAAATATCAATTTAACTCTCAATAGGTATAAATTCAAACAGTGAATCCCTTGTGATAAAATAACTGTATGCCATAACCTCGCAGTTCTGCCGTTTCCATCTGAAAAAGAATGAATAAATACAAATTCATAGTGTAATATAGCGCTCATAATAAGAGGATAATAACTTACCTTTAATTTTTAATATTAAATTATTTTATATCATTATTCACTACAATAATGTGTCTTTTAATCCACTACTTTACAATATCCATTGACAAAATATAATCATTTTCAACTTTTATATGTACATTCTAAAAAACAAATTACTATGCGTAACTAAATTATCTAACAAATTCATTATTTAATAACAAACTGATACATATCACCAACTTGTTTAAAATAAATTGGCACAGTTACCGGCAAGATAGCAGGAAGAAATTTTTCAGCATACCACTTCATGCCAGGTTCCTCTAAATTGAAATGACCTATTGCTATAATGCATTTTTCAATATTTAGCATAGCTGCATCTTTAACATAGATACCTAATGTATAATCAATACACTCCATAGATATAATTGTATCAATATTTTCTTGATCAACGACTGTAATTTTATCATTATCATTGCCAGTTATATGCATAGGAAGATAAATTTTTTCAGTATAACCATTAATATTTCCAAAGCATTTTATTCCGTTTAAGTTAAGTTTGTACATCATCTCATTGATAAGATCTTCTGTTTTTATTTTGGGAATATTGAGGATAAGTGGAAATCCAATATTTCCATGAACATAATTTTCCCAACCCAGCAGTTCTAGTAAACCATAAAATATTCCATCCACACGTCTTCCTTTATAGTCAATTCCTGCATGAAGATAATCATGATTACGCCAAACAGTAATATGATTATCTTCCATCATCTTTTTCTTAATCTGATAAGTTTTATTTCCCAATAACCAATCTGTATGGTCTCCATGATTCCAAAACAAAGACTCATGAACAATAATGAGGTTGACATTTTTTTCAATAGCATGTTTAATCACATCTACACTTGCATATATGGCTGTTATGATACCTGTACATTCTTCATCTATATCTCCAAACAGAATTTGATCACGAGTGGTTTCCTCATTTATCTCTTTACCCAACCACTCATGATAGTGATGATTTTTGATTTGCTCTATAATTTCTATTTTTCTCATAATATGGTCACTGAGTTCCTAATTGAGGAATCCCTTTACAGTATGTTTCAATTATTGAATAATCATCTCCCAATACAACAATATCAGCATCATAGCCTACCAATAAACTGCCAACCCTATCGTCTATTTTGAGTAATTTTGCAGGATTCAATGTACATGATTGAAGTGCAACATCAAATGGAATAAGTGCTTTTTCTACCAGATTTTTTAATCCCTCATTCATTTTTAATGTACTTCCAGCAAAATTCCCCTCTTTAATCAGATGAGCACTACCATCAGAATGAATTTTAACTTCAAGATCAGAAAAATGAAATACTTCACCTGGTTTATATCCTTTACACATCAAAGAGTCTGTGACCATAATAGCTTTTTCTTTACCTTTAGAACGAAAAAACAAGTTTATTGCCTCTGAAGTAACATGATTACAATCACAAATAATCTCACTATACAATGAATCACAACGTAAAGCTGCACCAACAACACCATTTTCACGATGATTAAATGGACTCATACCATTAAAAGTATGTGTAACAGATTTTGCTCCATTAGCAACTGCAAAAGTCACCTGCTCAAGTGTTGCTGAACTATGACCTATTGAAACAACGATATGGTTATCTGAACAATATTTTGTCAACATATAATTTGGATCATGTTCGACAGCTAAAGTGATAATTTTAATCAATCCATTGGCTGCATCCTGATATTCTTGAAATTCTTCTATGGTTGGTTTAACCACTGCATTGATAGGTTGAGCTCCATGATACTTTTTATCAATATATGGTCCTTCCAAATGAATTCCAACAATATGAGTTCCTGAATAATTTTCATTTTTAACTTTTGCTACATTTTTTAATGTTTTTAATAATTTATCTTTTGATGCTGTTACGGTTGTTGGTAAAAAGGATGTTACCCCTTCTTCAGTTAAGCGTTTTTGCCAACTCTTTAATCCATTCTCATCTGCACTGTTAGTATCAAATCCATATGCTCCATGTGTGTGAATATCAATAAAACCTGGAACTATACGTTGATCACCATAATCCCTATCCACTTTGCAATCGCTATATGCAAAAATATTCATAATTTTATCTTTTTCAATCTCAATGATACATGGAATAAATCGATTACCAACATAAACTCTTTTACTTTTTATGAGCATAACGATTTCACCTTCCTTCTAATATTCATAATATTCAATAAATTCTACTAAATCCTCATTATTTATTAATTCAAGCATCTGTTCCTCATTTGGTGCCAATCTTGCGATTAAATTTCTTTTCCCATCATTCTTAATTGGAATTTTTACAATTTGAATTTCACCAGAATAATGCTTATTAACATCATTGACAACCACAATACTTCCAACTGGGAAATATTCTTCACGATACTTTCTAGGTGGAATTGGCCTATTCTTGTTTATTAATCGCCCACTTCTTGAACGCCAAATCCATTCAGAAGAATCACCATTATCCAATTGAGGAACAAAATCCAAAAGATTTTCTTTTTCAATTTTTGTTATCTCTTTTTCAAGAATTACTTTTAATCTCTTACATGGACCAAATTTTGGTAAAATCGGTCCATATGCTTTAATTTCATCATAGATAGGAGAATCTTCAAAAGCCTTAGCCGGTTTTACAACTTCAGAAATAGCTTTTAATTCTGCTTCTGTAGCATATGCATTTCCAATCAGAATATCGTCAACCTCACCAGTAGCCAAAATAATTCTTGTTTGTAAATCAATGGGTAAGTCACGCAGTCTTTCAACTGTTGGGAGTCCATCCTCAGCATTCCAAATTCCATGAGTGTTTGGTGCATTTGAGCTTACAATGGCTGCAATTTTATAACCATAAGATTTTAACTGATGATTTTTTTCTAAAAAATCTTTCCATTTCAAACCTGTATATCGCTGAGGGTAAGCGTTATGCCCTAATAAAATTTGTTCCTGAGATACTCCTTTCTCATAAAAATATGCAATTTCTTTAGCAACCTTTGATGAAGTCGCATTCATTTCAATTTTTATGCCATAAGAATTTTGAATCATTATATAGTCATTTTCTGCTCCATAAGAACCGTCTAAACGAATAATATCACAATCAATTTCATGGAATAAAGAAATATCATCATAGGATTGATTCATTCGTTTTAAAAAATTTGTATTCACATCTAAAGAGACCTTCATTCCAAATTCATGTGCAATGTGATTAAACTCTTTAAAATATGAAATGATCTCCTCATTTGTTCCTTCTACTGAAAGCATGCTAGAAGATACTCTCGTAAATCCATACTTTGATGCGAGTTGTAAGTATTCCTTAATTTTGTCCATTGGACTTAAATCAGGATAAGCCAATACACCTAGTTCAGTCATTTTCATACCTCCATATATTATCTTAAAAATTTATATTTTTTCTATTTATATCTTAGTAATAAGAATATCCCCTTGATTGACTTGCTTTTCATAACATTCTAAACAAACTTCTTCAGTCATCCCAGAAGTAAAGATAGTCATAGTTGTCATATCAATTGAGGAATTCTCTACATATGTTTTATCAAAACTAATAACTTGGTCACCCGCTTTAACTTTATCTCCTTGTTTGACATGAACATTAAATCCTTTTCCTTCTAACTGAACCGTGTCTAAGCCAATATGCACCAATACCTCAAGACCTTTTTTCGTTTTCAAACCAAACGCATGTTTAGTTTCTGCAATAAGCACAACCTCTCCATTAACAGGTGAAACAACCATACAATCTTTAGGTATAATTGCAAATCCATCACCCATGGCCTTTGATGAAAAAACTTCATCATTCACTTGGGTGATAGATACACATTTACCACTAACTGGTGCAACGACTTGTTCTGAATTTATTTTTATAAAATTAATCAATTTCATCTTCCTTTCTCATGATTACAAATCTCGCTATAACGAATAAGTGAAATATGACTTTCTTTCACCCAATCCATGACTTCTAAATTAGTAATACCTTCCAAATCTTTTATTCTATATAAATGATAGCTGGATAATTTTAGCAATTCATCATCAACATATCCCATATGTCCAACAACTAAACAATACTCTTTTTGTAAAAGTTCATTTTTATGATTAAGAAGATATTGGGATAAAGAAGAATTGATTTGATTTTCTAATGTTGCTGGCTTTATATACCAAGGTATTCTATAGCCAGATATATCAAAACCAAATAGTTTATCCCAAATATCTGATGTATATGGAATTCCATATTTTTGACTTAATGCTCTTTGAACTTGGCAAATCATTTCAGTTGTGTAAGCATGCCCATGAATATAGTCCGGCTTTTTCCCTACAAGCTCAATAAATCTTTGAATTTGAGCTTCAAATTCCTGATAGACTTCATCCATAGAAGCATGATTTTTATCCTCACAAAACTCATCTCGTTTTCGGCTTTCCCAACTTGTTAAAAATATTCCTTCTTGATTCACTAATGTTGGTATTTGATATGTTGGTAAAATAGGTCTTCCTGTAGAAATATTCAGATCAATACCTAAATCTATTTGATCAAGATATGGTTTAATCATATCTAAACATTCTTCTGTCCAGTCCATATTTGTAAATATGCCAGTATTACGGACAAGACCATGATGAATTCCAAATACAATACCACTTGATACTGCTCTTGTTATTCCATAATCATCTGCCTGTATTAATAGTTTCATAACAGTATTCCTTTCAGAATTAAATTTAATAGGAGCTAATGGAAATTAATCTCTACTCAAAGGGAGGTGAGTTGATAAAACAACTCAATAGAATATGTAGAAAAGATTAATCTCCAAGATCTTCCCCATTAGAAGCAATAACTTTTTGATACCATTCAAATGATTTCTTCTTACTGCGCATTAATGTTCCATTTCCATCATCATCTAAATCAACATATATGAATCCATACCTTTTTGACATTTGTCCAGTAGCTACAGATACCAGATCGATAGGTGCCCAGCAAGTATATCCCATAACGGGTAATCCATCTATTTCTATTGCATCTTTCATTGCCCTAATATGTTCTCTTAAGTATTCAATTCGATAATCATCATTGATATGACCATATTGATCAGGTGTATCAGGAGCCCCTAGTCCATTTTCTGCTACAAATAGTGGTTTTTGATAACGATCATATATTTCATTCATTGTTATTCTTAAACCTAGTGGATCTATAAATCTACCCCATGGTTCAACTTTTAAATAGGGATTTGGTGCTGATTTCAATAAATTGGAATCGAATGCTCCTTCACTATTGGCTTTTGCAACTCTTGTTGAATAATATGAAAATGATATATAGTCAACTAGATTTGTTTTTAAAATTTCTTCATCATCCTCACAGAATGGAACTGTATAATTGTTTCTTTCAAAATCTTTTTTGATATATTGAGGATATTCTCCCCTCACTTGAACATCAGTAAACATATAATGCTGCCTGTTTTCTTGTTGGGCTGCCTGAACATCTAAAGGATGACATGTTGCTGGATAAAATAATCCAGCATTCAACATGCATCCAATTTGATTTTCACTGTCAATTTCATGACCTATCTTAACCGCCCACGCACTCGCAACAAGGACATGGTGAACAGCATTATAAATACTCGTATACTGATCTTCATCATTGTCAAAAGTTAAACCCGCTGCCATAAAACATGCACTCACCATAATATTAATTTCATTAAAAGTTAACCAATACTTTACCATGCCCTTATAACGTCTAAATAAAACTCTTACTAACTTTTTATAAAAATCAATTAACTGTCGATTTTTCCATCCACCATACTCAGTCACTAAATGCATGGGCATATCATAATGCGTAATGGTGACTAATGGCTCTATTCCATACTTTTGACATTCTTTGAATACATCTTCATAGAATTGCAAACCATTTTCATTAGGCTGATCCTCATCTCCATGTGGAAAAATACGACTCCATGCAATAGATATTCTCAATGTTTTAAATCCCATTTCTCCAAGTAAAGCAATATCTTCTTTATAGTAATGATAAAAGTCTATTGCATTTTGTGCTGGATAATATTCATCCTGTATGGGTTCAGTTCGTATCATTTTCCCTTTAATTATATCTATTCGATTTTTTCCATAAGGCAGAACATCACAGTTGGCTAGCCCTCGACCGCCTTCATTCCATCCACCTTCACACTGATTGGCAGCAATTGCTCCGCCCCATAAAAAATTTTTAGAAAACGTCATTTTTGAGTTCTCCTTTCTATCAAAAATTAGTTATATATTCACTTCTTTTTTACCGATTTTTAATTTCTTTTTACCAATTTGTAACTTATCTTCACCCTGGAATCCAAAAATCATTCCAATTGCAAAAGTCACTACTAATCCAACTATACATCCAATTGTTCCTTGTACAATATCTTCTCCAAAACGTAATGGATTTAAAAATGGGAAACCTACTCCAGCAAAGATATAGACTTTAGCACTCAATAAATAACAAGTTAATGCTCCACACATATTTCCAATCATAGAATAAAGCAATGCTTTGCGATCTGATAAAACAATACCATATAATCCAGGTTCTGATATATTCGCTAATGTCATCGTTGTAAAACAACTCCATCCCAAACTCTTCTTCTTTGCACCTTTTGCACGTAATGCATAGGCCAAAAACAATCCCATATAAGTAAAAGTTCCTACAATCATTGCTGGATATACAATCATATCATATCCAATTTCCATTTGTGCTGGTAATAAAGCTGTTAAAATAGGAACATGCATACCAAACAAAATTACAAATGGCCATAATGGTGCAACAAGAATAGCAGCTAACAAGCCAAAGTTTGCAGTTAACCACAATAACCCATCAGCAACTAGGCTCATCACAATATAGCATGCCGGTCCTAAAATACATAAACCAATTGGAAGCATAATAGTAATCGTTAAAACTGGAATACCAACAGTTCTTAACATATCAGGGATATGTTTCTTTAAAAATCTTTCTACATATGACATAATCCAAACAATAATAATAATAGGAATAACTGCTTGTATATAACTTGTTAAATGCATTGGAATACCAAAAACAGTAAATGCTTTTTGGGCTTCTACAATCCCTAACATATTAGGACTTAACATAATTCCTGAAAATAACAATGCCATCATTGGACTAACTTTAAACTTTACAGCTGAACTATATGCTGCATAGAAAGGTAAGAAATAATAACCAGCATTTCCAACCATTTCAAATAGGACAATTAAGTCACTGCCATCTGCTAGCCACCCTAATTGTTTTGGACCAAATAAAATGACTAACATCTTAAAAATCCCAGCTACAATCATAATTGGTAATGTTGGAATAATACATCCACTTAAAGTGCTCATAATACTATTCGCAACAGATTTAATTGTGAGTTTTTCTTTTTTTCTCTCCTCTTGTTCTTCTTCATCAATAAAATGACTTTTTTCAAAACTACCTATCATACATAATTCATCATAGACTTTACCCACTTGTTGACCAATAACAATCTGAACTTGACCACCTGCATGAACAACCTTAATGACACCCTCTACCTCTTCTAATTTCTCTTTCTCTTCTAAACTTTCATCCTTTAACACTAAGCGAAGTCTTGTCATACAATGAGTTGCATTAGCAATATTTCCTATACCACCAACATAATGTATGATCTCTTCTAATGATTTTTGAATATCTTTCATTTCTTCTCCTCCTGTCTACTCAATATTCAATGCACAATCACCTTGACTAAACAAAAACCTCCAAAGTACAGTTTATACTGTGTCTTTTTGGAGGTTATGCCCTGTCCTTCAGGTTACAATCCTTTTTCGTACATATTCGATTAATATGTAACATTAAATACAATTTTTCATCTTTGGATAGTTCTACTTTCCATTTTCCTTCTATGTGCTTACAAATTTTTGACACACATGATTCAATGGAAGGGAATTTTTTAACGATATCTTCATATACTTCATAATTTGCGCTGTTTATAGTCTTGTGAGATTGAACTCTTTGAAACAGATATAACAAATGTGTTGCATATCTAGAATAATCAAAACTATCTTTATCAATAATCATTTTCTGTGTATGTTCAACTATTTCTGTAACTTCATATAGCATATTTTCATATTCTTGGAGCCTACTCTTATCTATGACCTCTTTATTGTTTAATCCAGAATTGATTAAATTTAATGCAATACCGGCAATTTCATCTTTAGGTAAAGACACATGAAATTGCTTTTCAATTTTTCTTAAAATGTATTTCCCTATCTTATATTCAAGTGGATACATTTGCTGAACATCATATAATAATGGCATTTTCACTGAAATATTCTGAGTAGCTCGATCTATAGCAAATGCTATATGATCAGCCATGACCAATGCAGCATTAGAATTTAATTCATAAGATAACTCACTTTTAACAATATCCATTAAATCAGCTGTAAAGATAACAACATCTACTGGTAAATCTTTCAAAATATTCTGTTCTGAATATTTCATATCATAGAATGTTCTTTCAATGTTATCAATAGAAATTTCTCTAGGAATCTCACCAAAACCAATACCTTTACCAATTGCAATAAGTTCTCTACCTTTACCATCAACACAAACAACAGCATTATTATTAAGTTTTTTTATAGCTTTCATATCATCTCCCCTTTTCTACAAAAAAACCTCAAGGATACCATATCAAATATGATGGTCATGCCTTGAGGAGTAACAATCCATAAATTATTGTATAACTGTGTTAGTGTCCTTGCCTAATTAAAGTAACAATTCACCTTACGTGAATATTATAAACTAAGTTTTAATCGATTGTCAAGAATTTGTTTTTTAAATATTATTTCGTCAAATTATTATTTGTTACTTTTTGAATCATAAGATGTTTTTAATTATGCTATCATTTTTATATATTTAAAATATTATTTATTGTTGATTGCATAGCCATAAATTTAAATCATCAAAAAATAGATATTCTTATTTGATCATAAATCAGAACTAAATCAACCTTATGATTAATGATATTATGTTGCTCCTTCTTGAAGAAGTAATATTCTTCATTAGAAAGTACATAACTTATTTAAATATTGTTCGGATTTTTTAATCTTTTTTGTAATATTTTTTGAATTTCTTTTTTCTATCAAAAACGGTTGTCTTTGGGATATGTAAATAATCTGATGTATCTTTCAAAGACATCTCATAAATAATCTTAAATCTTTCTTGCACTGGAACTATTGGTATTTCTTTTCCAGTGCTTCTAGCTTTTTTAGAAATTCAATCTCCTGTTTTTGATATTCTAATTGATCCTTTAAGTATTTAATTTCTTCTTCAGGTGAATCAAAAGTTAATTTCTTTGGTCTGCCTACATGCCTGCCCTTTTTTCTATCAAATCCTTCTTCACGTTGTGCTTGTATTCTTATACGATGAGCCAACTGATCAACTCTTCTTTTTCCCAATGTTCTATAATTAATCCCTAGTTGAGATAATGCATGAGATGGTTCAATCCCATCAAGTAATAATCCATAAAATTTTTGTTTGAATTCCTTAGTAAAAGTAATATTAGCTTTTGTTATACTTTTAATATACTTATTTTTTTTGAATTCATCTATTTGTTCATCAGTAAAATAATTTCTTCCCATTTTTAACACATCCTTTCTTTAAGTATACAAAAATACTCTATAGATGACACGCTTTTTTATTTCGTGTCCATTCTATAGGGTATGGTTTAAATACCTTCTTTTTATTTCTCTTCATCCATGAAAATAAATCAGTCATAAATTCTAAAACAAGATGTGGTGGAGGCGCCACAAAAATACATTCATCTCCATTAAAAACACCTTCATCCCCACTTCGAAATTCACCAGCTTCTACTTCTAAAAACTTTTCCATAACACCATGAACTCTTTTCAAAGCTTTTAAACTGAATGGATCTATCTCTTGTATCATGTCATAGGCTTCATATGCATTTTTCACTTCTTGAATTTCTCGCTCTAACCCAAGAACAACCCTACCATTAATAACATCTTTTACTTCTCCTAATGATAAAGAATTTGCTTCTATCTTTAAAGATGAATAAATTGACTTAATTCAGTTATTTCTCCTTAAATGTGGCTTTGCATCTAGATTGTGATATACATTAATTTTACCCATTTTTTCAGATATAGAAGAAACTAAATTTAACATATCTTCTGTTATTGAATAAGGTGGTTTATAATCCTTCATTTTATCACCTCATCTTGCTTATTATCTTACTTACTATGTTACCATATTTATAAAAAAATACACATTATTTTATATAACTTTCATTTATAATATTTCTACTTATTGTCATAATCTCTATTTTCATAGTTCATTTTATAACTAAATTCAATTACATAAAATTTTAATGAAACTAATTATATTAGCATATTTGATATTATATAGAAAAAATGAATGAGCACTTTCAAATGATTGAATTATTCTTGTTATTAAAATTTAATGGTTACTTTCATAAAAAACAAATTTAATCAATCAACTCTAAGACATTTTGATGTTTAGTAAACAACTAATTATATTCCATACTATTTACTTTTAAAGCTTTATCAATTATGAATCTAATAAATCATTCAAACTCATTAGCTTACAGCCTTTACTCTCATAATAATGAAGCATTTCATCAATCTTCTTTTTATCATAACTTGTAATACAATCAGATAAGACATTAACTTGATAATCTGCCTTGCGTAAATTATAAGTCGTTGATTTCACACAAGCAACAGCATCTGCTCCAGTAATATAAAACTCACCTATTTGATGTTCAGTTATAAAGTTTGCAAATTCCTCACTTGTTAATGCATTTCCTTTAGATTTTATAAAAATATGATCTGATACTATTTTTAAATCAGAAACTAATTCAGATCCAGGTGTATTAGGTTTGAATGTTCTTGTTCCTGCTGATAAATTATAATGTCTTATGTAAACAACATGGATATTATTTTTAACTGCCCAATCTATTGAACGATTAATATTATCAATAATTTCCTTATAATTCTTTGTAATATCGTTTTGAATATCTATAACTACTAAAGCTTTTTCCATTGTACGCTCTCTCCTTCTTATAAATAGATACTATCATCACATCATTATTAATGTGTTGAGTTCTTTAATCATTAACATATTGAATTGTATAATGCTTATTCAATTTTGGTTTCTATACTTGCAAAACAATGGAAAATTAATTGAGCCTTCATTCCCCTACTTTCTTCCTATACTTTGTTCTGACTAAAATAGCCAATTGATCTATAAAGCATTTTACATTGAATATGTTAAAACTATCATATCATTTATAACTTGCAACAGCGTGTCATGTTCTATATTTTTCTTGGATTTTTTCAGCTCTTTCAAATATAATATTACGAATACTTTGAGGAGCAATCACTTCTACTTTATCCCCACAAGATAATATATAACTAAAGAGAAGTTCATTATTTGGCATGAGTGTTTCTACCAATAAACTTCCATCTTTGTTTTTAGTGACCTCATCATCAAATTTCTCATAAACTTGAACTGACATACTTTTATCAAATAAAAGTGTGACTTGAATCATTTCCATTTCAAACTTTTCTGCTCTTGCGAAAATCTCATTTGGTATATTACGGGTATACCCATCATCTGTCATCTCTAAATCTCGAATGCGTGTGAATTTGAAAAAGCGGTAATCATTTCGTATACAACAATATCCATATAAATACCAATCATAAGACTTGAAAACCAGTTTCAGTGGTTCAACAGTACGCTGAATGCATTCACCTTTACCATTATAGTAATTAAACATAACTTTCTTATTCTTAAAAATTGCACTTTGTAACAAATGAAAAACTTCTTTCCTTGCACCACTTTTTGTCCAACTTGAAAAATCAAATTCAAACCAATCTGTGTTTTGTTTTTGAAATACACTACTCAGTTTTGATAAAAGAGCACTCGTATCTCCTTCTTCTATGATTCTAATCCCTTGTAAAGCCATCAATATTTGTTTCTGTTCCTCTTCACTTAGAAGAGATTTATTAAGCACAAAATTCTCTTGAATAAAGATACCTCCACCTTTACCCTGTGTAGCATATACAGGTATTCCTGCTAAACTCAATATGTCAATATCCCTATAAATAGTTCTTACTGAAACCTCAAAATGTTCAGCTAATTCTGGTGCAGTCATATGACCTTTTTGCAGCAAAAGATACACCATTTGAAAATATCTATTGTCTTTCATAATATCCCACCTCTTGCTCATTATATTAAACATGACATCGATAATCTTGTTCTCATTGTGTTTTCATAAGATTTAAAAAACCCAAATATATTTTCATAACTTTTTTAATCAAAACAGAACTTAAATCATTTATTACTTCCCACTTATTTAACTCTTTTTGATAAAAAAACTCAGTCATTAACCACATTGTAGAATCAGCCATATTCTATCAAAATTTTTATTTTTTAAATCCTGTTTTCGTATCCAAAAATAAATGTGACCACAATCACCAAACATATACTCCATATCTTCTGTTTCAATCGTTCCCATTTGAAATAAAAGTATCCAATTTTTACTATTGATTTTAACTTGTTCTAATATATCATCTGGAATAACAGCAAAATCTTCTGGAGATCCTAACCTATATCCTCTAGTTACTATCTCACATTCTTCTTCCATAGATGATTGAATTGTATCAGAATAACCAAGAAGTTTTGTCACTTCCCCATATTCATCACATGGATATCCATATTCAATGCGGCATTCATCATAATCTTCCCATTCTATTTCCATATCTGTAATTTCAACAGATAAATCACCATATTCAGGAAAACTGATATGACTTTCAAAAGTTATGGCTAATTCTGGCATAATTACCTCTTCATCCATATCCTTAGGAATATTCATAGGAATTAAATGATCTTTTGTTGGAAAATAGTATACCTTGGCTGATCCGTTATCTTTAGGATCAAATCCCCACGGCATACTTATTTGCTCATAAAAGAAACTTAATATGCCAGTCTTGGGTAATAAATTTTCAGTATCATCATTTTTTACATCTTCAAGATTAATTTGAGCCATAAATGATAAAGGTCGTTCCTTTGTCTTACCATCAAATGATTCACCTAAAAATCTAGGCCATACAAAATCATTGGGAACTGCTGGTCTACCTCCAATTTTACTACTGCAAGCAGTAAGTATTTCATCTGTCTTTGTATATGATATCCGTATTTCGTTTCTTGCTAACGCTGTGAATATTACTTTTAACTTATCTTTATTATATCCGCTCATATCGTTCCTCTACATATCTTTCATCATAACTAAGATTTATCTATTGCTTTTTTATTTTATATTTAATTTACCATATCTAATTTGAAATATCTTGTTCATAATTTTATATTTTTATCTTCTCTAATCAACAATCTTTTATCTCTATAAATCAATTAATAATATCTAAAAATTCACTTTAAACTCTTAAGTGATCCTTCTATTTTTTTCATTTGTTTTCCTCCAACATTACCCAAATTATACCATTTTATCTTATACTAATGAATAAAAAATCATCTTGTCATAAAACAAATAAAACATTTCTCTTCCTGTTTATAGATAATCTCTTTTCTTACAATTTTTCAATATATTTCTGAACATTGTACACTTCTTGTACAATTAGTATTTGGTTTTTCTGTTTCTTAGCAGTATTTCTTTTTTAGCCATTTAATTATTCTTCATACAAATCATTCACATCTTTATCAACTCATTTAGTGTATTTGTCAAGCTGTCTACTTGTCAGTAAACTTGCGTATAATATTTCTTACTCCTCTTTCATATACATTCATTTTCTTCTTCCATATTTTGATTGGTTCACCTTTGAATATTTGGAGGACAAAGTCACATTTGTTTCCTCCCTATATTTAAAATCATTATTCAAATCTATTGGCAACACTTGGCTTTATGTCTCACGTTCTCATCCTATGAATCAATATACCAACTCATGTAAAATTCTGCATCTTTATCCTCAATTTATTAAATCAAAATAAAAAAGAGAAGACTGTAAGAAATAAATAGTTTTTAACTATTGAAAAGGCATAGTTCCTTTTTCATTGGACGACTAAGTTCTTCCATTTAAGTTATCCGAAATCTCCCCATAGTACCATGAACTATAAAAATCAATCCATAAGAAAACTCGTGGTAACATATACTCCAAGTTTTTTAATAACTTTCAAACTCATAAACACTCATTTTTTTAGAAAATATCAAAATCAAAAGAAGATGTCTATAAAAGAAAAAATAATCAAACAAAAATCTAGACACCTCAAACACAAAAAGGAGCATTACTAAAAAATTTTTTTCGATTAACTCATAATGTGTTGGTTAACTCCTAAAATTAACCATCTAAAAATAATTTGGTAATCCAAGCTCCTTCAAATTAAAAAGACAGGCGTACCTGTCTCATGTTATTTCATATTCATTTTTGCAAGTTGCTTCACTTGATCTCGTTTTGCATAAACAACACCAGTTATTTGAACAGTCATTCTTGCTTCATCAATCCAAAAATACACGATAAAGTTTTTAATTATCATTTTATGAATGCCTTCTGAATGCCAAGGCTCTTCATCAACTAAAACAATACGTTGTGGTAATTGTGATAAGGAATAGATTTCATTTTCCAAAAGATCAAGAATACGCATTGCACAATCATGATCATTTAACTCATTTGCAATATAGTGACTTATTTCTTTTAATTGACCCTCTGCATACTTTGTAATATTAACTAAATACTTATCCATTATTCTGCGAATTCCTGTCTTAGATCATTAAATACACTTTTTGCTGAACGAGAATTTCCTGCTTTCGCATCAGTTAATCCTTTTTGCATCATGAGTTCAAATTCTTCTTCATTCATTTCATCAAGTGTCTGAAATGAATTAGAAACCGATAAGGAAAAAGGAATACTCTTCGTCATGATAATTTGTTTATATAGCATATTGATCACAACAGAGGCAGGCACTCCTAGTTGTGCCATAATACCTTCCGCCTTTGCTTTAATATCAGGCTCTACGCGAGCAAGTACATTTGCTGTTTTTGTTGCCATAATCATCACCTCTCTCTATAAATTAATTATATTCTAATGTATAACGATTAGCAATACATTTTTTATTATTGACTATACTCTAATTTTTATTCAGGGTATTAGGGCAACACCCTAACAAGTGAATTGTGGGGTCATAATCCAGTACTTGCTGCATTACAAAATCTAGGAATTCTATCTTAAAAACTTGATATTTCAATCAATCTCAAAATTCTAGTTTGGATAAATATTTTCCGATTTCATTATTTAATAGTTTGAATTTCTCATTAATTTTATATGTTCTATTATAATCATCATTTGTTAATTTTCCTTTTTCATCTAAAATATACTATTATTCTTTTATTTTTAAATAACTACCAAAATGATTATACTCAAAATATACTCACATAAAGTATGTGTTAATATCTTTTTTTATTATATATAAAATTTGAAATCATCCAAGATATAGTAAAAGTGATTACTGCCACAACGAATAATATTTGAATAAACAAATGTGAATAGTCCATCAAATGAATTCCTAATAACTGAAGAATTTTAGTAGAGATATAAACTAATCCAAATGAAATGAATCCACTAACTATCATTGAAACTTCCATTTTTTCACCTTTATTATAATAAGTTACAGGAATAAAGAATGATGCAAAACCTAACGCTACTGCTATACCCATTTCAATACCTTGAAGCATTGTAAAGTTTTTACCTAAAGATTCTACACCCAAGAAAATTTGAACACCATATCCATAAACAGTTGAAATAAGTAAGCCAATACCAATAAAGGACAAAAATGAAATATATCTAGAAGCAACTATTTTATTAGGTAATATTGGTAATATCTTATAATAGTCATACCATTTCTTTTGGGCATCTTGTTGTATACACCCCAAAATACTTAATCCAAAAAATGTAGGTAAGACAATAATTAGAATTGCTCCAAAACCTTTTGATGTAGAAAACCACCCAATGATTAGGACTGATAAGAATAATACTTTCCAACTCGTACCTAGATAATATAAATCTTTTTTTATAAGTCCAAGCATAAGTACGCTCCTTTCACATACAGTGTCATAATATCATCGACCTTTGCAGGATCAACAATGCACTTTGTATATTTATTTGCCATTTTTTCTCTATCTCTAACTAAAATTTCAACCTCATAAGTTTTTTTACGATATCGTATAATGTCTTCTTTATCAATGAATTCAAACTCATCATCTCTGCATTTCATAATGCCATATTCATAAATAAGTTCATCTTTTGAAGATGATAGAATTAACTTACCCTCGTGTATAAATGTAATATAATCAGCAACCTTTTCCAAATCACTTGAGATATGTGATGATAATAATATTGCATGATTTTCATTCTGTACAAACTCCATAAACACATCCAATATTTCATCACGCATAATAGGATCTAGCCCACTTGTTGCCTCATCCAATATAAGTAATTTAGGTTGATGAGATAAAGCAATTGATATTGCTAACTTCATTTTCATTCCTCTACTGAAATCTTTTACTAACTTATTTTTTGGTAAATCAAACTTTTCTATATAGTTATAAAATGTTTTTTTATCCCATTTCTTGTAAATATCCTTAAGAATATTTTCTGTTTGCAGAATATTATAATTATCATAAAACTCGCTTACATCAAACACAACTCCAATATCTTCCTTTAACCTCAAATTATTTTTTTCATTTGTTTGTCCCAATATTGAAATAGTTCCAGAATCTTTCTCTATTGTATCTAAAATACAATTTATAATCGTTGATTTACCTGCACCGTTTTCACCGATTAAACCCATTATATTTCCACAAGGCAAGATAAATGATATATTCTCTAGATGAAAATCTCCATATTTTTTTGTAATATTTTTTATTTCTAATGCATTCATAACAACACACCTTTCTTTTTATTATTCACCTTCATAAAACATCGTTAATATCTCACATAACTTGTCTAGCTGAATCCCATTCGTTCGCCCAATGTCAGCCACTTCCTGTAATTTTTCTTCAGCTAATCGCATTTGTTCTTCCAGTATAAATTCTTTATTTGGCGAAGAAACAAACGTTCCCTTTCCAGCAGCACTCTCAATAAAGCCTGCTCTTTGTAATTCTTCATAAGCCTTTTGCGTTGTTATCACACTAATATGCAAATCTTTTGCTAACATTCTCATTGACGGCAATGAATCTCCACACTTGAGTTCCCCACTCATGATAGCATTTTTTATTTGAGTGACAATCTGCTCATATATTGGTTTTGTAGTATTATTACTGATCAGTATTTGCACAACCATTCCTCCAATGTATATTAATGTAATATATCGTACATGTACAATATATTACATTAATAATTTTTTGTCAAGAGTTAAAAAATGATTGTATTTAATTTTATATCCCTAAAGATCTATTACTGCTAACTTATTTTGTACTCAAACAAAATGAAAAAGTCCGTAAAACCTTATAGAATAAGGCTCTATGGACTTTATTTTTTTATTCGTACTTTTCATGACCGATTAAATACTAAATTTTTTTGTTATCACTAAAAGTGGAGCTGATAAAGATACAAGGTTTAAATGCCATACTTTGTTCTCCCATTCCTGTTATTTTAATTAAGAAAAATTATATCCATTCCGTAAATTCTCATTTAATAATCTTATTTAAGATTACTTTTATTTACATGATAGACCATATATAAATATTCTGAAAAACCTCTTTGCTTAGGATATTTAACTTTTTCACGTCTAACTTCTTTGAAGTCTTTTTTTCTATAACACGCTATCGCTTTATTGTTGATATTTGTTACAGAAAGAAGATATGAAGAATATTCATAATTATTAAATACATAATCAATTAAAGAACTTGCTATACCCTTATGTTGATATTCTTTACACACACCAACTATATCTATATATGCCATTCCCTTATCTAATGGAATTCCTTTTTCCATATCATTCTTCATAGCCATGCCTACCATATATCCTTTGAAAAAGCCGAATTCTTTTTGAAAATCTTTTATAGGTATATGAAATGCTCTAACTTCATCAGTCATCAAGGCTATAAAAGCAACAACCCTTTCATCACATACTGCCACAATATAATTATTTAGAATATGCCCATTCCTTAATGCTCTTGCCATTTTTTCAGTATCTGTAGAGAGTTGTTTCCAATCATCTGAAAAAGCATCTGCATAAATGAAGGCTATATCATTCCTATCTAATTCTGTCGCTTTTCTTATCTCCATAAATACCTCCTCAAATTTATATGTGTAGGATTATAATATGAGCCTCTATTACTATATGGTCCACAAAATTTATTGATATTAAAACTTGAAATTCTCATAAAGCACCTCCTACTTTCCTAGTATAATATTTTTTACAGAGACCCAAGAGTTTATTCTTACATATTCTATTTTCTATAAACATCTCTACAAATCCAACTTTTGTTAATTTAATTGTATCATTTATAAACAAACAAATATAGAAAAACAGCATATAAAAAAGTGATTGTTGTCGCAAAGTAAATAAATGCAATAACAATGCAATGAGTAACCATATGAGTACAAAAAAAGAGCTCAAAACCCTTATATATAAAGGCTTTCAGCTCTAGTAGGGTTATTCCCACTCCATTACATGGATGCTTAATATAAGCAAATATGACCTAAAATAAGGCATTTTAGAATACTATTGGACTTTATAAAACAAAAATATATAAATAAAAAATGCAATTTTAATGCAATGAAGTACATCAAAATTCTTATAAATCATTTCTGTTATCCAATGAAATATAAAGAGCAAAAGCAAGGTATTTATGATATGATCAACCTTGCTTTTATATGTCTTTTGCGAATTTATACCCCACACCCCAGACCGTAATGATGTACTGTGGCTTGTCTGGGTCGGGTTCAATCTTCTTTCTTAACTTTCTTATAAATGAAATCAAATTCTTTGCGTCTGGTGCATAATCATATCCCCAGACATTTTCATATAACTGTTCTTTTGTAAATACCTGCCCTCTATAAGAATACAGAAAATAGAACAAGTCAAATTCTTTAGATGTTAAGTACAAATGATTACCATTTTTATCCGTTATAGTGCGAGTAAAGATATTCATTGTTAAATCGCTCTTTTGTTCTACAAACATAGTAGGAGCACTGGATAACTTGGCAGATAACCATTCAACAGTCTGCTGGAACAGTTTTTCTTAAATATCCTTAAATAAAACCACTAATATTTTCCCATTATTACCACCTGTCTTGTTTAATTAATACTTCAACTAGATTGCTTATTGCTTCAAAACGTTTCCGATTACTTTTTTGCCCAAAGGTTACATACTACTCATCATTTTAAAAAATTCAGGGGATGCGGATGTCATAACTATTTGTACCACAGTTGCTATATTTATTACAAAGTGCCCAGCCATAATAGGAACTGGGTTACATTTTTTGCGGTATAAATAGCATATAACAATAGTTAAAGGCAGAAATGATAAAAATCGATATAAAACATATTGGAAATCAAACAATGTCGGAATAAAACTGTGCTGAATAGCAAAGAAAAATGCAGGTATAAGGACTCTTGCTTTTGTGTTTTGAATACTATTTATCCCTATGCCTAGATATAGTCCATCTTCTGCTAATGTAGTGGTCAATGGTAAAAGCATACAATTTATAATGGCAAGTATGATTGGTATAGGCTGTATCATCATAGCTGGTAAGTAAGGTAATTCACCATAGCATAAAAACCCTGCAATATACATTCCACCCATTCCAAGTAAAAGAAATAGAAAGATTGTCCAAACAACTGACTTTGCCTTTGTTTGCCCCTTCCTATAATTTATTAACATAGCATAAGAGATTTTTTTACTTTTACAATATCGAAGTAACATTAGAATTGTCAGTATATTTAGTATGCTTACAATCACCGACCACCATTTGCTTATTTCTGGTAGTTTTTTATTTAAAAGCGTACTGCCTAAGATGAAAACTATTATAAACATGAAACATCTTACTGACAAAAAACAATATAATTTAAAATCAGATGATTTACGCATAAGCCCTCCTTGACCGCACAGTTCAAATATTTAATACTTTTATATGGTTTTATAGAATTTCACCAAAATAATATTCTAAAGTTTTATGTATGAAATCCTTTCTTTCAATAGGATTTCGTAAATCAATATCTAGCTCTTGTTTTATAAGGTTCGTTCTTAAAAAAACACCTTGTAAAGATTGAATTAAAAGCATACTTATTAAATTTGGATTTGAAATATTGTTTTTAGAGCATATATCAATTATAAGAGGTTTCCAAACATTTAAAGTCTGATTAGTATTGTCATTTGCGGTCGGTGTTTTATGGTCAGTAAGTATGGAAATTAACGCTAAATTTTCATTTTCGTATAGATAAGTGTATATCATGTTTAAAATACTTTCTAACTTTTCTAAACTTGTCATATCTGCCGTATGCGTCAGATACCCTTCCAATCCTTGAATCATGTGACCAACCATTTTTTGTACGCACTGATTCAAAAGATTTTCTTTTGTTTGAAAATGATAGTTTATTTGACTGACAGCAATTCCTGCTTCTTTACTTATATCCCTATTAGTTATACATTCAGGGTCTCCGTCAGTTTTTTGAATTAAAGCTATTGTTGTATCAATAATTAAATTCTTAGTATCTTTCTTCATTTTTCAGATATCCTTTCACTTTATAAATCAATAATTCAATCAACAATTGAATTATTGATTTAATTTTACCTCTAATAATTGACAATGTCAATTTATATTAGGATTATTTTCTCTACAATTTTCCAATTATCGCCTTTTTGTAATATCAACTCATACTGCGAAATATACAATACCTTTGTTTGGTTATCAATAAATTTCACAGATACTTTATTCTGTTTAGTCTTATATAAAGGCAGGCATTCAGATCAGCGTGCGAAGCGTAAGCTGTCTGAAAATGCCTTTGCCTTGCAGGAGTGGCGTAAGCCACGACTGCTTGTAAGCCCCCAGTATCTAACAGGGGGGGTACAAAAAATCAGGAAACAGGCAACAAAACACTAAAATCCCTAGTAAGTATGCAGGTTTTGATGTTTTTTTCATTTTGTCATATATAGGCTAAAATCGGACAATTCTACAATTATGTACATTACAAGAATTATTTTATTTATTTCAATTATAGATTGCCAATTCGCTATTTCTCATACGTACTAATGGTGAAAGAAATAAAGAAACTTTTCTAAAAAGTGCAACAAATTGACCTCTTTTTGGAAGTTATGGTTAGAAAAGAAATTTTTAAAATCTTGCCAATTTACTTACTACCATTTGTACTAATAGTGAAGAAATAAAAAAAACTTTCTAAAATGGTTTACAAATCGCACTTTGTATTTGTGTTACATAGTGAGGAAGATATTTATTTCTTTTCCCTGCTCATTGAAAATTGAATAAAGCAATCAAATACGTTCGATGATATAACGAGCCTGTGGATTTATACGCCATGACCTTATGTAATAAGAGAGCGATACTTATTAACGTTTCCACAAATAGTCATTGGTATGGCTATTGCCATGACTTATATCATCGGTATAATGATACACCCGTATGACACGGTTTCGCCCATTAGAATGGGAAAGGTGCAAGTCCTGTGAAGCTATAACCAATAGCTGTTTGATTGCTTATAAAAAACGAATTGCGAGATTATATCAAATTATGAAAGACGTTCCATTTAAAAGTTGTTATAATAGTAGGCAGATAATAGAGATTATCTAGCCTACGGAAAGGAGCATTATGATAACAGTCACAAAAAAAGACTTAGTAGAACTAGGTTATGGTAATTCTTTTGCTACTGAAATCATTAGAGAATGTAAAAAGCTAATGATTAAAAAAGGTCATACTTACTATCAGTCAAGAAAACTAGATAGAGTACCGATTGAAGCAGTACAAGAATTACTTGGAATCACTCTAAATAAAGAAATTTGATTTGTACTTCTTGCATCAATTTGTGAGGAGGAAAAATGGCAAACGAACCAATTAAAAAAGCAAAGAATGGAACTTATTATTTTAGAGCAAATCTAGATTACCACCCTGTTACAGGAAAACAGATACAAAAATACCGTAGTGGCTTTTCATCAAAGAAAGAAGCCAAAGAGGAATATTCAAAATTAATACTGACTAGTGTTGACGATTTAGTGGAGGAAGAAAAGAAAGAAATCACATTTAAACAATACGTAGATGAATTATTTTTCCCTTGGTATAAAAGCCAAGTCAAAGAAAGTACATTCAAAAACAGACATCAATCTATGTGCAAGCACTTCAAATATTTTGATAAAACGTTAGTGAATAAGATTACACCTATTCATGTACAAAGTTGGCAGTTGAAATTATCAAAAGTTTATGGACCAAATTACATACGTAATGTACAAGGTATGTTTTCAAGAGCAATGGATAGAGCAATCGTTCTAGGACTAGCGAAAGAAAACCCATCTAAAATTATTGGTAATATCAAAAAGCATAAAGTAAAGATTGAATTTTGGACACTAGACGAATTTCAAAACATCATAGCATTATTGAAGAAAGATGATTATTATGAGCATTACATCTTCATATCGTTATGGTTATTGTTCATGGCTGGTCTACGCATTGGAGAAGCTTCAGCTTTACAATGGAAAGATATTGATTTTGAAACAGGTGTATTAAGCGTTACTAAGAACTTATATTATAAATCTTGTAATGATTATAAATTTGTTGAGCCAAAGACAAAAGCAAGTGTTCGTCAAATCGTTCTTGATGAGGATACATTAGAACAATTACAACTTTGGAAATCAGCACAACAAAAAATAATCAAAACAGATTTTTTATTAAGCTATAATGGTACACCTACCAACAAGCACTCATTACCTAGAGCGATTGAGAAGTTATCAGAGATGGCAAACATACATCGTATCAAAGTACATGCCTTACGACACTCTCATGCTTCCCTACTCATCAGCATGGGTGAAAATCCTCTTATCATCAAAGACCGCTTAGGTCATGAAGATATTGAAACAACACTCGGTACATATGGACATCTTTATCCCAACAGTAATTTTGAGGTAGCTAGAAAGCTCAAAGGTGTGATAAACTATCAGCCTGTGGAAACGGATAAAAATGATAATTCACACTTTGGATTTCATCGAAAAAACAAAGAAATTAATGCAATAACAATGCAATGAGTACCATATGAGTGCAAAAAAAGAGCTCAAAACCCTTATATATAAAGGCTTTTCGCTCTTGTGGGTTTATTCCCACTCGATACTGGTTATTGTATTTATCTTGTTTTCATATGAATTATAGTACTATTTATACATCTTAATCTAATGAATAATGCTTATTCTACATAATATTTTTAAATTATATTGTCAGTGTATTGTCATTTATCTTTTAAGAAAACTTGGTTATTTTTAGTCAACAGATTTCAATGCACTAAGCATATCTAGTTTGCTTAATTTTTTGTTCATAATATAACCTAATATTACGGTAATCCCAACGATTAGCATTACTGGAACAACAAATGCTTTTGCTCCTAATGCCGAATTAAACATAACTTCATCAGGTGGTACTACAGCTAGAATATATTGATAAAGAATATCTCCAAATACAAACCCTGCTAAAATCCCAATGAGAGAGAGTAAAATGGTTTCTCTATAAATATACATTGTGACTTCCTTGTCGTAGAAGCCGAGTACTTTAATTGTCGACAGTTCTCGAATACGCTCTGCGATATTTATATTGGTAAGATTATAAAGAATGACAACCGCAAGCATAATAGCTACTACAATCAACACTTGCATAACTTTATTCAAAGATACAACAATTGTATCAATTTGATTGGTTAATGTCATGTTTTGAACAACACCCTTTACGCTATCAGATTGCATAAATTTACTTGCTTGTACACGAGCATTTTCTTTGGACTTATCTTTCAATATAATCAAATTTGCATTAGGTTCATATTCTTTTGAAAATGATTTTTCGTAATATGAATCATTCATGAAAAGATAGTGTCCTGTATACATTTCTGTAATATCAGCAACTTTTAGTTTATATTCTCGGCTATTTGAATCGGATATAGTGAAACTATCTCCAACTTCAACATTTAATAATTTTGCAAATCTCTCTGAGATGACAGCTCCCTCCTTCTCTTTTAAATCTATTTTCTTTTGTGTCTTACGATATTCAAGAGCGATATAATCATCAAATTTTGCTTCATCATTTGTAACAATCAATTTGATTTCTTGCTTATCTTGATTTTTACCAGCTACTTTTGTAAGTGAATCATAATATACTGGTGATTGTTGCTTAACCGCTTCATCCGTTAATAACGCATTCATTTCATTTTGCTTTTCATCATTCAGATTATTATTTTGAGCCACGATTAAATCATATTTAATAATTTCTCCAAATTGTTTCTCATTAATTCCAGAAATAGAATTTTGAACACTAAAGCCGGCAAACAATAAGGTAACTGCTCCACAAACTCCAAAGATTGTCATTAACATTCTTTTCTTATAACGGAAAATATTTCTAGCGGTTACTTTATGAGTAAAACTCATTTTATTCCAGATTGGCTTAATGTATTCTAAGAAGATTTTAGAACCTTTTGCCGGAGGTTTTGGTAATAATAATGTCGCTGGTTTTTCTCTCAATTCTCTAGAAGCGACAATCCAAGCTGGAAGAATAGTACTTATCATTGCTAAAATTAATGCAATTATCGTTGTTTTTAAATAAAAGTGCATTTCTATTTGTGGAACATCAAAGCTTGCCCCATATGCATTATAAATAATTATAGGAACTAATATATGACCTAAGACTATACCTGCGATGGATCCTGTCAATTCAGAAACCAAACCATAAATGGTAAACTTTTTCATGACATCTTGATCTGTATATCCTAGTGCCTTTAATGTACCCGAATTGATTCTTTCTTCATCAACAAAACGTGTCATTGTTGTTAATGTAACTAAGGCAGCTACAAAATATAAGAAGATTGGGAAAACATTTGCCAAAGAATCAATAATTATAGAAATTGTATCATAGATTTTGTAACCATTAGAACCTGGAACTTCTCTACGCGTATTTAAAGAATACACAGGAAGTTCTAATTGATCCATAGTGTCTCTGGCATCTGCTAATTTTTCTTCATTCTCGCTTATTTGCTTTTCTGCATCACCTTGTTTTTCATTAAATTCTTTTAATCCATTTTGATACTCACTCTCTTTTTCAGAGAGTTCCTTCTTAGCGAGTTCAAGTTTTGAAACATTTTCTTTATATTCATTATCTTTTGATGATAATGTTTTAAAAGAATCTTCCCATGTTGCTAAACCACTATAGTAGGTATTTAAACTTTGATTATATAAATTAATACCGTCTTGATATTTAGAGTATCCTTTATTATATTCTAATTCTTTTTTCTCTAATAACTGCTTTTGAACTAATAGTGTTTGTTTTGACTGATTGAGTTTTGCTTCATTTTCTGAAAGTTCTTTCTCCTTCGCCTCTATGGCAGACATCCCCAGAGTATACGTATCCCTCATAAATGATTGATACTCAATTTCCGCTGCTTGAAGTCCTGCATTGACACCCTCCAATTGTTTAGTTATTTCTTTTCTTTCTTCACTAGAAAGATCTGGGTTTTTAAGTTGCTTGTCAAGTGTATCTATACTTTGCTGATAAGAATCAATCGCACCTTCATATTGAACTTTCCCCTTATTTAATGCATGTTTATTAGCATCAATTTGGACTTTTCCAGTGCTAAGTTCTGCTTCTTTTGATGCAATTTCTTCTGTCGCTGTATCAATTTGTTCTCAACCTTGCACAATTCCTAGGTGAGCTGTATTTAGCTGTGATTCGGTTGCTTGTAATGTACCTTTAGCACTATCTAACTCCTGCTTTGCAAGGCGTAATTGTTCCCACTTTTCATTTAATTGAGTTTGTCCAGTAGACAATTGTTGTTGTGCTTCTTGTAGCTTTGTATCTGAGGAACTAATCGTTGCTTTCGCTACTTCGATTTGCTTATTGGCATTTGCTAACTGTTCTTCTATATTTAATAATTTTTGTTTCGCTTCATCAAGTTGTTTTTGCCCATCATCAATTTGTTTTTGATATTCTTTTTTGATAGTTTCTAGTCTCAACTCTGGCTGATTTACTAATAATTTTTCTAATTTACTTTTGTGATTTTGAATACAGTCCGTATATTTATTTGTATATGGATCTATATTTTTTGTATCTTTGAAAGTAATACGTGCTAGCATATAATAATCTAAGTCAAAAACACTATCTTTCACAAAAGCGTATCCTTTTAATTCTCCTGCCCCTGCGCTTGATTGTCCCATGTTGATAGAGGATAAAAATTCTGGTGAATTTACAAAACCTACAATTTTAAAAGAATGCTTTTTCAAAACATAGTTTCCAGAAGCATCTTCTTTTTCACTAAATTTTATAGTATCACCAATTTTATATTTATCTGCATACGTATTTGATAAGACAATTTCACTATCTTTGTTTGCATTTCTTCCCTCTATCAATTCATATTTTGAAATTTCATCAGGATTAGAAAAAATACGGATAGCGTCTGTTGAATCTTTAATTTCAACATCTTTTAAATACCCATACTCAATTCTTTCACTACCAGATAACTGATTGATTGCTTTTTGATTTTCTTTATCAATTCCATAATCTCCAATTACCGTAATGTCTGATAGATTCAAATCTTGAAAATAATGGTTTCCTGTATCTCGTATATTTGGTCCTGTTACTTTAAGACCAACTAAAGCAAAGGAACCTAGCATCATCAAAGCGAAGATAGAGATGAATCGTCCTTTTGTGTGAGAAAAACATTTTTTTATATCTTTCCATAATTTTTTCTTTTTCATGAGTATCACCTACCATTCAATTTCTGCTATGCTTTGTGGGTTTGAATTTACTTCTATATTTTTTACTTGAGCATCATGCATATGAATCACACGATTTGCAATTGGTGCAATCGCTGTATTATGCGTTACCATAACAACGGTTGCTCCCTTTTGTGTACACATATCTTGTAATATTTGTAATACCTGTTTTCCTGTTTGATAATCCAGAGCACCTGTAGGTTCATCACATAATAAAATTTTAGGATTTTTAGCGATAGCTCTAGCAATGGCTACTCTTTGTTGTTCTCCTCCAGATAACTGAGAAGGAAAATTGTTCATTCGATTTGCCAACCCTACATCTTTCAATACTTGACTAACATCGAGAGCATTTTCGACAATCTCTGAAGCCAACTCTACATTTTCTTTTGCGGTTAAATTTTGTACCAAGTTATAAAACTGGAATACAAACCCTACATCATTTCTTCGATATGTTGTTAACTGTTTAGGTGTATAATCTGATATATCTTTTCCATCAATTACCACTTTTCCTTGATCATTGCTGTCCATACCGCCTAAAATATTAAGCACGGTAGACTTTCCAGCTCCAGATGCCCCTAAAATAATGGCTAACTCTCCTTTTTCAATAGCGAAATTCACATCTTTATTTGCATATATTTTACTATCACCCATTTCATACGTTTTACAACTGTTTAGCATTTCTATATAACTCATAATTCAATCCTCCAATCTTTTGCAATACCATATAATTCATAATTGTTCTTTTCTTCTTTAAGCGTTAATTGAATTGAGCAAAAATCAAAAGTCCCTACTGCTGTATAATTTGATTTACGCATGAGCGAAACTATTTCTCCCTTCAATTCGCACTGTCCATGTTCTAGTATTTTCCCAGACAATACGTTTTGATGATTTAAAATATCAAGATAGCCAGATATATCTTTATTATTTATGTTCAACACTATACTGCCATCCCGTATACCAACTGGTGTCATCATTTTTATCGCGTAACAATATTGTTCTGTATACTCTCCCATAAATGTTTGCTCCTTTCTTGTTACACCATTATTATAAAAATGTATGAATACAAAAAGTATGGTCATATTTGTACAGTTGAGTAAAATACGGTCAAACATAAATGAATTGATGGGCAAATCATTAAAAAATATCCATTGAATCATTTGATGGATAAGTGTATATTAAATTTATACAAGGAGATTTTACCTATGAAATATGAAATCACAAGTTTAAATACCAAAAAGCTTTTTGCTGAAGCATTGAAAAAAATTATCTTACAGAAATCTTTTTCTAAGGTTACTGTCAGTGAGTTGATACGCGAATGTGGTGTTAATAGAAAGACTTTTTATTATCACTTTTCAGATGTTTATGATTTATTAAAATGGACATTAGAACAAGAAGCAATCGATGTTGTTAAAAACTTTGACTTGATTGTTGATTATGAGGAAGCAATTTTATTTGTTATTGAGTATATTAAAGTAAACAATAAATTTTTAAACAACATCTATGATTCTTTAGGTAGGGATGAGCTAAAAAGATTTTTTTATACTGATTTTGTAGGCATTGTAGAAATTATCATAGGCAAAGCCGAAGAGGAAACACATAAAAAACTTACTGATAATTTCAAAAAATTCTTAGCTGCTTTTTATACTGAAGCAATTGCTGGAACACTTGTAGAAAGGATTACGCATCAAGATCAACAGAGCAAAGAGGAATTGGTTACCTATATTTCTACCGTATTCCGCTCATCACTTACTTCTGTAGTAAGAGAGTTCCCTAATAGTTTGGATTCTCTTAACTACAAAAGCGATACTTAGAACTCAAGATTTTATATATTTTGTACTCATATAATAAAAAATAAAAAGTCCATAAAACCTTATTGGATAAGGTTTTATGGACTTTTTGATTTATTCCCACTCGGATAGTACCATTTAATATTAAACATATTTATTCACATTTCACATACTATTTGGCTATTTTTAGCTTGTTTTATCTCAATTATATTGACTATATGAGCTAATGGTATCAAAACGGTAGCAGAATAATTTATAATTATCTGTATAGTGTTCATTGAAACAATTCAATCATTATTTATCAATATTTTCAAGACGTAAATATTATCAAAAGAACTATTCTTCTACTTTATTTTTTTCAACAGATTCGTCCACTCTTCCGACCATTCTTTATTGTTTTTAAAAAATATTTTGCTAGAAGACGCAATTTTACAAAAGCTCTTTAAACATTCATAGTCCATAGTGATATTTAGTAACAAAACATTGGCATTATCATTTGATAATCCACGAATAAAGAAAATATCTTGAAATTCTTTACATATTTTATCTAATTGAAATTTATAATAACATAATTTTATGAAATAAAATAGAACCTCAGCAGAAAATAATGTTTGAGTAATCACTAACAACAATTCAATATTAATTGATTTTATCATTAAAATGATATAAATAATAATGAAGACACTAATTTTTATAGCATATGAAAATATCATTTTATCTACAACTTTCTTTGTGAAAAAAGCACTTTCGTAACAATTAAGTCCAAGTTTTTTTATGGATGGTTTCTCATTATTGTTATAATATTTATTTGTTTTTCTTAAAGTAGTGTTTATATTAAAAGATTCCTTTAAAAGTGACTTTCTTCTTTCCGTTTCAGCCAAATTGCTAAAGTAAATATCATTTAAATTAGATAATGCTACATATCCTAAGGTTAATATAATACTGAATAAACTACCCCCGGGGCAGAGCCCACAAATGTCCACTGGACATTTGCGACGGGGTATTTCAAAACCTTTGTGATTACAACTTTAGTAGTATTTGTTCATAAGAATCTTGTTTACCTTGATTTTTCACATATTCTTTTATTGCCTGCTCACTTACGTTGCGCCCCACGCTCGACACAAAAAAACCGCCGCTCCAAAAATTTCCTCCCCATAGCTGTTTCTCACCTCAGGATGTTCAGCAAATATGCGTTTTGCTGTTATACTTTTGATTGTTCCTATAATCTTAGTTGGACTATAATCCGGTGTTGATTGCACGAGAAAGTGCACATGATCTTTATCAGCACCTATCTCAAGAAATGTTATCCAATCATATCTCAGTTCTATTCCTTCGCATATTTGCTTCAAGCTTTTATCCACATTTTCCGTTATGACTATGCGGCGGTATTTTGTTGGACAGACAAAATGGTAAACAAGATTCGATACATTATGTGAGTTATGAATATAAATACTATCTGACATTTGTAATCACCCCAATGTTATTTTATAACATTGGGCACTACGCCGCAAGCAGCGGGGAAATGCCCAAGAGTAAAAAGTATTCACTGGATACTTTTTACTTATTATAATAAAAACATCTTTAAATTTAAAATCAAACAACAAAATGAAAGAAATACAGATTGTTAATAAATATAGTACATTTACAAAATTACTAATTTTATTTGATTTTTCATATAATTCCTGAATTTCATCTTTTCTTTCATCATTCATAATTAAACCTCAGAAAACACCTTTTTTATTTCTAATAAGGCTGAATAAGGCATACCTTTATTCTCATACTCTAATGATTTATCTATTTTTTCTATCGCTCGATCTATTCTATTCCTAACAAATGTATCATATGTTAGACCCTTTAATAGATTGAATGCTTTTTTGCATAATCTGTATAACTTGTACAAGTAAAATAGGCATACTTCATATTTTCTGAAATTATTTTTTCTATTTCATATGAAGTTAAATCATGATAATTTACATTTACATTCCAATGTTTTATTAACCTAACTAATGGCTTTATTTTATAAGAATTATTATTGTTCGCTTCTACAAGGGTATTATTAAAATCATTCGGATATGTCGCCATCCAACCACCTTTTCCATCAGGAATATAATACGTGCCCCAACTTTTATAAGCTGGAACCAATTCAAATTTTATATGATTTAATTCTAATACTATTGTTGGTGATGACTGATATATTTCAGAAGTAGAATATTTTGTTTCGGCAAACTTTTTTAATCTATTTAAAAAGGTTTGAGGCTTGTAATTCTCTGAATTATCAAAAACAACCATATAATCAACATCCGAATTATCATCAACTTTCCTTGGTAATATTGTTCCTCTAGTGTAAGAACCAAATTTAAATTTTTCTTTTATATTATATCCAAAATAAGATGTTAATCTAGTTTCTAATGTGTTAATAGAAGTAGATATGTTATCTTTTTCAGTTGAAGATAGTACTAAATTAGAAGCACAACTGCTTAAATATGAATTTACTGACATACAATTCCTCCTCGTATCCCTTATATTTAAGTAAAAACAATTAATGTGTTTACAAAAGTATATTATTAAATATAATAAATACCATTTTATAATTTTATATTAATTTCTTTGCTCTTTTATTTTTTTAAATTTCTAAAAAATTCTTAATGTTGTCTCTATTTTTTGTTAGTAAAACATTAATAAAATCTTTTTCAGTAATGCAATGCAGTTTAATATCAAACTGCTCTAATATAGACTGCATTGCATTTGTATTTCTTTCATGGATGACTGGCGCACAGAAGATTCCAACTACATTATTTTTCGAATTCATCTTATGTAATCGTATATGATCTGGAACAGAAGAACCTTCAGCAGCAAATTGTCCAGACTTAGATTTAATTGTTGTTAATTCTAAAACATAATCTGTATCGTCAATAGTAAAAATAATATCTGGTGTACCTGTTTTTCCACCAGGTGCCTGAGTTGGCAAACCATATTTGCCAATTTTACCATTCCAAATCACATTGTCTATAACTTTTAAATCTAAAAGTTTCAACAACATTTTATAAGCATAATATTCAAAATAAGCACCTCTTAAAGACTTATCATTTAATTTATCTAACCCTAATACTTTATTCAAAGTAGAAATGTAATTTAAAGTTTTACCAGAGAAGTTTTGCGATGAACAATGTTCAATAATATCCTCGGCAATCTCTTCTATAGTTTCATCTTTTTCATTGTCATCATTATTTTCTGCATGAATTTCAAATAATCTTGATTCGAAATTTGGAACAACATCCATTGATGTAAGTTCCACTCCAGTATTAATATCAATTACTTTGACATTATATTCCTCATTAACAAACATTGGAAATTGCAATACATCATTTGCATTAATTAAATCATCATACTTACATATATTTTCTTTATAAACTTGAATTAAAAAGTTGCTATTTGTATCATTTTTAATAGTAACACTTATAGGCGGAAACTTCCTTTCTGGATTACCAATGTAATCAATCCATAGCTGTAAATTATCGGCAAAATCAAAAACTTCAGCTTTATTGTATTTCTTATCTAAAATTTCTTTTACATAATCTTTATACTCTTCATTAATTCTTAGTGCTGGAATACTTCTCGTCTTATTTTCTGGATAAACTGTTATTTTATCAATAATTCCTGTAATCTGACATAAAGACATAAAATAACCAGCAGAAGAAGCTTTAACTAATGTTATATTTCCAATATGAGTCTTTTTAAAAGCATTAATAAGTATCTCTCTTTTTTGAGATGATAAACTACGGAAATTTTCTATTTCTTGTACAACAACTTCCACTTCATCTTCGTTTCTTACTTTAAATAGAAAATATGCAATTTCTTCTTTGTCTAAATATTTTAATCGTAATAGAATCTTTAACATGAATCTGAACGGAAAAACATAAATATTTTCGCAATCTTTATTAATTATAGGATTAGTGATTTGCAATTTTTCCATTTGTGTTAGAACACAATCTGATTTAGTAATCAAAGAGTCTTTACCATCTCTTAAATTTGGAATTTTAATTAATTCATCCTTATGTTTATGCCATAAAGCCATACCAGCTTCTGTCAAACAAATTGTATTAGGTGTAGTATCAGTGTTAATGTATACAAACCCTAAATATTGTGGTATTGCTGCAACTAATGTTCTTATTGACTGTTGTGCAACATTTTTACCGTCTAGCGTGGCTCCCCATTTTTTTAAATTAACACCTAAGTTATTTTGCTTTTGAGGATTCCAAACAGTTCCATCATATTTTCTTTCAATTATCCCGTCAATCAAGCAAATTGTTTGATGCAAACTAACTCGTTTTGGGACCAACCATATTTCTTTTGATCTATTCTTTTGTGCCATAATCTATCTCCTTTCTAAGACTAAAACATAGTCATTATTAATTTTTCCACCTTTTTCTTTTCTCGGAATTCTAATATAAGGATTTTGTATAACATAATTGAAATAATTTATTCTAACAAATCCAATATTAGTCGCTAAATCATTTAATACTTTCCAACTTTCGATATTTACTTTTCTAATATTACTATTTCCTATAACAATAATATACTTTCCACCATAATTTAAACATTTATAAACTAACATTAAATTTTTTTCCATATCTTCAAAAAACTTTTTAACAATCAGCGCTCTTTTAACATCTTGTTCTAAAATTTCATTAAAATATTGATTTAACAGTTCACTTTTTTTTAATATCTCCAAGTTTTCTTTTTCTTTTTTTATATCTATTTTTTCTGTCCCCACATATTTACTTTTCTTTTTTCTCAAACATTCTTCTGTCAATGTGGCCAACCACAGATTTTCTAATCTCATTGTTCTACCATAATCAAAAGCATTAATATATGGGGGAGATGTAATTACCAAATCTATATTTGGAATTTCAAAATCCAATGCATTTCCTTCTAGTAATGACGTATTACCAAATTTTTTTATTTCATTCGTTTCAATTAACATTTGTTTGTATCTATTAAAAATGGAAGTAAATTCTTTTTGAACAGTTGGAGGTATTTTAATAACCTTTCTTGAAACATAAGGTTTTGGTGAAGCATCATCAGCATTAGAAACTCTCTTAACAATAGAAACCATACATAATTTAAAAAAATCTCTAATTTCAGAATCATTAATAGAGTCAATATAATTTTTCATTTTCCCTAATTGTTTGATTACATCATTTTGAAACCAATGCTCTAAATTATTTATTAGTGGTATATATGCAATTGCATCTTCTTTATAAATAATGGAAATAATTTCTTCAAAAATTTTGTCTAATTCATTAATTTGATTATTATCTAACCTTGTTGTTTTTACTTTAATGATTAATTTCGCTATATCATCAATTTCAGTGCCATAAGCATTTAAACCATTAATATTTGCTTCTAATAATGTTGTACCACTTCCAGAAAAAGGATCAAATACAATAGTATTCTCTTTCTTTGAATACTTTTTTATCCCCCATCTTGGTATTTCCGGAATAAATTTGCATGGGTATTTAAACATCCCATGAGTATAACTGTTAGGGTTAGACTGTTTAATAATATAAGTTGCTCCATCTACAATGTCATTAGGTAAGAATTCTACATTTATTACTTGTTCTTCACTAAACATATAACACTCTCCCTTAAATATTTTCCAGCGTCTTTAGTAATTTCATATTGCTGAGAACTTGTTATAATATACCGATCTATTTCTATTTTATCTACTTTAAATCCAATGCTTTCTGCATATTGAGCTAAAATTAAATCAGCAGGAAAGACTATACCTCCATATGCTGAATTACCCACTACAATAGAACAAAAGCCATTAATGTTAAGTGCCTCATAGCACTGATCAATAACGTTGAACATATCATCATAATATAATTTCAACATTTTAGGGATTTTTTTATCCCATAATTTTTTTTCACTTAATTTATCTACTAAAATTGACAAAAATTCACTTCGTGATTCCACTTCAGGATTTAAATTTCCATTTAAATGCGAGTGTAAGGATTTGCATCTTAACTTTTTTAAATCTGCATATTCATGAACAAATCCACCAAACCACAATTCTAATTTGTAAATTTCTGTATAATCGAAACAATTTGCATATGGTGGAGAAAAAATAATTCCATCAACGCTATTATTTTTTAGATATTTATTCATATTCATGCAGCTATCGTTTATTAAATTTATATTTTCAAAATCTTTATTTTTTAATAAATCTATATAAATATTCTGATACTGCTCTAACAGCATAATTTTAGCATCTTCTATCGTTAGAATGCGTGGCCTAGCGTATTTTTTTATCTTTAAACCATTTCCAGCTTTTCGATAATTTGACAAAGGTTCTAAACAAGCTAGCCATCCTAATTTCAATAATTTTTTAACCTTTATATCTATAGATTTCTCTGCATCTATTAAATAACAAATAGTCATATAGTATCTTTCTATATTTTTTTCGAAAACTTTTTCACTGATAGAAAGTTTTGGCAATTTATATTCAATTTCACACTTTTCTGCATTTTCTAAAATTGATTCGTAGCTTTTTTTAAATTGATCTATCAACTCCTTATCATAAGTATCTAGTTTACATTGCGCCAAAAAAAATGAAAAAGGATTAACTTCAAAACCAACACTTGAGTATCCCATTTCTTTAGCCGCCAACAATGTACTTCCACTACCAGAAAAGGGATCTAAAATTACTCCTTTTTTCTTGCAACAGTATTCATTAATTAGTTGTTCAACCAGCTCAACAGAATAACCTTCTTTATATCTATACCATCTTTGAAACGGCTTATTTAAATCATCAGAATAATTAAGCAAACTAGTATAAGTTGCATTTGGACTATCAGGATAAATCACATTATATCGAGACTCTATTTTTTTATAATCTTCAATTGTTCCTGTAATTCTTTTATGTCTTTCATCATAAGGTTTATCTACATTTTTAGGAATCAGCCATGTTTTTCCTTTTTTCAAAGCACCTTTTATTCTGTTTTCTTCACACAATACTGCTATTCTCCTTGCACTTATCCCCCACAAGACAGATAATTCTTTTGTAGTAACTAATTCCATAAACATCCTCCATTCGACTATTATATTATATTCCGTTATCTGAACAATAGCAAGATTTATCAATTTGCTATAGCAAAAAAATCTAATAAAAATTTTTTAGTTAAGATACTACAATTAATCAATTAAAATAATAAACTATCCCCGGGGCAGAGCCCACAAATGTCCACTGGACATTTGCGACGGGGTATTTCAAAACCTTTGTGATTACAACTTTAGTAGTATTTGTTCATAAGAATCTTGTTTACCTTGATTTTTCACATATTCTTTTATTGCCTGCTCACTTACGTTGCGCCCCACGCTCGACACAAAAAAACCGCCGCTCCAAAAATTTCCTCCCCATAGCTGTTTCTCACCTCAGGATGTTCAGCAAATATGCGTTTTGCTGTTATACTTTTGATTGTTCCTATAATCTTAGTTGGACTATAATCCGGTGTTGATTGCACGAGAAAGTGCACATGATCTTTATCAGCACCTATCTCAAGAAATGTTATCCAATCATATCTCAGTTCTATTCCTTCGCATATTTGCTTCAAGCTTTTATCCACATTTTCCGTTATGACTATGCGGCGGTATTTTGTTGGACAGACAAAATGGTAAACAAGATTCGATACATTATGTGAGTTATGAATATAAATACTATCTGACATTTGTAATCACCCCAATGTTATTTTATAACATTGGGCACTACGCCGCAAGCAGCGGGGAAATGCCCAAGAGTAAAAAGTATTCACTGGATACTTTTTACTTATTATAAAAATGTTTTTTAACGCTCCATAAAAGAACTCTTTCGAGTTCTCAATTTCTTAATTACAAATAAGTTCTTTTAAAATAATTTCTTTCACAACATTATCAATGTTATTCATTTGTTGAACCCATTCCATTTGATCTCGTTCTTTTAATTTTTCAGTAACATTCCATTTAACTTTAAATTCTTCAACAAGTCTCTCATACATTTCATTAGCTTCTTTTTCTACTTGTTCAAGATAAGTTGATAATTCATTCTTAGCCATCAATGAAAATAAATGTCCTTGTTCATTCGTTTTTAAATATTTCAATTTCATTTGTGCAAAATATGAATTTACTTTTACTTCTTCTCGTCCTTTTAAATTCGGAAATAAATAACCATTTACTTCGCTATAATTAATATCTTTCATATCTGTTTTTACCTCTTTCTTTTTCTTGAATAGTTGATATTGTTTGTTCCATTTGTTTAGAACGTTCTTCAATACCATTGCATAATTTCATTTGTTTTCTTAATTCTTTAATTTCTTTTGAATAAGATTTTGCTTCAGTTTGTAATTTACTTTTTAAATCTGTATCCTTACAACGCCTAATTTTATTATAAAGTTTTTGTCTTTGTTCTAACTTTTTGTTTAACTTAGTTTCAATATTCGATTGAAAATTTTCTAAATCATCTATTGTTTTTATATCATATTTAAACATTAAAATCGTTTGATCTGATATTTCATCCATATGTTTTAATGCTCGATAATACTCTTTGCTATACTTAAATCGTCTTGAATTTGGTTTAGGTAAAATACCTAGTACATATTGATAATGCATAATTAATTTTTGAAATCCAGTTAATTCGCCACGTTCATATTTCTTACACCAATAATCAATATCAAAGTTTTTCTTATCATATATTGTTTGTATTTTAATTGGATGTCCTAATATTCTTTCCCGAATACTTTCAAATGTATAACTATTACCAAGTGATTTTACTCGAATAAATTTACTAGATGATATATGTCTTATCTTAAAACTATCCTCAACCCCTCTAACTTCAAATCCCATTGCATCCAATTCTTTCACAAAACTTGTGAACGTTAAACTAATTGAAATTGCATAATCAATAGATTCTTTTGCTAATTCTCGTAAAGGTTTTTCTCGATAATAATTATCTTTTTCTTTTGTTTTATTAATAACTGATAAATGATACTTTCTACATAATCCATCTGAAACTTCTCTCATATTATGAATATCCTTATTAGTATTACAATATCGCTTACCATCAACACATGAAGTTGCATTAATCAAAAAATGATTATGAATATGTTCAGTATTTAAATGTGTTGCAACAACAACTTCAAAACGATCTCCCCATAATTTATTGGCAAACTCAACTCCAATTTGATGTGCAAGTTCTGGCGTAACTTCCCCTGCTTCAAATGATTGATAACCATGAAATGCTAATATTTCTTTATTGTCATTAAACTGTTTCTTCGTATTAGTCATTGAGGAATACGGATCATGATACGCACAGTTTATGCAAGTTACATATTCCTTTTCAAATATCTTTTTATCATTCGTTGCATAATCAATAACAGTTTCTAGTGCAACAGTTTTCTCTTTGTTTGATACATAATCAACCATATGGTCTAATCGACTTCTCACTGCCCATATACGTGTTGTAGCCATTATTTTATTGGTGTCCTTACTTGTTTATCAAGATTTTTAATCATGTCCTCTAGTTGATTTAAAACAGTTCTTACATCGGTTTCTAATATTGGTTGTTGATAAAATTGTCTAACTAATTGATTTAGATTTACTCCTATATGATTAAATTCATTGATAAGTTTATGATATTCAAGTGGCGGTTTTTCTTTTGGAACAATACCACTTATAAGTGAACGAATATATCGTTCTCGACTATATCCTGATTTGATGACTTTGTCATTTAAGAATGACAATTCATCATCGTTTAGTCTAATTTTAATTTCATTATTTCTACTTGCCATCAACATCAACTCCTTTCATTTGGGTTTTAGGGCTACCCTAACTTGTGTATTTCGTCCCCGAAATACGTTGCTTGCTAATACAATAAGACACGATTTTTAGTCTTTTATCATATGATTCTTTCATTATGAAATATCAAGATATACCAGGTATACTGGTTTATGCGTATACCGATACACCTGGTATATTGCTACATTTACTTTAGATTGGTTCATATCCTCGTAAATGTACTTTTTGAATTTTTCCATCTTCTAATTCAACATTCTTTGTTGTATCAAAGTATTTATATACACCACTAGAAACAGTTGAAAATTGTTTTGAAAAATTTGACATATTTTGAGGAGTTACATAATTATCCTTACACCAAGTAATATAAATAGAATAAATATCTCGTGTTAATGTTCTCTCATTTAAAGGTTTCATATCCTTGAAGAATGAATAAATAGGAGAAGATATATCATAAAACAAATCCTTCATTTCATGATCATCTTGAATGTCTGGAAATCTATCAAGAACACATAATTTTTTATAACCCTCATAACACCAATTAAAAATGCCTGATAAATTTTTTATTAACCTTTTTTCTAGATTTCGATTTACTTTCTTTTGATGTTCTCCTTTAGGTTCATCAACATATTGATTTACAAACTTCACATAGGATAATCGTCTAACAAATCCATAATTGATTTCTTTTGAATATGGTATTTCATTTAACGCAAATATCAATTTGGCTCTTGGTTTGAATTTATAGAAATCTTTATTCTTATAACATGCCGAAACAGTTTCACCAACAACTACTTTTTTAAAATTGGCTTCTCCACCATTTGTTGATGCTTTTGTTTCTGTACTGATATTTAAAAGTGTATCCGTTAATTGGATGAGTTGAAACTTATCCCCTAATCCATCTAACTGAAGATAGGATACATTATTTTTATTAAATACTTGTTCAATGATATTTAAGAAAACACTTTTACCATTTGCTCCTTCACCATACAACATGAAACTTTTTTGAAGATGGCAATCATTCATTAAAACATAACCACACATCATTTGTAATCGTTCATATCTTTCTTCATTATCATCACAAATATCCATAACGAACTGATGCCAATCACTATATGTTGCTTGTGGATTATAATCATATTCCATCATAATAGAACATAAATCATCTGCAGAATGTTCATGTGTTCTTCCGGTTGGTAATTCTAAAGTACAGTTTTGAAAATTGAATACTGGTAACAAATTAAATTGAACTTCTTCATAGCAGTCTGCTTTCAACTGTTTCAAAACGGAACTCGCCCTACTTCCAATCTTCCACTTTCCCATTTGTTTGCCAATTACTTTCAACATATAATTATCACTTTTCTTTTCCCAAACTTTACCGCTATAAATATAAATCCCTAATCCATCTACAAACATGATTTTATATTTTCTTATCATTTCTTCGATAATCATATATTCACTAGGTGCTTTTGATATTTGTTTTATAACTAAATCAATCCATGTTTTATCAAGATGATCCATTGACAATAATTTACGCTTAACTTCTTCTCGTTGTTCAGGGTCAAGTTTTCTACATTCAATCAACAAGCAATCCTTCAATTCGTCTTTGTTTTCTAACTGTGTAAGTTTTTGTTCAATTTGGTTTAATACATCATCAGCCATTCAACCACCATCCTTACCTACTTCTCATTTGTTTCTTTTTGATTTTAGTTGAATCAATCTGTGTTTTAGAAAGAACTTTTGTTCCTTCTAAAAATTCATAAACGAAATTATTTGCTTTTGCTATCAGATAGTCAATTGATATAAAATAGTAACTACCATCAATAACAACCAACCCACCGCCGGTTCTAACACCGACATTATAGTCGGTATTAGAAAACCATTGATAGATTTGATTCACATCCATTGTTGCTTCTTCTTTCCAAGATTTACATACTTGCCCACTTTTTGAATTGACTTTCAGTGGAAATACTTTAAAATTATTTTTAGCATAGTTTAAAGCAGAATTTAATTGTGGATTCATTGGCGTGGCTCCATATCTGTTTTAAATTGTGCTCTTTTTTTATACTTAATGCATTTCACAATTTGAAGCAATTGTTCTAAAACCTCAATATCATCTAAAGGTAATTCCTCTAAATTTGTTCTTATTTCTAATTCTTTTAAGAAGTAATCAATTTCGTTTTTTAATGCTTTATATACTCGTGAATTGTGTCCTTCAATAACATATACTCTATGTTCAATACAATGGATTAAATAATCTTGTTTCGTTAAACCACTAAGCAATACATTTCTTTCAAGAACTTCATTTTCTTCTGGTGATAACCTAAAACCATAAGTTTTGCTTCTAAAACGATTTTGTCTATCTAAACTCTTTTTCGTCATAATCTCTCTCCTTTTCTTCGTTTAATGTATTTGCAATTTCCTTACCTTTTGATGGAAACAAGTGAGCATATTTATAAGTGATATGAATTGACTCATGACCTACTCGATCAGCGATTGCTAATGCTGAAAATCCCTTTTCAATTAATAATGAAACATGACTATGACGCAAATCATGAACACGAATCTTTTTAACATCTGCTGCTTTACACCCACGCTTCATTTCACGATACAAGAAACTCTTATTGATCGGAAACATACGATCTGTTTTCTTTAAACCCGGTAACCCAGCAACATAGTCTTTCACTTCATCTACAAGAAAATCAGGAATATCAACAACACGATTACTTTTACTTGTTTTCGGTGTAGTAATAACATCTTCACCTTGAAGTCTTTGATATGATTTGTTAATTCTTAACTTACATTTATCAAAATCAATATCCTCTAATGTTAAAGCAAGTAATTCCCCTTCACGAATACCGGTCCAATACAACATTTCAAATGCCATATAACTGATTGGATTATCCATAATTTCAAAAGCAAATTTTTTATATTCTTCAGTAGTCCAAAATAACATTTCAATTTCATCCTCCGATCCCATTGTTCCAACAATTCTTGCTGGATTTTTATCTAATCTATAATATTTGACTGCATGATTGAAAATCGCACTTAATTGAGCATGCATTGTCTTTAATGTTGATGAAGTATATTTTTCACCCTTTTTGTGATGTTGTTTCATCATATCGTTTTGCCATTTCAAAATATGATTTGGTGTAATTTCACACATCTTGAAATCTTTAAAATAAGGGCGAATTTTTGTATTAATAACATTTTGCTTCATCAAAAATGTGTTTAGTTTTAAACGTTGTTTCTTATCATCGAAATAGACTTCAATAAAATCATCAAAAGTCATATTTAAATTACCTTGTAGCTTTTCAAAATAAGAACGTTCAAAATTTTGTGCTTCTCTTTTCGTAGTAAAATTTCTCTTAAACAAGCGACAATTCTCTCCTTTCCAATTAATATATCTTTTTGATACATACCATGTGTTTGTTTTCTTATCTTTGTAAACTCCCATTTTCTCTGCCTCCTCCATAAATTTTTTCATAAAAGAATTTACGATTGATTTTACCTTCAATCGTGATAAAACCACTCTCTTTCATTTCTTCATTCAATTTTTGAATGAGTTTATAAGCGTACGCTTTAGATGTCCCCAATTCATTTGCCACCTCCTGTGCATCTATAAAGATATTTCCATTCATTCTCAACACCTCCTATCATGAATAGTGAACTTTTTTGTTCACATATATTATAGTAAACAAATTTGTTCTCGTCAATAGGAATGTAAACTTTTTTGTTTAATTTTTATTTTAGACGTGTTATACTAGTAATAGCGAATGGTGGTGAGATAAAAAATGAATATAGGAAAAAGAATTAAATATGTACGTATGCTAAGAGGAATGCGACAAGAAGAACTTGCCGGTAAAGTAGGTCTTGGTTATAACGAAAATGGCCGTACTCGTATCTCTCAATATGAAAATGGGAAACGAACGCCTAAAGAAGATATGCTTGAGAAAATTAGTGAAGCATTAAATGTTGAATCATATTATCTAAGTACAAAAGAACATACGGCAATTTTGGACTTCATTTTTATGTTGTTTGATTTTGATCAAGATGACCTATTTAATATTACAAAAGAAAATGAACGTTACTTAATAGACTTAGACTATAACATCTTACTCGATGACTTAATGGAAGAATGGATGCAAAAAAAAGCTGATTTAAGAAGTGGTAAAATCAGCAAAGAAGAATACATAGACTGGAAAATCAATTATACTGGTTAAAAATAACTAACTATTAAAATATACATAACTAAGTCTAGTGGTATCAAAATGGTATCAAAACAACCATTAAATATGCTAAAAACGCCCATTTCTAGGCGTTTTTTTGAATTTCAATTCTTATTCCCACTCAATTGTCGCACATGGTTTAGGTGACATGTCATAACATACACGATTGACATGAGGCACTTCAGCCAAGATACGATCAGTAATCTTCATCAAGATAGACCAATCAATTTGTTCAATCGTTGCCGTCATAGCATCCACAGTATTTACAGCACGAATAATGACTGGATAATCATAACTACGCGCATTGTTTTTGACACCAACTGATTTAAAATCAGGGACAACTGTAAAATATTGCCATACTTTTTTATCTAAACCAGCTTTAGCAAATTCATCTCTTAAAATAGCATCACTTTCTCTCACTGCTTCTAAACGATCTCTTGTGATTGCACCTAAGCAACGTACACCAAGCCCTGGACCTGGGAATGGTTGTCTATAAACCATTTCATATGGTAAACCAAGTTCAACTCCACAAGCACGAACTTCATCTTTAAATAATTGGAATAAAGGTTCAACCAATTCAAATTGTAAATCTTCTGGTAACCCACCAACATTATGATGTGATTTGACCATCTTAGCAGTCTTTGTTCCAGATTCAATAATATCAGGATAGATAGTTCCTTGAGCTAGGAACTCAATACCATCTAACTTTCTCGCTTCTTCTTCAAATACTCTAATAAATTCAGCACCAATAATCTTACGTTTTTGTTCAGGATCAGCAACATTTTCTAACTTAGTTAAGAAACGTTCTGTTGCATCAACATACACTAAGTTTGCATCTAATTGATTTTGGAAAACTTCCACAACATCTTCAGATTCACCCTTACGCATTAAACCATGATTCACATGTACACAATACAATTGTTTTCCAATTGCTTTCACTAATAAAGCAGCAACTACTGATGAATCAACACCACCTGATAAAGCAAGTAAAACTTTTTTATCACCAACTTGATTTCTAATAATCTCAACCTGATCATTAATAAAGTTTTTCATATTCCAATTCTTTTCAGCATGACATTCATTGAAAACAAAATCAGATAAAATATCTTTTAATTCATCTTCATTAGCAGGATATGTTCTATTATCTACTTGAGCCAATCTATGTTCAAATGCAAGAATAGGATATCCAGCAGTATATAGTTCACTAACAACATCAATCTCTTGTCCATCAATTATATTATTAGGACCACCATTAATAATAATACCCTTCACATTTGCTAAAGTATTTAATTCATCAACAGTAATATCATGTGGCTTAATTTCACTATAAACACCCAAATCTCTTATACAACGTGCAATTGTTGTATTTTCGTGACTACCTAAATCTAAAATGACAATCATGTCTTGTTTCATCTTTCTTCTCCTTAATCTGTGAAATTATCAAAATAACCTTGAACCAATACAATTGGAGTTCCTTTATCTCCAGAACCACTTGTTAAATCACATAATGAACCAATTAAATCAGTTAATTGTCTTGGTGTTGTTCCTTGAGAAGCCATATTGCCAACCAAATTATCTTCTTTTTCTTTAATACTCTTTGCAATAGCATCTCTTAATTCCTTACCACTTAAATCCTTAAAATCATTATCAGCTAAATATTTTAACTTTAATTCATTAGGTGTTCCAATTAACCCCTTTGTATAAGCAGGTGAAACAACAGGATCAGCTAATTCCCAAATCTTTCCTTGAGGATCTTTAAAAGCACCATCTCCATAAACCATAACTTCCACATGTTTATCAGTTAATTGTAAAATTTCTTTTTGAATATTTTCAACCAAATCCTGACATTCTCTTGGGAATAACTTAATCTTATCTTCAGTAGATTTATTTGAACCTAATAAACCATATTTATCATTATATCCACTACCATTAACAGATGCAGTTAAAATATCATCCAAACCACAGATAGCTTTTGCTCCTGCTTCTTTTAATAAACGTTTTGTTCTTGCACGTGTATGTATATCACAAGTTAAGACACAATCAGTATATTTTATAATCTCCTGAGCTCTATTTGCAAAAATAATTTCCACTTCTGCACCAGCTTCAGTAATAATATCTGAATAATATTGGACATAGTCAACACCTGTAAATTCATGTTTGTTTTCTCCAAACAATTCACGATATTTTTCTAAAGTTAATACATCACTATAAGGATTAATTCCAGCATCATCTAATTGATCATAAGTTAATAATGCATTTCCAACTTCATCACTAGGATAACTTAACATCAATACAACTTTTTTAGCTCCCATAGCAATTCCTTTTAAACAAATCGCAAAACGATTACGTGATAAAATTGGGAAAATAACCCCAATTGTTTCTCCACCTAATTTTGCTTTTACATCATCAGCAATATCTTGAATTGATGCATAATTTCCTTGTGCTCTAGCTACAATTGATTCAGTTAAAGAAATAACATCCTGATCTCTTAAGCCAAATCCTTCACTATATGTTGCTTCCATAACACTATCCACAACAATTTTACATAAGTCGTCTCCTTCTCTAATGATTGGACAACGAATTCCTCTTGAAATAGTTCCTATTCTTCTATCCATATAAGTACCTTCCTGACTTTCATATTAATATACAGTGCTATTATAATATAATTCGCCTCATTACGCTATTATTTTTTATCATAATGCCTAGAATTTGTCTTATAATCGACATTTTTTTATTTCCAAGTTATTCCATGTAAAAAAAGGAGTTAATAAAATACTAACTCCTTGTATTGAAGAGATTCTCTATGACATTGGTTTTAAGTTCTTTTCTAAACGCTCTATCATCCAAGTTAAACGCTTAACACGACCAGCATCAGTTTTGGCATCAAAATATGCTCTTGTATAAGTCTTTTTCACAGATAAAGACATGTTTAAAAAATTGGTATATGCCAATTTATTATCCTTAAGAAGTTCAGATACGATGTCAATTTGCTCATCAGTAATGCCAGATGGTTTTGTAGCAAGATCCCATTGACCATTTTTCTTTGCCTCTTCAATTTTTATTCTTCCAAAATCTGTCATTAATCCACGTGATTCTAAACTTTCAACAAGTTCCTTATTTTTTATAGACCACTTGCTGTTAGATTTACGTGCTGCAAAATATTTCTTATAAGAATCTTCATTAATTTTCTTCATTAAGCCATCAATCCAGCCATAGCAAAGGGCTTCCTCTAAAGCTTCACTCGCTTTTAATGTTGGCAGTTCTTTTGTTTTGCCAAATAACAGCCATACCCCTTCATGTGATTGACAATTTTCAGATAACCAATTTCTAAAATCAGCACGTGTTTGAAAACATAATGGTTCGCTCATATGATATCCTCCTGCTGCAAATCATTTTTCTATCTCTATAATTAAGATTATATCATAGTTATGATTTCTCTAAAATGATTATCATTGTTTCCACATTACTTTGTTTCATTTTAATACCTGAACAATGCTATATTTAAAATTTTTATCATATGTATGTATTGGAGGGATTTATATGGATGGATTAACATGTATAAAGCAATTTGAAATTCGTGAAGATTATTATTACGCAGGAGTGAAAGTAGTATCATGTCATATTTTTTATCCTCAATTCATAGGACATCACCCTGCTTTAGATGCACTCAACAATAAATATTATTTACAAGCAATCAAAAAGAAAGACAATTGTACAAATGTACTATATCCTGATGCTGTTCAAGCTTTGTTGCAAGGTTCAAAGGCATTTCCTTATGAGATGATAGTGACAATCACTCTAACATTACAAACCAATGAAATTGCCAGTTTTTATCAGCAGGAATATTTATATACAGGTGGTGCTAATGGTCAGACAACAAGAATAGGGCAAACAATCAATACACTCACTGGAGAAGTTAAACACTTATGTGATTTTCTTCAAAATAAAAAGAATTGTGAGACTTGTATCAAAAATAACATTATCAAACAAATAAAAACAAGTGATGACCCAAGTATCTATTTTGATAATTATCCAAAGTTAGTTGAAGAGACTTTTCACCCACAGAACTTTTATTTAACAAGTGAAGGTGTCGTTGTCTTCTTTGCCTTATATGATATAGCCCCACATTCTACAGGCATACCAACATTTCTGATACCCTACTCACAATGTTAATTCATATGTACTTGTATTATACGTTTCTTAATACAAGTACATTTTTATTAATTATAAAATCATAAATATGATAAAAGTCATCACTCCAATTGTAAGTGCTGGAGCATCAATATAAGTTCCTTTATCTGCATTCAAAATATGATGACATCCGATATAGAAGAATTGAGATAGTATTCCTAGAAATATAGCTAACATGATATTATTCGTCAGCATCATTGTGTATCCTACAACTAAGCAAATATGATGTATAATAGGAAATTGTGGATTATAAAAAGTTATAAAAATTGAAATAGCAGATATATAGAAACCAATTGTTATCGTATTTGTTAATTGAACAAAGAAAATAGACACAAAAGATATAAGAACTGCAAAAAATATTTGATATATAGCGAAAGATAACTTGAAATCTTGTAAATCTAACAAAGAGGGCAATTCAAAACCTTTTTCTCTAAAAATACATAATCGCCCCATAACTCCTATAATAACAATAACCAATGAACAGTGATCACAAGGCAAAGTAAGAGAATCAAAAAACTTTAATAACAGATAGCCACAAGTTCCTGCGATACCCCCACATAAAAAGACCACTCTATCTTTTGTAAAATACAGACTTCTGTTCACTTCTATTGCCTCAATATCATATTTTTTTGAAGCATAAGCCGTTGCTAAAACAGCAGCATTAAAAATAATACAAGGTATAAAAATAATATTTAAAGATATTTCCAAAACAATAGGAACTTGAAAACCAACTATAGGCAGTAGAAAACAAATGAGACCTATGATACCATAAATAACAAAACTTCGCACCCCACCTAAAAAAGTTCCTAAAATCCCAGATAAAAACGCCAAAATCATATATATTAATTCCATATATTTTCCTTCCTATAAAGTGATGATAAAAAGCTATGCTTAACACATAGCTTCATACTGAAATTTTTCATTTACCTGTAATGAGATAGAAACTGTTTTATCTTGTATCAATAAATCAATTGTTAATGGACGCGTTGCTATGATTTCAATATTTGATACTTGACAATCTTTCCAACTCATATTCAAAACAGCTCCAGACTTTAATCTCAATCCTTTCAATATCCCTTCAGGCATTTCATGAGATAGTGCTGGTAAAACATAAACCTTATTTTCATAATCTTGAATAAGCATTTCTAATATTGCATTGCTTCCACCAAAATTCCCATCAATCTGAAATGGTGGATGATTATCAAAAAGATTATCAAGAGTTGAATTTTTTAATAATTTCAAGAGAGTATCAAAGGCCTCTTCACCCTTATGTAAACGTGCAAAAAAATGAATAATCCAGGCACAACTCCAACCTGTATGACCTCCGCCGTGACTTAATCTTCTTTGCAATGTTTGATAGGCCGCCTCAATAAGCTCTGGTGTTTCACTATATTGAATATGTCGACCAGGATATAAAGCAAACAATTGTGAAATATGACGATGACCAATTTCAATCTCATCGTAATCTTCATGCCATTCCATAATTTGACCATATTTTCCAATTTGTATAGGTGGTAACTTCTCTAAATATTCATTTATCTCTGCTTCAAGATCGTGCCTATTTAACTCTTTAAGAAGTTGTAAATAAGATGTAAAAAATTCTCTTAAAAGTTGAATATCCATTGATGGGCTTAAGCAAACTGTTGCAGCCTGCCCATCTTGAGTCATATAGGCATTCTCTGGTGAAACAGATGGTCCTGTTGCATAAAATCCATTCGCATCTTTAAACATATAATCAAGAAAAAACAATGCATTTTCTTTAAGAATAGGAAAATATTCTAAAATGAATTCTTGATTATGAGTATATTGATAATGTTCAAAAATATGCAATGATAACCATAGTGAACCCATCGGCCATAATGTTGAAGGAACATAGTAATCTGCTGGTGCGCAGTCTCCCCATATATCTGTATTATGATGAGCACAAGTTCCTCTACAACCATACATCTCTTTGGCAATTTTTTGACCTCGTGGCAACATTATTTTTTGAAGTTGCATGAGTGGTAAGTGTAAACGAGATAATCCCGTTTTTTCAGCTAGCCAATAATTCATTTGAATATTGATATTAATTGTATATCGACTTCCCCATGGAGGTTCAAATTCACCATTCCATATCCCCTGAAGATTCGCTGCTAAACTCCCTTCTCGACTTGAAGATATTAACAAATATCTACCAAAATGAAAGTATGTTTCTATCAAATCAAGATCAATTTGACCTTCTTTCATTTTTTGTAATCTTTCAGGTATACTCATCATATTTTCATTTTTATGATCTCCTAATGTGAGTTCTAACTGATCAAAATAGTTCTGATAATCTCGAATATGATCCTGTTTTAAATTGCGATATGATTTGAGTAGAGTTTTATCCAATTGTTTTTGGCACCATTGGAACGGATTATGACTTCGATAACTTGTTCTTCCAACAACATAAACAATGGCTTCTGTTGCATTTTCAATCACCAAACGTGAGCCATATTTTTTAAGACAACCATCTTTCAACTGAACAGTCGTTGCCATGGTATAACTGATACCATTTTTCTGATTTCCATTGTATCCTGATAGATATAAATAGTCTTTTTCAATATGTATATCATCAACATATGATTCACTTCTGCCTGGTCTGATATCTCTACGTGTCAGATACAAATCAAAATTCAATTGCTGATTTTGACTTGCTTTAATTTTATAAACAAACACTTGATTAGGATACGATATAAAACATTCTCTTTGGTATTCAACATTGTTATATCTATATTGGATGGAACCTATACTATTTTTTAAATCTAAGACTTTTTGATAATCTTGAACGTTTTGATGATGAAATTCCATCCAGACTTGGCCAAGTGGCTGATAATGTCTAGGATGTGGTGTTGTTGCATAAAAGTAATTAGGTGCTTTTTTCTGTGCTTCCTCAACTTTACCATCCAACAATAAAGTTCTCATTTCATCTAAATGATCTAATGTATTTGGATTTCCTCGTTCAATAGGTCCTCCTGAATATAATGAATCTTCATTCATACAAATCAATTCTTTTTGAGTCTGTCCAAATACCATGGCCCCTAAATAACCATTTCCTAAAGGCATAGCCTCTTCCCACTGTAAAGCAGGTTTATTAAATATGAGTTTTTTCATGTCATTCATCCTTTTCAATAAGTGATAAAGTATATTGTAAAACCCTTTTTCCATCACCTATTCCATAATCTAAACCAGGGATATCGCCTACCGATATCCCTAACGGTTCACACATTTCCTTTGCATCTTTTAAAATATAAGCTACCTGCGGTCCCAATAAGACAACATCGCAATCATCTAATTCTTTTTCAAGACTTCTAACAGAGTGAGCACTCACCTCAACAGCAATATCCTTTTCTTTGGCTGCCTCTCTCATTCTTTGAACCAATATACTTGTTGACATACCAGCACTACAAAATAACTTAATTTTAATCATATTCTATGCATTCCCTTCCTGTAATTCCTTTTTTTCTTCTTGTAAGAATTGCTTATCCATCGCTTTTATAAATGGATAATAACCAATACATCCCACAACAATTAATAGAATCTGAATCACGGCTCCCATAATATTAAAATTCGTTGAGAGGAAACCACTTAAAATCAATGGGGTTGTCCAAGGAACAGGTACAACTGGTATTGGTGCAATTTGTACAACTGCCAATAAATATACTACTATAAATTGTAACAAATATACAAATATAAATGGAATAAATAATAAAGTATTTAAAACGACTGGCAATCCAAAGATAAAAGGTTCATGAATACAGAACATAGCTGGAACTATAGAAAGTTTTCCAATTGATTTTGCACGAATAGATTTACATACAAGAACCAATAAAAGTGGAATTGAGAAATTGAACACTGCTGAATAAACACCCCAGAATGTATCAGATACGATATAAGGCAAAGGCAATCCTGCTTGGAAAGCTTCCATATTCGCAAGTGCCATTGTTGCCAATAAAGGTTTCCATACTGCCCCAACAACATTAGCCCCATGAATTCCAAAGAACCATAACAATTGTTGAATTAAGATAAAAATCATAACAGCACCAACACTATCTCCAATTGCTAGTAAAGGTTGAGATAGAACTTGATTGATAAAATCAGGGAAATAAAGATAAGGTGTCATTAAGAATAAATTTCTAATCACAAGGAAAATCAAAACAACCAATGCAAATGGAATTAATGAACTAAAACTATTTGATACATTTGGTGGAACCGCATCAGGCATCTTGATTGTTAAGTTTTTCTTTGTAAAGAACCAATATAAACGTAATGAAACTAACGTTGTAATTAAACAAGGAAAAATCCCTGTTGAACTAAATAATGATGTTGGAATCACTCCATAAACTGTCGCATTTTTAACAACTTCACCATTGACATAAACATCACCAATATATGAAAAATTAGAAAGCAATAGAAAAGCAATCAAGGCAACAAGTACACCATAAACCTTTTCTAACTTTAACTGCTCACAATAACTGGCTGCACAAGAAACGATGATAACCAACGTTAAGAGTCCAATTGTTACACTACTCACTTGTGAAATAGAATTTGCTAACCAAGCTGCCAAATCTGGTGCAAATTGATCTAAATATGGAAAATAAGCAATAATTAAAGCAATGGCCCCAATAATAGATATTGGTGTTGTTGCTATCATACCATCACGAATGGCAGAAACTTCTTTATTACTATTTAATTTTGCTGCGACTGGTCCTGCATATTTTTGAACCAATTCAACTAATTTATCGAACATTCTTTTTCCTCCCTTATTGTTCAAGTGTGTCTATTTTCTGATATAGACGAATCATTTGTCTACAAACAATCTCAAATAACTCTGCATTAGCTAACTGATCTTCAGCATGAGCCAATAACAATGAAACTGAGTGTCCATCTTCTAAAGAACTCTTTTTTAGCATATGAATATGTTCTTCATAACCAACTTGGAGTTCTTTTTTTCCTTGCTCTTGTAAACTTTTTGCCAATTCAAACTGTCCACTATGAGCGGCATCAATTGCTAAGATATACTTTGTCTTTGCACTTCCTGACATGGAAATCATTTTCATACATGACTCTTCAACTTTATCCATTTAACCTCTCCCTTCCTGACAGCATTATCTTATCATTGTTATTTTTTTGACTCCATACCAAAAGATACCACATTGAATGTGGTATCTTATTGCTCTTTCATTAATTGTATCAAAAAATCATAGGTAGGATTGGATATAAATGCCTGTATTGCCTCAATGTTAAGAGAAAACTGTGAAGTTAATTCATAAAATTTTTGAATAGAATCATCAATATCTTCACCAATTGCTGTTAAAATAATGAGTTGAACTATATTTCTACTCCATAAGATTGGTTCCTTTAAAACTGCAACATAAACAAACGTTTCTTTTAAGAAAACATCTTTAGGATGAGGTATCGCAATATAATTTCCAAAATCTGTAGATTCTATATCTTCTCTTTCTAAAACTGATTGTAGGAAAAGGGAATTGACCCCTTCTTTTTCAACAACAATTTGACATAGTTTTTCTAGTGCTTCTTCTTTTGAAGAAGCTTCCAAATCTAATATCATACGTTCAGGACAATAATACTTTTTAATAATCTCATCTTCATTATGCTCTAATATTTTCTTAATTCTTTGAATATCATCATTTTCTAAAAAGTTATTGATCTTAACGATAGGTTTAGGTATTTCTATATTGATGGGAATTGTTGTAAAAACATAATCAACCAAATTATAATCAAAAGTATTCATTTCAAAACTATCACATACATAAATATGATCAATATAATCTTTAAACTCATGCTTGTATCTATACATCAATAAACGTGAACTGCTTTTCCCAGTCGAACAGATAATGAGTATATTTCTTTTTTGAGATGATTTCTTTTGCTCAATAGCCAATTGGAAAATCAATGCAAAATATCCTATTTCATCCTCTGGAATTAATTTCTGATAAACTTTTTCTAATAGAGGCCGGATAAACAATGCAATTCTATATGCAAAACTATAATTTTGTTTAATATCTTCTAACATTGGATTGGCAAAAGGGATATCATACCTCATACGAATATCAAAAGGAACAAGATGCTGATTTAATCCCATACGTATATCAAAATTAGATCTCATATCAATTTGAAACTCTTGATATATAGCATTAATCATTTCCATAACCAATCTATCAATCTCTTCTTTTATCACAAAATTACTTTCATTATTATTAACATTTCCCACATTTCTTTTTCCTGCAATATGAAGCAGAATATAATTTTGTTCATAAAGAGGATATGTGAGATGGAATTCATTTTCTAAATGTTGGACCAAATCATTACAAAAAGCAATTTCCTTAATTCCAATACTTAGTAAATTTTCTCCATTATCACCTATCATAAAATGTTGTTTTATTCGCTCTCTTTGAATTAACAGATACTCAATAAAATTTTCAAATGCAGTCTCAGATAAATGTAATTCGTATTCTTGTAAAAGCGGTATGACAAGATTGGCTATTTCTTTTAATTCAATATCCTGATTTTCATAAAATGATTTTTTTAATTCATTTGTATTCATAAAATAATCACAAATGAGTCTTCGTTTATCAAATTCATTTCCTTTGATTGCAATTCCATAATTGGGTTTCCTTTCCAAGCGTAAATAGTAACGATTGGCTAAAAATTCAACTTTTTTGAGTGAGGCAGAGATACGATTACGTGTGATATACAGTAATTCTTCTAGATCATCAACTTTTATATAATCATCATGATTAATCAAATAGGAAAGGATAAACTTTTCTCTAGCTTCACTATTTTCTGGAATATCCGATTCTTGAATTTGAAATATTTTAGAATATAATAACGGTTCTTCAATAACTAGCTGATACCCATATCGGGGTTTAGATACAATGTCTGCTCCAAAATACTTAAGTTCAGCACGTAGGTCTTTCATTCTATTTCTCACAATTTTTAAACTGATTTGAAATCGTGTAGAAATATCTTTTGCTGTTATATATGTATCAGTTGACATCATATCTAAAAGTTCTTTTAATTGTGACTGCATTTTTTCACCCCTTTTTCTTCAAGTATACATCAAAACTATTGATTTTGAAATATTTTTTCATTTCGACATGTTTTGACATTATTTAATTCTTTGTTTTATATTCGTTATCATATCAAATGATATTGCTTTATACGCTTATGCATGAAGCATATTGTTCAATAAAGAAAAAACAATCAATTGTATAAAAATTGACTGTTCATTTTATCTTTTAGAGGAATCTATCATTATATTCTGTTTAAGAGTTAATAATGGAACTTTATCAAACGTATTTTTTGACTCAAGAATGTCTCCATTCCTTAAATATGTTCTTTATTTAAACTCCTTTTAGGATTAACTATGCCAATTTCAACTTTTGAAAAAACACATTGATGATAATAATGCAAATCGTTCAATGAGCTCTCTTTGTGACTACAAGTCAAGTGAATTGATAAATCACTGAACTTATTTCTGTATGCATTCTTCATTATTTGATTCCGCCATTCAAATGGAATGATTTCAAAGTAAAAAGGACAATGTTTTCTTTCTAAACTATCGCCACAATCTATAAAGGTTATTTCTTCATAAAAAGTATAATGATATTGATCTGCTTTGATAATTGATTGAAGATACTTCAAAACAGACTCTATAGAAAGACATACTTCTGGTTACTTAAGAATTATTCATATATAAGTTCTGACATATTTTTCTCCTCACTTTTTACTCTTCTATTTTTCAAACAAAACATTATTCACTTTTTCTGTTATCCATATTTCATCATTAGAAATCTCTATATGATATCCAACGATAACATCTGGTGAAAAACAGTTAAATAATTCATGAAACTCTAATGCAGTATTTAACTTCCTTGGAAAACGAATATATGTTTCAAAGTTATTGAGGAAATGAAAGTCACTCTTCTTTCCAAATATCTACCACTCTTCTAGAGTATAGAATTGTATATGTCCATCTTTTTTCATCTGCATATATGCATCTACAAAACGCTCTTTATCATTACAGTTGGGCGCTGGATCAGCAATAAAAAACTTAGCATTAGATTTTAGAACTCTTTTTATCTCTTGAAAAGTATCTTCAATAACTGGAAAATGATGTAAAGCGTATCTTGTGATTATTAAATCAAATGTCTCATCTGCAAAAGGGAGCTTGACACCATCATAATTCTTAAACTTCAAATGATGTAACCCCATTATTTCAGCCTTCCTTTGATTCATTAACAATGTTTTTTCAACAATATCTAATCCAACAATTTCTATTTGAGAATGTTTTTGGGCAATTGCAAATGCAAAATATCCAGTTCCTGTTCCTAAATCAAGAATCTTCATTCCATCATGAATATCTAAACAATTTAAAATTAACTCAAGATGTTAACTATCCTGAGTTTGTCTATCATAAAAATCACTTACCTGAAAACTTTCTTCAAAACATTGTTTTGTTTCTTTAATACTTTCATATGTCTTTTTCTGCATGATTGTTCTCCATAACTATTTGATAAGGCTCTATATAGAATATTATTCATACTCTATTTTAAGACCACTCATATAATCAGTATATCACAATTTTACATCTTCATCATATTGTCAAAAGATGAACTTCTTCTTTTACTCGTAAAGAAAAGGTACTTCACATTGAAGTACCAATCATTTTTATCATTAATAGATTTATAACCTATAATAGTTTTTTACGTAATTCTTCACCAGATTCAACATGTAAATAAGCAGGTGCAATATCAAAGACTGTCTTGCAGCCACACTGTCCTTCTTGATGCATACGATAAGCAGCTCTTGCATAAGCAACCAATACACTAGATGTAAACTCTGGGTTTGAATCTAATGTTAATTTATATTCAATGACATGTTTATTTTCATAATCAAATCCAGTTGTTCCACTTCTTAAGACAACCCCACCATGAGGAATCCCTTGATGATCTCTCATTAATTCTTCTTCACTTATAAAATGAACTGTTGTATCATAATCAGCAAAATAGTTTGGCATAGTTTTAATTGTTTCTTCAATCACTTTCAAATCTGCCCCATCTTCTGCTACAACAAAACATTCACGTGTATGTTTTTCTCTTGTTGTTAAAGTTGGATTCTCGCCATTACGAACACTTTCTAATGCAGCATCAACAGGGATTGTATATTGCCTAGCATCTTTAACCCCTGCAATTCTTCTAATCGCATCAGAATGACCTTGACTAACACCTTTACCCCAAAATGTATAATCATTACCATTTGGTAAAATAGCTTGTCCATATAAACGATTTAATGAAAACAAACCAGGATCCCAACCAACAGAAATAATACTAATATGTTTGCCTTTTTCACTTGATTGATTCACGTTTGAAAAATGTTCAGGGATTTTCGCATGTGTATCAAAACTATCAACAACATTAAAATATTGAGCCAATTCTACTGTTTGTTTAGGAAGATCATTAGCACTCCCACCACACAAAACAAGAACATCAATATCACCTTGCATATCATAAAGTTTTTCCATATCATAAACTGGCACATCCGTATGTGTCTTCACTGTTTCAGGGTTTCTTCTTGTAAAAACACCTGCTAATTCCATATCTTGACTATGGTGAACTGCACATTCTACACCACGGCCAAGGTTACCATAACCTACGATTCCAATTTTAATCATATTCTCACTCCTTCAAATATATACATTTATTTTACCATTAAATGTATAGAAAAGCACGAATATTTCATACAATGATATATTTTTTGTATTCTCTATAACTATCTTATATAAAAATTGATTTTCTTATCATTCGACATTTTTCATTTTCATTCAACATAAAATTTAGTATGATAAATATATACTTAGAAAGGATAAAGAAACTATGGCAGAAATTATTGAATACAAATGTCCAAATTGTGATGGTATCATTACCTTTGATAGTCAAAGTCAAAAAATGAAATGTCAATATTGTGGTACTGAGTTGAGTGTTGAAGCTATTCAATCTTATAATCAGGCTCTTACAAAACATGAATCACAATTGAGTTGGCAACCACCCAAAGGAAGAGAATGGGATACACATGAACAAGCAAATTTAACACATTATCTTTGCCACTCTTGTGGTGGAGAAATTATAACAGATAAAGATACAATTGCTACAAGCTGTCCCTATTGTGACAATCAAATTGTGATTGATGATCATATCCAAGGTTTACTAAAGCCAGATTTGGTTATTCCATTTCAAATTGATAAGAATATGGCTAAAGAAGCATTAAAAAAGCATTTTGAAAATAAAAAATTATTGCCCCCTCTTTTTAAGAGTGAAAATCACTTAGAAGAAATCAAAGGGATTTATGCCCCTTATTGGTTATTTGATTGTAAAGTAGAGGCGAATATTTCTTACCGTGCCCATCGTATTCGCAATTATAGCGATAGTCGATATAATTACACACAGACTGATCACTTTATGTTGCAAAGAGAGGGAAGTGTTCGATTTCAATGTATTCCTGCTGACGGCTCTTCAAAGTTAGATGATACATTAATGGATTCACTTGAACCATTTGATTATCAAAAAGCTACTGATTTCCAAAGTGCCTATTTAGCTGGTTATCTAGCAGATAAATATGATGTGAGTGCTGAGGAATGTACAGATAAAATCAATCAGCGTATTTATACCAGTGTCAAGCAACTCTTTGACAATACAACGACTTCTTATTTAGGGACACGGGAAATAAACAAAGATATTCAATTCAATGAAAATCAAGTTCATTATGCATTATTACCAGTATGGATTCTCAATACATCGTGGAATGGGGAAAAATATATCTTTGCAATGAATGGACAAACGGGTAAGTTTGTGGGAAATTTACCTGTTGATAGAGGACTATATTGGAAATACTTTGGTATCTATTTTCTTATTGGCATGCTCATCACAACGTTGCTTGCTGTTTTATTTATCTAGGTGATTGCTATGAAATTATATAAATATTTACTAGCAAGTTTCATTGTTACATTGACAATTGTATGTTCTACTCATATTGTCTATGCTAATGATATCAAAGTGATTGATCAATCCCACATTTTAGATACCGATGAAAAAAAAGCTTTAACAGATAGAATCAATGATGTTGTTACAAAATATCAATTTGATCTGGTTATCCTTGTTGTGAATTCCACTGATGGAAAAGATATTAACAGTTATGCTGATGACTATTTTGATGAGAATGGTTATGGTATTGGCAGTCAATATGATGGTGCATTATTTATTTTAGATTATATTGGCAGAGAAATGGCTATCAGCACATCTGGTTATGGTATAACTGTATTTACTGATTATGGTATTGATTATGTTTTTGATGAATTGGTTGATGATATGTCAGCTGGACATTATTATCAAGCCTTTGATAAATATATTACACTTTCAGAAAAACTGATTAGAGATGCTAAATATGGAACTCCATATGATGTTAAACAAGAAGCCACTGAACCTAAAAATTATCCAATGGCCTTGACTATAGGAATTTGTGGTGGTCTTATCATAGCCTTAATTGTCACACAAAACATGAAATCAAAACTAAAATCAGTGAAACCAGTTAATAATGCAGGGCAATATATTGATCAAAATGGTTTCGTTCTTTCAAACTCACAAGATATTTTCTTATATACAACACTCACAAAAACAAAAATTCCTGAACCTACACAGTCTTCCTCATCTTCACAAAGTCATTCTAGCAGTCCCAGTCGAGGAGGAAGTTCAACTCATACAAGTTCTTCTGGAAGAACACATGGTGGCGGATCAAGAAAGTTTTAATGAAAAAGCAGACAGATGTTGACTTTGTGATAAGCGACATCTGTTTTTAAATTATTTTAAAAATATTAATTATATACAGCGTATTATCTTGAATGCTTGACAGTCAGTCAAAGTTTTGTTATGATAATTACAGACCAACCGTCGGTTTATAAGGAGGCTATATGGGAAGAAAGAAAAATCCAGAACAAACAATAGAACAAATTATAGCGGTTTCTAGCCAACTTTTTGTTGAAAAGGGATATGAACAAACAAGTATACAAGATATTCTTGATGCTCTTGATCTTTCTAAAGGAGGCCTTTATCATCACTTTAAATCTAAAGAAGAAATTTTGGAAGCAGTTATGCATAAAAGAGCTCAATATGTTATTGATAGGCTTTATACTATTATTCAAAACACAGAAGCTGAAAACGCCAAAGAAAAGTTAAAAAAAATTCTTTATCAACTTGGAACTGATTCCAAGACACATGAACTTGACTCTGTTTTAACTTCACAGATGATAAATCCTTATTTTGTTGTTGATGGTTTACAAGCCAGTATGAAACAAGATGCTCCTATTATTTCTCGACTTATAGAGGAAGGTATAAAAGATGGTTCTTTGCAAACAACACAACCAACTTACTGTGCAGAAGTCTTTCTCATTCTTTTAAACTATTGGGCAAATCCAGCTTTGTTTGGTCGTAATCATTTAGAAACAAAGGAGAGAATGAAATATTTACAATTTGTCACGAAACAACTTGGCTTAGATATTATTGATGATGATTTCATTGATACTCTTCTTGGTGCTTATACTTAATATATAAAAATAGCTGTTCTCACAGTTTATTTTTTACCGCAATACAAACCGCTAGTCGGTTTCATATGGAGGGAATATGAAAAAAATGTCATACAAATAAAAAATATAACAAAGAGTTTTGAATCAAAGGAAGTTATAAGAAATTGTTCATTATCAATACTAGAAGGTTCAATATATAGTCTACTTGGTATTATAATGGTGCTGGAAAAGCAACTCTTTTTAAGTTGCTAATGGGTTTGTTGAATCCTGAAATGGGAACGATCGAGATCCTAAATAGTAATATGTTAAAGAATCGTGATACTATGCTTTCACAAATAGGTGGATTTATTGAATCACCAATTTTCTATGAACATCTTTCTGCCCATGAAAATCTGGCACTTCATCTTGCTTACATGAATACAGCTGGTATGGGTATTAAAAAAGCTTTGAATATGGTAGGACTATCTCATATAGGTAAGCAACCAGTTTCAACATTTTCTTTAGGGATGCGACAACGTTTAGGAATTGCGAGAGCTATGATTCATGAACCAAAGTTACTTATACGAAATGAACCTATTAATGGGCTTGACCCTATAGGAATAAAACAAATGCGTGAATTGTTTGTTACTCTTTCTCAAGAAAAGAATATGACTATTTTAATTTCTAGCCATATTCTCAGTGAAGTTGAACATATTGCTGATACAGTAGGAATTATGAGTGAGGGAAAAATTTTGCATGAAATAGATTCTAAACAAATCAAATCAAAATATCAGGGGAATTTAGAAGAATACTTCTTTTCTCTTATGACAGGAGAAAAATAACGATGATAAAACTTATAAAATTAGAACGACAACATCTTCATCTTAAAACTTATGTCATGACATCACTGATCCTTGGTCTGTTTATACTTGTCTTTACTTACTTTGTTGCAAATGTAGCACAAATTGAACAAGAAACAGAATTTATGGTATATGAGAATATTTTTCTCTTTTCTAGTATTATCAGCACTCTGCTTTTTGGGATTTTATCAGCAACAATGTATAACAATTTAATCATTAAAGAATATACAGGTGAACGTATTGCACTGCTTTTTTCTTATCCAGTCAATCGTAAAAAGATATTTATGATAAAAGTTTTAATTATAGTTTCACTTGTATCAATCTCAATGCTTATTTGTACACTTATTCCGATTATTATTTTTATCATCACAGAATCTATTCATCCTATTGTATCTGATACCATAACTTTGCCTTTAATTCTGAATACTTTCAAAATAATTATATTTTCTACATTCTCTGTAAATGCAGCTGGAATACTTGCAATGGCACTTGGATTTATGAAAAAATCAATTTCTGTAACATTAATAAGTGCATTTGTTCTCTTATGTATATATTGTAATCTCATGATAAGTACCAATAGCAATCCTCTTACTTTCATGTATATCATAGGAATTTCAACTCTTATTATTTTCATTATTGTTATTATGCTCTCACACAAAATAAATCATATGGAGGTTCATTAAATGAAACAGAATCAAATACTTGAAAACACAAAGAAAATGACAGATAGATCATTAGAATTGACACAATCTGTCATAGAAAAATCAAAAAAATTACGTACCCCATCCCCTAAGATTGATAAAATTGGAACGACCATTGGTTATGTTGCAAGTACCAGTTTATTAATAGGAGGAGTGATTCAAATCATTGTTGGAAAACCAACTTGGGCATTAGGAAGTTTATCAGCTGGAGCCATAGCATTGTTATCGAATCGATATCATTATCACCACATAAAGAATAAAAAAATAAAGGAAAACCATAGTCATTCATATTCAAAGAATCACTGTGGTTTTCTTATTTTCAATATTCATTATTGTTTTGAAAAAATCTTGGTCAAAGCATTTTAACATAGAGACTCACTATGACAATAAATTTCTTTTTCCATAAATTTTTATATAAATACAAACAAGAACAACAAGATTAGCAAGAATAATGAGAATGCTCTGTGTTGGAAATGGATGAGTTGATAAGTTTGTGAGTATATCATTAATTTGTTGTGTATAAAGCCATTGTCCAAAAGTTTTAATATTTTGATTAAACATCGAGAGCATAGGAACAAAAGAACAGATCAGCATGGCAGGGACTGAAAGTGAATTGGCAGCCATTTGATTTTTAGAAAGAATGCCAATAATACTTCCAAGCAAAAGAGATATTAGTAAACCAAGACTACATATTTCCATAAAAGAAAGCAATTCCATTCCCTGATATCCACCAGTTATTCCCATAATCAAAGTTCCTATTAGGCAACAAAGAAATACCAATGTGCCAACTCCAATCATATATTCTACTGGTTTCACATTTGACATAATCATCATTCTTAAACTTCCCTGCTCTTTTTCTTCACTCATGATACTCGCCATAATAATAATGGGTGCCATCCCCACATACATCGTTGCAAACAGTATAACAAAATAAATTCCTGGTATTTCTACACTACTAACTGATGATGTTAAAACAATACAGATGATTGGAAACATGAGAAATTGAATCAAAATACTCTTATTTTTAATTGTATCTTTCCATTGTTTACGTATAATTGCAAATATGATTTGTAGATTCATTTATACCAACTCCTTTCCTGTTAATGTAATAAAGACATTCCCTAATGTAGGTTCAGAAGAATGAATAGATTTAATTTGTTCTAAAGCAATCAAGTCATATACAAACTGTGCATTTTCCTTCTTATTTTCTATAATATGTTCTTGATTGTCTTTAGTCATAATCACCATCTTGTTCAACTGATTATAGCGTGAACATATATTTTCAGGTCGATCATACTCAATAATTTGACCTTCATTCAATAAAGCAACTTTATCACATAAAAGTGATGCTTCTTCCATATTATGAGTCGTTAAAAATATGGCAGTTCCCTTTTTCTTCAATTGTAATAAAAGTTCATGAATTTTAAGTGATGTCGCAGGATCTAACCCAGAAGTTGGTTCATCAAGGAATAATATTTGTGGTTCATGCATAATTGCTCTGGCAATCACAAGTCTTTGTTTCATTCCTTTAGATAATTGATTGACTATTGTTTTTTTATCATTACAAAGATGAACATGTTTTAAGACATCATCAATTTTATGATGGTCTAGATGATATATGGATGCATATAAGAGTAAGTTATCATAACAAGTTAAACGATCATAGAGTCCAGGTTTATCTAATACAAGTCCAATATGTGTATAATCCTCTTTTGATAATTGTAAAGAATTTTTTTGCATGACATAAGATTGTCCACTATCAGCCTCCAACTGTCCTGTTATAATATTAATCAGTGTTGTTTTTCCTGCCCCTGATGGTCCTAATAAGCCAAATATTTCTCCAGATTGTATCTGAATAGAAATATCAGTGAGAACTTTCTTTTGAGAAAATGATTTATAAATATTTTCAACTTTAATAATTTCCATAAATAACTCCCCTTTTCTTGTCATTATCAAAATCATTATTTCTTGTTTCCAATGGACTTTGATATCAATGATCTTACTTGCATTATATTTTATTTATTGAATTGAATCCATAAATTCAAACTCACTTGCTTGAATGTTTAACCAAGTTACATAACACAACCTTTTGCAAAAGAAAAAGCCCTATAATGGGCTTGTGAGAAATTATATATTTTGAATAAAGACTAAACTTTCATAAGCACGAAGTTTATGAGCACAATCATCATAATTTGAAATTAAAATTTTAGCATCATCATGAATATATGAACAATCATAATCTAATTCCTGAGATGAAAAGTTACAATAGATAATAAGTTCTTGATGATCTGAAATACGTTTATAAGCGTAGATATGTGGATCATCTTCCATAATTAATTGATATTTTCCATCTGTTATAATATCATAGTCTTTTCTTAATTGAATCAGTTTTTGATATGTGTAGAAAATAGAATTTGGATCTGACAATTGAGCACTTGCATTAAGAGTTAAATAATTAGGATTCACCATAATCCATGGTTCTTGATCACTAAATCCTGCATGAATGGTTTCATCCCATTGCATTGGTGTTCGTGCATTATCACGGCTTGATTTTCTCAAATATCTTAACATATCTTCATGTTTGACTGTTTTTTCTATTTCTACCAACTGTTTGTAACTGTTAAAACTTTCAATGTCACGATAATCTTCTAAAGATTCAAAAGGAACATTGGTCATACCAAGCTCTTCACCTTGATAAATATAGGGTGTTCCCTGCATCATATGCAAACAGATTGCTAACATTTTAGCAGATTTTTCATGGTAAAATGGTGTCGATACATCACCAAATCGAGATACACATCTTGGTTGATCATGATTATTCCAAAATAATGAATTCCAAGCTTTTTGATACAAACCAACTTGCCAACGAGTCATGATTCTTTTTAAATCTAACAGTTCAAATCTTTGGTCAGTCCATTTGTTAACTTCAGCACCATCTACATTCATCATTTCAAATTGGAAAATCATACTTAATTCACGACCATCTAATGGTGCAAATTTGATACCATCTTCAATTGTGACTGCTGGTGTTTCTCCAACTGTTAGCAATGGTTTTCTTGATAACACCTGTTGATTCATCTCTTGAAGATAATCATGAATGTGTGGACCATTTGCGCATACTTGATGACCTTTAATATCACTATCAGTATAATACTTATCTTCATCTTTACTGATTAAGTTAATGACATCTAATCTAAAGCCATCAACACCTTTGTCTACCCAATAATTCATGATATCAAAACACTCTTCTCTCACTTTTGGATTTTGCCAATTGAGATCAGGCTGCTTTTTTGAGAATAAATGTAAATAATATTGTTGTGTTGCCTCATCGTACTGCCATGCTGAACCTTGGAAACAACTTGTCCAATTACTAGGTACATCTCCATCTTTTGGATCTTTCCATATATAATAATCTCTATAAGGGTTATCCTTTGAACTTTGACTCTCAATAAACCATTTATGTTTATCACTTGTATGATTAAATACCAAATCCATGACAATTTTAATTCCTCTTTGATGTGCTTCTAATAAAAGACGATCAAAATCTTCCATTGTTCCATATTCATCTAAAATATTGCGATAATCAGAAATATCATAACCATTATCATCATTAGGAGACTCATAAATAGGTGTTAACCATAAAACATCAACCCCTAATTTTTCTAAATAATCTAATCGTGATGTTATCCCATTAATATCCCCTATTCCATCATGATTACTATCCTGAAAACTTCTGACATAAATCTGATAAACAACACTCTTTTTCCACCATTGTTCCATAATTTTATCCTCCATTTCTTTTTCTATATTACCACATGATCACTAACAATTCATAAGCTTTCAAATTTTGAAAACAAGTCTATATAACGTCATTATAAAAACTCCAGAGAAATAAATTTCTCTAGAGCTTTTATAATTTAAAGAATTGTGGCAAATATTGTTTATGTGCCTCTAACATTTCATCTAATATTTTTTTAGCAATCATTTCACTTTGAACCAATGGATTAATAGTCATTGTGACCAAAGCATCATCATAATTTCCACTTACTGCAACATCTGTTGTTAAAATTTCAAATGCTTTTAATTGCTGAATTAATCCAACCGTTTGAATTGGTAAATCTCCAACAGGAATTGGTTTTGGACCATCCTTAGTGATAACGCTACTCACTTCAACAACAACATCATCTGGAAGATTGGAGATAGCTCCTTGATTTAAAGTATCAACAACTTGAATATCACCCTTATTATTATACAATGAAGAAATTAAATTACACGCTGCATCACTATAGTAAGCACCACCACGTTGTTCCAGCTCTTTTGGTTTCATATCAAGATTTTCATCTTTGTATTTTTCAAATAATTCTTTTTCTACTTTCTTAACAACTTGAGCACGACATTGATGTTTTTTAGCATCTTCTTGACAATGTTCAAGCATTTGTTGTTTTTGGAGGTAATAACGGAGATATCCAATACCTAAAAAGCCATAGCTCCTTAAGAATTCTGCACTCCAAGGAATATCTACAATATTTTTTAATGATTCTTCTGTTCCGGCATGAATCATCTTTTCAATCAATTCTTTGTTTGCATTATGACCATTATATTCAATATCTAAGGCATAGATCATATGATTAATACCACCAATTTTTACATTCACCTGATCTTCTGACTTAGCTCCAAGAATTTTTTCAATATCTTTAATCATATTCACTGGACCATTACATAAACCAATAAATTTCTTCCAGTTTGTATGTCTAAAAACAGCTTCAGCATTCATTCCAGATGGATTGGTAAATGAAACAATCCATGCATCTGGACATAATTCTTGACAATCTTTAATAATATCAAAAATAACTGGAATTGTTCTCAATCCTTTAAACATTCCTCCAGGGCCATTGGTTTCCTGCCCTATAACACCATATTTTAAAGGAATCAATTCATCTTTTTCACGAGCATCCAATTGTCCAACCCTAAATTGCGTTGTTACAAAGTCAGCATCTTTTAAAGCAGCACGACGATCTAGTGACAAATAAATATTCATGTCAACTTCAGCCTTTTTAACCATACGTTTTGCAAGATGTCCAACAATCTCTAATTTTTCTTGACCTTCTTCAATATCAACTAACCATAATTCTTTCACTGGTAACTCATCATATCTTTTGATAAATCCTTCAACCAACTCAGGAGTATAACTGCTTCCTCCACCAATTGTTACAATTTTAATACCTTTCATCATCTTCCTCCTTTAAGCGTTTCTTAGCCTCTTAATTTAAAAATAGTACTCTACATATTTTGGATATACTGTAGTCATTATTTTTAATTTCATGATATGACTTTCTTATTTAATTATACTATAATCTTTTATAATCAAACAAGTCACTTAAACCCTCATAATATTTTTTGTCATTTCTTCCTTAAAGAAATGTGTATTTTATTTTTATAACATTATGATATAATAAATAAACAAGAGAGGTGTTTAGATGTTAGCAAGATTATATGTTATTATCTCTAGTGAAGAAGACAAAGATTATAAAACAATCAAAGATTTATTATTACAAATATGCCCACAGTTTTGTATTTCACCAATGCGTGAATATGCTGGATTAAAAAATCATAGTGAGTTTTATATCACTTGTGATTTAAGCGAAGATGAAGTTCAACCATTGTTAGATCAATTAAATAATGATTGGGATGGTGAAAAAGATGATTGTATTTGTTATGGATTTAATACAAAAATGTTCCATAAACTTGTTTATTACTTAGAATTTCAATTATTTGATTAAGAAGTGTTATATATAATAACCTTCTTTTTTATTTACAATTAAAAAACACTTATTTATAATATAAAAAATCTTCAAATAACTTTATCATATATTCTACTTCTTATTATTTAAGATTCATTCTCAGAATTTGAGAACGCTAATTCTGATACCTATGTTATAATAAAATAAGAAAAGGGAGGATAATACTATGAATGAAAATACATTTTCTAAAAAACTCATATCATTAAGAAAGAAGTATAACTTCACTCAACAAGATTTAGCTGATAAACTGGGAATATCAAACAAAACAATTTCTAGGTGGGAAACTAGTGAAAGTTATCCTGACATCGATTTACTACCAAAGATAGCTGATATTTTTCATGTTTCTATTGATTACTTATTAAAAGAACATGATGATTTCAAAGAACTTGATAAGTTTGATATTATTTCATATATACCCTGGATCATATCATTAGTTGGTGTTTTAACTTACTATATTTTTACGAAATTGTCTATTCCAAGTCTCTTTAGTTTTATTATTTATTATTTCATTATTAAGTTCTCGTATATTTTTTTAAAAAAATATACAGACAGAAAGAATGGAAAGACTTTGGTCAACCTCAACACTATAGCAAATTTCTTTGTAAGTCAGGCACTCATTTCACAAATTCTTTTGATAATTGTATTTATGAGTTTGACAAACAACATGGCAGTTGTTGGCAATCTCAATATTGACTTAGCAAGTACGCCTCAATTAATTGGACCATTTGTATTCAGTTATATCATTGCTGGAATATATGCTTTTATTCATTACAAAAGTCATAAAACAGATGAATATTGTTTATAAAACAAAAAGATTGATTTTTCCTATTAAAAGGATATCAATCTTTTCTTTGTATAATTTCAAAGATTTGTTATAAAAAATCTTTTATAAATCCTGCAATCGTGAGTAATGAAGAACTTACTTCGATCAAATGCATTGTCTTATGACTTAACTTCTTTAATGCATTTTTGAGACCATCAGTGTCTTTCTCTTCTGCTTTCTTTTGTGCTTCATGAATATATTCTAAATCTTCCTTTTGAGATTGAACTTCTGGCATGCTAAGAAGCGTATTGAGTTCTTTGCTGATTACTTCATAGTTGATTTCTACATTCGTATTGAAACTATTCACAATATTTTCTTGACTATTGTCAGTTTGATTAACATGTTGGATACTGTTGTCTCCCTTATTTACAACAACCTGACTTCCTTTATAGATTTCATTGTTGTCACCTTTAACAATATCTATCTTACAACTATTAAAATTAATTTCATACTTTCCTTCTGCCATGTCCTTATTCTCCATTAATTCCTTAACTTTTTCATAACTGTGCTTAATAAACTCACGATCCAATGAGGTAAATGCATAGACCTCTCCAGAAGATAATTCAAAATTCAATGTGTAATTACATAATGTATAAACATAATATGCAATAACTAAGAGTGTAGCTATGATAACTAACCATCCAATTGCTGAAAATGGCGTACTCAGCACCGCCACACCTATTAACAATGCAATAACTAAATTCAATATTGGAATATCTACCTCTGGTCTTCCATGCCATATACGTGTAATATTTCTAATTTGAATAAAACTGTCTTTTGAAATAATAACTCTATTGGCTATTACTAGTGATTCTTGTCTAAAAATCTTAAGCTTCTTCATTTTTTTCTTCCCCCATATTCTCTAAAGATGTAAAGATTACCTCTAAATCATCATCTTGCTCATTTTGTTTCTCAATAATATCTAATAACTCTGTATACATTGTCATAGCTTGAATATGATCCTCAAACACAAAAGAATACTCTTTTCCTGATGTAAGTTTCATATAAATTGCTTTTGTACGATACCTGATCAAACCTATAACAAATAGAACAATAGCTCCAATTAATAATATACAACCAACTAATTTGAATTCATTCGATGTTTGTAATATATATCCTACAATGGCAGCACCAGCATATTTATACAAAGACGATAAAATCTCATATTGATATCCATAATGTATTTTATTGATATTTTTAATTTGAATAGTAAATGCTTCACCTACTATTAAAGTCCCTTCTATCCTCAATTCATTTTCATAAAAGTAATGACCAATAACTTGAGCTAATTTTTGATATCCTATTTGTACGATATGTTGTATTTTGTGATATGTTTTTTTAAATCCAAATCTCCATAGACAACCAATAATGATTGCAATAATGAGGAACAATGCAACAAACGTTATGAAACGATATGAAGTATACGTTGTATTTAAACTGATATTAAAATAACCATCATTTAATTCTTGAACAGTTAGAGGCATTTCAGTGTTTTGATGAATTGTTTCTCCTTCAGCCAAAGAAACTCCATCTACATCTACAACTATTTCAACAGGATGAATTTTTTCAAGTCCAAATAATGAGTGAAAATTGAGTTGTAAATTTAATGTTTGTTGATAATCATCTTTTATAAACGAACTCTTTTCAACACTTTTTGAATTACCATAACCAAAGCCCTCACCAAATACTGAATTGAATGTCATAAGTGAGTCTTCATGCGATAAATCAATATTGCTCATTTGAATATCATATTTCATACAAGAGATATCATTATAAACAACTTCCTCATATTGAAGATTAACGTTTCTCTCTTTCATAAATGATGATAAATTTTCTGTAAATTCTCCAACTTTATCCTTTGCAATAATAAGACTCATATAGAAATTGATTTGATTTTCTTTTTTAATAATGATTTTTACATTATTCTGAGTAATTGGAATAATTGATTTGCCTTCATATTCTTGCTGATAAGAATATGAATTATATTTTTGACCATCAAAAAGAAATTGATAATTTTGATTATGTATTAATGAATCCTTATGCTCAGAATCTATACTTCCTGAATTCAATAATGCCTCTTTTAGCCAATTTAATAAATGAGATAAATCATCTTCAAACTTAATATTCTGATATGTCTGAAATGGTGATTCTTTTGAATATTCTCCAATATCAAACGTACTAGATGATGTTTCACCTGTTATTGATTTGTATTGTGACAAATAATCATCATAACTTATAAAGGTGAATGTAAATATAAATTTATTTTCATTATCTTTATCTACATCAAATTCAAGATTATCAGGTTTTTCTTTTTGCATTATAGATACAAGTTCATCTCTTCCACCTTTTATGTATTTATAATCAGATTCATCAACCTCTAACGAAGTTCTTATCTGAATTGATTTTGCCTCTGTATTCACATCTATCCGATAGTCAACATTTGCCCCACATCCGACTAAAAGAAGTAGAATGAGTACAAGAATAGCATACTTTATCTTCTTCATAAATCCCCCTTTACTAACCCTAAATAATATTTGAACCTATAATAAAATAACATAATTCTACAATTTATTTCAATATAATATTTTCACTTCTACATTATCGTTATAATTGATGTCATAAACGTATATAAACATCCTCTTTTAACCTATTTAATGATTGCCCCAATCTTAAAATTCAATAAAAAATATAACACTTACCAATATAATCAGTAAGTGTTAAAGATATATACTATTCTTCTAACAATCTTAAATAATGATTAGCTTCCCTCAAAACATGGTCAGCTAATAAAGGTACAATTATAGAACGTATTTCACAACTTAAAATACCTTTTGTTCCTGCTGTTTTGAATTCTTTCAGTTTCTTTGTTTCATCATATGGATTACATTCTCCATTGACAATAGCTAAGTCACTCTTCATTGCTGCACATTCTAGTAACTCTTGGTATTCTTTCACAAAATGATTTGAAGTCCTAATCAAGTCTGCTTCAGTAGGATCTAATAATCCTCTTATAAACAGCGCATGTTCCATCATAATCTGATTCCAGAATATCTCTATTTCTTTCATCGTTTGAATATCATCATTCACACCAATTTCATAATTGCACAAATAACAATGATATAACTTCGCTTCACGTAAAATATGTTCTAAAAGCAATGGGTAATTCATTGTGAACATAGCACATGATTCTACGTTTGCTATAATCGTTTCTTTAAACTGAATAAACTGTTCCAATAAAGCAAGAACTGCCTGATTCAATTGAGATATCTGAGAGACGATATCACAACATTGTGAGAGTTCCTGATGAGGATATAACTGGTATTCTTTTTGTGTAATATCTGTGTCAATATCTATACCAGTAAGGCACATTGTTTGTCTCTCAGCGTTCAATGTAAATTCAGTGACAATCTCACCTGAATTCAAAACATTTGAACGTATCATACCTTGACTTAAGTTAATTGTACAATTCAGTAAAATTTCAAATTCTTCTTTAAAACATTCTGCCTGTTGTGCAAAATCACCATTTGCTTTGGTAAATCCCGCTTCTAAAAATAATGCATGCTCTTTCATAATTCTTAAAAAAAATAAATTTAATTCTAAAGACGAAGTACAATATTTTAAATTATCTTCCACATTTTTTCCTCCTACCAAGACTAATATATTGATAGAATATAAAAATATGTTGATTGATTCATAAGTTTTAAATATATGATACAAATCAATACTTATATATCAAAAACATAAGAGTATTTACCCTTATGTACTTGTTAAAATATCTTGAATTTGATATAACAGTTCACTTGCATCCATAGAACTATAGAGCAACAATAGAAGTCATATCTAATGTTTTTTCTTAAAGATACTCACAAAAGAGAAAGGTGATTTTCAACAGCTTTCTTTGGTATATTTGCAATTCTTCATTCTTTAAGCGGTTTTTCAATGAAAATAAAAATTGCATATCATTACAATAATAAACCTATCAATTGGTTTGGTCATCCTATTAATCTAATTTTACTTATGACTTTTCAAGATTATCATAAGAATTTCTCTAAAACTTATAATCTCTTGTTTGATATTCTTATGGACAATAAACTTTATCATGAATTTATACAAAATCAATCATATAATGAATTTATAATATTTATAGAAAGAAAATAAACTAATCAAATAAATCTTCTAATGTAAAGGCATTTAATAATCTTGATATAAAAGTATATCTACTGCCTTGAGGAGCCAAAAATGTATTATCCCCTAATCGAATTGGCTTCTCTAATTTTATTGGTTCACCTTCAATGATTATTTTCTTATACCCATGAACATTATCAGAGTCAACTATTTCTTTGATTTTTGCATAATATGTTATAGCAGATACAGGTGCAACTTGATATACTGCTATATATTTCAAATTTCGCATTCTAGATTGACTAATTCTAATATCATACCATTGATTCTGTCCTAAAAAAACTGTATTGAATCCCATTTCTCTTGCTGGAACAATAATCGTATCTTCTAGAGCAGATTCAGATAAATCAGCTAAAACATCTTGATTAATATTTTGATTTAATAATTGTGCTAATTTAATAATGGGAATATGTATAAAGTTTTTTCCACCTGTTTCTTCAAAAAATTCTTTTAATAATTCTAAATTCGTTGTTAAAATCTCTCCATCATCACTTTTTAAACACCAATCTGCTTTCTCATCATTACTCACAAAAATAACATTTGACTTTAAGCTCATTAATTCTTTCCACAATATATAATCACCATATTCGTTCCCATTTGTCTTATTTTTATCTTTAAAACCTGGAGGTATTTTATTTTCAAACCTCCTTCTACCTTCAATTTTTAATTCTTCCAATTCGTCATTAGTATAATTTTTAATAATATTTCCTTGAGCTGTATTATAAATCAAATTAAAAAAGCTATCATCACTTACAAGTTTCTTTAATTCATCTTTGATAATTTTAAGTTGATCCCTATATAAGTTTATGTACCTTATATAATCTTTTTGAATTTCCTGAGTTTTCATATAAATTTCTTTTCCATTTAATATTGGTATAAGTTTTTCTAAAGGTGTTACATTTGTAAGCATATCCATTTCATTTGCTACATCATTTATCCTTTCACGAATTAAAAAGACTCTGTTTTTAGAAAATTCTTTTATAACTTGCATGGAATATTTCAACTTATTCTCATTATAAAACTTATTTATTATTTTTTCTATTTGTTCCTTGGTAGCATTACGCCATTGGTATGCAGCTAATAAAACATTGGTATCAAAAACAATATACGTGTCTCCCTGATTTATCAAGTCATCTAATTTCTTTTCAGTTACAAAATATTTATCAATCTCAGTTTCCAACTTTTCATTCCTCCCAATTCCTATTTTTATTCATTTTTAAAATATCTTAATTTGATTATAACTATTTACTTTTTTAATTACAATTATTTATAATAATACTTGTGAAAAAAACATATGCTATTATGATACTTTTTAAATGAAATGATTTTATAATAATATAAAAAAGGAATAGACATACTTCTATTCCATAAAATATCTCTTTAATTCTATTAGAACAATTATTATTCATTAATATTTGCACTTTGAATAACCAATTGACTTGCTTTTACACGATTATAATCATGTTTTAAATCAGCAGCACTTACACGTTCTAAGACTTCTTCTTTAGTCATTTGGTTTTGTTGAGCAATCATTTCAATTTGTTGATCAATTTCTTCATCAGTAGTTGTTAAGTTCTCTACATTTGCAATTTCATCAATAATAGCTTCAAATGTTGCTTGTTGTTTTGCTGATGGTTCAATTTGTTGACGTAAAGCTTCTTCCGTGCTTCCCATCATTTGTAAATATTGTTCCAATTGCATACCTTGTTTTGCTAAATCCATACGTATATGTTGAATATGCTGTTCCATTGCTCTTTGAATATCTTCATCATTAACTTCTACTTCACTATCTTCAATTAATTTTTCAAAAATAGCGTTTTCTACATTTGTTCTATATGTTTGATCATGTTGAGATTGAAGTTGAACTTTCATTTGATTTTGTAAATCTTCAACTGTTTGCATATTTGGAACATTTAAAGATGCAACAAATTCATCATTTAATTCAGACTCCTGTTTATTTTCAACTTTATGTAATTTCACTTTAAAGACAACATCAGCACCAGCTAAATCAGCCATCCCATAATCTTCAGGGAATGTAAGGTTTAAATCCTTAGTTTCACCTTTTTTCATTCCAATCATTTGTTCTTCAAACCCTGGTATAAATTGACCTGAACCAATTTCTAATTGATGACCTTCTGCTTTACCACCTTCAAAAGCAACTCCGTCTTTGAAACCTTCAAAATCAATTGTTGTCATATCACCATGAGCTACTTCTCCATCTTTTTCTACAAAAGTTGGATTTTGTGAAACCATTGCTTCAATTTGTTGATTAACTTCTTCATCAGTCGCAATATGTTTTTCTACTTTGACTTGAATACCTTTGTATTGTCCTAATTTATTAACTTTTCCCATACCTATTTCCTTTCAATTTGACATGTGCACATTGTAACACAGATAACATAGAGAAATCAAATTTCTTTCAAATAAAGTAAGAATTCAATTCTTATAATTTCTTTTCATCATTCATGATTTATTAAAACTATATGTGCCTTATATAAAAACTATCATTATAAAAAAGCAACTTTAAAGATAACTATAGACATACAATCTTCTATAATGATAATATAGATTTTGTATTCATAACAATTATAAGAAAGGTATACTATTATGGAACCTAAACACAAAAGAAGAGTAAGATATAGTGGGACTCATCCCAAGAAATATAATGAGAAATATAAAGAATTAAATCCTGATTTATATCCTGAAACCATAGAAAAAGTTATTAAAAAGGGAAGTACACCAGTAGGTATGCATCTATCTATTATGGTTAATGAAATCTTAGAGTTTCTAGATATTCAAGAAGGTCAAATTGGATTAGATTGTACCTTAGGCTATGGAGGACATACTTTAAAGATGCTTGAATGTTTAAATCATACTGGTCATATGTATGCTTTAGATATTGATCCTATAGAAAGCGTTAAAACAAAAGAAAGACTTTTCAATAAAGGATATGGTGAAGAACTCCTAACAATTAAACAATGCAATTTTAAAGATATTGATTATGTTTCAAAAGAAGTTGGTTTATTTGATTTTGTATTAGCAGATTTAGGTGTTTCTTCTATGCAGATAGATAATCCTGAGAGAGGATTTTCATATAAAAAAGAAGGTCCGTTAGATCTAAGATTAAATCCTGAAAAAGGGATTCCTGCATCACAAAAATTACAAGAATTAAATAAAACACAATTAGAGCAACTTTTCATTGATAATTCAGATGAACCATATGCTAAAGAAATTGCTAAAAATATAGATTCATTCTTAAAAACTGGGCGTCTGATTGAAACCACAACTGACCTATATAAAATTATTGAAAAAAGCCTTTCTTTCATTCCTGTAAACGAAAGAAAAGAGTCTATTAAAAAGTCTGCTGCAAGAGTTTTTCAAGCATTACGTATTGAGGTCAATAATGAATTTGATGTTCTTATTGAATTTATGGAAAAACTCCCCAATATTCTTAAATCAGGCGGAAGAGTTGCGATACTTACTTTTCATTCTGGAGAAGATAGAATTGTTAAAAAGGCCTTTAAAGAAATGAAGAATCTTGGTATTTATAGTGATGCTGCAAGGAATGTTATAAGACCTAGTAAAGAAGAATGTCATATGAATAGTCGTGCCAAATCAACCAAAATGAGATGGGCTATTAAAGATTAATTAAACTATGTTATTAGAATAAAGGTGGAGAAAATTAACTTTGAAGTAAAGTCCTTCTCTTTTTGTTATTTCTTCACAAAATATAATTAAATAAATCATTAAGTTTCGAAACATCATATGTTGGTATTAAACTATAATCTTTAATTCATCACTTGTATAGTCAGTATTTCAAAACAGCATTTAAATTTACATTCCAACTATTGGTTATATTATATACGAGACCGCTAATTTAAAGATTAGAATCAATTCATATGGATTTACATTCCAACTATTGGTTATATTATATACTAATTAACAATACCTGTAAAAGCAAGAGGAACATTCAAATTTACATTCCAACTATTGGTTAGATTATATACCACCTCCTATAGATATATGCGTGGCTTTGCGATGCAAATTTACATTCCAACTATTGGTTAGATTATATACAGAGAACACTTAAAATTAGAAAACTTATCTTTATCATATTTACATTCCAACTATTGGTTAGATTATATACCAAAGCAAATGTAGGGAGCACATCATTTTATGATAAATTTACATTCCAACTATTGGTTAGATTATATACCAAGGACCAGCAAGCAAGTGCCGCAGCGACATTATTATTTACATTCCAACTATTGGTTAGATTATATACAGGGATCGCTTGTTATTCTAGGAAGCACTTTAGAAGGGATTTACATTCCAACTATTGGTTAGATTATATACCATTCAATATAGACTTTCTATCTTCATCTAAATCAAAATTTACATTCCAACTATTGGTTAGATTATATACGATTTTACAATCTTATTTCCTAACTCACTATCTCCAGTATTTACATTCCAACTATTGGTTAGATTATATACCGAACCGCTAAACAAGACATGAATACCCATATTTATTTACATTCCAACTATTGGTTAGATTATATACTGGTTAAGACTTCACTTGCATTATCTTTAAAAGATGATTTACATTCCAACTATTGGTTAGATTATATACCGCACCCATAGCAAGAGTACCAAGACCCGTAAACAAATTTACATTCCAACTATTGGTTAGATTATATACTACAACAAATTAACGAATCAAATTGTGTATAACTTATTTACATTCCAACTATTGGTTAGATTATATACTATTGTCTTTATTCTAAACAACTGTCCATTTCCTTCATTTACATTCCAACTATTGGTTAGATTATATACAGCTCCATGATATCCAATTTCAAAATCATATTCATATTTACATTCCAACTATTGGTTAGATTATATACATCACTAAGCATTAGATTTGTACACAACTTACATAAATTTACATTCCAACTATTGGTTAGATTATATACATCGAGGAAGCACGTTCAAGCGAAGCATTAGTCCCAAATTTACATTCCAACTATTGGTTAGATTATATACTAAATAACATATCGTAATCAGCAATAACTCTAATATATTTACATTCCAACTATTGGTTAGATTATATACGTTAATAGTTCTCTTATTTATCACATCATGTCTAAATTTACATTCCAACTATTGGTTAGATTATATACCCATAAATACTACACTATTTTTATATAAATTTTATATCTAATTTTCGATTATCCGTATAACTACTGTACTTTCAAGCATTTTGAAGTATAAAAAAGCATTCATTTTACCACGAATTTACCACGGTTGAATGAGCCTTGATATGACTATAAAATAACACTCAAAAGACATCATTACTGAAATGGTGTCTTTTTAAAAAGCAGTCAATCCTAAGACTAACTGCTTTGTGTGTATGGATATGAAATTGTCAAACTGGAATTTCTTGCTATTTCCCCAATATACTTGATAAAATAGCCGTTGATAAAATAGCAAGTGTAATCATTTCAATACGGCTTGATACAGCATATCATCCCATTGCTATACCTCGTAACTTCTCATCATCATTACTAATCTTCCATAATGTCTATACTGATTTTATAACAATTCATTATATTCAGGGGCTACAATAATTCCTGCTGAGATATTTGATAGAAATTCACCGTCAATCGTTGCCTGCATACGCAATTCTTCCACTGTAGAAAAAGATTGTTTATCAATATACACTGTCATCAATTCATTTGAAAATGTAATTCTTTTCTCAGTTTTTGCTCTTTTTTTATCATACTTAATTCCCATAAAATGAACATTTCCATTATACTCAAACATTATTTCTGGTCCAGTACTATAACACTTTGCTTCTACGTCTTCAGTAGCCAACGATACAGCTTTTGTTAAAAGATCACACAATTGTGTTCCCGAAATGCTTATCACCTCATGCTTTTTTTCTTTCTTTTTTCTTCCAAATAAAAAACCCATACTCCAACCTTCTTTCACTTCATTAATCAACAACATCAATTGTTTTCCCTATATATTTTAAAAGTAACTCTTTAATTCTATCAAGATTATAATTATATATAATTAAACTTCTAATTTGTCCTTTTCTTCATACCATATTATAACAGTTCCATATATCCGCCACAATAAAAATCAGCATACCCTTTAAATATTTTCTGCATTGAAAATACACACTTTTTCTTTCTTCCTCTTGATTACCCACCACAGAAAAGAAAAAGCCC
>ERZ857801.32-NODE-32-length-182699-cov-4.640322_pt1 | contig 182699 bp, 168 predicted proteins | sample MGYA00519762_ERZ857801 | MGnify/ENA primary metagenome ERZ857801 (study PRJEB31778, sample SAMEA3449368) | human gut metagenome | biome: human gut; feature: human-associated habitat; material: faeces | place: United Kingdom | collected 2010/2012 ...
AGAATAAGTCTATAGCCTGTTTTGCTTGGCTATAAACTTATTATACGAGGAGGGATGAACATGAAAATATTATGTGTATGTGGAACAGGACAGGGGTCAAGCCTGATTTTAAAGATGAGTGTCCAGGATATTTTAAACCGTAAAGGGCTTCAGGCGGAGTTAGAACATACGGATGCGTCGTGTGCCTGCAGCGAGCGGTGTGATTTTATCATTACATCACAGGAGATTGCAGACAGTATTACGAATCCGAGGGCGAAAATTGTCTGTATTACCAATTATATCAATAAAGGAATTATAGAAAAAGAGATTGCGGAGGTGTTACAGGCGTTGGAGAACGAACAGAAGTAAAAAGAAAATGGGGAAAAGAAAGGGGAAGAATTATGGGGACTTTAGGTACAATCGCAACATGGCTTTCTAATAACTTTTTTAACACACCGGCTTTCCTGCTGATGCTTGTTGTACTCATCGGTCATCTGCTGCAGAAATCACCGTATGAGAAGACCGTATCAGGAACGCTGAAAGCTGGGATCGGCTTTCTCGTCATCAGCTCCGGAAGCAATATTGTCACCGGTGCCTTAAAGGTTTTTGAACCGCTGTGGTCTGAGGTATTCGGGCTGCCGTCGGCTGTGCTTACCAATTGTATGGGTTATGACGCATTCGTAGGAAAATTTGGAAGCGTGATTGCCATCGTTATGGCAACCTCGTTCCTGATCAATGTGATATTGGCAAGGATTACACCATTTAAATATATTTTTTTAACAGGGCACGAACTCTGGTGGGTTACAGTGGTGTCCAGCGGTGTACTGATTAATTTCGCACCGGAAATGGCCACCTGGAAGATGGTTTGTATTCTGGCTCCTGTTCTGGGACTTTACTTTACATTACAGCCGGCTATCTGCCAGAAATACGTAAGAAATATCACTGGAGGCAATGATTTTGCTCTGGCGCATCCTTCCGGAGTGGGAAGCTTTATTGCAGCAAATGCGGGGAAAGTATTTGCGAAAAATAAAAAGGATGCAGAAACAATTGTGTTTTCTAAACGGCTGTCTTTTTTGCGGGACAACAACGTGATCACCGCTCTTGTCATGATGATATTCTATTTAATCGGCGCAGTGATCGTTATGGTGAAGAATACAGAAAATGGACAGGCGTTAATGGCGAATGCGGGAACACAGAATTTTATTGTTTACGCTGTTGTACAGTCGCTCACTTTTGCCGCAGGCATTGCAGTGATTCTTGTAGGGGTACGGTTATTCGTAGGAGAGATTATTCCGTCCTTTAAGGGGATTGCAGATAAACTTGTTCCGAATGCAATCCCGGCTCTCGATTGCCCGGTGCTGTTTACCTATTCTCCGAACTCGGTTATCCTTGGTTTTGTCGGGATGTTTGCAGGTATTATCTTCTGGATGCTGACCTTGGGGCTGTCTATCGGTTTTGTTGTGGTTCCCACAATGATTGTTCTGTTTTTTCATGGAGCGACGGCCGGAATCTTCGGAAACTCTACTGGAGGAATCAAGGGGGCACTGCTGGGCGGATTTATTATTTCGACCATAGTCGCGCTTGGGCAGCTGGTATTCATCAAGTTTCTGGTACCAGCCACTATCCCGGATACTATTATGTGGGCGGGAGAGACAGATGAATTCTTACTGTTCTGGATTTTTGCCCTGTTTGGCAGACTGTTCGGTTAAAAGAACGGAGGTGCTGTTCATGGGATTTATAAGAACACTGCTTGGAGATATCAGGCCGGAAGAGATGGGGTTTACACTGTCCCATGAACATCTGGTATGCCGTCCGCCATACTGGGTGTGGAAAAATGACGACGATCTGCTTCTTGACGATTCCGAGAAAACGCTGGCAGATATGATGGACTACAAACGAATGGGAGGAGCAGCTATCGTGGATGCAACGGCTATTGATTATGGCCGGGAGGTAGAAGCGGTTGCAGACCTTTCGAAAAGAAGTGGCCTCCATGTCATTGGAACCGCGGGCTTTAATAAAGGATTTTTATGGGAGGCCCCACTGGATGAAAGAAGACGCGGGCTGATCGGGGGATACTCTACCTTTAAAGAGTGGATAGAAAAAAGTTCCGTCTCAGAACTCGCGGATTTCGTCTGCCGGGAGGTGGAAGTGGGGCTGGAGGGAACCAGCTGCAGAGCGGGACAGGTGAAATTCGGCACAGGTTATAATTCCATCTCTCCGCTGGAGAAAAAGACAATGGAAGTGGCTGCAGCAGTCCATTTTGCAACGGGGGCGCCGATTCATTCCCATACGGAAGCCGGAACTATGGGTCTGGAGCAGATCGAACTGCTGAAAGCCGTGGGAGTATCGCTTGAGAATGTCAGCTTTGGTCATATGGACAGGAACATGGATCTATGGTATCACCGCAGGATTGCAGACACGGGAGCGTATCTCTGTTTCGACGGTATTGGAAAAACTAAATATCATACGGAGAGCAGTCTGATTACCCATATTCTGACACTGGTGAAGGAAGGGTATGAAGATCAGATTCTTATTTCCGGAGATATGGCGAGAAAATCATATTACCGTCATTATCAGTTTGGATTGGGGCTTGGATATGTATTTGATTGGTTCCAGATACAGTTTAAGGAAATGGCAGAGAAATCGGGACTGGAGGGAGAGAAGCTTTTTCACAAGTTTTTTTATGAGAATCCACAGAGATGTATGACCTTTAAGCAAAAAAACAAGACAGGATACGGAGAGATTTTATGAAGCAGATTATATATGCATTGGAGGATGATTACGGTATGCATGCCAGGCCAGCCAGCCGACTGGCAGAGGTATCACAAAATTACCGTTCATCAATGGAAATCAAATACAAAGAAAAAACAGGAGATTTAAAAAGTATGATTTCTGTGCTGAAGCTGGGGATCAAGAAGGGAGAAGCCTTTCATATTGAGATTACCGGAGAGGATGAAGATGAGGCGTGCCGGACACTGGAGAAGATGTTGAAGGAAAAGCCGATTTAGGGGGAGAAGAAATTGGAGATAATCAGGACGCTTACAGGAGATATGATACCGGAAAGAGCCGGAGCAGTGTATTACCATGAACATGTGATTGCCAGATCTCCTGTTTCCAGAGAAAAAGAACCTGATCTGGAGCTGTGCGATATTGACAGAATGGTGAGTGAGGTAAAACTGTTTAAAGAAGCAGGAGGAACTCTTCTGGTAGATGCCTCTATAGCCGACTTTGGGGAGAATTCCCACTTAAGACTGGAAATATCCGAAAAAAGTGGAATTCCCATAGTGGGAACCGTCGGCTTTGGTCAGAAAGAGCATCACAGTGAGCAGGTCAGAAACAGTACTACGGAACAACTTTATGAGCGGGTGATGGATGCTGCTGAAAATGGATATGGAAGAAATCATTTGAAGCCTGGCCAGTTAAAATTCGGTACAAGTTACGGATTTATCTCAGAGTCAGAGAACCGGTGTGCCAGGGCGGTGGCGAGGGCTCAGAAAAGTCTGTCAATGCCTCTGTTTACTCATACAGGGATCGGAACCATGGGACTGGAGCAGATCGCTTTGCTGAAGGAGGAAGGGGCTAATTTAGAGCAGGTCTGCATTGGTCACATGGACAGGAATCCGGATCTGTGGTATTACAGGGAATTACTAAAGAATGGTGTTTTCATCGGATTGGATCAGATCAGCAAGATAAAGTATTGTACAGAACAGACAAGAATTGATTTAATCTGTGAACTGATTCGTTTGGGATACCGGAAAAAGATACTTTTGTGCGGCGATATGGCCAGACAGAGTTATTTAACATCGTTTGGCGGCGGACCGGGCTTTGGATATATTTTAAAAGTATTTTTGCCCAGGCTGGTCAGGCAGCTGACAGAACAGGGAATGCAGGAAGAACAGGCTATGGATATCAGAGACGATTTGATATGCAATAATCCAAGGCAGTACTTAAGCTTTGAAGCCTGAACACGGAGGGATTATTTATGAAGGAGTGGAGAAATTTAACCTGGCCGGAGGCGAAGGAGGCCGTGGAGGAGATGCCTGTCTGCCTTCTGCCGCTTGGTGCAATTGAGGCCCATGGCCCCCACATGAAGCTTGATGTGGATAATCATATTTGTGAGGAACAATGCAGGAGAGTTTGTGCGGAGACGGGAATTATTTTGATGCCGACGATTCCTGTGGGGCAGGTATGGTCTTTAAATCGTTTCCCGGGAACCTTGACCCTGTCCTACCATACCTTGATTGCGGTGATTAAGGACCTGTTGTACAGCTTCAGAAAACGAGGCTTTGAGCTTGTTTTTATTCACAGCCACCATTATGGAAATGTACCTGCAGTAAAGCAGGCAGTCCGGGAATGCTATGACGAATTCCGGGATATGAAGATGGTCATTCTGGAGGAGCGGCAGAGCATGAGGGACAAAGCGAAGGAAGTCTGTACCTCACCGTTCGCCCATCCGGTATTCTGGCATGCATGTGAGGTCGAGACATCCCAGGCGCTGGAATGCTGTTCTGATCGTGTCTATATGGAACGGGCAATCTGTGATTATCCGAAGTTTCCGGAAGATTTTGACAGTACGCCGACTTACTGGGATGAGGTGACGTCCACCGGTGTGATGGGCGATGCGAAAGCCGGTACGAAAGAAAAAGGGAAAGTGCTGACAGAGGCGGAAGTGAATGCCATGGTACGTCTGGTAACGTATGAAATGCAGAAAATGAATTTGTCAGGCGGGAAGGGGAAGTAATACAGGAAGGAGACTGGGGAGATGAGATGTTTTGTGACAGGTGGAACAGGCTTTATCGGTTCCTATGTAGTGAAAAGTCTGGTAGAGGCTGGAATAGAAGTGGTGGCGCTGTATCACAGCAAAAGTACCAGCAGATGGCTGGATGAGATGCTGACAGAGGAGGAAAGGGAACTCCTGGTATTGGAACAGGGAGATATGACAGACGCAGAGAGAATCAGAAAGCTGATCGTCGATTATGGCTGTGACTCGGTTGCCCACCTGGCTTCCAGGCTAAACCAGAAGACAAGGGCGAATCCGACCGATGGAGTGCAGACGAATATTGTTGCGTTCCAGAATCTTCTCGAAATATGTAAAATGGAAAAATTAAGACGCCTGGTATGGGCCAGTTCTTCCGCTGTATATGGAGTCCAAAGTGATAGAAAGCGGAGGTATGGGGACGGCAATGAGGAGAGTATGGATGAGCGCACGCCTCTCTGCCCGGGAAGTCTGTATTCCTATACAAAAGTCTTCAACGAGGGGCTGAGTGAATTCTACCGGAAGGAATATGGTCTTGATTCCATTGCTCTGCGGGTTAATCTTTCCTATGGCCCGTATATTATGTCCTCTTTCCAACCGTTTTTCTCTTCTATTATTGATCAGCCTGCAGTAGGAGCTGCCAGCAGAGTACCATATTCAGATACCATGTTTGATTTTCAATATGTCGGAGACATGGCAGATATCTTCCGTGATGCTCTTTTAGCACCACCAACACAGAGTGGTATTTTTAATACAAGAGGGGAGTACCGGCCGGTGAAGGATGCGATAGAGTTTATTCGGTCAGTTCTGCCTGAAACGGATATCCAGCCTCTGGGGGGAGATATGGACATACCGTTCCATTTTGATACATCGGCACTTGAGCAGGAAATCGGATACAAACCCTCCCATACGATGGAACAGGGATTGCTGGCAAGCATTAACATGGTCAGAAGAAGCAGAGGTTTGGAAGAATTGTGATGAAACGGGATGATGGACTGCACCTATTAAAAGCGATGGCAGGAACTTTTCTGTTTGCATTTGGAATGAACTGTTTTATTGTCCCCTCCGGTCTGTATAGCGGCGGCCTTTTGGGAATCTGCCAGATTATGAGGACAATTCTTGAGGAAGTATTTCATATGCCTGTCGGAGAGCGTGACATAGCCGGTATCATCTTTTTCTTTCTGAATCTTCCACTCTTCTGTCTGGCCTGGCTGAATATTGGAAGCCGGTTTTTCTGTAAGACTATAGTCTGTGTGGCTGTACAGACGTTTTTTCTGACTGTGATTCCCGTTTCATTTCCGTTACTTCCAGATGCTCCATTTGCCAGTGCTGCAGTAGGAGGAGTGATATGCGGCTGGGGTGTGGGGCTGACTTTGAGGGAAGGCGGTTCCGGTGGGGGACAGGATGTACTGGGACTTGTTATAATGAAGTACCATAATCGGATGAGCGTAGGGAAAATTGCTTTTCTGATTAATCTGGCTGTCTACGCATGGTGTGCGTTCCATTACAGCCTGGAAACTGTTATTTATTCACTGGTGTATGTATGTGTGTCGTCTGCCATTACTGATATGGTCCATTTACAGAACAGAAGTATGGGAGCCATTCTGGTTTCAGATAACGAGGAATCCATACAATGGATCATCACAAACTGTAACCGTTCAGCTACTGTTCTGGAAGGCCGGGGCGGGTACAGCGGGAAGCCGTACCAGGTAATATATGCGGCATTGTCAGGCCAGGAGGCGAAGATGCTGGAACGGTATATGAAAGACCGGGGAAGTGAGGCATTTGTCACTTTTTTCTTTATTGACCGCATCTATGGACGGTTTCCGAAACATTTATAGAGTGAGAGGGAAAGAAAAGCATGAGGGTGTTAATTGTAAATGGAAGTCCCCATGAAAATGGCTGTACGCGGGGAGCTCTGGAAGAAGTGGCTTCAATGCTTATCAATGACGGTATTGAAACAGAATGGTTCTGGATTGGGATGGAACCGGTGGCTGGCTGTATTGCCTGTAAGCATTGTCAGTCAACAGGACGGTGCTGTAAGCAGGATTTGGTGAATGAATTTCTGGATATGGCAGATACTGCAGACGGCTTTCTGTTCGGTTCGCCTGTATATTTTGCGGGTATTACGGGACAGCTGAAGTGCTTTATGGATCGTGTGTTTTACTGTGGCGATTTTTCCGGAAAACCGGCTGCTGCGGTTGTGAGCTGCAGAAGGGGAGGAGCCAGCACTGCATACGATCAGATCAACAAATATTTTCAGATCAGAAATATGCCGGTAGTTACTTCACAATATTGGAACCAGATTCATGGAAATGGAAACAGAAGGAGCGATTTGCTGTTGGATCAGGAAGGACTTCAAACCATGCGGACACTGGGAAAAAATATGGTATGGCTGCTACGATTGATCGAATCAGGAACGATATTGCGTCAGGTATATGAAAAAAAGATAAGAACTGATTTCCATAAATAATGAAACAAAATACGGCAGGACTGTACTTCGTTTTCCAGAGGTGCTGTTCCGGCCGTATTTTCTTTCATACACAATTCTTTTAAAACCGGCATCATCGGTGTGTCAATTGAACCATTTTAAAGAATGTGATTGTCACATGTGTTTGTTCTTGCTATAATATTGCTGTAACCTTTAAAGAAAATGGGGTGCACAGGCATGGAAAAGAAGAGAGCAGGAAGTGACAGGAGCTGTCGGTCCGCTGTCATGTATTTTATGATGGCGTTTTCTTTCTGTCTTTTTTTCTGGATTTTTATCACAGGTAAGGCGCCGGATGTCCGTTTTGACAGCGAACAGTCGGCAGCAGTCACCGGTGAGTGGAAGATTGAATATCAGGGGCAGGAAGTGCAGTCTGAGCTTCCCGGACCGTTTTCTCCGCAGAAGGAGGAACTCATCCGCTATTCCACAGAACTTGGGGATTATGGAATTAAGGGGAATTCCGTCATGCTCCGTGCCGTTCACCAGTATGTGAGAATCTATCTGGAAGGAGAACTCATTGAAGAATTCGGATACAATCAGGAGACTCCCTTCGGGAATGCGCCATATAATGCCTGGGTGATTGCCAGACTTCCGGAAAACTGGCAGGGAAAGACACTATCCATCGAGACGGTAAAATACTACAATGGTTTATCCGGCCAGTTGGGCAGGGTCTATATCGGTACGAAAAATGCGCTGGTATTTCAGGTTATCCATGAATGCATGCCGACGCTGATCTTCAATTCAGCAATTATACTGGCGGCGCTTCTTCTGCTGATATACAGTTTCAGCTTTCAGAAAAAATACATCACGTATCAGCTGCGCTGTCTCTGTATCTTTTCCCTTGTGACCTGCATGTGGCTTATACTGGAATCCGGCGGATACCAGATTCTGTGGGGAAAGGCGCCTCTCGTATCCAATGCGCTCTTTCTTCTGTTTTACCTGATACCGCCTGCCTGTATCCAGTTTATTCTGACGTATGAGAGCTTCTCAGAAGACAGATGGATGAACCTGCTTTTCTGGCTCGCCAATTTAAACTTCATAGTGGTTTCGATTCTTCAGATAACCGGAATCAGTGATTTTATAGAGAGCCTGATCGGAGCTCATGTAATCCTGCTTCTTGTCATGGCGGAACTTCTCTTCCGCTTTATTATGCGGATTTTGCGCAGAGATCCGGTGAAGGATATTCAGCTCATGGCGGCGTGTCTGTCCTTTGCCCTGTTTGCCTGTCTCGATATTGTGAGATTCTATGTGGGAGGAACGGACATCAGCTCGGCCTATTTCAGCCAGATAGGCGTGGTAATATTTTTCAGCGTTCTGATCTATTACGCAGTGCGGCAGCTTGTACTGGAGCGTGATGAGGGCATGAAACGGGAGCTTTTAGAGCACATGGCTTATACGGATATGCTGACAGCGCTTCCCAACCGGAATGCGTTTGAGAAGCAGATGGCACTGCTCCGCGGTGAATCGGGCCCCGGTACCATGGTGGTGGTCGCCGATTTAAATGAATTAAAAAGGATCAACGACCAGTGGGGACATCAGAAGGGAGACGCCGCCCTGATTTTCGTGGCAGCGGCATTAAAATCTTCTCTGGAAGACTGTTCGGGACTTTACCGTATCGGCGGGGACGAATTTTGTATACTGTCTGACCGGATCTCCGGAAAAGAGGCGAAGGCCTTTGAAGAGAGGCTGGAGGAGAAACTGGGAGAGGCGGAGAATGAGCTGGGGTTTCCTGTCTCAGTCGCAGTCGGCTGGGCCGAAGAGGATGAGTGCGGAATCGATCTGGCCTTTCGCCGCGCCGATTTTACCATGTATGAGAAAAAGCAGCAGATGAAGCGGAAACGGAAACAGGAAGAACTGCGTTCCGAACCGCCGGAATGTGGCTGCGGAGGCATAAAGAATGAAACAGAATAAGAAACTGATGGAAGAAATACCGGACCGGTTCTGGGGGCTGTTCCGCTCGGTGAACCGGTCTATCTACATAGAAGCACTATTGAGAATCAACGAGGAATATGAATACAGCAACTACTTTTTGAGCCGTGAGGTCTGCATCCAGATATTAAGCGAGTATTTTGCAAAGAAACGGTACGTGATCTGGCAGGACGAGCTGGAGGATGAACTGGATACGCTGGAACCGCCGGCCACGAGGGTGTTAAGCTGGCTTTTGAAGACCGGCTGGCTCAGAAAAGTGGATGATTATGCCTCTATGACGGTGTATATTGTGATTCCGGACTACGCCGCCGTCATGACAGAGGCTTTTTTGCGGCTTGACAGCGAGGATGAGGACGAGACGCAGATCTATATTCAAAATGTCTATGCCATACTGTTCTCCTTAAAGAACGATCCGAGAGCCAGCATCAGCCTTTTAAATACGGCGCTTGTCAACACGAAGCGATTGAATAAGACACTGCAGGACATGCTTCACAATATGGATAAATTCTTTGCAAGCCTGTTGGAACAGAAGACGTATGAAGATCTTCTCAAGGATCATTTAGAGGGATATGTGGAGGAAATTGTGAAGAAGAAATACCACATTTTAAAGACCTCCGATAATTTTTACCTTTATAAAACCGACATTAAGAGATGGATAGCGGCCATGCGGGATGATACGGAATGGATTGAACAGATGAGCAGGCGAAGCGGGGGAAAGGTATCCGCCGCCGATATCACGGAGAAGCTGGACCAGATCGAGAGAGGCTTCGACAGCATTGAACACCGGATTGCCAACATGGACCGGGAGCATTCCAGATATATCCGCGCTACAGTCACAAGGCTTAATTACTTACTCAACCAGGATGATAACATGAAGGGGATGGTCATTCAGCTGCTGAATCATTTGTCCGAGGGAGATAAGCAGGAGGAACGGATCCGGCAGGTGGGAGAGCGCATGAATCTGTCCCAGATGACTATTTTGTCCGAGAAATCCCTGTATAAGCGGAGAAGGCCAAAGGCAGACTTCACCGGTAATCTGGAGCCGGAGGAAGAGGCGGAGGAACTTTCCAGGGAAGAAATCCTGAACTTGAATAAGCTGAAAAACCGCTACAGTAAAAAAGAAATTGAGAGCTTCATCGAGGAGAATATGGAGGATGGACGGATGGAGGTCACCGGCGATATGATCCGCTCCGGAGAAGACTTCGAGAAGCTGATACTGGCCTACGACTATTCCACCAGGCGAAAGAGTCTGTACCGGGTGGAAGATGCGGATGGGGAACCGGAAATGATAGAGAGCGGAGGATACCGTTATCCGAAGCTGACATTTACAAGGAGGAAATCATAATGGGGTACGAGGAACAGGCGACAGGAACCATGGGGATCCCCTATTACGACAGCCTTTTGCCGGAAGAGCAGCAGGAAGTAACAGAAGCCGTTAAGCTTCTTCTCAGGCAGACGTTTGTGCTGGAGCGGAAATACGAAAAGCGTTCCGGCCGCTTTACGAATAACCGGGAGTTCCGGATCTGCAACAAGCATCTGGAATTTCTAAGAAAATATTTTGCCGTCAGCGGCGTCTCGGTGGTGGAGAACAGCCAGATGGGAGTTATCTACATTCAGGGCGAAACGCTGGTGGGTGACAAGCTTCCGAAGCTGGCTACCCTTTATTTACTGATATTAAAGCTGATCTATGACGAACAGATGGCCACGGTATCCACCAGTGTCAATATCTATACATCACTGGGAGAAATACATGAAAAGCTGGGAAATTACCGGCTCTTTAAAAAACAGCCGTCGCCCACCGATATCAGAAGAGCGGTCACCCTGCTGAAAAAATATCAGGTTGTGGAGCCTTTAGATCTGCTGGAAGATTTAAATGGCGACAGCAGGCTGATTATCTATCCGTGCATCAATGTGGTGCTGTTCGGTGACGATGTGCGGGTGCTGCTGGAATCATTTGGCGAAGGAGAAGATAACGATGACGAATCAGAGATTTGAGGCCCTGTCCCGGATCTGTTTAAATAACTGGCACTATATCAACCGCAAAACGCTGTCCTTTAACCGGGAGATTAACTTTTTTACCGGGCATTCCGGCAGCGGAAAGTCCACGGTGATTGACGCCATGCAGATTGTGCTCTATGCCAACACCGATGGCCGCGGATTTTTCAATAAGGCGGCTGCGGACGATTCTGACCGCAACTTAATCGAGTATCTCCGCGGAATGGTGAACATCGGAGAGAACAATGAGTTCGCCTACCTAAGGAACCAGAATTTCTCCAGTACCATTGTTCTGGAGCTGCAGCGTACAGATACAGAGGAATACCAGTGTGTGGGAATCGTATTCGATGTGGACACATCGACCAACGAGATATCGAGACGCTTCTTCTGGCACCGCGGACCGCTTCTGGAAAACGGTTACCGGACGGCCAGACGCACCATGTCTACCCTGGAGTTGGAAGGCTGGCTGCAGAGCCATTACGGCAAAGAAGAGTATTTCGCCACCTCCCACAATGAGCGTTTCCGCAGGCAGCTTTACGATGTGTACTTAGGCGGTCTGGATTCCGAGAAATTTCCGCTGCTGTTTAAGCGGGCCATTCCGTTCCGTATGAACATCCGTCTGGAAGATTTTGTGAAGGAATACATCTGCATGGAGCAGGATATCCATATCGACGACATGCAGGAGAGCGTCATGCAGTACGGACGCATGAGAAAAAAGATTGAAGATACTTACACAGAGATTTCTATCCTGAAGGAAATGCAGGAGAAATACGGTCTCGTTCTGGAAAAGGAAGAAACGATCCAAAAGAACGGTTACTTTACGGGAAAACTTGAGATTCTGGAGCTGATGGAACGGGCAGGAGAACTGACGGATAAGGCGGCGCTTTCCAGAGATGATCTGCAGAATCAGGAACGCTTAAAGGACGGTCTGGATGAGCAGATTGCAGACCTGACCACTCAGGGAGAGGAACTGCTGAAACGAATCTCTTCCACCGGATACGAAGATTTAAAGACGCGTTTGGAATCCATAAATGAGCTGATGGAGCATTTAAACAAGAGTGAGGTGAAATGGCATCAGACCGCAGAGCGGTTAAACGCATGGATCGACCAGGAGACCACATCGAATCAGACGATCTGGGATATCGAGGAATTTGAGAAGAACACCATCGATGGAGAGAAGCTGGAACGTCTGAAAAAGTCGCTTGCGGAGATGCGGAAGGAAGCGGAGGACCTAAAGAGCGAGGCGTCAGCGGTTCTTCGTGATTTAAAACGCCAGGAGCGCCAGCTGAAAGAGGAACTGGCCCAGTTAAAGGCCGGAAGTAAGGCATATCCCAAGGTTCTGGAGCACGCCCGTTCCTATATCCAGAGAAGGCTGCTGGAGGAGACGGGAAAGGCTGTGGAGGTTCACGTTATGGCCGATCTGCTGGATATCCGCAATGAGGAATGGCGAAACGCAGTCGAGGGATATTTAGGAGGCAACAAGCTGGCTCTCGTGGTGCCCCCGGCGTATGCGGAGGATGCGCTGCGGATATACAGTGAACTGGACAAAAATGAGTATTTCCGCGTGGCTGTTCTCGATACGGAAAAGGCCGGAAAAGATACGCCAACCGTTCTGGAAGGCGCGCTCTGTGAGGAGCTTGACGTAAGAGAATCGTACTTAAAGCCTTATCTGGAGCGGCTTTTGGGACAGGTGGTGAAGTGCAGAAGTATCGACGAGCTGCGCGGCTGCCGCATCGGTGTGACGCCGGACTGTATGGTTTATCATACGTTCCGTCTGCAGCAGATGAATCCAGAGCAGTACACCAAATCCGTCTATATCGGGAAGGACAGTGTGAGACAGAGGATCCGCCTTCTGGAAAAATCTCTGGCGGAAATGGAGAAGAAGCGGGCTCCGGAAGAAAAGACGGTCAGGGAATGCGAGGCCGTGCTAAGTCTGGAAGGACTAAACGAGGAGACCGGCCTGTATCTGGAATGGCAGAAGGATATGGGGGACTTGAAGGAGCGGCAGAAGGAAAAGAAAAAACTGGAACAGAAGCTGTTAAAGCTGAAGGAAGAGAATGTGGACCAGTGGGAGAAAGAGCGGAGCGCTCTTTTGGCCCTTGCCGACGGCAAGAGAAGAGAACGGGACGCGGTCAGCCGCCGGATCTACGAGCTTCATACGAGAATCTCCCAGATGACCCAGGCAGTCACAGCGGTGGAACAGGAGCTGCTGGCAAAAGAGCGGGAATTTAAGCAGGACGATATCCTAGAGGCAGAATTTACAGAGTATATGGCCGGGAAGGATCAGCCGAGGTATGAGAAGCTTAGGGACTATTTTACCGGAAGGCTGAACGCGGCGGCGGAGGCCAGGGATCAGGCGTTCCAGACGCTGATGGACGCCAGGGGAGAGTACGCGAGGAAGTATCCCAACCGGAATTTTTCCATCACGGCGAAGGATAACCGGGAATATGAGAAGCTGATGGAGATCCTGGAGTGTGATCATCTGGAGGAATACCGTCAGATCGCGGCAGAACAGGCGCGGTCGGCGGTGGAGCATTTTAAGGACGATTTCATGTTCAAGATCAGGAGCGCCATCCGGGAGGCGCTGCAGCGAAAGGATGAACTGAACCGCATCATCAGCCGCCTCGATTTCGGCAAGGATAAATACCAGTTTGTCATCGGAAAGAACAAGGGGGCAGACGGCCGTTTTTACGATATGTTCATGGATGATTCCCTGGAAGTAAATCCCAACGATTTAAATGATACCGTGGACAACCAGATGAATCTGTTCACAATGGAGCATGAGAGCCAGTATGGAGAACTGATCGAGGAATTGATTCACGTCTTCATCCCGCCGGATAACGCATCGCCGGAACAGATGGAGGAGGCGAAACGCAATATGGACAAGTATGCCGACTACCGGACCTACTTATCCTTTGATATGCAGCAGCTGATTCAGAATGAGGATGAAGTGATTAAGATCCGCTTAAGCAAAATGATCAAGAAAAATTCCGGAGGCGAGGGACAGAATCCGCTCTATGTGGCGCTTCTGGCCAGCTTTGCCCAGGCGTACCGCATCAGTATGCCGGAGAGCATCCGGAGGAATCCGACGATCCGTCTGGTGGTGCTTGATGAGGCGTTTTCCAAGATGGATGCGGAGAAGGTAGCCAGCTGTATTGAGCTGATCCGCGGCCTTGGATTCCAGGCGATTATCAGTGCTACCAATGATAAGATTCAGAATTACGTGGAGAATGTGGATAAGACATTCGTATTCGCCAATCCGAATAAGAAGTCCATATCGATTCAGGAATTTGAGCGGGAAAGCTTTCCGCAGCTGATGAAGGAACTGGATGAGGGGGAAGATGATGATTGATGATAAGAAGAGGAAATTTAGAATAATCCTGGAGGACTGCCCGGTAATCGCCGCTGTGAAGGACGAGACGGGACTGAAAGAATGCCTGTACTCCGAGAGTCAGATTATATTTTTGCTGTTTGGCGATATCTGCAGTGTGGGCCGGTATGTGGAGATTGCCAAAAGCGCCGGAAAGATGGTGTTTGTGCACATGGATCTGATTAACGGGCTGGGAAATAAAGAGGTGGCCGTCGACTTTATCCGGGAGCATACCGGAGTGGACGGGATCATATCCACGAAGCCGCAGCTGGTGAAGCGGGCGAAGGAGCTGGGGCTGTTCGGAATTCTGAGGATTTTTGTGATCGATTCCATGGCATTTGGAAATATTGAAAAACAGTGCGCTTCCCTGGTGCCTGATGCGGTGGAGATTCTGCCGGGGCTGATGCCGAAGATTATTAAGAAACTGTGCAGCACCGTGAATGTGCCCATCATCGCGGGGGGCCTGATCTCCGATAAGGAGGACGTGATGAATGCGCTGAATGCGGGAGCGGTTGCGATATCGGTGACGAATCAGAGGGTATGGTTTATGTGAGCGGAACTGAAGGATTTCCGCCAGTTAAAGGGAAATGCAGAGCAGAAACAGCAGTGTAAAAAGAAATCCGAATCTCAGGGCATGTAAGTTTAAATGGGCCCTGGGGTCCGGATTCCTTTTTATACCGCTGTTGACTAAACAGAGAAGAATTCCTTCGATTTTCTTTCGGAATCAGAGGTCTGCCGGCCCTGAAAAGAGCCCCCAAAAGAGCAAAACAGAAAATCATGGAAAACACGAACAAATGTTTGCAAAAATGAAAAAGCTGTGATATTATGAGATGGCAGACCATTAGAATGAGTGCTGGATGCAGCACAGATCATACAGTTATTATATTCATACGAAAAGACAGGAGTCATATGTATGGCAAAGCAGTATATTAAAATCAGAGGTGCCAACGAGCACAATCTAAAAAACATTTCTCTGGACATTCCAAGAAACGAACTGGTGGTATTAACGGGTCTCAGTGGTTCCGGCAAATCTTCCCTGGCGTTTGACACAATATACGCGGAAGGGCAGAGACGCTATATGGAATCGCTGTCTTCTTACGCCCGTCAGTTCCTGGGTCAGATGGAAAAGCCGGATGTGGAAAGCATCGAGGGACTGTCCCCGGCCATCTCCATCGATCAGAAGTCGACGAACCGCAACCCCCGTTCCACGGTGGGAACGGTGACGGAGATTTATGATTATATGAGACTTCTCTATGCGAGAATCGGGATTCCCCACTGCCCGAAGTGCGGACGGGAGATTAAGAAGCAGACAGTGGATCAGATGGTGGATCACATCATGGGTCTTCCGGAAAAAACGAAGATCCAGCTTCTCGCTCCGGTGGTGAGAGGACGGAAGGGCGAACATGCGAAGGTCCTGGATCACGCAAGGAGAAGCGGTTACGTCAGAATCCGTATTGACGGCAATATGTACGAGCTGTCAGAGGAGATCAAGCTGGAGAAGAATATTAAGCACAACATTGATATCGTGGTAGACCGTCTCGTGGTAAAGGCAGGAATCGAGAAGCGTCTTGCAGATTCCATCGAGACGGTGATGGAGCTGTCCGACGGGCTGATGACTGTGGATGTGATTGACGGCCAGCCGATTACCTTCAGCCAGAGCTTTTCCTGTCCGGACTGTGGAATCAGTATCGATGAGGTGGAACCGAGAAGCTTTTCCTTTAATAACCCCTTCGGCGCCTGCCCGGATTGTTTCGGTCTGGGATATAAGATGGAGTTTGATGAGGATCTGATGATTCCGGACAAGAGTCTGAGCATCAACCAGGGGGCCATCACTGTACTGGGCTGGCAGTCCTGTACAGATAAGGGAAGCTTTACACGCGCCATATTGGAGGCGCTGAGCAGTGAATACAAGTTCAGCCTTGACACACCGTTCGAAGAGTATCCGAAGCCGGTTCACGACGTTCTGATTAATGGAACCAACGGAAAAGAAATCAAGGTGCACTACAAAGGACAGCGCGGAGAAGGCGTATACGATGTGGCCTTTGAAGGTCTGGTTCAGAATGTAGCCCGAAGGTACCGTGAGACGTACTCGGAGGCATCCAAGGCGGAGTATGAAACCTTTATGCGGATCACCCCGTGTCCTGCCTGCCGCGGAATGAGGCTGAAAAAGGAGTCTCTGGCCGTAACGGTGGGAGATAAGAATATCTACGAAGCAACCAATATGTCGATCATCAAGTTCCGGGAGTTTCTGGATCAGCTGGTACTGACTCCGATGCAGCATTCCATCGGCGACCTGATTTTAAAGGAGATCCGGGCCAGAGTGACGTTCCTGATCGATGTCGGTCTCGATTATCTGACGCTCACCCGTGCCACCGGAAGTTTATCCGGCGGTGAAGCACAGCGTATCCGTCTCGCAACGCAGATTGGATCAGGCCTGGTAGGGGTGGCTTATATTCTGGATGAGCCGAGTATCGGCCTTCATCAGAGAGACAATGACAAGCTGCTGAAGACGCTGCTTCATTTAAGGGATTTAGGCAACAGTGTGCTGGTGGTAGAGCATGATGAGGATACCATGCGCGCGGCGGACTGTATCATCGATATCGGACCAGGGGCAGGCGAGCACGGCGGCAATGTGGTAGCTGTCGGAACGGCAAACCAGATCATGAAGTGTAAGGATTCCATCACAGGCGCGTACTTAAGCGGCAGAATCAGGATTCCGGTTCCGGAGGAGCGCAGAAAGCCGACCGGCTATCTGACCGTTCGCGGGGCAAAGGAGAATAATTTAAAGAATATCGACGTCACATTCCCGCTTGGTGTGATGACGTGTGTAACCGGTGTCTCCGGATCAGGAAAGAGCTCTCTGGTGAACGAGATCCTGTATAAATCGCTGGCGAAAAAGTTAAACCGGGCAAGGACCATTCCGGGCAAGCACAAATGCATCGAAGGTGTGGAACAGCTGGATAAGATCATCGCCATCGACCAGTCCCCGATCGGAAGAACCCCGCGTTCGAATCCGGCCACATATACCGGGGTATTCGATCTGATCCGTGACCTGTTTGCATCGACCTCCGATGCGAAGGCGAAGGGCTATTCCAAAGGCCGGTTCAGCTTTAACGTGAAGGGCGGCCGGTGTGAGGCGTGCAGCGGCGACGGTATTATTAAGATTGAGATGCATTTCCTGCCGGACGTTTACGTTCCATGTGAAGTCTGCGGAGGAAAACGGTACAACCGCGAGACTCTGGATGTAAAGTATAAGGGCAAGAGTATATATGACGTGCTGAACATGACGGTGGAGGAGGCGCTGAAGTTCTTTGAGAATGTGCCCTCCATCTCAAGAAAGATAGCGACCCTGTACGATGTGGGGCTTTCCTACATCAGGCTGGGACAGCCTTCCACGGAACTTTCCGGCGGAGAGGCACAGCGTATTAAGCTGGCGACGGAGTTAAGCAAGCGCGGTACAGGCAAGACGATCTATCTGCTTGACGAGCCGACGACAGGGCTGCATTTTGCCGACGTCCACAAGCTGATTGAGATACTGCGGAAGCTGTCGGAAGGCGGCAATACGGTGGTCGTTATTGAGCATAATTTAGATGTGATCAAGACAGCAGATTATATTATCGATATCGGCCCGGAGGGAGGAGACAAGGGCGGCACGGTGATTGCCCAGGGAACCCCGGAGGAAGTGGCTGCTAATCCTGCATCTTATACGGGGCAGTATGTGAAGAAGTATCTGGAATAAAGAATGAATGCCGGAATTCCTTGTAAAATCAAGGATTCCGGCATTTTTGTATTTTTTACAAACAAGTTAATATGAGTATATTTGCTTTCTATTTCGCAGCTGTAACCCCTGCCATAACAGCTTCAACTGTTTCGGCCGAATCAGGGATATAGCTGGCAATTATGGAAGAAATATATTTCCCTTTGGAAATACAGTAATAATCCTGAAGCAAGGCTCCTCCAAGCGCAGAAAGTGAAAGTTTCGTAAAGGTCTGTCCCCCTATATTAACATCCTCATAATCGTTAAACTCATAGCCATAATCCTCCAAAGTCCCTAACTGCTCCTTCACAGAGTCCAAATACTGTTCAGCAGACATACCTTTTCCAAGGGTTGCAACTGAAATATTTTCATGCACCATCTGAAAGTTTGAGGACTGATCCGGCAGGATTACCATAAAGTCATAGGCGGTTGTAAACTCCGCAACTTTATACTGCACATCATTGGAAACCCCATTGTTGACTAGGATCTCCTGGCCAGTTCCCAGCGCTTTCTTAATATCCTCTTCTGTGGAAATCGTACAGTCCTCAGGGAACGTAAAAGTGAGATTCAACCAGGGGCTGGTAAATGTATAACCATCCCAGGAACCGGTTGAAAATTCAGTTGTTTTTTTCCCTTCGGCTGTTGTCTCCGTTTCCTTGATCTCAGTTGCTTCAGGCGGCTCCGGAAATGGCTTATTCCCAGAATTGCACGCAGCCAGCCATACAGATGCAAGGAAAGCAGCACTCAAAACCAAAATGGTCTTCTTCATAATCATACCCTCTACTCTATATTTGATAATAGTATTTTATCAAACGCAGATGAAAAAGACAATAAGTGAGAAGGAGTGGCTTAATGGAAACTGTCTCATTAACCGGGCATAAGCCTGTCAACAGTGCTTTGAAGCTGTGTTACTTTCAAAGATCTTTTATTTGATGAAAAGTTCTCCCAAAAGGGAGGAAGCCGGCAAGAGGGGGATCCTGCCGGCTTTGAGTATGAAAAAAAGTTTTATGTTGAAAAGGTGTTTACCTTGTTTACGAGTATTAATATACCCAAAGAATGTGAAGAATATTTGATGAAAATGTGAAAAAAATGTGATGGATCGTTAGTGTGTATTCGCAGTAAAAAGCAGCATGGCAAACAACTGATGGAAAAAGGGAAATAGCAAAAAAAATATATATGTGCAAGTTGCACTATAAAAACACTAATTATTAGTTGCAATAGTGCAAAATATAAAAATAGGTTGACAAAATGACTGTCTCGGGCTATAATCATAATTAAATAACAAACTTAGTTAATTAATTACATCTATAGTAAGAACGGAGGCAGTGCTGCTATATGAAAAAGCAAAAATTTCCAATTAATCTATTTTTACCTTATTTGGGTTTTTATTCGGCACAGGCAATATTCGGAACTTATCTCAATCTGTATTTGAATGATGTTGGATTTTCTAAAACGCAGATGGGTATGTTTACTTCATTGTCAACACTGCTTGTCTTAATTGTGCAACCGCTATGGGGATATGTAAGTGATCGCTCAAAAACAAAAAACCGTATTTTAAATTTACTGTTGATTGCTGGGGCAACTACAATATTGGGTTTTTATTTAAATATAAATTATTGGTGGATTATGGTGGTCAATTGCCTGTTCTGTGTTTTTTATAATCCGGTGCCGCCTCTCCTCGATAATCTTTCTCTGGAGACGCTGGAGAGCAGCAAAAGTATATTTGACTTCGGACATATCCGGTTGGGAGGAACAGTTGGTTATGCGATCGGTGTACTGACAGCTGGGCAGCTAATGCAGAATCAATATCGACGAATGTTTTATATGATCAGTCTTCTTCTTCTGTGTGCATTTATTTGTCTTCAGTTTGTACCACCTGTTATGGGATATCGTCAGAAAGCAAAAAAATCATCATTTAAAGAACTACTGAGTGACAAAAAAATTTTTTGCTTTATTTTTATGAACTTTATTTTTTCATTAGGTACAGTGATTTATTATTCCTATTATCCGCTTTATTTTACAACAATCGGCGGGGATAGCCAAAAAGTAGGAATCCTGATGTTCGTTACCGCGGTGTCGGAAGTTCCATTTTGGCTGATTGCCGGGAGACTGACAGAACGCTTCGGCTATAAAAAAATGATGGTGGTTGCGGCTGTAGTAACGGGATTGCGGTGGACGACACTCAGCATAGCTATGAATCCACTTGCTGCCATATGCATTAACTTAACTCATGGTTTTTGTTTTGTAACATTAAACTATTGCATAGTCACTTATATAAATGTGCATGTTCCTAGAGATTTGAGAGCGACGGGGCAAAGCATGAATAATATGGTAACTACGATTTTATCACGGGTGATCGGAGGTGTGTTGATCGGATATCTAAGCGATATATTCGGAGTGCCTACCATGCTTCGTCTTGCGGGAGCAGCGGCATTTATTGGAGCGGGTATTTTCTCAGTCTGTTACCATCTGATAGAGAAGAAAGAAGGATAGATTGTTTTCTATTTCAAATTTTACCATACTGCAGGATCCCAGTATGGATGAAAGGGTACCTATTATAAATATGATTTGGAGAAGGGAGATTTTTATCATGAAGAAAAAATGTATGGCATGGATAACAATGGCAGTTATGCTGGGGGCGGCATCCATAAGTGGCTGTTCTTCGAAAACGGAAACACCGGCTTCGGAAAACCAGTCAGGTGCAGCAGGGGAAAAAAGTGTAAAGAAAGAAAATCTGCGTGTAATCACATTCTTTGCAGGTTCGGATCAGTGGGCCCCTACTTGGCAGGAAGTCATTAAGGAATATATGGAGGCAAATCCCAACATTACGATTTCGGATGAATCGGTTCCTACTGCTGGTAATAACGATATGTTCCGTCCAAAGATGAATGCCGATATTGCAGCCGGAACTCCGGTCGATGTTGCATTATATTTTAATGGTTCCGATGCAGAGCCGCTCTATGAGTCCGGACTGTACGTGAGTTGGGATCAATATCTGGAAGAGGATTCCGAATGGGCGTCAAGTTTCCGTTCTACCGTAATGCCTTCCGGCCAGATTAATAACGAACAATTTAATATTCCATATATTGGATCCTTTGAGGGATTGTGCTATAACCAGAAGATATTTGATGAGTACGGTCTGGAATATCCGACCACATGGGATAATATTATAAAGGCGTGTGAGGTACTGGCAGACACGGATATCATTCCCATCAGTAATTCTTTACTGAGTCCGACATGTCAACTGGAAACCATGTTATTGGCGCAGGTAGGACCGGAAAATCAAAAGAAACCATTGGATGCTTCCTGGGCGGGTGCGATTGACCAGTTTAAGACGCTGTATGATTTAGGCGCATTTCCAGCTGATGCGGCAACTATTTCGGATGCAGACTCCCGCATTATTTTCCAGGACGGACGTGCGGCTATGACATTTACCGGCTCCTGGGTTTTAAATACGCTGAAAGAAAATCAGGATATGCGAATGATTGCTGTTCCGGTTCCGGAAGGGGCTCAGGGACAGGAGGGAGCCATTATCTCAGTCTTTGGTTCCGGTTGGTATATGTCCAAGGCCGCCGCTGAACGCAGTGATGCCGCGTTGAATTTTGTGAAATATATGTGTTCACCGGAAATCCTTGCCCGTTTTATTGAAGTAGGCGGTACGCCAGCTATGAATATTGAGATGCCGGAAGAAGCGGAGGCTCTTTTAGTCAGTGCAAATGAGATGACGGCAAATGCAACTGCTATGAATCCGCCGATCGATACCATGATACCAAGGGAAGTGTTTAACAACCTTGCTAAAAAATTGATTTATGTATGCGAAGGTGAAATGACTGCGGACGAACTTTTAGAAGAATGCCGGACAGCATTGAGTAATATTAAAGCGAACTAAATGATCGTCAGGCGGGGGGATGGCTTATGACACGAAGAGACAAAAAAAACTTGATGTATTCTGTTTTATTGCTTGTGCCGGCATTGATTTTTGTTTTGATATTTTTAATTATACCATTGTTTAAAACTGTTTATTACAGCTTTACTTCCTGGTTTAATTTCTCACAGACGAAAACTTTTATTGGATTGGTCAACTATAAACAGTTCTTTACTGATTCAGTTGTCGGAATTGCTTTGCGTAATACAATGCTTTTGATCGTGTTTGCACTTATTTTCCAGGTTGGAGTGGCTTTGATTCTGGCTATCTGTGTGGATTCCGCTCACCATGGATTTCGTTTTTTCCGCACGGTGTATTTTTTTCCCGATCGTTATTTCGGCTACAGCAATCGGTCTGATGTTTTCTTTGATTTACAAATATGATTATGGTCTTTTGAATTATATCATTCAGGCATTTGGAGGAGAACCACAGGTATGGCTGACGAAAGAGCGGTCCATTTATATGCTTTTGATACCGGTCTGCTGGCAGTTTGTAGGATTCTATTTTGTCGTGTATTTAACAGCCATAGCCAATATCCCTATTGATATATATGAATCGGCGGTGTTAGACGGTGTAAAGCCATGGCAGAAAGCAATCTATATTACGGTTCCCATGCTGAAAAGCAGTCTGGTTGCCAATGTGGTTCTTGTGATCTCCGGATGTTTCCGGGTATTTGATATGGTTTATATCATCACTGGAGGGGGACCTTTAAACAGCAGCCAATTGTTGAGTTCCTACATGTATTATAAGGCATTTGCCGACTACAATACCGGATATGCCAGTGCAATTGCAATTATTATGATGGTACTTGGCTTAAGCATTACAGGTGTTGTAAAAGTTTTTACTAATAAGATTCAAGGCGATACTTAAGGAGGTGAGAGGATGAAATATCATTATGAAACACCGCAGGATCGTTTTATGGCGGCGGTCAGAGCCGTTCTGCTTTATGGAATATTAATTATGTGGGCGTGCGCTGCAATTATTCCCATGGTTTGGGTATTTATCAACTCCTTTAAGGAATCAAACGAAATCTTAAAGAATTCCATTATGCTTCCGTCTCACTGGACACTGGAAAATTATATTACAATGGCCAATTATCCCGATATGAATCTTCTGCGTGCATTTCGAAACAGTGTGATTATTTCGGGGGGTGTAGTCATAGGAGTAGTGCTTTGTGCAGGTTTTGCAGCATATAGCATTACACGTTTTGCTAATAGATTTACCGCAGTAATCAGTATTGTATTTAATGCTGTTTTGCTGGTACCATCGTTTTCTACTCTGATACCAAATTTTGTGACAATCAGTGCGTCTCCGTTCAGAGGAACGTATATGGCAGTTATATTGCCTCTGATTGCCAGTAATATGAGCTTTTCTACGTTGCTGCTGACTGGCTATATGAATTCGGTTCCCAAAGAACTTGATGAAGCAGCAATTATTGACGGCGCGGGTCCCATGCAGATTTACTGGAGAATTATATGTCCCTTGAGTGTACCGATGTATTCAACCATAGCAACTATGGTATTCATCTGGTCATACAATGATTTACTTACTTCCCTTACCTACTTGTCGAACCGGAAGATGCAGCCAGTCAGCGTAATACTGTCTATGGTTAGCAGTATGATCGGTACGGATTACGGTGCCATGATGGCCGCTATTTTCTTTACAATGCTGCCGCTGCTGGTATTATACGTTGTGCTGCAGGAGCAGGTAGTCAAAGGTCTGACGGCTGGCTCTGTCAAAGGTTAACACAGTATCTCACAATTATTGTATTAGTGAAAGGAGATTTATTCGTGAAACGAATTTTAATGAATCAAATAGGCTATGATTCTGATTTTAGTAAAAAAGCTGTCTTTCAGTCAGATGAAGAGATACAGGTACTTGGATTTAAAATTCTCGAGGAAAAGTCAGGGATAGAAGTCTACTGTGGAGAAGCAGAAAAAAGCAGTCCCGTAGCCCGCTGGAACAAGGGGGATTACTGGGTGATGGATTTTACTGAGTTTGCCCCAAACGCTCATAAGAATTACAGCAGTTTTTATCTGCTGGATGTGGAAACCAGTGCAGGAGAAGTAGTTTCATCCCCATTTGAGATTTATGGATCCGTTGTAGAGTATTCCACACTATCTAGCATTGTGTACTATTTCAAATCTCAGCGTGCTACGGGAGAGTGGGAGGTTAAGGACCATAATATTGGGTTTAAGGGACCACGTGAGGGAACATTTGATGTTCATGGTGGCTGGTTTGATGCCACCGGTGATGTAGGTGTACATATGACTCATCAGTCACATACGACTTATTTTAATCCTCAGCAGGCGTCATTCTCAGCTGCAGTATTCTACCGGTTATTAGATTTACTGCAAAAAAATGAGAATCCATGTTATTCTGTTTTTTGCCGTCGTTTGTTGGATGAGGCATCTTATGGTGCAAATTGGCTGATGCGGCGGAGGGCACCTTCAGGAAGCTTTTTTAAAGTGGGTCCATGCCGGAATTATGCTTATGATCCAACAGATATCACTCGTGAGATCGGATTCGAATACAAGCATTCCAGCCCTCAGTTCGGTACTGCCGAGACTGCACAGACGGAGAATGTTGGAGATGAATATTACGAGACTTCTTTCCGGTCCGGCGGAGGATATGCGATCGCAGCTCTTGCAGCGGCTTCTCGTTATCCATACCCGTCCTGTGAATTTACAGGGATCGAATATCTAAACGCTGCCAGAGAGTCCTATTTTTACCTGGAAAAGAACAATGAGCACTATACGAATGACGGGGCATGGAATCTATTGGATGAATTTTGTGCACTGGAGGCGACAGTTGAACTCTATAAAGCTTCTCTGGAAGTTGGATTTTTAAATCGGGCCAGGGAATTGGCGGAGCGGGTTATGTCACATTTTGTCTTGGTAGAAGATGGAATGGGGTACTTCAGTGTGGATGGGAAAGGACGTCCGTATTTTTCTGCAACCGATGAGGGTACGCCGGTGGTGGCATTGCTGAATTATTATCAGATTGAGAAAAATAAAAATTGCCGTGACAGAGCTTTAAATATTGCTGAGAGTGCAATGCGTTTTGCAGCTCATATAACAAATGAAGTGTCGAATCCCTTTGGTTATGCCCGGATTTTTTATCAGGATAAGAACGGTGATCGGGGAAAACAGTTTTTCTTCCCTCATAATACAGAGATGGCTCCATGGTGGCAGGGAGATAATGCCCGTATTCTGTCTCTGTCTGCAGCAGCCCGCTATACGGCGTCTATGACGAGGGATTTAGACCTGGCAAAAAGGCTGAATATTTATGCGGATGACCAGATCGCCTGGGTGTTGGGACTGAATCCATTTGATACATGTATGCTGGAAGGGGCCGGACGGCACAATATCGATTATTATTTCCAGAATCAGTATGATTTTATTGGTGCTCCGGGCGGGATTGTAAATGGTATTACGAGCGGCATTGAGGATGAAGAAGGAATTGAATTTGTCATGAATCCGGACGAACATCCGGAGATTCAGGATAACTGGCGCTGGGCAGAACAGTGGCTTCCGCATGCCAGCTGGTTTTTATATGCTGTAGGATTGAAAATGAAGTGAGAATGGAGAAAATAAATGAGAGAGTGGTTTAAGCAGGATTTGAAAGAGTCAAAGAATATTCACCGTCCACTGCGCATTCATGAAGAAGAGATGCGGGAAACCAGATGTCTTCGTAAACGGGTTGTTTCAAGTATACTGCTTGACGATCTGACCTCCCTGGACCATTGGGAGACGGAAGGTCCTTATGCAAGAATGGAACTAAGTAAAGAACATACAAGACAGTGTGTAAATTCACTGAAATTTACATCAGTAACAAAGCTGGATCATTGGCCCAATGCTTTTGGACGGATTTATACTGTGCCAAAGGTGATACGTAAAGTAAATCATGAAAATTGGGAGCATATAAACCGGATCTCTTTCTGGGTTTATGCAGATATGCCAGGATTCCGCTCCATTAGCTTTCGGATGCAGTTCCGCAATGGCGGAGATCATCCGGTACCAGACCGTTACGACAGGGAAGGGCATCATAACGTTAACATGACGAATGGAAAGTGGCAGTATGTTTCTGTCGAAATTCCCTACGTTCACCGGGACGATGTTCTGGGATTGAGTTTTGAGTACGATATGGTGGGCGGAGAGCCAGGTGCTACAGAAACAGCATGCTGGTATATTACGGATATCATGCTGGAAACGCTTGCGCCAGAGGATTTGGACGTATATGAAGGCTGGCAGCCGGGAGAACACCGCATTGCATTTTCAGGATCAGGCTATCAGGCCGGCAGTATGAAGACTGCCGTTGTAAATGAACCGGAAGCGAAAAGTTTTAAACTGGTGGAAACCGCCAGCGGGCGCACAGTGCTGGAAAAAGAAATTGAAGTGCAGTGTGATAGCAATGGAGTTCACCAGGTCCTTGATTTTTCAGAAATACAGACTCCAGGAGAATATCTGCTGGTATGCGGAAGCGTCGTATCACGTTCCTTTCCCATAGGAACCGGGATATGGGAAGATGCAATATGGAAAACCCTTAATTTTCTTTTCTGTGAGCGCTGTGGCTGTGAGGTACCGGGGAAACATTACAGCTGTCATCACGATGTAACCATTCGCCATGGAGAACGATCAATCATTGCGAATGGAGGCTGGCACGATGCCGGAGACATGACTCAGGTGACGACGAATACATCGGAGTGTACATACGCGTTGTTCGAGCTGCTGGATAAGGTTCGTGATAATGAACCCTTATTTGAACGAATATTGGAGGAAGCAAAGTGGGGATTGGAGTGGCTTCTTAAAACACGGTTTGGTGATGGATATCGTGTGCCATCTTCCAGTAAATCCTGTTGGACGAACGGTATTATTGGAGATGATGATGATATTTTCCGTGAAGCTGCATTGGAACCTATAGAGAACTTTATGTGTGCTGGAGCGGAGGCGCTTGCCTATATGGAACTTAGAGAGATTGAGCCCGAGCTGGCTGCATACAGCCTGAAATGTGCAAAGGAGGACTGGAATTTTGCATATACAAATCGCGAGATGCCGGACTTTTGTAAATTTGATGACCCCAACCGTATTTGCACCCCTCTGCTGAAATCATCGGCTGCCTGCTGGTCTGCTGTAGATTTATATAAGGCTACGGAGGAGGTTTATTATCGGGATATGGCAATCTGCTTTGCAGATGAAATCATTGCCTGTCAGCAGCAGGAGATAACAGATTGGGATACACCGTATGTTGGCTTTTTCTACGATGATGCAAGCCATAAGCTGATTGCTCACTGCAGTCATAGAAGCCATGATAATGAACCAATACAGTCGCTGGCTCGTCTGGCTGCCTGCATGCCGGATCATGAAAACTTTGGAAAATGGATGTATGCTGTTAACCTGTACAGTGATTATATTCAGAATGCTAGTGAAGCAACAGCGCCATACTATGTAGTGCCTGCTTCCATCTATCACGAGGATGAGGCGATGCACGATAACGAATATGATATGGGCATGATTAAAAAGTATTTAACCGATGACGAGCGCAGAGAGAATTACCGTCTTCAGGTTCAAAACGGAGTACCGCTGGGAAATGGGTATTATCTGCGCCGTGAACCGGTAGCATTTGAACATAGAGGAAATCACGATGTGACACTGGCGGGAGGAAAAGGTGTGGCCTGCGCTGCAGCCGCAAAAAATGATTATGCACTTGCTGAACTGGCGCAACGGCAGTTTGAGTGGATATCCGGAAAAAATCCGTTTGCAGAATCCGTGATGTTTGGAGAAGGGTATGATTATTGTCAGGAATATGCAGTACTGCCGGGAGAAATGGTTGGGGAACTGGGAGTTGGATTTGCAACACTGGATGAACATGATTCTCCATTCTGGCCACAGGTCAATACCTGCGTTTATAAGGAGGTATGGATTCGTTCGGTTCTTCAATGGATCTGGCTGGCATCCGATCTGCATGGAGGAGCAAAAATCAGCGGAATCATGCCGCAGAAAAATGGGAAAGTACTTTTTACCAATATGGATTATGGCTGTATCTATGAGCTGTCTGTCAATTCCGAAACGGGCTGGTATGAAGGAGAATTACCGGCGGGGAATTACGAGATTTGCTGCTGTGGTCAGATAAAACATATGACTTTGCTGGCTTCACGTTCCTATCGCCTGGATGCGCCGTTTTATGATTATCAGATAAAGGCGAGGAAAGAAGGCAATGAAGTAACTCTTGTGATCAGAACACAGGGCAGCGGAAGAGCAAGGATTAAACTGAATATGATTAATCTTACCTGTTGTGATTTTGACCGGGAGATCATTTTGGGAGAGGAGATTGAAATAAAGGGAGAGATCAGGGAGGCGAGGCGGCCTTATTATGCAGTATTGATTCCTGATGGAAAATTGGAACAGATAAAAGAAGTTTATGGACGATAAACAGTAATTGTGAATATGGTCAGTATGAGCGGGACAAGAACAAGGCTGCAGCACTTATAAAGTGTTGCAGCTTTGTTGTGACAGGAGATGTATTGAATTATACATTTTCTTCCAGCAGCTTTGGCAGACAGTTGGAAAACGCGATTGCAGCGGCCCCGACGATGCCAGTGCTGTCGCTGATGGTCGGCATGATATGTGTTTCAGGTCCCAGAATGGCAGGCGTTCTGAGGGCTTCCAGACCCTTTTCCAGTTTAGTAAACAGTTCCTTTCCTAAAAAATTCGTGGTAAGACCTGCGAGCACAAAATCTGAAATATCGAGAGTATAGCTTAGATTATTTACCAGCGGAATCAAATAATAGCTGAGGTACTGGCAGATCTTTTCCCTTTTCCGGTCATCACATGTTTCTTTATAGCGTATGTCAAAATCAAATTGTTTTTGCAGTGTTTCCAGACATACATTCTTTTCCACCCGCAGGTCTTCCGGAGATACCGCAGATGAAGGTTTCGGAAGGACAAGAATGGAGTTACTGATATCACCTGCAAAATTATTAGCCCCGTGCCAGATTTCACCGTCAATAATAATGCCACTTCCGAAGCCGCTTCCCAAAGACAGATAGATAAGATTGCCATTGTGGGATCGGTTCCTAAGAAGAATTTCTCCAAGTGATGCGGCGTTAATATCATTTTCTATAAACAGAGGGAACTCTTTTAATTCCTTGAAAGCTGGAAAGAGATCATAAAATTCTATAAAGAACTGGTAATTCTTTTTCATAATCTTTTTATTCAGATAGTCGACTATTCCAGGTAAACCGAATCCAATCCCTAAAATTTCTGTTGTTGGATGCTGGGAACATAAGTAGCGAACAGTATCTACAAGCATATAAGAAAGGGACGAGAAATGGTCTTCCGATACTTTCAGGGAATTAAGGGGAAATGCTTTCTGGTCAATAATTGAGTAGGCCAAATTGATCAGTCCAACATGCAGATAGTTTCCCTCAAAATAGATACCAATGGTACTGTACGAATCTTCATTTAGCTGAAGCAGCTGACTCTTTCTGCCCAGACCACTGTCTGAAAGAGTCAATGCATCCGGCTTATCAATAAGAATCTGTTTCATACGTAAAAAATCCACGATTTTTAAAACAGTAGGAAGACTGATGCCGGTCAATTTGGAAACGTCTGCACGGGTAAGCTCTTTATGTTCTAAAAAAAGATCCAGCACAGTGGTGCGATTTTGTTTCTTTAAATATGTAGGAATATAGGCTTTCATTTGATTATCCACGCCTTTATCATAGAATAGTTTTATTGTATCAAAGATCGCCATGTTTTGCCAGTGTTATTTTACACGCTTCTGTTTCATGGGAACTTCTACCTTGAAACCTTCTTGCGCCGTCCGCCAAAGAAGGCTATAATATACCATATATTGACAAGAAGCAGGTGAAAAATGATGTATATTGCGGATTTACATATTCATTCCAGATATTCGAGAGCAACGAGCAGGGACTGCACACCGGAATATCTGGATTTATGGGCCAGGAGAAAAGGGATTTCCATTGTCGGCACCGGAGACTTTACCCATCCGGCCTGGCGCAAGGAGCTGGAGGAGAAGCTGGAGCCGGCGGAGGATGGGCTTTACGTGCTGAAAGAGGAATACCGGATTAAGGATGAGACGGTGGGGGCTTCGGTTACGCCGCGCTTTGTGATTACTGGAGAAATCAGTTCGATCTACAAGAAACATGACAGGGTTAGAAAGGTACACAGCGTGATTCTTCTGCCAGGACTGGAGGCGGCTGAGTGTCTGTCACGAAAGCTGGAGACAATCGGCAATATTCACTCCGATGGGCGCCCAATTCTGGGGCTGGACTGCCATGATCTGTTGGAAATCATGCTGGAACTCAACTCGGAATCCATCTACATCCCGGCGCATATCTGGACTCCACATTTCTCCCTGTTTGGTGCATTTTCAGGGTTTGACACGGTAGAGGAATGCTATGAAGACTTGACACCGTATATTCATGCCATGGAAACGGGACTTTCCTCTGATCCGCCCATGAACTGGCGCCTTTCCGCGCTGGACAGCTATCAGCTGGTATCGAATTCCGACGCTCATTCTCCGGCAAAGCTGGGCAGGGAAGCTAATTTGCTCGATATGGAGCTGTCCTATCAAGGACTTCAGAAGGCGATACAGACAGGCGAGGGATTGGCAGGAACCATCGAATTCTTCCCGGAAGAAGGGAAGTATCATTATGACGGCCATCGAAAATGCCATCTTTGCTTAAGCCCTCTGGAAGCAGAAAAATACTCCGGGAAATGCCCTGTCTGTGGTCGGAAGCTGACGATAGGCGTATCGCATCGCGTGGAGCAGCTGGCTGACCGGGAAGAAGGTTTCGTGCTGCCGGGAGCGAAGGCATTCGAAAGTCTGGTTCCGCTGCCGGAGGTGATTGCTGCTTCCACCGGACATTCGGCGGCCAGCCGGAAGGTGGAAAACCAGTACCGTGACATGCTTTCCGCGCTGGGCTCCGAATTTGCGATCTTAAGGGAGCTTCCGATCGAAGATATCCGGAAAGTTTCCGGCCGTCTGACGGCGGAAGGAATCCGCAGGCTGCGTGAAGGAAAAGTAGAGCGCCTCCCGGGATACGACGGAGAATACGGTACCATCCGTTTATTTGACCAGATGGAGCGGGAGGGAATCGATGGACAGCTCAGTCTCTTTACAGGTGCCGAGATGGCGGAACTGTCGCACATGGAGACGGCTGCCGCGGTTGTTGCCGATTGCACTGCCGTTGCTGTTGCCGCTGATTCCGCCGCCGTTGCTGTCCGCACTGCAGCGGCAGAAGGTGCGATCCATGGGAAAGAAGCGGAGCCGGAATCAGACCAGCCGGCTCCCGGCCTGAATTTACAGCAGGAAGCCGCAGTGACAGCTATTGGGCGTGCCATAAATGTTGTTGCGGGGCCTGGAACCGGAAAGACAAAAACACTGGTATCCCATGCCTTTCATCTTCTGAAGGAAAGAGGGGTAAAGCCGACGGAACTGACCGCAGTTACATTCACCAATCAGGCAGCCAGGGAGATGCACAGCCGTCTGGAAGGGCAGTTGGGTGGAAAACGTTTTGTGAGCCGTATGAGAATCGGCACGTTCCATTCGATCTGCTACGATTTACTGAAAAAATCAGGAATGGAATTTACACTGGCTGATGAAGTGGAGATGAAGGATACCGCAGAGGAGATTATTGCAGAAATGCAGCTGAATCTGTCCGCAAGACAGTTTCTACGACAGATCTCCGCAGAGAAATGCGGACTGGAGAAACAAACAGAGACATGCCCGAAAGAGGCGTATGAGGCATATCAGAAAAGGCTGAAGGAGCAGGGGATTTTGGATTTTGACGATCTGCTTCTGGAAACACTCCATCTTTTCGAAGAGGACGGAAAGAATAAAACGCTTCGTCAGGGATTTTCTTATTTGCTGGTAGATGAATTTCAGGATATCAGCCCGGTGCAGTACCGGTTGATCCGGGAATGGAATAAGGGAGGGAGAGAGCTGTTTGTCATCGGTGATCCTGATCAGGCGATCTATTCGTTCCGGGGATCTGACGAAAGATGCTTCGAAAAGCTAAAAGAAGACTGGCCGAACGTGACCACGATCTGTCTGGAACAGAATTACCGCTCTACACCGCAGATATTAGATGCAGCCTCCAATGTCATTTCACAAAACAGGGGACAGAAGCGGAGGCTGATTCCGCAGAAACGGAAAGGTGTTCCGGTGCGTCTGGTGACAGCAGCCGGTGAGATGTCAGAGGATATCTTTGCGGCAAAAGAGATTAACCGGCTGATCGGTGGTATCGATATGCTGGATGCACAGGGGCATCAGGAAATGGGAGATGGGCACAGAGTAAGAAGTTTCTCAGAGATTGCCGTACTGTACCGTACCAACAGGCAGGCGGAGCTGCTGGAAACATGCCTGAAAAAAGAAGGAATTCCTTACGTGGTTGCCGGCAGGGAAGATTTCCTGATGGAGCCGGCTGTGCGGGGAACCATCTGCTTTTTCAAGGCACTTTTAAATCCGGAGGATCGGGCGGCGCGCCGTCTCAGCCTGAAGCTGTTGTGGAAGCTGCCGGAGGATGGCATATCCGAAGGGATTTTCGAAGGGATGGCGGAGACATACCGGAAGAAGATAAAAAGGGAAAAGCCGCAGAAGGTTCTGGAGGCCTGGATTTCGGACATGAACCTGCAGGAAGAAGAGGGGGTGGCTAAGCTGGCCGCCATGTCGGTTTTCTATAAGAATATGCAGGAATTTCTGGATAATCTGACCTTTGGACAGGAAAGTGATTTAAAGCGGTGCGGAGGCAAAACGTATACTTCCGATTCTGTAACTCTTATGACTCTTCACGGATCAAAAGGCCTGGAATTTCCAGTCGTTCTGATGTGCGGAGTCCGGAAAGGGCTGATACCGCTGGAGAGCGGCAGGCAGGAGATCGATGAGGCTGAAGAGAGGCGGCTGTTCTACGTCGGCATGACCCGGGCAAAGGAAGAACTGATTTTGATCACATCGCAGGAAGCATCCCCGTTTTTAAAGGATATTCCGGAGGACGTGACAGAACGGGAAAATGCAGGAAAACAGCGCGACCCGGGTATGGGAAAACAGATGAGTCTGTTTGATTTTAATACCTTCTCGGAAGGTCATTAGAGGTGGCTCCTGATCCGCCCGGACGGACAGTGCTGCGTACAAAGCGGATCAGGAATCACAGGAGCGCTGTCTCTTAGATATAAGAAATGCCCTGACATCTCTCAGGGCATATTTCATTATCCATTATACATAATTTTTTATTACAAGTCTACCATTTTTTCTTTTTTTTGCTAAGATAGTAGTGGACAGTAACGTAGGCTGTGAACCATAGCACGGAAAAGAAGGGAGACAGGCATGAATCAGTCACAGACAAAGCGTATACCGGGAGTCACCCTGGAGGAAGAAAGAAGGACGCTTTCAGAAATCCTTGCCATTGCAGACAGGAATTTAAAACAGGTAAAATCGTCTGTTCAGAACCTTGCAGATGAGCTGCATGAACTGAAAGAAATCTACGATGCGGAGGATAAAGAAGGGTTGGCGCTGTGGTTTAATACCGACGCCAGGTTCCAGCAGGTCCGGCAGGAACTGCTCCGTATGGAGCGATGCAGAAAAAAACCGTATTTCGGAAGAATTGATTTTACTGATTCCAGTTTGTTAAAGAAAGAGTGCTACTACATTGGAAAGGCGGCGATTACAAAAGACGCTGCGGAGCTGGTCGTAATCGACTGGAGAGCGCCGATTGCATCGGTTTACTATGAAGGTTCGCTTGGACCATGTACGTATTCGGTAAAGGGAGAAGGTGCATTTGAGATTGACCTCTCCAGGAAACGCACCTATGAAATCGAACAGGACGAACTGAAGGACTTTTATGATTCCGACGTCGTGGCCAATGATGAACTGCTGACCAAATATCTCGCCAAAAACAAACGGACGGTTTTAAATGATATTATTGCAACGATTCAGCAGGAGCAGAATGAGATCATCCGTAAGAGACCGCAGCATAATGTCATTGTACAGGGAGGAGCCGGTTCCGGTAAGACTACTGTGGCCATGCACCGCATTTCCTATATTCTTTACAACTATGATCTGGAATTTCAGCCAAAGGATTTCTACATTATTGGAAGCAACCGGATTCTTTTGAACTATATCACTGGGATTCTGCCGGATCTGGATGTTTACGGGGGTTCACAGATGACGATGGAACAGCTTTTTACACGTCTTCTGTATGAGGACTGGGATGGTCAGAAGTATACCATAAAAAAACTGGATCGGGAGAATAAAACAGCTTGTATAAAAGGCAGCTATTCCTGGTTTCATGATCTGGAAGATTTTTGCCGGCGTTATGAGTGGAGTCATATTCCGAGGGAAGATGTCTATACAGAGAAAACGCACCATCTGCTGATGAGCAGGAGTTCAATTGAAGAGCTGCTTCATAAGTTTGATTTCCTGTCGCTTCCTGATAAGCTGGACAAACTGACGGAACATCTTATGGCAAAGCTGGAGAATGAGATATATGGAAGATACTATACGTATCCGCCGGAAGAACAGAAGGCTCTTCTTAAGTATTATCAGACCTATTTTGGAAAACGGGAGCGGAAGGGTTCTATTTTTGAACTGTATGACAGCTTCCTGACAGAGCAAAATAATAAGGGGAATCAGATTCCCTTACCCGGTCATGCGTTTGATCTCTATGATTTGGCGGCGCTGGCATATCTGTACAAACGAATCAAGGAGACAGAAGTCATCCAGGAGGCAAGCCATGTGGTGATCGATGAGGCACAGGACTTTGGCATGATGGCCTACGGCGCATTAAAGTACTGTCTTAGTAAATGCACGTACACCATTATGGGAGACGTATCTCAGAATATCTATTTTGACTATGGCCTGACAGACTGGGAGGAGCTCCGGAGCCTGATGCTTCCTGGAGAATTTGATTATTTCGGCCTGCTGAGAAAAAGCTACCGCAATACAGTGGAGATCTCTGATTTTGCAACGAACATCCTGCAGCACGGAAATTTCCCAATCTATCCGGTTGAACCGATTATCCGTCACGGAAATGAAGTCCGAAAGTCAGCGTGTAAGGATGAGGAACAGCTGATCCTCGAGACTGCGAAGACTGTCTTACAATGGCAGAAGAATGGATATGAAACAATTGCGGTAATTTGCAGAGACAAAGAGGAGGAACGCAGAGTATCGAAAGAACTCAGGAAAAGAGCAGCAATCCGGGAATTTGATGCAGAGACAGAAGAGTTTGGAAGCGGAGTCATGGTTCTTCCGATTGAGTATGCGAAAGGTCTGGAATTTGATGCGGTTCTCCTTTTTAATGCCAGTGACAGGAACTATCCGGCAGAGGATGGCTTTGCAAGGCTGCTGTATGTGGCGGCTACGAGAGCGCTTCATGAACTGGCGGTGCTTTACACCGGAAAGCTGACAGATTTGATTGCTGTCACCGTATCGGAGGAAAAGAAGCAAAAATACGTTGTGGTGCGGCAGGAGCAGCCAGTCAGGCGCGTGCGTGAGGAGAAACCTAAAACCAACAGGGAGCTGGAACTGGAGCGGGTATCCCACGGGAAATTTGAGATGGAGCTCCGCAACCGGATTGGACCGAAGAGAATCGTTGTTCAGAATTCCATAGACGAGAAGCGGGCAGAGAAGATGAAAAACACTGCAAACCGTATAGAAAAATCTGAATTTGGAGGGCTTCCGGACACGAATAGTCTGAGGCCTTTGGGACATTCCCGGTTAAATCCTGAGGTTCGCTGGGTGACCGGCCATAGAGACTGTCTGGAGCTGACAAATGCTTTCGGGGTACTTCGGATTACTCCGGTATCCGAGAACACGGTTCGTATCAGCTTTGCAGGGGAGGCACCGGATCATCTTCCTGATATACCGTCAGAGATTGAAACGGCATCCAGAGTAAAATGGAACTACAGGGAAGACAAAAGCAGGGTAGAGGTAAGGTTTGGAAAACTGCTTTTGCGTATTGATAAGAAAACAGGCGGGATTTCCTTCTACACAGATAAAGAAACGCTCCTTCTCAGTGAGAGTCCCTCGCTGCCGAGGCAGATTTCCAGTTCTCCGAAAAATCAGACATGGACTTATTTTGACTGGTCTAAAAAAGAGGTTTTAAAGGCAAGAGGAGCCGTCGATCAGCAATGGCTTGATCTGAAAACAACAGCAAAATACATTTCATTCGGTGCAAAATCAAAGCGGCCGGCCTGCATTCTGTCCAACCGCGGATATCAGATATTGATTCCGGGAGGCAGACGGGTTATGTGCTGTACGATACCGATGTATGGATTGTATGTATACACGGAAGGGGAGGTGCAGATTGATTATTTCTTCAGAACGGCATTGCAAAGCTTCGTCAGATCATCACAACCGCCGGCCCATGCGGGAGCGTCCAACCCTGGAACGAATGAATATCCCCATTGCTGCACTGCTGAAAAGTCCGTCCGTTCGGGACGCTGTTCATTCTATCTGCCGGACTCAGTGCGTGGATGACAGATTTCTTGCCGGTGCCGCCGTCACGTTTCGTCAGTTATCACTTCTGTCTTCCGATACACGGATACCTGGTGAGACGCTGAAACTGATTTTTGAATTTCTGGCTGAAGAAGACCGGAAACATCCTGTGTTTCTGGAAGAGAGATACCCATACCTAAAGCAGTCTTCCTGGTCGCTGAACATGAGTGAGATCAGTTATATGAAGGTGTCGGCGGAACGGCAGGGGGAGTATCTGTTCTCCATACGAGCCATTCAGAAGGAGATTGATCCGGTGTCGGAACAGCCGTACCTGATGCTTTTCCCGGAATACTCCGGGGAACACAGCGGCTGTTCCAATGGGGAAGGAGAAAGGAAAGAAGAATCGATAAAAGTAAGCTTTGATGATGAATATCACATGCAGGAATTCATGAAAAACATTATTTTGAATGGCCGGGCTGAGCTTTTTAGACGGCCGGCTTTACAGAAATAATTCTGTCAGGAATACGGCCGTGCATGCAGCCAGCGAGACGATAAACAGACTTTTTCCTTTATAAGCCAGGAAAATAGCAATGACCAGGGCTGTTACGGCGGACCAGACACTTGCCGTGGCAGTTAAGATTGCCGGGAAGGTCATGACCGACAGTGTCACATACGGCACATAATATAAAAATGAGCGGTTATAAGTGTTTTTAATTTCTTTTCTTATGAGGGTCAGTGGGAGCACACGAATCAGATAGGTGACTCCCGCCATGACAAGTATATATAAGTAAATACGGTTATTCATGCTGTTCCTCCCCTGGTTCTTTTACCGGAAATAAATAAGCGGCCGCCCCTGCGATCAGAAGCGTCAGAATGATGATTTTAAATCCCGATGAGATCGTGTTTAAAACCGGTGTCACTGCAGCGATCAGGCTGCATACCATGGATACCAGGATAACTCCGGACAGAATCCGGTTTCCCTTAGCCGGAGGAATAATGACAGCCAGAAACATGCCATATAAAGCAACATTTAAAGCACTCAAAATCCGGGGAGGCAGGAAATCACCGGAAACTGCACCGAGAAGCGTACCCAGAGTCCATCCCGGCACTGCAGCGGCAATCAGGCCATAGCTGAAGAATGGATTCAGCCTTCCGGGTCTGCAGACGGAGACCCCGAAAATCTCATCGGTAACACCGTATCCAATCAGGAAACGGTGAAAAAATGGCGTTTTATCGTCCAGCTTCTGGGAAAGAGAGCAGGACATGAGGCAATAACGCAGATTGATGATAAATTGTGCTGCCGCCATTTCCATAAACGGCGCTTTCGCAACGATAATTCCCAGCGCTGCGAATTGCCCTGCTGATGTGAGATTCGTAAAGGACATGACGACGGCCTGCCACGGAGAAAGACCGGCGCCGGAGGCCATGATGCCGAAAGTAAAGGACACTGCAAAGTATCCGAGACAGATGGGAATTCCGTCTTTTAAACCATTTTTCCATTGAATCGCGTTCGTATTCATTTTCATAACCTTCAATTCTTATATTCTTTTGTTTTTCCAGACAGTTCCTAAAAAATATACCACGAAACTTTACATCAGTAAAGCAAATGTTTATAATGAAAACACTGAACTTGTTACGATTCACAGCCCCTCCGGTCGGAGCAGGGATCTGATGTTTCGGACCGTTTGGAATGCAGGGAGGAAAAAATGAAAAAAATTCATATTACACTGTTCAGCGCGATTGTGCTGGTGATTATTGCGGCGGCATTATACGGAAGCCTGACAGGAAAGAACGATCCGCTGTTTGATCAGGGGACGAGAACCACGTTTTATGCAGAGACGAAAGCTGGACATGAACCGGATATCAGTGCGGAAAATTATTTTTCCGGAGAGGACTATGATTTATCGAAATTTACATTTTCTATGAGCGGCTGTAACTGGGAGGAGAAGGGGATTTACCAGATTCCGGTATTCTATGACGGAAAAGAAACAAACTGTGTGATCTCTCTGGAAGTGACCGGGCCGACGGGAGATGTTCCAGAGACAAAAGAAGGGCTGAACGAGGATACGAGAATTACCAATTAATTATTTGAATTTTTTTCACCCGAAGTGTCACAAATATCCGCCGGAATTGTTTTATAGTCAGAAGGAGGGGATGGGCATGGAACAGGATGAGTTTACAACTGTATACAGGCAGTTTTACAGGCCGCTTTATGTCTATGCGCTGTCTCTTTCCGGCAACCGGGCGGATGCAGAGGATCTGGTGCAGTCCACATTTTTGAAAGCGCTGCTGTCTTATGAGGGAGGCGGGAGTCTGCGTTACTGGCTTACCAGGGTTTTGAAGAATGAGTATTTTAACCTGTGGAAGAAGCGTAACCGGCTGGTAGATGAGGGGCGCTTTGATTTCTCTCTTCTCAGGGAAGAAGATCATACCCTGGAGGGACTGATTCAGGATGAGGAGAGACGTCTTTTACTGGAAGCGATTATGAAGCTCCCGGTCCATTATAAGGAAGTACTGCTGGATTCGATCTATTTTCATTTGAGCGACGAGGAGATTGGGAAGTCCATGGGGATTACAAAGGAGAACGTTCGGCAGATCCGGTCACGCGCAAAGAAACAGGTCATGAGGTTATTGGAGGTGGAAGAACATGAAGGATTTTGATGAACTGGCAGATGGCTTGAATGAACTGCCGGATTGGAATGCCATGGAGGACACAGGTCTGGAAAAGCAGATCGAACGGCAGATTAACAGAAGAATTACGAGAATCAGCCTTCGCACACTCTTTGCAGTTATCATGGCGGCCGCGGTACTGCTGCTGATTATTAACCCGGTGATGAAGTTCTGCAGTTTTGATCCGCGCCCCTTGTTTACATCGGATGATGCAGCGTATGAGAATGAATTTACAAAGTACATGAGAATTTATTATGAGACAGCGCAGCCATATGTAACCGTGTATGATTCCAGCCTGAAGGATCTGGGTTTTGGACGTTATGCAATTGACATGGGGGTCATGGACACCAGCGGTCCCATCTATGTGGGGCTTCCTCCTAATGTCAGGCTGAATGTCAAGTGGGGAACGATTGGAGTCGAGGATCCCCAGCGCCTTACGACTGTAACCGCGAGCCGTTACGGCTATGGACTGATGAGCGAGGAGGATAAAGCTGCACTGATGGAAGAACTGGAGGAGCTTCCGGATTCCAGCATCATACATGTATCGCTCAGTGCAAGAGAAGAAAAACCGGTATCCGAAGTGATTGCTGCGCCTGTCCAGGTGAACTGGGTGGAGATTTATAGCGAAGACGGGGAGATCCGCGGCGGTCTCACGATCAGAAAGAGCATTCTGGGGGAAGGAGAACGCGACCGTGTGGAGATGACAGATGAAGAGATAAAACAGGAGTATCTGGGGAATTTAGAATATCTGCTGTCCCAGCCGAAGCTGCTGAATGCGCTGGGACTTCGTATGGGAAGCGAAGGTCGGTATTTCCAGGCTCCAACAACGGTGGAACCGATAAAGAATTTGCTGGATCAGACCGCGAAGCAGGCAGTGCTGACCACGAAGAATTACTGTATTTCCGGAAAGAAGCAGGAGATTCTGGATTATTTAAACACCGTAGACTATACTTCTGTCATGGTAGACCGTGTACGTTTGTCAATTCTGGAACGATGAGGATCCAGAAGAATAATTTTTTAGAAGAGGTACCAAATTTCATGCCAAATACAAATTTTACAACCCTTTGCTATATTGAATGTGAGGACAGCTATCTGATGCTGCACCGGGTAAAAAAAGAAGGAGATATGAATCGCGATAAATGGCTGGGGGTAGGCGGCCATTTTGAAAAGGGGGAAAGTCCGGAGGAATGCCTGCTTCGGGAGGTGAGGGAAGAGACCGGACTTACCCTGTTAAGATGGCGTTTTCGCGGCCTTATAACGTTTGTCTCAGACTGTTTTCCGGAAGAGTATATGTGCCTGTATACGGCAGACCGCTATGAAGGAACCATCGGAGAATGCCGGGAAGGTTGCCTGGAGTGGATCAAAAAAGACAGAATTGGGGAATTGAATCTGTGGGAAGGCGATCTGATCTTTTTCAAATTGCTCCGGGACAACCAGCCGTTCTTTTCATTAAAGCTTTGCTATGAGGGGGAACGACTGACCGAGGCTGTACTGGATGGGAAACCGTTACGTGAATCGTAACCTTCTGGGCCGAAGATGGAAGGAAATTCCGTTGACATTTGCAGGGTGACATGATATAGTTACGATAAATAAAAATGATTGGAAGTGTGTGTTAATTGCATCTGAATATGGCGCATAGAAAGAGAATAGCGGGAACAGGAACAGTCTGAGAGAAGATTGATTTTGCAGGGCAGAATCTTCCTTCTATTTTGTGTACCTGTTTGGACCATAGAGATGTGAGCGGCAGTGATATACACGTAAAGGATGAATCGTTATCTGCAGGAACATAGACAGCTCTATGATCCTGCAGTTTTTTAGTTGTTTCATGACACAAAAAGCTCTCCCCTCTTTTTCTGATGCTGCCTGGCTTACTGATTAGTAATGGAATAAAAGACAGGAGAAAGAACAATGAACAACACATTTCATACATTAGAATTTGACCGTATAGTAAGACAACTGGAGGAACTGGCCTGCACAAAGTCGGCAAAAGAGAAGATACGAGACCTTGAGCCGTATCTGTACGAGGGCGATGTAAGGAAAAGCCAAAAAGATACGTCAGAAGCGAGACGGATCATAGAAAGTGCGGGGCTGCCGCCGATTGCCTCGATGGGTGACGTGGATGATATTTTAATCGTTATCGGACAGGACGGCTGTCTGACAGCCGAGCAGCTGGAATCGGTCGGTATGACGCTGACGGCGGTAAAACGTTTGAAGGACTTTTTGAGCCGGTGCAGATACTTGAATACAGGTCTGGCCTGTTATGATGAAGAACTGGATCCTTTGGAGCATGTGAGGGAACAGCTTGCGGAAGCTGTCAGAGGAGGCAGGGTTGAAGATGGAGCCAGCCGCCTGCTGAAGAGTCTGCGGCAGGATATGATTCGTATGGAAGAAAAGGTACGGGCTAAAGCGGATTCGATCTTAAAAAGCAAGAAGGTGTGTTTTGCAGATCATTACGTGACGAGCCGCAACGGTAAGATGTGCCTGCCTGTGAAAAAGGAATACCGGTCATCAGTGCCGGGAAGCGTGATTGATAAGTCTGCTACGGGAGCGACTCTGTTTATTGAACCGGAGGCGGTTGCCTCTTTGAATTCCGAACTGGAGCTGCTGAAGATTGAGGAAGAGAATGAAACGAGAAGAATTCTCTACGAACTGACAGCCATGATTGCGGAAAATCAGGAAGTTTTTGAAGCCGACAAAAGGCTGATTGAAAAACTGGACTTTATCTTTGCCAAAGGAAAGCTCAGTGCAGCTATGGACGCAAAAGAACCGCAGATTAACACGGAACGGAACATCCGAATCAAAAACGGAAGGCACCCGCTGATGCGTCGGGAAGAAGCGGTACCTTTAAGCTTCGAGCTCGGAGAACGGGGGAAAGGTGTCGTGATTACAGGGCCGAATACAGGAGGCAAGACGGTGGCGATGAAAACGGTTGGACTGTTCTGTATTATGGCGCAGTGCGGGCTCCATGTACCGTGTGAAGAAGCCGTTCTCTGTATGAATAATCTGGTGCTGTGTGATATTGGAGACGGGCAGAATCTCTCTGAGAATCTGTCCACGTTTTCCGCCCATATTACAAACGTACTTGATATTTTGAAGAAAGCAGGACCGGAGAGTCTGGTGCTTCTGGATGAACTCGGGTCCGGTACGGATCCCGCGGAAGGGATGGGCATTGCGATTGCCATACTGGAGAGCCTGAGGCAGTGCGGCTGCCTGTTCCTGGTTACGACCCATTACCCGGAAGTGAAGGGATATGCGGAGGCCGCCGATGGAATTGAGAATGCGAGAATGGCGTTTGACCGGGAGACTCTGCAGCCGCTTTACCGTCTGGTGCAGGGGGAAGCGGGAGAAAGCTGTGCTCTGTTTATTGCTAAAAAATTAGGCATGCCGGACGCCATGCTTTTAAGGGCGGAGCAGGCTGCCTATGGCAGTCTGAAACCGGAACGGCTCCAGGAGGAAGGCGGGGGCAAAAAGAGGAAAAACGTCATTCTTCCGGAAGGCCCGCGTATCCGGAAGCAGAAGGAGGAAAAGGGACACCAGAAGGAACTGGCTGTAAAATATGCGGTTGGTGACAGCGTCCTGGTGCTGCCGGATAAAAAGACGGGGATTGTATGCAGAACAGTAAACGAGAAGGGCGTTCTCCAGGTACAGCTGCAGGACCGGAAGATCTGGATTAACCATAAACGGATAAAACTCCAGGTTGCAGCGGAAGCACTCTATCCGGAAGGCTACGATTTTTCCATTATTTTCGATACAGTGGAAAATCGAAAGAACCGGCATCAGATGGAGAAGAGGCATCAGGAGGGCGTAGAAATCAGAATGGAGGATGACTGATGGAGAATCAGCAGATGGGAGAGGAACGTCTCGACCAGTATCTGAATTTTATAAAGGAGACAGAACTTTTAAAAAATGTACTTCGCACGGCGTGGGGGTCTACAGGGAGACAGGAGAGTACGGCGGAACACAGCTGGAGGCTGGCCCTCTTTGCCGCTCTGCTGTTGGGTGATTATCCTGAACTGGATGGAAAAAGGGTGCTTTTTATGTGTCTGATCCATGATCTGGGGGAACTGTACGACGGCGATATCTCTGCCGCTCTGCTGCCGGATGAGCAGCAGAAGCATGCCGGGGAGCAGCGGTCTGTGGAACGGTTGTTTTCATTTCTCCCGGAAAAGGAACGTGAGTATTTTATGGCGGTCTGGAGGGAGTATAATGAGAACAGTACTCCTGAGGCTCATCTGGTGAAGGCTCTTGATAAGGCGGAAACCATTTTGCAGCACAATCAGGGGATAAATCCCCCTGACTTTGATTATGAATTTAATTTGCAGTACGGCGCCTCCTATTTTAAGGAAGATGGGAGGATGGCCGCACTGCGTGCCAGACTGGATCAGGAAACAAAGAAACATATTATGTAAGATCCGGGCAGGTCTGCTCCTGGGATTCGGCCGGAGCCGTTTCGGGTATGGAAAGCTCGGTCAAAAGGGAACGAAATATATGGACATGGAGTTCTTCATCCGCAATGATGCGGTTTAAAATGGCCCGGACGTGTCCGTCTTCAATCCATTCGGATTGGGCATGGTACTTGCGGAGGGCCTCCAGTTCCCCGGCGAGCGCATTGGTGAGCAGCGCGTTAATCTGAGTCGGATACTGATTGCAGCCGGGGCACCAGTAATACATACGGCCTTTGTTATAGCTCCATAACCGCGGGTCGGTTCCCAGCTTCAATGCCAGTTCGCCGAAGATATCGAGATGATGCATTTCTACCACACTGATCCGGTTAAAGCATTCGGCGATTTCCTGATAATGTTCCCTGGTAATCAGGCTGTTATAAAAGTAAAGACTGACCGCGGTCATCTCGGAATTGCAGGAACCGATATTGGAAAGAATAGCGGCTGCATACTGGGGGTTTTTTCCGTCTACCTTAACGGGTGGGTATGGAGTATGATCTGAAAAGTGAAATGTTGTTATATCCATGAAATATCCTCGTTAAATAATGTCTTATTCCATATATAAGCAAAAAAAGACGAGGTATGACTGGAAAATAAAAAAAGTGGCAGATGGAGGAAAAACGGATGGATTTACGGGATGCGTTAAGGAATTACAAACCATTTAATGAACAGGAAGAAAAAGACAGGGAACAGATTCTGTATTTTCTGGAACGGGGAGATCTGGTGTATACGAGGGAAAGCAAAGATGCCCATATGACTGCTTCTGCATGGGTGACAAACCGTGCGCGCAGTAAGATTGTGATGGCATATCACAATATTTATGATTCATGGGCCTGGCTTGGCGGTCACGCGGATGGAGAAAAGAATCTGCTTCTGGTGGCTGAGAAAGAGGCGATGGAAGAGAGCGGGCTTCGCTTTGTGCGGCCTGTCATGGAAGACATCTTTTCCATTGAGATTCTGACTGTGTCAGGTCATATGAAGAATGGCAGCTATGTGCCGTCTCATCTTCATTTGAATGTGACCTATCTGCTGGAGGCGGATGAAGACGCAGTTCTGCATGAAAAAGAGGATGAAAACAGTGGGGTACGCTGGTTTTTAACAGAAGATGGGATCAATGCATCAAAGGAACCATGGATGCAGACATGGATTTATCGAAAGCTTGCAGAAAAGATGAGCCGTCTGAACTGTTAGATATTAACAGAAAATTGATAATTATTTTGTGATTTGCTGTTTTATTTTTCCCGATTATGCTTTATAATAGAACCAGCTTATATATTTGCCAAGAAAGACAACGAGGTGATTGAGATGAAGATAGTTTATGCAATTGTCAGTTCCGATGATGGAAACCGTGTGACAGATGTACTGAATGAAAACAGCTTCAGCGTAACAAAATTGGCTACTACAGGCGGTTTTTTGAAGAAAGGCAACTCTACCCTGATGATTGGTACGAATGACGACAAGGTTGAGGAGGTAATTAATTTAATTAAGGATACCTGCGGAAAGAGACAGAAGATTACCTGTAATGTTCCGGCACCGAATATCGCATCGATATCAGCGGGATATATGATGATGCCAATGACGGTTGAACTTGGCGGAGCAACTATATTTGTAACGGACGTGGAGAGATTTGAAAAGATATGATGAAAAAAGGACTGCTGGTGACGGCGGTCCTTTTTGTCATTAAAGGATTACTTTCGGGAGCGGTATCACGGAACGGCAGCCATTGAACTCTTTACCTGAGTTGGACATAGAATAATAGTGGAAATAGAATTTAGGAGGTTTTATATGAATTATAGATATTATCCTATGGCGGGAGGTCCGTTTGGTATCCCCGGTTTCGGGAACAACATGCAGGAAGGGATGCAGGACCGTTTTAACGGACTGCAGACTCCCTGCGGTACGAATGATGCTAACAGTGCCGATTTGCAGAACGCTTCCCGCTGTGGAGGACAGTGTTGTAATAACAACAATAATTATGGCTGCTGTCGTCCGGTGCCCGGGCCACAGGGACCAAGGGGGCCACAGGGAATTCCGGGACTTCCAGGTCCGCAGGGCCCGCAGGGATTTCCGGGGCCCAGAGGCCCGCAGGGAGCGACCGGTCCGCAGGGAGTACAAGGTTATCCGGGCCCGCAGGGGGGTCAGGGACCAAGAGGGTTTCAGGGAGCAACCGGCCCGCAGGGGCAAAGGGGGATAACAGGTCCACAGGGACCCCAGGGGGTAACCGGGCTCCAGGGGCTTCCAGGTGTTACAGGAGCAACAGGCGCGGCAGGAATCATGGGGCCGATGGGGCCGACAGGAGCAAGAGGTGCAACCGGAGCAACCGGTATTACAGGAGCAGCAGGCCGGGATGGTGTTTCTCCCAGAATTACTGTAGCAGGAACTGTAACTGGAAATCCTGGTACGCAGGCCGGCGTTGATGAGACGTTCACGCAGGAAGGCGCACAGCTTCTGTTTACAATTCCGGCAGGCCCGACCGGCCCGACTGGAGCTGCCGGAGCGACCGGAGCGACCGGGGCCGCGGGGGCAACTGGCCCAACTGGAGCTGCGGGAGCAACCGGCCCAACTGGGGCTGCGGGAGTAACCGGTCCAACTGGGGCCGCTGGAGCAACTGGCCCAACCGGAGCCGCCGGAGCAACCGGCCCAACCGGGGCGGATGGAGCAACCGGCTCGACCGGAGCCGCTGGAGCGACTGGTCCAACTGGCCCAGCCGGATCAACTGTTACTTCACTGAATCTAACGGTGGATGCCGGTACCGGTGCGGTTACAGGAGGCAGTATAACATTAGACGACGGAACTACTGTTCCGATTACCGTGACGAGAACGTAAATCCGATTTTTGATGCAGGAACCATCGCACCAGCCGATCTGGTGGAGAAAGAGAAGCCCCATCATTTACAGTAATGTATCTTAAATACCTTAAGATGATCAGTGAGGATTGGAATCGTGACAGATAAATAATAAGGATACTTTTCTGTAAAAGTTAAAAGAACAAATAATAAAATCCCCGGAGAATATGATTGACTCAAAAAAAGTTTAACTTTTGGAGGTCAGCGTATCTTCGGGGATTTTGTATAAGGCTTACTGGCTTAGCAAAGCATGTTCACATCATCAGTTTTTTTACGTATTATGTTAGTATCAGGAGTTTCCTGCATCAGTTCACAGATCCGTTTATCATATTATATGGCACTCATTGCCAGAAGTCGGAAAGAAGGAAAGATTATATGAATCATTATGAAAACAATTATTATCAAAATCCGCAGCCTGGACAGAGAAGGTTTTATCCATCAGGACAAACAGCACAGTCATCATACCGTCCCTCATGTCCGTACCCAACACCCTGTCCCCCGTCATGTTCTTCGCCCTGTCCCCCGTCATGCCCTTCGCCCTGTCCCCCGCCCTGTCCTCCGCCCTGCCCCCCGCCGTGCCCTCCACAGACGTGCAGATGTTCCGTAAGAGTGGGAGATACCATCACTGGTGCGCCGGGGAGTCCTGCCAGTGTAACGAATGTGGGAACCGATCAGGACGCGGTTTTGGAATTCGTGATTCCACAGGGAAGCGAAGGTCCGCAGGGACCTGCCGGGCCGCAGGGGATAAAGGGAGAAACAGGTGCTGCCGGAGTCACAGGAGCCACCGGTGCTACGGGAGCAGCAGGTGCGTCAGATACGATTACCATACGCAGCACGATAACGGCTGAACCGGGAACCCCGGCTTCCGTAACAGATGTTGGCACAGGAAGTGATCACATTCTTGATTTTGTGATCCCGCGGGGAAATACGGGAGCGGAAGGCGCTGCGGGAGCTACAGGAGCAACAGGTGCTGCCGGAGCCACCGGAGCGACCGGTGAGACCGGCGAGACCGGAGCGACAGGCCCTATGGGGGAGACGGGAGCCACCGGAGAAACCGGTCCGACGGGAGCCGCGGCCACTATCAGCATCGGAACCGTGATAACAGGAGAACCGGGGACCCAGGCGGAAGTCACTAACTCAGGAGATGAAAATGATGCCGTGTTTGATTTTGTGATTCCGCGCGGTGTAACAGGCGGCGGAGGCGCACCGGAGGTACTTGCTACGGTAGACACTTCGGGGCAGCAGACCATACCTGGCGGTCCCCTTGTGTTCTATGATACGCCTCTTGTATCAGGGACGTTTATCACACATCAGCCCGGCTCTTCCGATATTGATATCAGTCAGCCGGGGATTTACCAGGCAGTATTTCAGGGAACAGTTTCGGTCAATCCGGGGACCCAGATTCCGGCGTCACTGATGGTCCGCATGCTGCTAAATGGATACGATGTGATCGGATCGACAGTCCGTCACACCTTTTCAGCCTCGACGGAAGTTGCTACCTTGTCGTTCCACGTTCCGTTCCAGGTATCGGCCACCCCGTCAATCATTCAGGTCATTACAGATCAGGATGGATTTACTGTCGATGATTTATCCATGACGGTTCTTCGTCTTGGAGATTAAAGTATCAGTGAGGGATTCGCAAGAGAAATCTGCCGGGGCGGGGGACCGTTCCGGCAGATTTCTGCATATGATAATGGGAAAAGAATGACGGAATTCCGGTGACCGGAATCCGGGAAAGCAGTTGGTATGATAACGGTCAGCTTATGTATGATTGTACGAAATGAGGAGGATGTCCTGGCAAGGTGCCTTGACAGTGTAAGCAGCCTTGTTGATGAGATCATCATTGTGGATACGGGATCTCAGGATAAAACCAGGGAAATAGCCGCCAGATACACGGATCACGTTTATGACTTCACGTGGATCGATGATTTTGCCGCTGCCCGCAATTTTTCATTCTCAAAAGCCACTATGGATTACCAGATGTGGCTGGATGCGGATGATGTGATGGAGGAAGAGGACAGAGAGAAATTCCTTCAGATGAAGAATACATTAAATACCCGGCAGAAAGAGAACGCAGAGGATGGGCCGGATTCTACCCCCGACGTAATCATGCTTCCATATCATGTGGCGTTTGACAGCCATGGAAGTCCGGCCATGGCATATTACCGGGAACGTCTTCTGCGCAGGAAAAGTCATTTTATATGGCAGGGGGCTGTTCATGAAGTTATTGCACCGGCGGGAAAAATCATTCATGGCGATGCTGCCGTCTGTCACAGAAAGATTCATCCCTCAGATCCGGACCGCAACTTAAAAATCTATGAAAATATGGTGGACAGCGGCAGAAAACTGGAACCGAGGCATCAGTTTTACTATGGAAGAGAACTGTATTACCACGCAAGGTATGAGGAAGCGGCCCGGATACTGGAAACTTTTCTTAAGGAAGGGAACGGTTGGGGGGAAAACAATATAAGCGCCTGTCTCAATCTTTCCGAGTGTCTTATGAAGCTTGGAAAATCGGAGGAAGCGCTGACTGCCCTGTTTGGGAGCTTTCGTTATGATGAGCCCCGTCCGGAAATCTGCTGTGCCATTGGAAAATGGTTTTTAGAGAGGGGAAATCGGGACCGGCAGTACTTAAAACAGGCAGTTTATTGGTATCTGCAGGCCAAGGGGCAGGTGACGGACGAAAAAAGCGGAGCTTTTGTAAATCCGGACTGTCACGATTTTATCCCGGATATCCAGCTTTGTGTCTGCTATGACCGTCTGGGAGAGAACGCGAAGGCTTTGGAATATCACGAAAAAGCCAAAGCGAAAAAGCCGGATAATCCGGCTGTTTTGTATAATGAGGAATATTTTGCAAAAAAGAAAGGCAGTACCGTGTAAACTGCCTTCAGCTGTTTTTCAGTATGACGAGTTCTACCGAATCGGCCACGTCCTCACACCTGTCACAGCATTTCTCGAAACGCTCGTAGATGGTAGTCCAGGCCAGCAGTGTGGCGGCTTCCGTCTGTTCTGTGTGAAGGCGGTGCATGGCTTCCGTGTAGAGTTTGTCACCGACCTCCTCTAAATGATTGATTTCGATGATTTTGTCTTTGATTGATTTCGATTTGCGAAAATTTGGAAACTCTTCCATCAGATCCAGCAGCGCATGGCAGCAGTCGGTTATAATTTTGGAAAATTCCAGGGCGTCCGGACGCAGGGTGCGAATGTTAAACATATAGAGGCGCAGAAGTACATCCTCGATGCTGTCCGTCACATCGTCGATGGCGCTGGTCAGACTGAGAATATCCTCACGCTCCAGGGGAGTGATAAATTCCCGGATCAGCTTTTCCATTGCCTGATGTTTGGTTAAATCCGCCTGGTGCTCCAGCTGATGCATGGCATCAATCTGTTCATCCAGTCCGGAAGAATCGAAGTGTTCCAGATCCCTGTGCAGCAGAGCGGCGGCTTCCATAGCGTAACGAACGCCCTCCTGAAACAGTTCGAAATATAAGTAATCGCGTTTTCCTGTCATTTTGCAGGCTCCTCTCTTATTATACAGATTAAAATGATATCGCAGCGGGGCAAAGGTCTTGAATCACGATGCAGCTTAGAAGACCGCCAGAAACAGTTTTGCCATTAAAAATCCGATGATACCGCATCCGGGAAAGGTGAGCACCCAGGTAAGGACCATCTCTTTTACAACACCCCAGTCAACACAGGAGATGCGTTTGGCGGCTCCGACGCCCATGATGGCAGTGGTCTTTGTGTGAGTGGTGGATACGGGGATTCCCGCTGCGGAGGAGAGCAGAAGACAGCCGGCGCCGGCTAAATCTGCCGCAAATCCCTGATATTTTTCCAACTTCACCATATCCATGCCGACGGCTTTGATGATCCGGTAACCGCCGATCGAAGTTCCGGCAGCCATGACCAGACTGCAGAGAATCATAAGCCAGACCGGAATCGAGAAATGCCCGGAGCCTGCGTTTCCCTGGGCCAGGAACAGGCCCAGCAGGAACACTCCCATGAATTTCTGACCGTCCTGGGCACCGTGCATGAAGGCCATGGCGGCACCGCCGGCGATCTGTGCACCTTCGAAGAACCGGTTTGTCTTTCGCCTGTCCCGGTTCCGAAAGAGAAGTTCTACCAGACGGACACTTAGCCAGCCGAAGATAAAACCGAGAAATGTGGAGAGCAGGAGACCGTATAAGACCTTGATCCATTCGGATCCGTTGATGCCATCCACACCATTGTGGAGAGCAATTGCAGCTCCTGACAGACCGGCGATGAGAGCATGGCTTTCGCTGGTAGGAATACCAAACCACCAGGCTGCCGTGGCCCATGTGACGATGGCGGTCAGTCCGGCACAGAGAGCGATCAGAGCCTCGTGGCTGTCGCCGCCGAAATCGACCATATTGTAGATGGTGGAAGCCACACTGGAGTTAATCATGGTCATGAGAAAGACTCCGAGAAAATTAAAGACAGCCGCCATCAATATGGCGTGCCTGGCGGAGATGGCCCGTGTGGAAACACAGGTTGCAATGGCATTGGGAGCGTCTGTCCAACCGTTTACCAGAATAACGCCCAGCGTCAGCACCGTTGTAACGGCAAACGCCGGGCTGGATGAGAGTCCGGTTAAAAAGTCGGATATGGTGATCGTTACCTCATTCATTTCATACCTCACTTTTTTACATTGATCCTTCATTTTACATGGATTTTAAATTTCCTTTTCTTCGATTATACCGAATTGACAGGAAAAATCTATAAAAACAAAAAAGCTTAACGCCGATTTTACAAATGATAATAAAGCGTTAAAAATAGAAGGACAGTATGCAGAACGGATCAAATTGTGCTATAGTAGGGATTTATGAAATTATGAAATGATGCAGAAAGTGGTGTGTAAGAAAGATGAAAACAAAAATACTGAAAACGGGCCCGGTCGAACGCCGTGATCTGATACTGAACGGTAATATCGTAAAGACCCTTATGATGCTGTCAATGCCAACTTTGATGATGAGTGTTGTCCAGTCCCTCATGCCGTTGTCTGATGGGCTTTTTATCAACAATGTGGCGGGAACACTGGTGGCAAGTGCCGTCACCTACAGTGAACCGATTATCAATATGATGACGGCGCTGGCGCAGGGCCTAAGTGTGGCGGCCATGGCTGTGATCGGGCAGACCTTCGGTCAGGGGGATTTTAAACGGGTAAAGCATATCAGCACCCAGACGGTCGTGTTTGCCTTCTGCCTCGGTCTGTGTATTGCACCGCTTCTTGTGCTGATCGCGTTCCCGATATCGGGTCATGTCAATCAGGAAATATCTCATAACGTCTGGCTGTATATCGCTTTATACGCCATGGTTCTTCCATTCTCCTTCCTGGAAAGTATCTATAATGCAATTATGAACGCCACCGGACGGCCGGAAGCGACTTTTATCCGGATGGTTCTGATGCTGGTATTGAAAGTTATTTTTAATGTCGTTTTCATTGTCTGGTTAAATCTGGGGATTGTGGGCTGTGTCCTGGCGTCGCTCTGTGCCAATGTGCTGATCTGCATCTGGATGTTTTATGAGCTGTTTCTCCAGAAAGAAGATAATCAGCTGACATTAAAAGGCTTTCATTTCGACGGAGTGTTGATCCACCAGCTGGTTCGCGTGGGCATTCCGGCCATGATTACCAGCCTCATGCTGAATTTTGGATTTTTTCTGATCAATAATGAAACGCAGAAATACGGGCCCGTCGTGTTGAACGGTCAGGGGATTGCCAATAATATCACGTCGGTATGCTTCAACCTTCCCAGCTCTTTCGGTTCCGCTATCACAACCATGGTGAGCATGAATGTGGGCGCGGGACAGGGACCACGGGCAAAGAAATGCACGCTGACCGGCTGTGTGGCCAGTATGATTACAGCCGTCCTTATCATCTCCGTCATCGTACCGGCATCCTCCCATTTGACAACTCTGTTTACGAGACAGCCGGATGTACTGGAGATCGCGGACCATGCTTTACATATTTATACGTATTCTGTGGTCGGATTCGGCATCTGTATGGTGGTTCAGGGGGCATTTATCGGACTGGGAAGGACGAAGGTTCCCATGGTGGTGGGGCTCCTGCGGATCTGGCTTTTAAGATATTTATTTATCCTTGCAACAGAAAGCTTTCTGGCTTATTACTCCGTGTTCTGGGGAAATCTTTTTTCCAATTACATGGCGGCGGCGATCTCCCTGGTTCTGCTGTTTCGGATTAAATGGGAATCGGCTTTATAGAAGACAGATTGAGGCGGAAAATACCGCTTTCATAAAGAAAAAGACACCGCAGTGTCAGTGGGAGCCGCTGACAGTTACGGTGTCCTTTCTTTTAATGGTAAATTTTTTTCTCCTCATAAATCGGTTCGCAGGTCAGATTGACGCCAAGCTTCTTGAAAATCTTTACATCCACATCGGAAAGCAGAACCGAGGTGTGAACTTCACAGCCCTTCAGCTTTGGAAGCTGTTCCAGCGCGATCTGGGCATTATGGTCCGTGGCAGCACTGGCAGATAAGGCGATCAGTACCTCATCGGTGTGAAGACGCGGATTTTTGCTGCCGAGATAATTGACCTTCAGCTTCTGAATCGGCTCGATGGCAGACGGTGCAATTAAATGCATGTCATGGGGGATATTTCCCAGAACTTTAACGGCGTTTAACAGGAGAGCGGCCGAAGCGCCCAGCAGGTTTGTGGTTTTTCCCGTGATGATGGTGCCGTCGTCCAGCTCCAGAGCCGCCGCCGGATAACCGGTCCGTTCCGCGCGTTCGTTGGCGGCTCCGACCACCCGTCTGGCAGCGGTGGTGATCTTGGCCTGTTTCATCAGAAGCTCGATTTTATAAACCTCTTCCTTGCTGCCCATGTCCTTGGCGAGGCGGGAGAGCGCCTGATAATAGCGCCGGATAATCTCCTGGCGGGAGGCCTCCACGCATGCCTCGTCGTCCACGATACAGCAGCCAACCATGTTGACTCCCATATCGGTAGGGGATTTGTACGGGCATTCCCCGTAGATTCCCTCGAAGATGGCGCTGAGAACCGGGAATATCTCCACATCGCGGTTATAATTCACTGTAGTGACACCGTAGGCGTCGAGATGGAAGGGATCGATCATATTGACATCGTTTAAGTCGGCAGTAGCCGCCTCGTACGCTAAGTTTACCGGATGCTTCAGCGGAATATTCCAGATCGGAAAGGTCTCGAATTTTGCATAGCCGGCCTGTATCCCGCGTTTGTTTTCATGGTAGAGCTGGGAGAGGCAGGTGGCCATCTTTCCGCTGCCTGGTCCGGGAGCCGTGATGATGACTAATGGCTTTGTCGTTTCGATGTAATCGTTTCTTCCATAGCCCTCGTCGCTCACGATGAGAGAGACGTTGCTTGGATAACCATCAATGATGTAATGGCGGTAGACGCGCACGCCGATTTTCTCCAGCTTGCTTTTGAAGATATCGGCGGACTTCTGGCCGGAGTACTGGGTGATGACAACACTTCCGACATAGAGTCCCTGGTCGGTAAAGGACTGGATCAGGCGAAGGACATCCACGTCGTAGGTAATGCCCAGGTCATGGCGGATCTTATTCTTTTCGATGTCCGCGGCATTGATGGCGATGACGATCTCAGCCTGATCTGCAAGCTGCAGCAGCATGCGGAGCTTACTGTCAGGCGCAAAGCCGGGAAGAACTCTGGAGGCGTGGTAATCGTCGAATAATTTCCCGCCGAACTCCAGATACAGTTTGTCACCGAACTGGTTAATCCGTTTCCTGATATGCTCAGACTGTAGCTGCAAATATTTGTTGTTGTCAAATCCGATTTTCATGTTTGTACCCCTTTTTTATTCTTTAGAATCTATGTTCGTGGCAGACGTATTCCATGGGGATGGATCCCCAAAATGCCGCTGAGTCATGAAATAATATGAGTTTTAGCCCATAATACCTACCGATTGTATCATAAATCCATTTAAATTTCCACAGGAGTTTCAGCATTTTGCAGATGTGCGGTCCGGTTCCGTTCCCGACCGTGCCATGTCAGGAGAACAGCAGCCGGGGCCGGCCTTTTTTGTGTCGGCGCTTTTGAGAAAAAATGACCATCTGTCCGGCTTTTAGGGGTTGTAAAATATAGTCAATGAGGTACAATGAAATTGACCGGATTGGTTAAACCAGACAGGTTAAGGGGGTCAGGAAGATGAATGAACAGTTTTACGATCTGCCGCAGGAAAAACAGATGCGCATCATCAATGCCGGGCTGGAGGTATTTTCGAAGAACGATTACAAACATGCGGTGACGGATGAGATCGCCAGAAAAGCCGGGATATCCAAAGGGCTTTTATTCTACTATTTTCATAATAAGAAGTCTCTGTATTTATATTTATTTGATTACTGTGCGAAGCTGATTATGAACCAGGTCATGGGCAGTGACGGGGAAGCTGACGCAGAAGCATGCAGTAAACATGACTTTACAGGAGTATTTTAAAAATATAGACTACACCAAGTTTAAGCCGGAGGTCTCGCCTCAGGAGGTGTATGAGATGCTGACCTGGATGACGGAAGGGTTCCTCTATAACAGGAGAAAGTCAGAGCTTTCTGCTTCGCTTGACGAAGTTATGAAGAAATTCTGTGTCTGGGAGAAATGGCTGAAGCAGATTGCTTATAAAGAGGAGTACCAGGACGCAGAGCCGGAAGGAGGATTATGGGAAAACCGGTAATCAGGGCGGAACATTTATCCGTCAGATATGAGGGGGAGGGCGTTGCAGTAGACGCCTTAAAGGACGTCTCCTTCGAGGTGGAGCAGGGAGAATTTATCGTGGTGCTGGGACCGTCAGGTTCGGGAAAAAGCACACTTTTGAATATTGCAGGCGGTATGGACCAGCCTGCGGGAGGCGAAATCTGGTATAAAGAGAAGCTGCTGACTGGCTGTACTCCGGATCAGCTGTCTGATTACCGGAAGGATGTGGTCGGCTTTGTGTTCCAGTTTTTCAACCTGATTCCGTCCCTGACTGCGAAGGAAAATGTGGAACTGGCCGCCAGCATTGTGAAGGAACACATGGATCCGGCCGAAGTGCTCACCATGGTGGGGCTGGAGGGAAGAGAGAAGCATTTTCCGGCCCAGTTATCCGGCGGCGAGCAGCAGCGGGTCTCTATTGCCCGGGCCATTGTCAAGAAGCCGGATCTGCTTCTCTGTGATGAACCCACCGGGGCGCTGGACAGCAAAAACAGCGTGGCCATCGTAAAGCTGCTTCTGGAAGTTGGAAAGAACTTAAACTGCCCGGTCATGACCATCACCCACAATGCCGAGATGGCCAGGGTGGCAGACCGTGTATTTCACATGAAGGACGGGAGACTGGAACGGATCACGGTCAATGAGCATCCGTGCCGGGCGGAGGAGCTTGACTGGTAGGCAGCGGAAAGGGGCGCTATGACGAAGCTTTTATGGAAGAAAATGATTCGCGACATGAAGAGATCCAGAGCGGCCTATCTTCTCTGTATTCTGATTGTGGCCATCGGTTTCTGCGGTTTCACTGTGCTGGAACTCTGTTACGATAATCTTGTCGAATCGCGGGACTTATTCTTTTCCCAGTCTGATTTCTGTGGCGGGTTTGCAGAGGTTACGGACTCGCCGGTCTCTGAAGCCGGTATCCTGAACATGATTCCCGGAATAGATGCCGTGGAACCGCGTCTCGTTAAGGAGGTCCGTGTGTACGGCTTCGACGGGGATGTGGAGCTGCATCTTGTGTCCTGGACCGACGGAAAGATGAACCGGCCGGTACTTTCCAGAGGCAGCCTGCCTGCGGAGGGAAAGAGGGAGATTGTCATCGGCGACGGCATGGCAAAGGCCAGAAATTTAAATCCGGGCGATACGGTAGAGATCATCGTGGGGGGAAAACGGATTCCCATGGAGATCACGGGCATTGGTCTGACGCCGGAAAATATCTATATGATACGCAATATGAATGAGCTGTTCCCAAGCCCGGCCGTGTATGACGCCGCCTTTACCTCTTACCGGACACTGGCGCAGCTTTACGGCCAGGAAGGCCACGCCAACAGCTTTTTGTTCCGGATGGCGCCCGGGAGCATGTGGGAAGATGTGAAGGATCAGGTGGAGCAGGCGCTGACCCCATACGGTCTTATATCCCATTTTGCCAGTGAGGACCAGCTGGCTGTTTCCATGGTGGATGAGGAGATTAAGCAGCTGGAAAAGATGTCCGGCGTGGTTCCGTTTCTGTTTTTGGCTGTGGCAGGAGTGATCCTCTATATCACCCAGAGCCGCATGGTGGAGCAGCAGCGGACCCAGATCGGAACGTTGATGGCTCTCGGGATTCCTTTGAAAAAGATACGGCTTCACTATATGGGCTTCGGTGCGGTGACCGGCCTGGCCGGCGGTCTGGCGGGGGGAATGCTGGGATATTCCATGGCGGACCCCATGGCGGGATTTTACCGGATGTATTTTAATCTTCCGGAAGTAACCGCCCCCTTGTCGGCCGCTTACTTACTGGAGGGAATCCTTCTGGCAGGAATCTTCTGTTCAGGGACCTCATGGATCATCGCAGGCGTTATAGGGAAAATGAGACCGGCCCAGGCGCTGCGGCCGCCGGCCCCCAAAACGGCCAGGCCATCCTTTCTGGAACGGATACCGGGCTTTTTAAGGCTTTTTACAGTTCCGGGCATCATGGCACTGCGGAGTCTGTCGCGGAACAGGAGGCGGACGGCCATGTCCATAGCCGGTATTGCATTTGCCTATATGATCACAGCGACTCTGGTATCCATGAACTCCTTATTTGATGTGTTTATCTTTGACTATTGGGAAAAGACACAGAGACAGGACATTATGGTCTCATTTGAGCGGCCGGTTTCAGTGAACGACGCGCTGGAGGCGGTAAAGCATCCTCAGGTGGAGAACGCGGAGGCAATGATGGAATTTGCAGTGACCCTTGCCGGGCCGCAGGGAAAAACAGACTGTACGATTCAGGCGGTATCACGGGAAGCATCACTGACCAGACTGTTCCGCGAGGACGGAAGCAGGGCATATCCGGAGGAGGAGGGGATCGTGATTTCAGAACACATGGCCAGTCTCATGGGAGTGAAGAAGGGAAGTACCATCGAGGTTAAGGTTACCTATCCTGAAGAACGGATCAGCCGCGTTGCCGTTACAGATACGATTGCCCAGTATATGGGAAGCTCTGCGTATATGTCGTTTGAAGGTGCGGCAAAGATCAGCGATTACCGCGGTGTATGCAGTACGGTACTCTTAAAGGCCCCGCTTACCGTGCAGGAGGAGCTGCGGACCAGACTCAGTGACGCCGCGGCCGTATCTGCGATTCAGAGCCGTCAGGGGAGACTGGAACAGTACCGGTCCATGATGGGGAGTATGAGCGCCATCATGGCGTCCATGTCCATGCTGGGGGTAATCATCAGCTTTGCCGTTATTTACATCAGCTCCCTCATCAGCTTCGAGGAACTGAAACGGGAATTGTCCACTCTGATGATGCTGGGCTTAAAGAGCAGAGAATGTCTGGAGGTCATTTCCACGGGACAGTGGATTCTGGCGGTGGGAGCCGTTCTGATCGGAATTCCCATGGCCATGGGAGCCAGCCGTCTGATCTCGGTGTCCATGGCGTCTGATATGTATACGATTCCGGGGTTTATCGATGGAAAAGCACTTTTGCAGGCCATCGGTCTCACCGCGGTGTCGGTCGGTCTGAGTTCCGTTATGATGCTTCGAAAGCTGAAAAAAATAGTTCCTGCGGATCTTCTGCGGGAACGGGAATAGAGGTGCAGGATGAAAAGAAACGTGAAATGGATATTTCTTGCGGCCATTGCCGTGATCAGTATCGGAGCGTACGCGGCGGTGCTTCTAAAGCCGGTGGAAGCGCAGGCGGAGCGGGCCGTGAAGGGGAGCTTAGAGAGTCAGTTTACAGTCTCGGCCTCCATCCTTCCGGTATCCGGAATGGTGCTTAACTCCATTACGGCCGGCAATGTGTCGGAAATTCCGTTTTTACCCGGAATGGAGGTAAAGGAGGGGGAAATTCTGATAAAGACGGATTCCGCCTCCCAGACGACACTCGATATTCAGCGGGAGCAGTTCCGCCAGCAGCTGATCAGTGCGCGTCAGGAGTACGAGCGGCTTTACGGGGCCAACGGTTCCGCCGCAGCGGCCCAGTCCGCAGCGGAAAGTGAGTACCTGCTCGCAAAGAAAAACTATGACAACGGACTGGTGCTGGAGCAGCAGGGCGGCTTTATTGCCCGCTCGGATTTAGATACGCTGAAGACGCAGATGGACATCGCCAGCCAGAAATATAACCAGGCGAAGGAGGATAATTCGGACGCACGCCGCACCGCCTTTCAAGATCAGATCGCCTCCTACGAAAAACAGCTTGAGCTTCTGGAGAATACGGTAAATCCGGGCGCGGTTGCGATGCCCTACGACGGTGTCCTGTGGGAAGTCTACACGGAGGAGGGGGCATACTTATCGCCGAATCAGCCGGTTGCAAAGGTATACCGCCCTCAGGAAATGAAGCTTTCCGCATCGGTCTTATCCGAGGACGCGGCCGCACTGACGCCGGGACTTACCGCGGAGGTGGTTTACGCCGACGGCACGAGGTCGGAGGCCGAGGTGGGTTTTATCTCAAAAACTGCAAAAAAGGAGATGTCCTCCATCGGCCTGGAGGAAAACCGCTGTACGGTTGAATTAAAACCGCTCAGCCTGCCGGAGCATGTGGGTGCAGGGCAGACGGCGGATGTATCCTTTACTGTAATTAAGGCGGAGCAGGTCTTCTCTGTTCCCGCGGCCGCAGTCATGCCGCAGGAACATGGAAGCGCCGTCTATGTCGTGAGCCGTGGAAAAGCGATCCTCACTCCAGTGGAGACGGGCAGAAGAGAAAGCGGCCGGGTAGAAATAATTTCCGGTCTGGAAGATGGGGATATCGTGGCTTCCGATCCATATAATGATAATGTGGAAAAGAACGGCCGGGTGAAGGCTGTCTTAAAAGAATAATGGGAAGTGCTCTTTACAACGGCCTCAAAACGTGATAAAACGTTGTAGAGAAGATGGAGGAAATCACGATGTTAAAGAAACTGGGAAGAAATGACGCCTGCTGGTGCGGCAGTGGAAAAAAGTATAAGAACTGCCACCTGGCCTTCGATACGAAAATCGAAAATTACGCCATCATGGGCGATCTGGTGCCGGAACACTATATGATCAAGACACCGGCTCAGATCGAGGGAATCCGCAGAGCCGGAGAGGTAAACACGAAGATTTTGAATCTGGTGGATTCGTTTATCAAGCCTGGCATCAGCACGGAGGACATCAATCAGCTTGTCCATGAAAATACGATAAAAATGGGAGGAATTCCGGCTCCCCTGAATTTTGAAGGGTATCCGAAGAGTGTCTGCACCTCTGTCAACGAGGTGGTCTGCCACGGTATTCCGGATCCCGGCCGGATCTTAAAGGAAGGCGATATCATCAATGTAGATGTCACCACGATTCTGGACGGATACTACGGTGACGCCTCCAGGATGTACTGCATCGGAACGGTGACGCCGGAGGCTGAAAAGCTGGTCCGTGTGACGAAAGAGAGCGTGGAACTGGCGCTTAAGGAAGCAAGGCCCTGGGGCCATTTAGGCGACATCGGGGCGGCTGTTTCGGAGTTTGTGTACTCCAATGGATTTACGGTAGTGCGTGAAATCGGCGGTCACGGTGTTGGCAATGATTTCCATGAGGAGCCGTGGGTCAGCCATATCGGAGAGCGGGGGACGGATATGCTTCTCGTTCCCGGCATGATCTTTACCATTGAACCGATGGTGAATGCAGGGAGACCCGATGTCGTTCAGGATGAGGAAGACGGCTGGACGATCTACACGGAAGACGGAAGTCTGTCGGCACAGTGGGAGGTTACGGTACTGATCACAGAAGAGGGACCGGAGGTTCTTACTTATTAAGTTTTTTCGTGATAAACGATTGCAGGGAGAAGCCCGGCGGGATGACGAAGAGCGGAAGAAACATGTTCGCTCTGTTTTCCCGACGGGCTTTTTGTTTATGGCAGTCCGTACAACAGGGCCCAGACAGGCCGTCCGTTAAATTACTGAAAAAAATCATACATATTTGTTGAAAACGCCCATATAAAGAACTATAATGAAGTTGAAACTAAACAATTTCAACAAGTGTTATTACGAGGAGGGGTACCATGAATGTTATGTATGTCGTAGCAATTGGTTCCATAGCCGCTCTGATTTACGCTGCCTGCATGTTTTTCCGGGTGAAGGAACAGCCGGAGGGCAGTGCCGGGATGATTAAAATCTCTACTGCGGTCAGGAAAGGTGCCGGCGCCTATTTAAGACGGCAGTATCTGGGCGTTGGCGTTTTCTTTGCTGTCGTTTTCCTCATATTGCTGTGTATGGCGTTTGGCGGATTTTTAAGTTACTTTACACCGTTTGCATTTTTGACAGGCGGCTTCTTTTCCGGTTTGTCGGGATTTATCGGAATGCGCACCGCGACGATGGCGAACTGCAGGACGGCGGAGGGGGCTTCCCACAGTCTGAATAAGGGACTGAAGGTGGCGTTTTCGGCGGGATCTGTTATGGGGTTTACCGTGGTGGGGCTTGGACTTCTCGATTTGACCATCTGGTATTTTATCCTGAATACCGTATTCCGTTCGCTCCCGGAGGCGGAACGGATCGGCCAGATTACAGCCAATATGCTGACCTTCGGCATGGGCGCCTCCAGTATGGCGCTGTTTGCCCGTGTGGGCGGAGGCATTTTCACTAAGGCGGCTGATGTGGGAGCCGATCTGGTTGGCAAGGTGGAGGCCGGAATTCCGGAAGATGATCCGCGCAATCCCGCGGTTATCGCGGATAATGTGGGTGACAACGTGGGCGATGTGGCCGGTATGGGGGCTGATTTGTATGAATCGTATGTCGGATCTATTGTTTCGACCTCTGCGCTGGCGGTTGCGGCCGGTTTCGGCGTAAAGGGCGTGGCTGTTCCCATGATGCTGGCAGCATTTGGTGTTATCGCATCGATTACAGGCACCTTTTTCGTAAAGACAAAGGAGGACGCCTCTCAAAAGAGTCTTTTAAAAGCACTGCGGCTGGGAACGTATATCAGCGCCGTTCTGGTGGCCGTGGGGGCATTCGTGATTATCCGAATCCTGCTTCCGGGCCATGTGGGGATTTATGCGGCAGTACTGTCCGGCCTGATCGCCGGGGTTCTGATCGGTGCAATCACAGAATATTTTACGTCGGATTCGTACCGGCCTACCAGGAATCTGGCTTCATCCAGTGAAACGGGGGCGGCCACGGTCATCATAAGCGGCCTGTCTCTCGGAATGCTTTCCACCGTGGCGCCGGTGATTATTGTCGGTGCCTCCGTCTTGATCAGCTACTACTGTTCGGGCGGAAATACCGATTTTAATATGGGACTTTATGGTGTCGGAGTATCCGCGGTCGGAATGCTTTCGACACTGGGAATCACGCTGGCGACGGATGCGTACGGCCCAATCGCCGACAATGCAGGGGGAATCGCGGAGATGACCCACATGCCTCCGGAGGTCAGAAACCGGACGGATGCGCTGGATTCCCTGGGAAATACGACTGCGGCCACTGGCAAAGGCTTTGCCATAGGTTCAGCCGCGCTGACGGCACTGGCGCTGATTGCCTCCTACATCGATAAGGTACAACAGCTGAACCCGGATATTGCGCTGAATTTAACCATTACCAACCCGACTGTCTTAATCGGTCTGTTTATCGGCGGCATGCTTCCGTTTTTATTTGCCGCTCTGACGATGGACGCGGTGGGAAAGGCGGCCCAGTCCATCGTGATCGAGGTGCGCCGGCAGTTTAAGGAGATCAGGGGGCTGATGGAGGGAAAGGCGGAACCGGATTACGCCTCCTGTGTGGATATGTGTACGAAATCGGCACAGAAGCTGATGCTGGCGCCGGCCCTGATCGCAGTGATCATTCCCGTCGCCGTCGGGCTGCTGCTGGGGGTAAACGGTGTCGCAGGCCTTCTGGCCGGCAATACCGTGACCGGCTTCGTTCTGGCGGTCATGATGGCCAACTCCGGCGGAGCATGGGATAATGCGAAGAAATATATCGAGGGCGGAGCACACGGCGGAAAGGGAAGCGACCAGCACAAGGCTGCGGTCGTTGGGGACACGGTCGGCGATCCGTTTAAAGATACGTCGGGGCCGTCCATTAATATTCTGATTAAGCTTACGTCCATGGTCTCGATTGTATTTGCAGGATTGATCGTGGCAGTTCATCTGTTATAGCTCGAAGAAACTCTGTGATGGAGCTGTTAAGCAGCAGAAGGAGAAGGCAGACGCCTTCTCCTTCTGTAAACTGTGGTTGTGATATTCTGCTTGCGGCGGGAAAGTTCCGGCCGTGGTTACTCTTCCTCTTCGGTGTCTTTCAGCGCTCTTTTTTTTCCCATATGGAAGATGAGAGAATCAAACAGATACATCAGTCCAAACATGAAAAAGAAGAGAATAATGAAAATAATAATCGCTGTTATGAGAGAATAGCGCCTGTAAAAACCGCTGGCGATGATCAGTGACGCAGCCAGGGAGCTTATGGAGTAGAGCAGAAACAGCCTTTTGCGGTTGGCGGATTCCGCGGTATAAATGTTGCCGTCTCTGGTATCCAAAAATATATTATAAAGAGAGGCAGCAAGCACGATAACGGCCTGTGGAAGTACGTATTTCAGCTCCCATTGAAGTAAATGAAGCTCCGCCAACAGGCAGAGGCCGGTCGCAATGAGAAGAAAGTTCCAGCTCTTTCTGGCATTCTTAAGACTTTGAAGTTCCATTCGTTCATCTACGATTCGTTTCTTAAAAAGTGATTTCATTCTGATACCTCCCAAAATAATTCATCCAGTGTCTTACCCAGTTCTTTGCAGATTGCAATACAGAGATTCAGCGTCGGGTTATAGTTCCCGGATTCGATCATGCTGATCGTCTGCCGTGTGACGCCAACCCGTTCCCCTAACTGTTCCTGTGATAAATCGTGTTCTATGCGGGCAATTTTCAGCCGTTTGTTCTTCAATAAAAATCCACCTCCGGTTTCTGCAGGACTCCTGTTTCATACTTTAATAGTACGCTAAATACGACTAAATGTCAAGTATAATTTACAAAATGAATGATTAAGACGGCAAAACGAAAACACGTTTGTAAATTTTACAAAATGTGGTAAAATATTAAATAAATGTTACAGGAGATTACCATAAAACCATCAGGAAAGAGAACGGGAGCAATATGAAGAAATGGCTTTTGGCAGTACTTGTCTGTACGCTGGCAGTTACGGGATGCAGTAAGTATAAGCAGGTATCCGACTTGCCGGAAACGGATGAGACAACAGAAACAGAGAGTATGAGCGGAGAAACTGAAGAGGAGACGCTGGAGATTCAGCCAGAGACAGAACCGGAAGAAGTTAAGAAGGAGCGGGTCCGGGTGAAGGGCGTCTACATTTCCGGATATATGGCGGGATCAGAAGGCTTTCAGGCGATTCTTGACAAGATCAGCCAGACGGAGATTAACGCGGTGGTCATCGATGTGAAGAACGACGATGGAAGGATCACATTTGCCATGGATGATGCGCCCACGGTCAATGAGATCGGTGCATCGGAGCGGTATATCAGAGATATCGGATCGCTTATGGCGGATTTAAAGGCCAGAGGCATCTATACCATCGCCAGGGTCGTGGCATTCCGTGATCCATATCTGGCTGAGAAGAAGCCGGAGTGGAGCTTAAAGAACGCGGACGGCAGTCTTCACCGCGATAATAAGGGGCTGGCCTGGGTCAATCCCTACCGCCAGGAGGTGTGGGATTACCTGGTAGAAGTGGGCAAACAGGCCGCAAAAGCCGGGTTTGACGAGATTCAGTTCGATTACATCCGCTTTGCCACGGACAGCACCATGAAGCAGGTCGTGTTTGACGAGGCGGATACGAGGGGACGCTCCAAGACGGATATCATCACGGAGTTTATTACGTATGCCTATGATAAGCTGTCGGAGGAAGGCGTCTTCGTATCGGCAGACGTTTTCGGCACCATCATTGGAAGTAAGATTGATGCGGATGCGGTGGGACAGGTGTATAATGATATGGCAAAGCATTTAGACTATATCTGTCCGATGATTTATCCCTCCCATTACGGTGACGGGAATTTTGGGATTGAGCATCCGGATACGCAGCCTTACGATACGATTCTTGCGGCCCTGATGAAGTCAAAGCAGGATCTGGCTATCGTGACGGCGGCGGGGGAGGACCATGCCATCGTGCGGCCGTGGCTTCAGGATTTCACCGCCTCCTATCTGCAGCATTATATCAAATACGGCCCTGCCGAGGTGCGGGCTCAGATTCAGGCGGTCTACGACGCCGGATATGATGAATGGATTCTATGGAGCGCATCCAACAAATATACGTGGGATGGACTTCTTTCCCCGGAGGAAGCCGGCCGGGAAGATCAAAAGATAGCGGAATCCAGGGCGGCTCTGCCTCCTGAGACCACAGCGGTCCCGCCGGCAGAAGCTGCAGACGGGGAGACGCCGCCTGCACCGGAGGAAACGCTTCCCCAGGAGGGACAGCCTTCGGAAGAAACCACGATGGAGGAGACAGAGGCTCCGGTGGACGGAACCACCGCTAGTGAAGAACTGCAGACCGGTGAAGATGCGGAAACAGAAGCCGCAGAGAAAGCCGCCGCCCAGCCGGAGACTGCGGCACAGGGGGAAAAGAGAAGCAAGCCCAATGTTGTGATCGTCACAACAGGAGGTGCTGGAGAGTAACTGATCATTCACGGAAGCCTGCGCAGCGCTGTACTGAACCGTGCAGCGCTGCGCAGGCTTCTGCGGATACAGCATGACGGGAAACCAGGAAAGGAAACGCATATGGACAGAATACCAAAACCAGGAGAATGTTACAGACATTTTAAGAATAAGCTGTATCAGATTATCACCGTAGCCGAACATTCCGAGACAGGAGAGAAGATGGTGGTTTATCAGGCGCTGTACGGTACATTTGGAACGTATGTACGGCCGCTGTCCATGTTCACCAGTGAAGTGGACCATGAAAAATATCCGGAGGTGAATCAGAAGTACCGGTTTGAGCGGGTCGAACTTAAGACAGAGGAAGCAGAAGAAACGAGTGAAGAAACCGCTGTTTCCAGTAAAAATCTTCTTGCTTTTTTAGATGCGGAGACGTATTATGAAAAGCTGGAAGTTTTAAAAGAGCGCTGTGAGATCTTTTCAGAAGAGGAGCTTACGGCTGTCTGTGAATCCCTGGATATCGGAAGCGGAACGGGCACGCGGGAAGGAATGTACCGGGCCGCCGTCAATTATCTGGAGATGCAGACGAAATACGATGGAGCGAGACTGAGGTGACTAATACGTGGAGCAATCCGGATACAATGGATTTAATATAGAAGAAGAACTAAAGAAACTGCCCGCCCAGCCGGGGGTCTACATCATGCACGATAAAAAGGATGAGATCATCTATGTGGGCAAGGCCATCAGTTTAAAGAACAGGGTCAGGCAGTATTTCCAGAGCAGCAGGAATAAGACGTCAAAGATTGAACAGATGGTTTCCAGAATCGCCCGGTTCGAGTACATCATAACCGATTCTGAGCTGGAAGCCCTGGTTCTGGAGTGCAATTTAATTAAGGAACACCGTCCCAGATACAACACGATGTTAAAGGACGATAAGACGTATCCGTATATTAAGGTGACGGTTTACGAGGATTTTCCCCGGGTTTTATTTTCCAGGGATATGAAAAAGGACAAAAGCAAATATTTTGGCCCCTACACCAGTGCGGGATCGGTAAAGGATACCATCGATCTGATTCATAAGCTGTATAAGATCCGGACCTGCAACCGTAATCTGCCGAAGGATATCGGCAGGGACCGCCCCTGCTTAAACTACCACATCAAGCAGTGCTCGGCGCCCTGCCAGGGGTACATCAACAAAGAAGAATACGGAAAGGCCATCAGCCAGGCCCTTGATTTTCTGGGCGGTAAATACGACCCGGTCATCTCCATGCTGGAGGAGAAGATGCAGGCGGCGTCGGATGAGATGGATTTTGAAAAAGCCATCGAATACCGGGATTTGCTGACCAGCGTCAGAGCGGTGGCACAGAAGCAGAAGATTACCAGCAGCAGTATGGAGGACCGCGATATCATTGCCATGGCAAAGGACGAAAAGGATGCGGTGGTCCAGGTGTTTTTTGTAAGAGAAGGCCGTCTGATCGGCCGTGAGCATTACCATGTAGCCATAGCCACGGCGGAAGATGACAGACAGATTTTAACCAGCTTTGTCAAGCAGTTCTATGCCGGAACTCCGTTTGTCCCGAGGGAACTCTGGGTTCAGACGGAGCTGGAGGACAGCGGGATCATCAGAGAGTGGCTGAGTGCCAAGCGCGGCCAGAAGGTGAAGCTGGTCGTTCCACAGAAGGGGGAGAAGGAGCGGCTGGTGGAGCTTGCGGAGCGGAACGCAGCTCTGGTGCTCTCCCAGGACAAAGAAAAGATCAAACGCGAAGAGCTGCGGACCATCGGGGCTATGAACGAGGTCAGCGGCTGGCTTGGCATAACCGGAGTCCACAGGATCGAGGCCTTTGATATTTCCAATATCAGCGGTTTTGAATCCGTAGGCTCCATGATTGTCTATGAAGACGGCAAGCCCAAGCGGAACGATTACCGGAAATTCAAGATTAAATGGGTCAAAGGCGCCAACGACTACGCTTCCATGCGTGAAGTACTCACCCGCCGTTTTTCCCACGGACTTGACGAAGCCGCCGCATTAAAAGAAAAGGGCGTGGACGAAGAGTTCGGCAGCTTCACGAAATTCCCGGACTTACTCATGATGGACGGCGGCCGCGGACAGGTCAATATTGCCCTGGAAGTGCTCGATGAGCTGAAGCTGTCTATCCCGGTCTGCGGTATGGTAAAAGATGATAACCACAGGACGCGCGGCCTGTACTACAACAACGTGGAGATCCCCATTGACAAGCGCTCCGAGGGCTTTAAGCTGATCACCCGAATCCAGGATGAGGCCCATCGTTTCGCGATCGAATATCACCGAAGCCTACGCAGCAAAGGCCAGGTTCACTCCATACTGGATGACATCCCTGATATCGGCCCCACCCGCCGCAAGGCACTGATGCGCCATTTTAAAGATATTGAAGCCATAAAAGAGGCCACCATAGAAGCCCTGACTGCCGCACCGGGCATGAATGCTAAGTCGGCTCAGAGTGTCTATGACTTTTTCCATTAATCGGCTGTGTCAGCTTACGTCCAAAACAGGAATAAACGGGGAATGAACTGCAGCTGCCCGGCGGCAGGATTGTGTAATTTCCCTCCGAATCTCTTTTCAAAACACGAAATCTGTGTTAGTATGAGAAAAACAGATGGAAAAGGAGCATCAGACCATGCATGGAGTTGCGATTACAGAGTTAATTGAAAAAATGAATCTCCGGAACATGACACCGGAGATCGATGCAGAGAAAATTGTGCTGAGTCATCCGGATGTCAATCGTCCGGCACTGCAGCTGGCAGGTTTTTTTGACCATTTCGACAATGAGAGGGTCCAGATTATCGGCTATGTGGAGCAGGAGTATATCCGTCAGATGGAACATGACCGCAAGGTGGAGATGTATGATAAGCTTCTGTCCAGTCAGATTCCGTGCCTGGTTTATTCGAGGAACCAGGATCCGGATGAAGACATGATCGCACGCTGCGACCATTACGGCGTACCATGCCTTGTTTCGGAGCAGACGACCTCTGATCTGATGGCAGAGATCATCCGCTGGCTGAAGGTAAAACTGGCTCCGTGCATCAGCATCCACGGCGTTCTGGTGGATGTATTCGGTGAAGGCGTTCTGATCATGGGTGAGAGCGGAATCGGTAAGAGTGAAGCGGCTCTGGAGCTCATTAAGAGAGGCCACCGTCTCGTAACGGACGACGTGGTGGAGATCAGAAAGGTCAGCGATGAGACTCTGATCGGAAGTGCTCCCGAAATTACAAGACATTTTATCGAGCTGAGAGGAATCGGTATTATCGATGTCAAGACGCTGTTCGGTGTGGAGAGCGTGAAGGACACCCAGGCCATCGATATGGTAATCAAGCTGGAGGACTGGGATAAGGATAAAGAGTACGACAGACTGGGACTGGAAGACCAGTATACGGAATTCTTAGGAAACCGTGTGGTCTGCCATTCCATCCCTGTTCGCCCGGGACGGAATCTCGCCATCATCGTGGAGTCGGCAGCTGTCAACTACAGACAGAAGAAGATGGGGTACAACGCGGCACAGGAATTATACAACCGTGTCCAGGCAAACCTGTCAAGAAAACAGGATGATTGAGGTGTTTCATGACATTGTTTTATGAGAAACTGCTGGAAGTGTCAGATAGCAGCCATGTGAAGACGGAAGAGAAGATGAGCAGACACACCACCTTTCGTGCAGGAGGTCCCGCAGCCTTCTATGTAAGCCCGGCGGATGCGCGCGAACTGGGAGAGGTGATCCGGCTGTGCCGGAGAGAAGAGGTCCCGTACTGCATTCTCGGAAACGGAAGCAATCTGCTTGTGGGAGACGGCGGTTTCGACGGTGTGGTCATTTCCATGACGGCCGGATTTTCCGGGTGTACGGTGGACCGTGACCGGTGTGAGATCGCAGCCGGCGCGGGGGCATCCCTTTCCCGGGTGGGAAAGGCGGCGCTGGAGGCCGGGCTCACAGGCTTTGAATTTGCAGCCGGAATTCCCGGCACGGTGGGAGGAGCCGTCGTGATGAATGCGGGCGCCTACGGTTCCGAGACGAAGGATATCATTGAATCAGCCCGTGTGATGACCATAGAAGGTGAGGAAAAGGTCCTTTCCCTGCCGGAACTGGAACTGGGCTACCGGACCAGCTGTATTCCCGCAAACCGGTATATTGTGCTGGAAGCGCGGTATCGTTTAAAGCCGGGCAGCAAGACGGAGATCAGGGCATATATGGACGAACTGGCCGCCAGGAGAAAGAGTAAACAGCCGCTGGAGTATCCCAGCGCCGGGAGCACGTTTAAGCGGCCGGCAGGGAATTTTGCGGGTAAACTGATCGAGGAAGCCGGTCTGGCGGGATACCGTGTGGGCGGCGCGGAGGTTTCCGGGAAACACTGTGGTTTCGTGATAAACAGGGATCATGCCACGGCCTCGGATATTATGACGCTCTGTCAGGATGTGAAGCGAAAGGTGTTTGAATGCTCCGGGGTGGAGCTGGAGATGGAAGTTAAGACGCTGGGAACATTCGAAAGTCGTAGAGGAGACGTAACGTGAGACTGGTAATTGTGACAGGCATGTCGGGCGCCGGTAAGACTAATGCGCTGAAGATGCTGGAGGACATGGGATTCTACTGTGTGGATAACCTTCCCATCCCTCTGGTAGAAAAATTTGCTGAGCTTACCCTGAGCAATCAGGGCGGAATCAGAAATGCCGCGCTGGGGATCGACATCCGCAGCGGCGATGAACTGTCGGCACTGGACAGGATCTTTGATGAGTGGTCCAGAAAAAGGGTTCCATACGAGATTCTGTTCCTGGATGCCAGCAGCGAGACACTGATCAAACGCTATAAAGAGTCGAGGCGTGCCCATCCTCTGGCGGGGGAGGGGCGGATCGACAGCGGCATCGAGAAGGAACGCCTCAAACTGGCATTTTTAAAGGAAGAGGCGGATTACATTATAGATACCAGCAAGCTGCTGACAAAGGAACTGAAGGCAGAGCTGGAAAAAATATTTATGGCAAATGAAAGCTATAAGAATCTGTATATCACGATTCTGTCCTTCGGTTTCAAGTACGGAATCCCTTCGGATGCAGACCTTGTTTTTGATGTCAGATTTCTTCCGAATCCATACTATGTGGATGAACTGCGTCCAAAGACGGGCGAGGATCAGGAAGTGCGGGATTACGTGATGCAGAACGGGACAGCAGACATTTTTCTGTATAAGCTGTACGATATGCTGGAATTCCTGATTCCGGGATACGTGCTGGAAGGGAAAAACCAGCTTGTGATAGCGATTGGCTGTACCGGAGGAAAGCACCGGTCGGTGACGATTGCGAAGGCGGTTTACGAGCGGCTCAAATCCCATGAGGAATTCGGCTTAAAAATTGAGCACCGCGATATTGATAAGGATAATAAAAGAAAAAAGGAATGAGCTGCCATGTCATTTTCCTCCAAAGTAAAAGACGAACTTTCCAGGCAGTTAAGCCCGGCGAGACACTGTCAGATTGCCGAAACAGCGGCGATCATCAGCCTTTGCGGAAAGATCACAATCTCGGAAGAGGACCATTATGCCATTAAAATCCACACGGAAAATGTGGCAGTTGCAAGAAAGTACTTTACATTATTGAAAAAAACATTTAATATAGTTACTGATGTCTCTATTAGAAGAAACGCCTACTTAAATAAAAACCGTACATACACGGTGACGATCCGGGAGCATGAGGATGCCCTCCGGGTGCTTCATGCCGTTAAGCTCCTTGACGAGCATGGAGAGGTGGGGGAAAATTTAAATGTGGTTCAGAATGTGGTGATTCAGCAGTCATGCTGCAGGCGCGCATTCATCCGCGGGGCGTTTCTTGCATCGGGGTCCTTAAGTGATCCCGAGAAATTCTATCATTTTGAGATCGTATGTGCAACAGAGGAGAAGGCGAAGCAGCTTCAGGGGATCATTGCCACCTTTGACTTAGAGGCGAAGATTGTCAAGAGAAAACGTTACTATATCGTCTACATTAAGGAAGGCAGTCAGATTGTCGATATTTTAAACGTGATGGAGGCGCCGGTAGCACTGATGGAGCTGGAGAATATCAGAATCCTGAAGGACATGCGCAACAGCGTAAACCGTCAGGTTAACTGTGAGACCGCCAACATCAATAAAACGGTATCAGCTGCTGTGAAGCAGATAGAGGATATAGAATATATCAGAGATACAATAGGCCTGGAAAACCTGCCGGAGAATTTGGAAGAAATTGCGCGCGAGCGGGTTGAAAGACCGGAAGCTACATTAAAAGAGCTTGGGGAAGCTCTGGACCCTCCTGTTGGAAAATCAGGAGTAAACCACCGACTTAGGAAGCTCTGCGATATTGCGGAGCAACTGCGGGACAGGAGTGAACGCAGCAGAATGGAATAGGGTCCGTTCACAGGAATGAGGAGGATAATTATGGTAAAAAAAACAGTCACCGTCGAACTTGCATCAGGATTAGAGGCCAGGCCGGTAGCCATGCTTGTACAGGTAGCCAGCCAGTATGAAAGCAGTATTTACGTGGAGATCGACTCCAAAAAGGTAAATGCGAAGAGCATTATGGGTATGATGACCCTGGGCCTTGCAGCAGGAGAGCAGGTTATAATTTCTGCTGATGGTGCCGATGAGAACCAGGCCGTTACCGATATTGAAAAATATTTGAGCAACAACTAAAGGGTGCTACACGCTCTAAATGGGAAATGAAAACAGGCATGAATGATTCTGCGAAGATGCGGAGATTCATGTCTGTTTTTGAATTTACAGATAACTGCTGAGAAACTGTAGCTGCGGACTTAAATCGCTGTGAAATAAATAAAAAATAGGCTATAATAAACGGATCGAATATGTTAAAATAATTTTGACAAGTGATGAGATAAAACAAAGGAGAGAAGAAACGTGGCATTTACGCATTTACACGTCCATACAGAATACAGCCTGTTAGATGGCTCCTGTAAGATTAAGGAGCTGACGGCGAGGGCAAAAGAGCTGGGCATGGACAGCATGGCGATCACGGACCATGGCGTCATGTACGGCGTGATTGATTTCTACCGGGCGGCCAGAGAGGTGGGGATCAAACCCATCATCGGATGCGAGGTATATGTGACGGCCGGTTCCAGATTTGACAGAGAAACGACAAACGGGGAGGACCGCTACTATCATCTGGTACTTTTAGCCGAGAATAATCAGGGATACCAGAACTTAATGAAGATCGTGTCCAAGGGCTTCGTCGATGGATTTTATTATAAACCGCGGGTGGATTATGAAGTGCTGGAGACGTATCATGAGGGCATTATCGCCTTAAGCGCCTGTCTGGCCGGCGAGGTCCAGCGCTATATCGAGCGCGGCATGTATGAGCAGGGGAAGAATGCGGCGCTCCGCTACCAGCAGATTTTCGGCGAAGGGAATTTTTTCCTGGAGCTGCAGGATCATGGAATTCCGGCACAGCACACGGTGAACCAGGGATTGATGCGCATGAGCAGGGAGACAGGCATTAAGCTGGTGGCTACCAACGATATTCATTATACGTTTGCGGAGGATGCCACTCCCCATGATATCCTTCTGTGCATTCAGACCGGTAAGAAGGTGACGGATGAAAACCGTATGAGGTATGAGGGCGGCCAGTATTACTGCAAGACCGAGGAAGAGATGAGAAAGCTCTTTCCCTATGCGTCAGAGGCGATTGACAATACTCACGATATCGCCGAGCGCTGCAACGTGGAGATCGAGTTCGGCGTGACGAAGCTGCCCAGGTACGATGTACCGGAGGGATACGATTCCTGGGGATATTTAAACAAGCTCTGCTTCGAAGGTCTGGCGAAGCATTATCCGGACGACGACGGAACCCTGAAGGCCAGACTGGAATATGAACTGAACGTTATTCATACCATGGGATACGTGGATTACTTCCTGATCGTGTGGGATTTCATCCATTATGCCAGATCTCAGGACATCATCGTGGGGCCGGGGCGAGGCTCGGCGGCCGGCAGTATCGTATCGTACTGTCTGGGAATCACCAATATCGATCCGATCCGCTATAACCTGCTGTTTGAGCGGTTCTTAAACCCGGAGCGTGTGTCCATGCCCGATATTGATATTGATTTCTGCTTCGAGCGGCGCCAGGAGGTTATCGATTATGTGGTGAGAAAGTACGGCAAGGAGCAGGTGGTGCAGATCGTCACCTTCGGTACGCTGGCGGCCAAAGGCGTGGTGCGCGACGTCGGGCGTGTTCTGGACATGCCTTACGCCAGATGTGACGCCATTGCGAAGATGATACCGGGCGATTTGGGGATGACGCTGGAAAAGGCGCTGAAGCAGAGCCCGGATTTAAGAAACGCCTACAATGAGGACCCGGAAGTCAAATATTTAATCGACATGTCCATGCGTCTGGAGGGACTGCCGAGGCATACTTCCATGCATGCGGCGGGAGTCGTGATCAGCCGTACCTCGGTAGATGAGTATGTGCCGCTTTCAAAGGCGGCCGACGGTACGATTACGACACAGTTTACCATGACTACGCTGGAAGAACTGGGACTTTTAAAGATGGATTTCCTGGGGCTCCGTACGCTGACGGTGATTCAGAATGCGGTGAAGGCGGTGGAGAAGAACCGCGGCGTGGTGCTCGATATGGATACGATTGACTACGACGACAAGGCGGTGCTGGAATCCATCGGAACAGGAAAGGACGACGGCGTGTTCCAGCTGGAGAGTTCAGGGATGAAGAGCTTCATGAAGGAGTTAAAGCCCCAGAGTCTTGAGGATATCATTGCCGGAATATCCCTTTACCGCCCCGGTCCCATGGATTTCATTCCCAAGTATTTAAAAGGAAAGAATGACCCATCGTCAGCAACGTACGACTGTCCGCAGATGGAACCGATCCTAAGCCCGACCTACGGCTGTATCGTCTACCAGGAGCAGGTTATGCAGATCGTTCGGGATCTGGCCGGCTATACCATGGGACGGAGTGACTTAGTCCGCAGAGCCATGTCCAAGAAGAAGACGTCGGTCATGGAAAAGGAGCGCCAGAATTTTGTTTACGGGAATCCGGAAGAGGGCGTTAAGGGCTGCATCGCCAATGGAATTGATGAGAAGACGGCCAATCATATTTACGATGAGATGATCGATTTTGCGAAGTATGCATTTAACAAATCCCATGCGGCGGCCTATGCCGTGGTTTCTTATCAGACGGCTTTCTTAAAATACTATTACCCGCAGGAATATATGGCGGCTCTGCTGACCTCGGTGATGGATAACGTGACCAAGGTGTCGGAATATATTTTAAGCTGCCGGCAGATGGGAATCTCCATTCTTCCGCCGGATATTAATGAAGGGGAGAGCGGATTTTCCGTTTCCGGAGGTGCAATCCGTTATGGACTTTCGGCCATTAAGAGCGTTGGTAAGTCCGTCGTGGACTTGATCGTTTCGGAGCGGGAGAGCAGCGGGCTGTTCACTTCCATCGAGGACTTTGTGGACCGTATGAGCAATAAGGAGGTCAACAAGCGGACGCTGGAGAATTTCATCAAATCGGGGGCTCTGGATACGCTTCCCGGAACCAGAAAGCAGAAGATCCTGGTGGCGCCGGAGCTGTTAGACCAGAGAAGCAAGGAGAAGAAGAACTCCATGGAAGGTCAGCTGACACTGTTCGATATTGCCAGCGAGGAGGAGAAGACGCGGTACCAGATCACCTTCCCAAACGTGGGAGAATTTCCGAAGGAGGAGCTTCTTGCTTTTGAGAAAGAGGCGCTTGGGATCTACGTAAGCGGCCATCCGCTGGAGGCTTATGAGACGACCTGGAGGAATAATATTACCGCGGTCACCATAGATTTCATAGTGGATGAGGAGACGGAAGAGGCTCGTGTCAAGGATGGCTCTTACGTGACCATCGGAGGCATGATCACAGGCAAGACGGTGAAGACGACGAGAAACAACAAGCTGATGGCCTTCCTTACGCTGGAGGATTTAGTCGGTTCTGTGGAGGTAATCGTATTTCCAAAGGATTATGAGAGCAAGAGGGAGCTGTTTGTGGAGGACGCCAAGGTCTTTATCCAGGGGCGGGCATCCATCGGTGACGATCCGGTGGGAAAGGTCATCTGTGAGCGCGTAATCCCCTTCCAGAGCCTTCCGAAAGAGCTGTGGCTTAAGTTCCCCGACAAAGACGTTTATATGGCCAGAGAGGCAGAAATCCTTTCAGATCTGAAGGAGTCGGAGGGAAACGATACCGTTATCATTTATCTGGAAAAGGAGCGGGCGAAAAAGGTTTTACCGGCCAACAGAAATGTAAGTGCTTCCAATGAACTTGTCTCTGTTTTGACTGAAAAACTTGGTGAAAAAAATGTCAAGGTTGTAGAAAAAACAGTTGAAAAGATAAGGAAAATGAATTAGAATACAACTTGTATGATTTGGTAGGAGCGAAGAAAATTTACAATAAAAGATGTTCAGAAACAGGAGGAAGTTACTATGGCAAAACAAGTAAAGACGATCGGCGTATTAACCAGCGGCGGTGACGCACCAGGAATGAATGCGGCAATCCGTGCGGTTGTCAGGACGGCTATCCATAAAGGGTTAGAAGTGAAGGGCATCATGAGAGGATACGCGGGCCTTCTGCAGGAAGAAATTGTTGATATGACGAGTACCAGCGTGTCGGATATTATCCACCGCGGCGGTACGATTCTCTATACAGCCAGATGCCAGGAATTCACAACGGCTGAGGGCCAGAAAAAGGGCGCTGAAATCTGCAAGAAACACGGGATTGACGGCCTGGTGGTAATCGGCGGCGACGGTTCCTTCCGCGGAGCGGGAAAGCTTTCCGCACTTGGAATTAATACCATAGGACTTCCGGGAACCATCGATCTGGATATCGCATGTACCGATTACACCATCGGTTTCGACACCGCAGTGAATACGGCCATGGAGGCGATCGATAAGGTGCGTGATACCTCTACCTCCCATGAGCGCTGCAGCATCATCGAGGTTATGGGCCGTAATGCCGGCTACATCGCTCTCTGGTGCGGATTTGCCAACGGAGCGGAGGACATTCTTCTTCCGGAGCGCTACGACGGCGATGAGCAGGCTCTGATCAACCGCATCATTGAGAACAGAAAACGCGGCAAGAAGCATCACATCATCATCAATGCGGAGGGCATCGGCCATTCTTCTTCCATGGCGAAGAGAATTGAAGCGGCTACCGGCATAGAGACGAGAGCCACGATTCTGGGCCACATGCAGCGAGGCGGCGCGCCGACCTGTAAGGACAGAGTTTACGCTTCCATCATGGGTGCGAAGGCGGTAGAACTTCTCTGTAAGGGAGAAAGCAACCGTATCGTAGCTTATAAGCACGGCGAATACGTGGATTTCGATATTCAGGAAGCGCTGAATATGCATAAGGATATTCCGGAGGATCAGTATCAGATCAGCAGAATGCTGGTTCGGTAATGCAAAGAGAAACGGTTTCGATGACCGGCGGATCTGAGGATTAAGAGAATTGGATAAAAGGATAAGGGAGAATTCCTGCTGGCTGTGTGCGGTATATGCGGCGCAGAAGGGGGATTCTCCTTTTTGTATTTCCATTCTCCTGTTCATGTAAGGATTCTCCCCTGCGATTCTTTCCGATAATTAAAATTGGACTTGCGAATGGATCAATAGTATGATATACTTGTAATATAAGTAATTTGTACCACTTAAACAGATGATGGCCTTCCATAAGAAGCTGTCTCCATTTCCAGAATTCTGTTCCGTGTTCACGGATCATACTGCCGTCAGGCATCTGGTTTTCCTGCGTCGATTTCGACGATATTTCCTTTATTACAACACTGATTTATGATAGAAAATAATACGGAAAGCAGGGTTATTGTCTGTCGGTCTTACTTCTGTTATCATGGAGACAGATTCTTATATAGCTTGGATTGGAGGCTATATGCGAAAAAGTGGGAGGAGCCGTTCAACGGCCGGGGAATCATGCACTGGCACGGTGCCTGTTCCTCCGGAAAATCTTCCGCTGGAGGACATGATTCTAAAGTCCGCTGTTACGTATTTCGGGGAGGTGCTGCTCCCGTATCTTGGCATCGATTGTAAGATTACGGGGATTGCGCCGACGGAACTGGTATACCTGGAAGTAAAGGGGCTGATAGAGGATTTTACCTATATCGTTTCTGACGGCTCCTGGATCCATCTGGAATTTGAGAGTGATAAAGTGACGGAAAAGGATCTGCGCCGCTTTCGTGGGTATGAGGCAGTAACCGGCTATACGTATCAGGTACCGGTTACCACGATTGTGATCTGCTCAGCAAAGGCGGCGGAGGTACTGAGCGAGCTGCACGAAGGAATCAATACATACCGTGTTATGACGGTGAGGCTAAAAGACCGGGATGCAGACCAGCTGTTCGATCAGTTGAAGCAAAAGCTGCAAACTAGGGAAAGGATTGAAAGGGAAGAAGTGATTCCGCTGCTGCTGACTCCGCTTATGTCCGGGAAGATGGCAGAAAAAGAGAGATTCATAGAGGGGAACCGTCTGCTGCAGGCTTCCGGAGAAATTACGGCGGATGAAGGGGCAAAGATGCAGGCCGTACTTTACGCGCTGGCTGTGAAGTTTTTGGACTCGAAAGACTTAGAAGAGGTAAAGGAGGAATTTTCCATGACATTATTGGGGCAGATGCTTGTAAATGATGGGATTGAAAAGGGCAGAAGTGAAACTTTGAGAGAGCTGGCCATCGAAATGCGGAAAAACGGAGAGCCATATGAGAAAGTTGCCCGGTATACCAGGACTCCAGTCGAGACGATTCGAACGTGGGAAAAGGAAAACGGGAATGATGCTTCCATCCGATTTTAAAATATGTTCCATATCGCGGTTTTGTGACGGAACCTGCAACATTCATTGAAATAACATGTATTGAAAATTATCTGCATGCGTAAGCGCTTACACATTGACAGTATTTGGGAAAGATGATAAACTGAAAATACATGGATTTATCATTAAAATTACATAAAATGAATATGTAAGCGATTACACAACCGGATGCGGTCGTGCGACTGGAACGGTTATGTGCCGCGGGAATGAACGATGAGGAGATGGAACGTCATGGAAGATATCTATGAGCTGCCCGGTTTGATTCAGATGTATCAGGCGACAGGTGAGGCGGAATATGGGGAACGTGCTCTTGAACAGACGAACAGAGCCATTCTGCGGCAGGACGGAACCCTTCTTTCCGGTCCGGAAGCAGGGGCCTGTCTGTTTGCACTGAGGCAGACTGGAAAGCAGGAATACCGGAAGGCGGCGGATCTCGTATTCAACCGGCTGGTGAACGGAGAGACAGCAGTGCCGGAGGCTGCCATGCCTTTTTATGCAGAGTATGATACTCTTTTTAATAAGAAGGCTCACTATGGAGAGATTGCGGCGTATTTTGAAGGAAAAAAAGCGTGGTCAGGCCGGGAGGCTGCTGTGCTGATTGATACAATTGAAAAGATGTCCATGGAAATTTATGAATACTACAGGGCGCTGTGTGATTTATTGAAGCAGGCAGTCCGTCAGAAGCTGCCGGCGGAGGGGCAGCGTCCGGAGGTTCTGCTCAATGAGGAAGAAGCCTGGCTTGGCTATGCAGTTTTAAAGGCATGCAGTTTGGGCGTATTAAACCGTGAGAAGTATGGAGAGGCAGGACTCCGAATCTGGAGATGCTTCGAGGTACAGCAGGATAAGGGTGAGGGATTCGGGAATATGCTGAAGGCACAGTACCTGATCTTTGAAAAGAACTGAAGATATGGGATCTGTTGATATGTGAGGATAAAAGAACATGGAGCTTAAGGTGATTTGTATGACTGCCAGGTCAGCGACATTAGAGACTGAGGCCGGGCAGATTTTCGAGTTTGATACACAGGGAGAAGTGTATGTAAACGGAAGTCTTTATCAGAGGACGAACCGGGTGATTTTCAGCCTGTTCGGATTAAAGCCGGATACGGAGTATGAGGTCTGTCTGAAACGGGATGGAGCAGAAGCCAGAACTGTTTTCCGCACAGATTATGAGTTTGTGACGATCAATGTGAAGGAGTTCGGAGCAAAGGGAGACGGATTACAGGATGATACAGGATTTATACAGGCGGCTATTCTGGCATGTCCGAAGAACGGGCGTGTACTGATACCGAAGGGTACATACCGGATTACCAGCCTGTTTTTAAAAAGCCATATCAGGCTGGAGCTGGGAGCAGGAGCCGTTTTGGCGGCGGATACCGACCGGTTTAAGTATCCAAGACTACCGGGCATGATCGAAAGCTATGATGAGACAGAGGATTATAATTTAGGAACCTGGGAGGGGAATCCCCTTCCCATGTTTGCCGGAATAATCAATGGAATTGAAGTGGAAAATGTGGTAATCTATGGAGAGGGACTGATAGACGGTCAGGCTTCCTTTGAGAACTGGTGGAAGGATGCGGGAACGATGCGGGGGGCTTTCCGGCCGCGTATGGTATTTCTGGAGAGATGTAAGGACATCACGCTTCAGGGATTTTATTTAAAGAACAGCCCCGCCTGGGTGCTGCATCCGTATTTCAGCCAAGGGCTCCGCTTTTTGGATCTGGATATTGAAAATCCTGCGGACTCGCCCAATACGGACGGGCTGGACCCGGAGTCCTGTAAGGATGTGGAGATTACAGGACTGCACTTTTCCCTCGGCGATGACTGCATTGCCGTAAAGTCAGGGAAAATCTATATGGGACGCCGTTATAAAACGCCTTCTGAGAATATTGAGATCCGCCAGTGCCTTATGGAAAACGGTCATGGTGCGGTTACTGTGGGAAGCGAGGTTGGAGCCGGAGTTAAGGCGGTGCGGGTAAGGGACTGCCTGTTTCGCCATACGGACAGGGGGCTCCGCGTGAAAACGAGGCGCGGGAGAGGAAAAGATTCGGTACTGTCTGATATTTCCTTTCAGCATATCGTCATGGATCATGTCATGACACCGTTTGTGGTCAACAGTTTCTATTTTTGTGATCCGGACGGGAAGACAGAGTATGTGCAGTGCAGGGAGGCTTTGCCGGCAGATGAGCGGACGCCTGAGATTCAGAATCTTTCCTTCACCGATATCAAAGCGGCCAACTGCCATGCAGCGGCATCGTTCCTCTGTGGTCTGCCGGAGCAGAAGATCCGGAAGATAGAACTGAGAAATGTAGACATTTTATTTGCAGAACAGGCCAGGGAAGGCGTTCCGGCCATGATGGAAGGCGTCTCTGCCTGTTCCAGACAGGGATTTACGGTTATGAATGTAGATACGCTGGTCTGTGAGAATGTAACGATTACCGGTCAGAAGGGCGACGCGTTTATTATGAGTAATATTGAACATTTTAAAGAGGTTTAATGGTGCTTTAAGCAAAACGGAACACGCGATGTGTTCATAACAAGGAGGAAAGAAAAATGCAGATAGGAATCCGATTACACGATATTGAACCTGGAACTCTGGAACAGAGAGTGATGAGAGCGCATGAGCAGGGATTTACCTGCGGCCATCTGGCGCTGGCCAAGACGGTGACGGAGCACTCCGTGGCCAATTCGGCGCTGACACCCGGATATGCTGCTTATTTGAGAAAGATGTTTGCAAAATACGATGTGGATATTGCGGTTCTGGGCTGTTATTTAAACCTTGCCCATCCGGATCCGGAAGAGTTGAAGAAGATCCAGGAACGGTATTTTGCCCATATACGGTTTGCTTCGATTCTGGGATGCAGCGTGGTGGGAACAGAGACGGGAGCTCCCAACGCGGATTACCACTTTGAACCGGCCTGCCATACGGAAGAGGCGTTTCAGACCTTTATTGCCAATGTCCGCCCGGTGGTAGAGTGCGCGGAAAAATTCGGTGTTATTCTTGCCATTGAGCCGGTTTGGAGCCATATTGTCTACGATTCAAAACAGGCGCTGCGGGTTTTAAAGGAGATCCATTCTCCCAACCTCCAGATTATTCTGGATCCGGTGAATCTTCTATCTGTGGAAAACTGCGGCGATTATGAGTCTGTCTTTGCTCAGGCGATTGAGGATCTGGGAGAGTACACTGCGGTTCTGCATATGAAAGATTTCGTTGTGAAAGATCATACAATCGTATCGGGCGCCCCGGGGACGGGAATCATGAAATACGATACGATAATGGATTTCGTTCGGAAGGAAAAACCGTACATTCAGATGACAATCGAGGACAGTACACCGGAAAATGCGGTGGAATCCAGGAAATTTTTAGAGAGATTTGAAAAATAAATTTGAATAATATCTCTGAGCAATAAACGGCATTCCGTTGTTTCCGGCGGGAGTCGCAGGAAATTAGAAGAAGAGGAGACAGGAGCGGCGGTTACGCCGGCCCCTGTCTTTCTTTCTGTCCTGGGCTTAACATAAGGGAATTCATATTCTTAAGCTCTGATAACAGTCCGGCGATCTGTTTTGCATTTTGCCCCGCCTGATCGAGGGAGGACAACAGGTGGTCGCAGGCAGTCAGAATGTCATCATCGGGCCGGGGAGTATCGATGACGTCCCGGATGCTGGCCTCCGGATTGAGGGACAGCACATGAAGCATGCGCAGGATAGAGGCAAGGGAGTAGTTGGCGCAGCGCAGAGACCTGATGATAATCAGCCGTTCCAGATCCCGGGAGGTGTAGACGCGGCGGCCGTCCTGCATTCTCTTTTCCACCAGAAGCCCGTTGCGCTCCCAGTTTCTCAGCGTATCCACGGTAATGTGTAAGTAAGCGGCAGTCTGTTTTCTGGTAAGGAGCAGGGGATTGGCAAAATGAGTCTGACCGGATATAATCTGTCCGGCGATCTGTATGGCGGTCTCCGCATTCTGGCTTTCTTCTCCGATTTGTCTGATATAACGGTCGGTTAAGAGCAGAGCACCGTCGATGTCGCCGGACGCACAGGTCTTTGCGATGGCCGCCGCCTGCGTCCGCAGGCCGTTCTGAAGGACTTCAACCTGAAAGGCCAGGCGGGCAATCCGAAACTGGATCAGATGGAAGTCCGTAAAGATCCGGTAGCCGTTCTCTTTCCGTTCCGGTCTTGTAATCAGCCCCAGATCCTCATAGAGCCGTACTGTGTTAGGGTGAATTCCGATCAGCTTTGCCACATCGGAAGTAGAGTAAGTATTTTTCATGTCTGATGCCTCCAGCTTCTCTATCTTATCATAACCGGAAAGCCTGGTGTTATAATGGAGGGTTCTGCCATCACATACCGCCGCATGCTTTCTGCAAATCTGTTTTTTTCCAGTTTATCACAGAATTATGATTCAGTTAAGAAACTGATAAGAATTTGACAGCAGTTTTCTAAGGACTTTTACCCGGCGGCCATTTATAATGGTGGTATTGGAGAAAACGGTCAGAATGATAATGGCCGGCGGCAATAGAAGGGAGACAGACCATGAAAGAAGTGGTTATTCAGACAGATAAATTATGCAAGAGTTTTTCCAGTGCCGGGAGGCAGCAGCATGTGCTTAAAAATCTGGATCTAAGCATTTATAAAGGAGATTTTACCGTGATTATGGGGGCTTCAGGCTCCGGTAAGTCCACACTGCTTTACGCGCTGTCAGGGATGGATAAGCCGACGCTGGGAGAGGTCATGTACGGAGAGGTGAAGATTAACCACCTGGGAATCAGTGACATGGCAGTGTTCCGCAGGAAAAACTGCGGTTTTGTGTTTCAGCAGATTCATCTGCTGGATCAAATGAGCGTCCTGGACAATGTGCTGGCCTGCGGGCTCCTGGTGTCCAGGGATAAAAGGGCGGTTGCAGCCAGGGCAAAGAAGCTGCTGGAGGAAGTCGGGATTCAAAAAGAGGACTGGGGGAAGTTTCCGGCCCAGCTGTCCGGCGGCGAGGCCCAGCGGGTGGGGATCGTGAGAGCGCTGATCAATGAGCCGGCAGTGATATTTGCGGATGAGCCCACAGGAGCCTTAAATTCCGCTTTTGGAGAGCAGGTGCTAAATACCCTGTCCGAGGTGAATCAAAAGGGCCAGAGCATCGTTGTCGTCACTCACGACGTAAAGACAGCAAGGCGGGCGGACCGGGTGGTCTATTTGAAAGACGGTATGATCTGCGGCGAGTGCCGACTGGGAACGTATGCCACCGCTGATACGGCGCGCCACGAGAAGCTGAGTGCATTTTTAACGGAAATGGGGTGGTAACATGCCGGTTTTTATGATTGCCATGGCAAATATCAAAAAGAAAAAGGGCGTGGCGGTTTCCATGGGCGTTCTTATATTGCTGGCTGTAGCGATCTTTAACGTAGGTCTTACACTGCTGGCTGGGATCAACCGTTTTTACGACATGGAAAATGACCGGCTGAACGGAGCCCATTATATGGTCCGGTTTACGGGAAATGAGTACCGGGAAGAATATCTGGATTTCTTTTTGCAGGATCCGAGGGTGGAGACGGCAGAGACGGAGGAGGCTGTTCTGATGCAGATGGCCTCTTTCCCGGAAGGAGGCATTATCACTGCCAACTTTTTGAATATGGATATCAACAGGAAGATAAGCGGTTACTTTGTGGCGGAACAGACGGAGGTTCCCGAGGATGAGGCGGTTTATATGCCGGTGTTTATGAAGGACTTAGGATATGGACTGGGGGATGAGCTGATCCTGAATTATAATAAAAAAGATTACCATTTCCGCATAGCGGGCTTCACACAGTCCACATGGCTTCACTCCTCGGTCAGCAGCATGGTGAATTTCTATATGCCGGAGAAGGCGTATGAAAAACTGTACGAACAGCAGGGCGGCGGATATATTCTTCTTGTGCGGCTGAAGGATCAGGCGGATTTAAAGGGATTAACAGCGGATTTTAAGAACAGTACGGATGTAAATATAGAAGCGATCTCCATGGAGGCAAATGCCATGGAAATCACCATTGATGATATGAGAAACGGTACCACCATGGTGGTCACCATTATTTCGGCGGTGCTGTTTGTATTCTCGTTTTTAATGGTCATGGTTGCCCTGATCGTGATGAAGTTCCGGATCTCCAACCATATCGATGCCCAGATGCGCAACATCGGGGCACTGGGGGCTGTGGGATATACCGGCAGGCAGATCCGGTGGTCTGTGGTGCTGGAGTTTGTTATCATTGGGATTCTGGGAACCTGCCTGGGCATTGCGCTTTCCTACGGGATCATCGCGGCTCTGGGAGGGCTGATCACCAGCTCTGTGGGCGTTACCTGGAGAAGCGGCGGTCATATCGGATTCGATATGATCAGCGCGGCTGTTATCATGGCTGTGGTTGTGTTTGTGGCATGGCGCTCCGCGGCAGCGGCTGCCAGAATTCTGCCTGTGGAGGCGCTGCGGGGAGGCATCAAATCCCACAGCTTTAAAAAGGAGTATTTCCCGCTGGAACGGACGAGAGGCTCTCTGTCCATGGCGCTGGGATTAAAGAGCATGGCCTTTCACCGGAAAATGATTCTCATGGTCGGTGTGATATTTGCCGGGATTGCATTTGCCAGCGCGTTTTCCATCATCACCTGGTGGAATATGGGAATCAACGACGATCTGGTGCTTAAGCTGACCGGATATGAGATCAGTGACATCATGGTCTATAAGGCGCCTCATGAGAATTATGAAGAATTGTCTGAAAAGGTGGGCGCCATGGAAGGGGTCAGGAAGGTGAGTCTCTATGAGATGGAATCCCTGACCGTGGAGGGCGAACTGTTAAGCTGTTACGTGTCGGATGACTTCGGCAAACTGGAACTGGTAGAAGTCTATGAGGGGGATTTTCCGGAATACGATAACGAGATCGTAATCACAGGGCTGCTCGCCAGGAGCTGGGGAAAGAAGATCGGGGATACCATTACGGTGTCGGCCAACGGGGCTTCCTCGGAATATGTGATCTGCGGACTGACTCAGACCATGAATAATTTCGGCCGCATCTGCTTTATCCATGAGACAGGACTTTTAAGGGTGGAACCGTACTACGAGAAGAGTTCGATTCAGGTGTACTTAGAGCCGGGGCTGGATATCGATACGGTTATCGCCGCCATGGAGCAGAAGTTCCGTGTGCTTTCTCCGTCAGTGAATGACGCAGTCAGAGAGTCTGGCACGGAGGAGACCAAGACAGATACAAATGCGAAACCGGGCAGGGAGGAGGCGCTGGCTGCGGCCAGGCGAAAGGCGGAGGAGAAACTTACCGCCCTCATTTCCATGTACGGTGTGGACAGCGCCCAGTATGCCCTGATGGCAGACGGTGAAATCGTCTTAAGCGGCGACACGAATGATTATGAGATAGACCGGATTGAAAACAACAGGAGGCTCTTTGTGACCAATGTGGACAGTATCGCCGATTCAACGCGTATGATGGCGGCCCTCATTATTACGGGAACGGTGCTTCTCGTGGTGCTGGTGCTCTATATGGTGATCAAATCAATGCTGACGAGGCGGAGAGGGGAATTCGGTATCTACAAGGCTCTGGGCTACACGGACAGACAGCTGATGGAACAGATCGCCATAAGTTTTCTGCCGGCATCCATTGGCGGAACGTTTGCTGGTTCCGTGGCGGCATGTCTGTCGGTGAATCGTATGGCCAGTCTTTTGTTTGAGCGGCTGGGAGTTTCAGAGATGAATTTTGTGGTTGAGCCGTGGCTGATTCTTCTTATGGCCCTTGCGTTGGTGGCATTCGCATTTGCGGTTTCCATGGTGCTGGCGGGAAAGATCAGAGGGATTACGGTATATGGATTGTTGACGGAGGAATGATGAGGATGAAGAAAAGATGGCGCTATATCACTGCGGCACTGACAGCGGCAGCGGTATGTTCAGGAATGGCGGGCTGGGGACAGATGACCTGCCTGGCGAAAGAGACGGCATCGGCAGAGCCGCTCATGTACGGGATCGGTTCCACCAGCAAGGTGGTGACCGCGGCAGCAGTCATGAAACTGGCGGATGAGGGATTGATTGATATAAAGAAGCCCCTTACCACATACATTCCGGAGTTTGAGATGGCGGATGAACGGTATCGCCGGATCACGCCGGAGATGCTTCTGGATCACAGTTCAGGGCTTCCGGGCAGCACGTTAAACAATGCCATGCTGCTGGGAGACAACGATACGGAAAATCACGATATGCTGCTGGAGCGGCTGAAGAAACAGCGTCTGAAGTCCGATCCGGGGGAGATCCAGGTGTACTGCAACGATGGTTTTACACTGGCGGAGATTTTGACAGAGCGTGTGACGGGACTCAGCTTTACGGAATACGTGGAACGGGAATTTGCGGATCAGCTTGGTCTGACACAGTTTAAAACGCCTCAGAGCAGTAATCTCTCAGGCCGCCTGGCAAAGATATACGATGCAGGGAGCGGCGGGGAGCTTCCGGCGGAAAACGCCAATGTGATCGGCAGCGGCGGCATTTACGCGACAGCCATGGACCTGTGCCGTTTTTCGGAAATTTTTATGAGGAACAGAAGCGGCAATGCCAGGCTGCTGTCCGACGGAGCGCTGACTGCCATGGAAACCAGCCGTTATCATGAGGAAATCAATCCGAATGGCTGCGATACGACCTTATCCTATGGGCTTGGCTGGGACAGCGTGGAGACATATCCATTCAGCCGCTATGGGATAAAGGCCCTTGTTAAGGGCGGCGATACGAACTTCTATCACGGCAGCCTGACGGTTCTTCCGGAGGAACAGATTTCCTGTGCCGTGTTAACCAGCGGCGGCTCCAGCACATTGAACCAGCTGGCGGTTCAGGAGATTGTGATGACGTATTTGGACGAGATCGGAAGAATTGAGCGGGAAGAGGAAGAGAACGTAAGCTGGGAAGCGGACGTAAGAAAGGGAAAAGACACGGACCCGGCGGTATCTGCGGAAACAGGGGTATCTGCGGAAATGACGGTACCTGCCGATATCGCGGAGCGTTCCGGATGGTACGCCGGCAGTGATCTGTTAAAGCTTTCCGTCTCCGGTGACGGGAAGATGACGATTGCATCCGAGGGGAGCGGGCGGCGGAGAGAGCAGGTCTATCAGCCTGGAACGGACGGCGGATTTTATTCTACGGACGGGAATTATATCAGCGCATCGGGAGAACTGTCAAAGGGAAGCGGTGGCCGGATCGGCCGGACCAGGCTGAGCTTCCAGGAAGGAAAGCAGGGAAGAGAGTATTTGATGGCGGAAAGCATGGAGGTCTATCCAGGGCTTGGACGCGTGGCGACATATCTGCCCGTCGGAACCCGCTATACCGGGAATGTGCCGTCAGAGGCAGCGGTATCAGCCTGGAAGGAGCTGGATGGTCAGGAATACTATCTGATAAGTGAAAAATACGATTCTGCTGCCTGGCTGAAACGGTTTATGGTAAAACCGCTGCTGCTGGATGAACCGGAAGGAATTCTTTCTTTTGAGAACCTGGAACTGCGGATGGCTGTGGTCTCGGATGAGACCCATGCGGACTTCTTCACGGAGGTTCCGGGGCAGGCAGGCCGCAATTTAAATGATTACACGCGGAAGGAGGAGAATGGGAAACAGATCCTGGAATCGGGCAGTTTCCGGTATATGGCGGCAGAAGACGCGGAAGCGTTTCCCGACAGCACTTGTGAAGTGACACACGGAGCGGCCGGGGAGGCGGTCTGGCTCACTACCGGAGACGTGAATCAGAATCGCCGGGTTCTGATTGAAAAGCCGGAGAACGGCGCCTGGTATCTATATGACCACAGCGGCCGCGAGATGAAGTGCGTGTCGAGTTCGTGGACACTGGAGAAAGACCGTCCCTTCTATCTCCCGGAGGATGGCAGGGTAGTACTGGCGGGCGAAGCGGGGGCGGTGTTTGCAGTCCGGTACCTGGATTAAAACGGGAATCTGCAGAAGCATTCCCGACTTCAGTGATGATCAGGAGCCGGGATGGCGGAGCGGGAGATACAGAATTACAGAAAAACCGTCGCTGCGGTTCCTGCATTCAATGATGCCGCCCATACGCTCCATCAGGTTTTTCGAGATATAAAGGCCAAGGCCGGAGCCGTCAGCCTTCTTATCTGAATTGGAGCCGCGGTAGAATTTGCCGAAAAGGCTGGGGAGTTCCTCATCAGGGACTCCCTTTCCGTAATCCATAAATTCGATGCGCAGGCCGTCTTCTGTGAGCTGGGATACCACGTTGACCCTGGTATCCGCATATTTGTAGGAATTATTCAGGATGTTGCCGATAACCTGTTCTAAACGGAACGGATCAAGGAGGAGAATGCAGCCGGGAATGGTGAGGGAGGAGATTCTGCCGCAGTAATCGGCATCCCGGATCATGGCTTCGACGGCACTGCTGCTCACCTCCGATAAGCTTACCGTCAGCTCTCCCAGTTCATCTAAGGAGGCCTGAAGCATATTGGTGATCAGATGATCGATCTGGTCGGATTTCTGGTATATGGTCTGCAGCCGGTCCCTGACCGGTTTTTCTTTTTCCGTGACCAGTAAAAGCTCGCTGGTCAGCTTGATGGAAGCAACCGGAGTCTTAATGTCGTGGCTCAGTGAGGCGACCAGCTCTTTTTTGCTTCTGTTTGCCTCAGCCTCCTTCCGTCTCGCCTCTTTCAGCTGGTCCCTCATGATGTCGAAGCTTTCGGTGAAGGCGCCGAAGATGTGTTTCCTGTCCATAGGCAGGGGGAAATCCAGATCTCCCATGGCGATGTGGCGGGTGAACTCTTTCATCCTGTAAAACGGCTTCAGTACGGTATGATTTAAGTATGCTGTATAGAGAAAAACAGGAATTACCGGTATCAGCAGCAGAAGAACGGCGAATATAGCCAGTTCTTTTTTTGTTTTCAGCAGAGCGTCGCCGTATCCGGCTGCAATGAGTACATGGCCCTTCACACCCTGACCGACGGTGACATCCAGCACGGGATCATGCCTGCGGACGGCTTCGGCCACACTTGACGGAGCGGAAGCGGAAGTCTTTAACAGGATGGTCCCGGAAAGGTCTGTAACTGTATAGTCATAGGGGCTGAAATCCGGTTTAAAAAAGGTTCCCTGTTCCCACTGGACCGCCGTCTCTTTTCCGATGCGGTTGATGGAAACCATATCGATCTCCGGCATCTCCATCGAGGAAAAAAGCCGGAAGAGAAAGACGGCGCCGAGAAGGAGCCAGGAAATCAGAAACAGGAAGGTCCATTTTTTCTTAATCATGGCATTCTCCGTTCTCCATACGGTACCCGGTCCCCCACACCGTTAAGATTAACTGCGGATGATTGGGGTCTTTCTCAATCTTTTCCCGCAGATGGCGGATGTGCACCGATAAAGTGCCTTCCCCCACATAGGGGTCGGGCCATACATTTTCCAGGAGTTCTTCCTTTGTGACGACACGTCCCAGATTCTGTGCCAGATAGGTAAGCAGACGGAATTCCATTTCCTTCAGTTTGACCGGTTTACCTCCAACGGTTACCTTATGGGCGGAAAGATCGATCTCCACATCGGCAATGCGCAGGGGCACGGCTTCCCCGGACCGCGCACACCGTTTTAAGACTGCCTTTACCTTGGCCAGAAGAACGCTTAAGGTGTACGGCTTGGTAATGTAATCATCTCCGCCAATGTTTAAAGCAGTCAGGATGTCGTCGTCGCTGGTGCGCGCACTGATGAACAGAATCGGAATATCCGTCTGTTCGCGCAGCTTTTTGCAGAGGCTGAAGCCGGAACGGCCGCCTAAGTTGATATCCAGCAGGAGAAGGGAGACCGTATTCTCTTTGAAAAAGCGGATGCACTGTTCGTAACTGGTTACATAGGCTGAGGACAGCTCAAATAAGTTAAAATATTCCGAGGTAGAGCTGGCGATTGCGGTCTCGTCGTCTACAATCAGGCAGTCATAATGCATGGCAGATCTCCTGTAATTTCTACGGGCAGCACCGGGCGGACTTCTTTTTAGTCCGCCCGGTGCTGCCCATGTGATGGTTTATGATTCTTCGGGATTTGTGTAGTTCCACGGTTCATCCGGCGCGGTCTGTAATTCTTCCACAGGACGGTTGTAGCGCAGGTTTAAGAAACCCTGGAAATCTTTATCATGTAATTTTTCCATTTCTTTGCTGTAGCCGAGCACCATATGCGGCTGCTGCTGTTCGTAGACAGCCAGCGCGGCTTTGGCCTCTTTTTCTGAGGCGCTTAAGCTGTGTAAGTGTCTGTTGATGTCATACAGGCGCAGGGTACTCTCGGAATGGCGGCCTGAACGATAGTAGTAATAGGCCCAGACCAGATCCTTGTTCTCCAGAAGCTGGGAGGAGATGCCGGAAACGTGGTAGGTCCAGCGCCTGCCGACCCAAATGCTGCTGGAGATGGCGGAGGCAGAAGCGAAATCTGCTTCTAAATGCTCCATCGCTACGGTTGGATTGGCTTCTAAATACTTCTTTAAATACTTCTGGCTACTGCCGGTAAAGTACTGAATCAGGCTGTAGAGAAGGTAAATCAATGTCAAAGCAATCACGGCAAGGCAGATATAAATGGAGACATAGGTGCGCTCTCCCACCTTATTCGAATCGATATAATATGGAAGGGCAATCTCGAGGAATTCAGCGCCGAGATCGTCGGTAATCTGTTCCTGGTAATACTGAAGCCGCTTGCCGGTAAGCTTTGTCCATGTTCCCTTGACCGGTTTGACGTTGGTGAGCTCTTCTACCTCACCGTTCAGCCAGCTGATGGTATCGTCGATATACTGGTTCATCTCGTCTTCTTTGGAAGAAGGGACTTCGATTCCGAAAAAGTATCCGTCTTCCTCAAAGTAGACGAAGTAGCTGATGTTTTTCAGCGTTTCTTTCTTGGTATCCGTGTTGCGCTCGGTCTGGCGAACGTATTCGTCAACGATGTACCGCGCGTCAAAGCTCACATAAGAGCCCTCAGCGGCGTCATAGTCCATGCCTGCCGTAATCGGTTCCGGCCCTTTTAAAAACATCAGAATCGACTTGCCGCTGAAAAAGAAGACGGCTCCGATGATGATGACTGAGATGACGATACGCCAAATCAGATTTTTGGTTACATGCTTTTTCAAAGTCTCTAACATACTTGTTCCCCTTGTCTTTCGTTATAGTTGTTATCTTTTTATCATACAGGAAGTTGTGAGATATTACAACGGAATTCTTGACTTTTTCTTGATTTTTCCAGTTTTTGTTCCTATGTTATTGCTCCTTCAGACAGAATATGGTTAAATGAAATGAGACAGAGGAGGAATTGAAAACATGAGATATCAGTATATTGTATTTGATGTGGACGGCACGCTCCTGAATACGGAAGAAGCAATTCTTCAGTCGTTTCAGAAGACGCTGAGGGACGGCGCGGGAATCGAGAAAGAGTGTTCGGAGCTCACGTTCTGTCTTGGAATTACGGGGGCAGCCGCCCTGAATCGGCTGGGGATTGGAAATGAGGAGGAACTGCTCTCACAGTGGAAGGAAAACCTGGCAGCTTTAAGAGATTACGTCCGCGCGTTCGACGGTATGGAGCTGCTGCTAAAACGGCTGCAGGCAGAAGGCGTTCACATGGGAATTGTGACGAGCAGGAGCCGGGCGGAATATGAGGAGGATTTTACACGCCTGGGTCTTTACGGCTACTTCGATACGGTAGTCTGTGAGGAAGATACGGTGAACCATAAGCCGGAGGCGGAGCCTTTGGAGTTCTATATGAGGAAGACGGGGGCCAGGCCGGAAGAAGTGTTATATATTGGAGACAGCATTTACGACATGGAATGCGCCTGCGCGGCAAAGGCCGCCTGCGGCCTGGCATTGTGGGGGGCCGGCGGCGTGAAGCATATCCATGCAGATTACTATTTTCCCGACCCGGCGTCCGTTCTGTCCGTTCTGGAGCGCCTGGAGGCGGAGGATGAAGGGAGAAAATGGCTCTCCTGGGCTATGGAGCTTCAGTTTATTGCCCAGGCGGGAATCACTTACACAAAGGACAGCTACGATCTGGAGCGGTTTGAACGGATCAGAGAGCTTTCAGGAGAGATTATGAGCAGCTATACCGGATTGTCCGGTGAGAAGGTGACGGATCTCTTCTGCAGTGAAACGGGATTTCAGACGCCGAAGCTGGATACGAGGGCTGCCATTATCGAGAATGGAAAGATACTTCTGGTGAAGGAGAAGGATGGCCGGTATTCCATGCCTGGAGGCTGGGTGGATGTGAATAAGACGGTGGGGGAAAATGCAGTCAAAGAGACGAAGGAGGAGTCCGGCCTGACGGTAGTCCCGGTGCGTGTGGTAGCGCTTCACGATATGGGGCGCCATAATAAGCAGCTCTTTGCCTATGGAGTCTGTAAGGTGTTTTTTCTGTGCGAGATTGTGGAGGGGGAATTTGCAGAAAACATCGAGACGGTGGAGAGCGGATGGTTTTCTCCGGACGAACTGCCTGTGCTGTCGGAGGACAAAAATACGAAGGCGCAGGTCGAGATGTGCTTTGATGCATATGCGGATAAGAACTGGAAAACGGTGTTTGATTGAGAGAAGGGAAAAAGCAGGTCAAATGCATCGAGCCTGGATTCGTGCATTTGGCCTGCTTTCTGATTATGCTTCTTTATCAAGACAGCTCTTCATTACTTCGTAAGCGCCCTTCTCCTCAATCGCTGCCACGTATCCGGCGACTGCGTCTTCGAATCCGGCGATTGCGGATAAGTCCTCGCCCCAGAACTCTTCATTTACGCAGACCGCGTGAACCAGCGTCTTCACGTCATCATTCCTGTGGTCATAGTAGAACTGAAGAATTGGACGGTCATCCTTCACGGTGTACTCATTGCCGGCCGGTCTCGCAGCAGTCAGTCCTTCCTCGGTGAGCTCCGTTCCGCGGTAGAACGCAATGTAGAAGGCAAAGGAGGCGGTGATGCATTTGGGAAGCCTGCCCGTGTTGGCGATATACCCCTTTAAGGAAGGCATAACGCGCGCTTTCCACTTGGAGGTGGAGTTTAAGGAAATCGCTAACAGCGCGTGGTCGATGAATGGATTCTTAAAGCGCTCCGTGACGGAAGCGGCAAAACTCATCAGCTCTTCCCTGGGAAGTGTCAGAGTGGGGATGATCTCATCGTAAATGGTTTTGTTCATAAAACCGCAGATCACTTCATCTTCCATACAGTCCCGGACGATATCCTGGCCTGCTAAATATGCGCCTAAGACAAAGGAGGTGTGAGCGCCGTTTAAGATGCGGACCTTTCTCTGCTTGTATGGTTTGTGATCGTCGGTAATGAGTACCGGAAGGCCGGCCTTCTCAAATGGAGGCTCTTTCTTTAAACTCTCAGGTCCCTCGATGACCCAGAAGCCAAAGACTTCTCCGGTGTCGATGATGTTGTCCTGGTAGCCCAGCTCTTCACAGATGGAAGAGGCTTCATTTCTTGGATAGCCGGTTACGATACGGTCTACTAAAGTGGAGCAGAAGATATTCTCCTGTTTGATCCAGCTGGTAAATTCTTCACCTAATTTCCACTTTTCGGCATACTGGAGGACGCATTTCTCCAGCTCTTTTCCGTTGTTGTCGATCAGCTCGCAGGAGAGAATGACAAAGCCTTTTCTTGGTTCCTTTCCGAACGTTTCAAATCTCTTATACAAGAACTGAGTCAGTTTGCCCGGATAGCTGTCCGCAGGCACATCGGTGAAGCTGCATGCCGGGTCGTAGGTGATGCCGGCTTCCGTTGTATTGCAGGCGATGAAGCGTAAATCCGGATTCTTGGCACATGCCAGAACCGCGTCATAGTCTTTATATGGATTTAAGCATCTGCTGACACAGGAGATCACCCGCTTGTCATTGACCTTCTTCCCATTTTCAAAGCCGCGTAGGAACAGGGTGTATAAGCCTTCCTGCTCATTGATCATGTCGGCAAGTCCGGGGGCGATGGGCTGGCATAAAACGACTTTGGAATTAAAATCAGCTTTTTCGTTCATCATATCGATAAAGTAGTCCACGAAGGCGCGTAAGAAGTTGCCTTCTCCGAACTGCAGCACGCGTTCCGGCGCATCCTTTAATAAATATCCGTCGTAGCCCTGCTTTTCCAGTGTCTCATAACATAACTTTTCCATTTGAAATACTCTCCTTTATATGATTTCTATTGGGTTGCTGTCTACAGCTGCGGGATGCCGGCTGTAAACAGCAGCCTGCATTTACAGTGTGACTCCCTGCTTGAAAATAGCCATATCGTGGAATCCGGCCTCCTCTGATTTCACTTTCTTTCCGGAGGCAACCTCCAGGACAAAATCGAAGAAGTCATTCTTTAAGGTATCCATATCCGTATCTTCTGCCAGTCGGCCGCAGTTGAAATCGATCCAGTTGCTCTTTTTTGTGCTGAGAGCTGTATTGGTCGATATCTTCATGGTCGGGACCGGACAGGCAAACGGTGTTCCGCGTCCTGTGGTAAAGAGAACAATATGGGCGCCGGAGGCGGCCAGAGCGGTGGAGGCGACCAGATCGTTTCCGGGGGCGCTTAAGAGGTTTAAGCCCTTTGTATGAACAGGTTCTCCATACATTAAGACGTCCATGACCGGAGCGTTTCCTGATTTTTGGACGCATCCCAGCGACTTGTCCTCCAGGGTAGAGATTCCGCCTTTTTTATTGCCCGGAGACGGGTTCTCATAGATCGTCTGATTGTGGCTGGTAAAATAGTTTTTAAAGTCATTGATCAGATGAACCGTTTTTTCAAAGGTCTTTTCATCGATGCACCGGTTCATGAGCAGTGTCTCCGCACCGAACATCTCTGGAACCTCGGTCAGAATCGTGGTTCCGCCTGCGCCGACCAGCATGTCTGAAAAGGCGCCGACGGCAGGGTTGGCTGTGATGCCGGAGAGACCGTCGGAGCCGCCGCATTTCATACCGATAATGAGTTCGCTGCAGCTGACCGGTTCCCGTTCAAAGCTGCCGGCATAGGCATTCAGCTCGCGGATCAGTTCCAGGGAATCGGCAATCTCATCGTCAGATTCCTGTGCAACAAGGAACTTGACGCGGCGCTCATCGTATTCTCCGATATATCGTTTCAATTCTGTGATGTTGCTGTTTTCACATCCCAGGCCGAGAACGAGGACGCCGCCGGCATTGGGATGATTGATGAGATCAGCCAGAATGGTTCTGGTATGTTCCTGATCGTCACCCATCTGGGAACAGCCGTAGGGGTGCGGAAACGCTGCTACATCCTCAACCGTTCCGCTGATCAGGCTCTTAGCCTGGCGCTCGATGGCCTGAGCCACATTATTGACACAGCCTACGGTTGGAATGATCCAGATCTCGTTGCGGACACCGACTTTTCCGTTCGGCCGGCGGTAACCCTGAAAGAACCGTTCCTCTGCCGGAGCGACGGTCGTATCCTGTTTCTTGTAGGAGTAGGTGAGCAAATCGCCCAGTCCGGTCTTTAAATTATGGGTGTGGATCCAGCTTCCTTTTAAAATCGCCTCCTTCGCCAGTCCGATGGCGCAGCCGTATTTTATAACGGAAGCTCCCTCTGCGATGTCGGTTAAGGCGAACTTATGCCCCTGAGGGATATCGGAGATGAGAGTGATTGTCTGATCGCCTGTTGTCACGGTCGTTCCGGAGGCCAGAGGCTTTAAGGCGACTGCCACGTTATCTCCGGAGTGAATTTTAATAAAGTCCTGCATAATCGTTTTTCCTTTCTGCAACTACGGAATGTAAGTGCTTACATAAACCATACACCATTTTTGCCGCTTCGTCAATAGGGAAAGAAAAAAGAATAAATTTTTTTTACAACGCTGTAAAATATATGAAAAATAGTAACGGACGGTCGTGTGAATACCAGAAAAAAACAATGGAAAGCAGTTGCTTTTAGCCAGACGATCAGATATAATATAAGTAAAAGTGTAAGCGCTTACGCTATTTGCGAAACAGGAATCGCAGGTGAGAGTGGGATCAGAATGAATATATACGATATAGCAGAACTTGCAGGGGTGTCCATTGCCACCGTATCGCGGGTGGTGAACGACAGTCCTCGTGTCAGTGAGAAGACAAAACAGAGGGTCCGCGCCATCATGGAGGAGAACGGTTACACACCGAACGTGTTCGCACGCGGCCTGGGTCTGGACTCCATGAAGACCATCGGGATTATTTGCCCGGATGTCTCGGATTCCTATATGGCGTCGGCTGCGTTTCATCTGGAAGGCCGTCTGCATGAGTACGGATACGACTGTATTCTTTGCTGCAGCGGCTTTGAACAGGCGAATAAGGAAAAGTATGTGAGTCTTCTGTTAAATAAGCGGATCGACGCGCTGATTCTGGTGGGATCGACGTATGCGGGCGAGGGAGGAGACGACAGGAAGGCCGATTACGTGCGGAATGCGGCGAAGACGGTTCCTGTGTTTATGATCAACGGTTATATTAAGGGAGAAAATGTTTATTGTGCGTTCAGCGATGATTACGGCGCCACCTATGATGTGGCTTCACAGATGATTGAGGCTGGGAGAAAACGGATTTTGTTTCTGTGTGATTCCCATTCCTACAGTGCGAATCAGAAGCTGGCGGGATATGAGGCGGCCTTAAAGGACCACGGTCTTCCGGTGCTGGGGGATTTAAAGCTGTATGTGAAGAACCGGATCCACTCGGTGAGAGACATTCTTTTAGAGAGGCGGGATTTGAAGTTTGACAGTGTGCTGGCTACAGACGACGGCCTGGCCGTGGGGGCGATCAAATATGCCAATGCCAAGCTGTTAAAGATTCCCGGGGAACTCTGCATTACGGGCTTTAATAATTCCGCGCTTTCCATCTGCTGCGATCCCGAGCTCTCTTCCATTGATAATAAGGTGGAGGAACTCTGCGCCATCACCACGGATCAGATGATGGCGGTCCTGCGGGGAGAAGAGAAACAGGCGGCGCAGAAGAGCCAGGTGCCGTGCAGGCTGGTGAAACGGTGTACGACGGATTTTTAGGCGCTATTGTCAATTATTCTGTCCTGTGATATACTACCGTTACGATAAATTATGTATAGAAGGAACGGTAGTTTGATGATAGAAGAAAAACAGGACCGCATTGTACTGTGCGGAGCCAATTCCTATGAACAGAAATATTATTTTAATGAACAGTTTTCCAACCTGCCTGAGAACATACGGCAGGAGCTTCAAATTATGTGTGTATTGTATACAGAAGATGTGGGCGGAATCCTGACTCTGGAATTTGAAGAGGACGGCACTCTGGAATTTAAGGTGACGGCGGAGGAGTCGGATTATCTGTTTGATGAGATAGGAAGTGTGCTGAAGATCAAGCAGTATCAGATGGAAAAGAGAGAGCTTCTGGAAGCCCTGGAGATGTATTACCGGGTTTTTTATCTGGGAGAAGAGATTGATGAGGAAGAGGAATCGTGAAGCTTAAGATAGGGAATGTAACACTGGAGAATAATCTGATTCTGGCGCCGATGGCAGGGGTAACCGACCTGCCATTTCGCGTTCTCTGCAAGGAGCAGGGATGCGGCATGGTGGTGACGGAGATGGTGAGTGCGAAGGCGATTCTTTACAAAAACAGGAATACGAAGGCGCTCCTTGAGGTGGAAGAGAGAGAACGTCCGGTTTCGGTTCAGCTGTTCGGCTCCGATCCGGAAATTATGGCGGATATTGCGAAGCTCATCGAGCCGGGGCCCTTTGATATCATCGATGTCAACATGGGCTGTCCGGTGCCGAAGATTGTGAATAACGGCGAGGGTTCAGCGATGATGAAGAATCCCAGGCTGGCGGAGGCGGTTCTTGGAGCCATGGTGAAGGCGGTGAAAAAGCCTGTGACTGTAAAGTTCCGCAAGGGTTTTACTGACAGCGACGTAAACGCGGTGGAATTTGCCAAAATGGCTGAGAGCTGCGGCGTGGCCGCGGTTGCAGTTCACGGCAGGACGAGAGAGCAGTATTACTCCGGAACTGCGGACTGGGATATTATCCGCAGAGTAAAAGAAGCCGTGAAGATACCGGTCATCGGCAACGGGGACGTCTTTGCACCCGAGGATGCGAAGGCGCTGTTGGACGAGACGGGATGTGACGGAATTATGATTGCCAGAGGAGCAAAGGGCAATCCGTGGATCTTCTCGAGAACGATTCATTATCTGGAGACGGGAGAGCTGCTTCCTCCGCCTTCCATGGAAGAACTTCAGAACATGGTTCTGCGCCACGCAGAGATGTCGGTGGAATACAAAGGAGAGTATTTGGGAATCCGGGAGATGCGCAAGCACATGGCATGGTATACGGCGGGACTGCCGCACTCGGCAAAGCTGAGGAATGACATTAACGCGGTGGAGACACTGGCGGATTTAAAGACACTTGTGATGGAACGGTTTTCAGATATTATCTGTGAATCGGGAAGATAGAGTCATACATTTCATGCAAATTTATGGGGCGCCGCATCTGCGGCGCCCCATAGTCATGATATTCAAACGATCGGTTCATCAAATCTTACACATAAATCTGACGATGCAGTTTACGCCCGGAATCTGATACTGGATGATTCCATTGGCGCCTACGATGATGGTGACTGCTGTTACATTACCGTTGGCATCTGTGATCAGTGCCGCCACTTCCTGGCCCGGCGCAAAGCTGGTCTGCTCCATCTGTACCTGAGGAACTGCGCCGTTTATTCCGGAAGTCACCGCATAGGTCACGGCTGCGCCGACCTGTTTATACTGCTGCAGATCAATGCTGACCTTATCATTGTACGCGGCTGCAAGGGTCTGTGTTCCGCTCTGGATGGCCTTCTCAGTCGAAGTAACAGCCTCTGCAAAGCCTTCCAGCTCTTCTGCGCCGGATTTCTGGGTCACCTGTGTGCCGTCTGCATAGACTACTACATTCTGAGTTACAGGCACGCCCTGTACGGTGACGGTCTGCTGCTGAACCGTTGCCCCCAGTGCCGGAGACGCCAGCAGTGCTCTTGCAGAGCCATCTGCGCTGACTGCGACCGTAGCCACATCAGCCACCTGACCTTCTGCCACGGTAACAGAAGCAGTTTCCGTGGTGGAAACAATGGTATTGCCGCTTACGCTGCCTTCTGCAGTCTGCGTAGCCGATGCGGCTACCGTAGTCCCGCCGGTCTGCAGGGTTACCTTTTTGTCTTCCCCAACCGTGACTGTGACTGGCGGTGTGACGACAGTTGGATTATTGTTATTGTTCGTAGTGGTACTGGTGGCAGACTCTTCATTATTGTCGCTGCTGTTGTCTTCGTAGATCCTTCTCCATTTTGCATACAGAGTCAGATTCCCATGGCTCTTGGATGTGATCTCTGTGATCCTGTCAGTGTAGCTGCTGTCCGTATACCAGCCGTCAAACGAGTAGCCCGGTCTGGAAGGCATCTTGAGGATCACTGTGTCCATGGCCCCGGTGTAGTGCAATGGGTTATTCCCGCTGTTGATCCCGCCGTCCAGTATATAGGAAACCTTATAGGTGATCAGCGTGCCGTGGCCATTGGCATCAAAATGATAATACACGCCATGAACCGGAGCGTCTGCATTTATTACCAGATATCCGCTTTCGTTCACCCACATGTCGTTGATCCAGGTGTTCTTTACGGCCTCCTCTGTCAGGTAATCCCCGTCAGCCGCGCTTAAGCAGCATTTCAGTTTCCCATCCGTTTCTTTCAGGAAGCAGTACTCCTGTCGGTTTTCTTTATCTCCGATGCCTGCAATCTTTCCTTCATTACCGGAATATTTCGTCACAAGTTCACCGTTTACATCCCCTTCGAAGAATGTATTTTCTATCGCGGTCCAATAGCCTTCTCCGTCAAAACTGCCGTAAAATCCGGCGACTGCCTTTTTCGTATTCACGAGCATATATCCCTTGTTGTTCACATAGCGGAATTTTCCGTTGATCTCGATCCACTGACGGAATACCTGTGCGCCGTCACTTCCGAAATAAAGGGTATGGCCTTCGAACGTCACAAAACGGTTGGCTGCTTTTTCACCGGACTCGTTGACGTAACACAAGCCCTCCCCATCCGGGCTCTGGATAACAGAATTGGTAATAAGGGTGCCGTGGCCGTTCTCATCAAAGCTGTAATATCTGCCATCGATCTGCTGTGCGCTTACATTCATACTTAAATTGCCGTCTTCATTGACCCATAGATCGCCGATCCATACATTTGCTACCGGATCATCCGTAACGGAACCTCCGTCTGCGGAAAGCAGACGGCAGTGTATGGTGTTATCCTGGCCGGTTTCAAAACAATAATGGCGGGTGTTGGGTTTTTCACCGATTCCTGCGATGGCTCCCTCTTTGCCTGCATATTTCGTAACAGGTTCCCCATTATCCAGTTTGTCTTCGAAAAATGTATTGGAGATTGCGGTCCAATAGCCTTCTCCGTCATAGCGGCCATAGAATCCGCCTGCCGCCTTAACCGCGTTCACGATCATATAGCCTTTCCCGTCCACATAGCGGAATTTCCCGTCTGATTCGATCCACTGGCGGAATACCTGTGCTCCGTCTGCTCCAAAATAAATGGTTCGGCCGTCAACCGTTACGAAGCGGTTGGCTGCTTTTTCCCCAGACTCATTGACATAACACAGGATCTTTCCATTCTGATCATGTATCATGGCGTTTTTGATCAGAGTGACTTTCCCGTCATCAGCAATGTTATAGTATTTGGTTTCTATCGGATAGTCCTGTTTGCCGGTTATGACAGAACCTGTATCATCGACATAATATAAAAGGTTACCGGCAGTGTCGTGGATAAAGGAATTGGTGATCATGCGGCAGAGGCCTTCCGCGTCAAAGCTGTAGTAGTTCCCTTCGATCAAATACTCGTCTTTCCCAGTTACCTTATCTCCGGCCTCATCGACATAATACAGATTCTCACCGGCTACATTATGGATAAAGGCACTGGTGATCAGGGTGACTTTGCCATCTTTGTCAAGGCTATAGTATCTGCCGTCAACAAGCTGTTCCCTCACTCCGGTCACTTTCATACCGTCTGCGCCGACGTAGCACAGGATATTTTGATCCGCGTCATGGATAAAGGCGTTGACGATCAGTTCCAGGAGGCCGTCTGTGCTGACGTTATAGTAGACATCTCCAATCTGGTATTCTCTTAAGCCAGTCAGCTTATCACCGTTCTCATCCACATAATACAGGTTATTGCCATTCGTATCATGGATAAAGGCATTGATGATCAGAGTACCGTTTCCATCTTCATCAAAGTTGTAATATTTATCTCCGGCTAACTGTTCTTTCGTATCGGTCACTTTTATTCCATCTGCATTGACATAACACAGGATGTTTCCATTCTCATCATGGATAAAGGAATTGACGATCAGCTCGATACGGCCATCGGCATCGGAGTTGTAATACTTCTCTCCAAGCGGATGCTCTCTTAATCCGGTTAATTTATCTCCATTCTCATCCACATAATACAGGTTATTGCCATTCGTATCATGGATAAAAGAATTGGTGATCAGAGTGACCCTGCCGTCTTCAGAAAAACTGTAATATTTGTCTTCAATCGGATATTCTGCCTCACCGGTCACTTTCTCCCCGGCGTCATCCACATAGTACAGATTGTTCCCATCCTCATCATGGATGAAGGCGCTGGTAATCAGACTGCCATGGCCTGCTGCATCAAAATTGTAATATTTGCCGTCGATCTGCTGCTCCCTCACGTCGATGGTGAGAATGCTGTCCTCGTTTACCCACATATCGTCGATCCAGACATTCTTTACCGTCTCGCTCATGGACGTTTCATCTGCGGAGAGCAGACGGCAGCTGATCCTGTTGTCCGTACCTGTTACAAAGCAGTAGTACCTGCGGTCTGGCTTTTTGCCAATTCCGGCGACTTCTCCTTCTTTGCCCGAATACTTTGTTACAGGAGTCCCATCGTCCAGTTTATCCTCAAAAAATTCATCTTCGATCGCAGTCCAGTAACCTTCTCCGTCAAAATGGCCGTAAAATCCGGCGACTAGCTTTGTGGCATTCACAATCATGCGGCCTTTGCCGTCCACATAGCGGAAGTTTCCGCTTTTTTCTATCCACTGACGTACTGCCAGATCACCATTCTCGTCGAAATAATACGTATGTTCGCTGTCTGACTCAAACTGCTCCCTTACTTTCTCTCCGGCCTCGTCGAGATAACATAAGATTGTCCCATCTTCCGTCCGTATGAAGGTATTGACAGACCGGGAAGAATGGCCTTCTCCAGTAAAGTTGTAGTACTTGTCTCCGATCAGCTGGTTTTCCTTGTCAACAGTCAAATAGCCGTCTGCATCGATCCACAGATCCACAACCCAGGTGTCGGTTACGGCTTCTGCGCCGGATATGCCTTCAGCTGGTATCAGGCTGCAGAGTATTCCGTCCTCCGTTGTCTGGAAACAGTAGTACTTCTGGATGTCATCCTTCTTCTTTCCTGATACCCCTCCATCTTCACCCGAATACTTTATCACACTGGTACCGTCATCCAGTTGGGATTCAAAAAATGTATTGGGCACGGGAGTCCAATACCCCATATCATCAAAGTTGCCGTAAAACTTACCTGCTTCCTTTCCCTCTTTGTTCCTGATCACTTTTCCTTTGTTATTGACAAAACGGAAGTGTCCGTCTTCTGTCTCCAGCCATTTACTCTTGACCATCACACCATTACCGTCTACATAGATAATGAAAGATTCGCCGTCCTTTTCCACCTCTATGTATTGTTTTTTCAGCATGGTTTCTTCTTGAGTAGTCTCATCCACCACATAATAGCGATCGTCCCTGCAGATGCAGCTGTCGAGTTCTACATACCAGGAATCAGGATCCACTGCCATTACGGCTGCCAGTCTGTTTGCTTCTTCCAGGCCCTTGGGAGTTTCCGGCTCATTGTAGGTAGTGCTCTCATCTGTGCCCTCAGATTCCTCTGCGGCTCCTGTCTCTCCGTTCTCCTCTGACTCGTCAGTGGCTTCCGATCCGTCTGCTGCCTGACTCTCATCAGCTTCTTCGCCATTATTGGTTTCCTCGGATTCGTCAGAATTAATCCCGTCATCGTTTTCCTTTGATTCCTCGGAAGCAATCCCATCGTCGCCCTTCCCGGATTCGTCATCGGCTCTGCTTTCATCCGCATCTTCAGCAGACATAGTTCCTTCAGTGTCACTTTTCTCTGTATCAGATGCAGCATTCTCCTTCCAGGATGAATTTTCTTCCTCTTTTGCAGTATCGGCCTCCTTTGCATATGCAGCTGCCGCATGGTTAACAGGATTCCCGGCCACTGTGCTGCAAGTCATCATGAAAGCTGATGCTACTGCAATCACCCGCTTTGCATTTCCCCTTATCAGTTTAGTTTTTTTCATTGAATTACCTCCTGCACTTAAATTTGCGTGATACATTATTATAACAAATTGGCGAGGGCATTTGGCTGCATCCTAAAATGTTTGGGAAATAGCAGTTTCCATATTGACAGGATATCTGTTATAATTCTATTAAGTTTTATCTCCCCAAAATTCCATGCTGGTCCCCACTGCCCGGACTGGCTGTTTTCCTGTTTATTAGAAAAGACTGGAGCTGTGACAATGACAGAAGCCGAAAAGAGATACACAATAGAAAAGGTTTTTAAGACAAGCGGGTGCTCTCCCAACCCCGAGACGATTGATCAGATGGTAAAGCTTGCCCGGGAAGTGCATTTTCCGGCCGGTGCAGCCATACAGGAGATTGGCGTGGAGCAGAAGTACCTCTATTTGATTACAGAAGGGATTGCAAGAAGCTATTATATCGACAGCGAGGGCAACGATATAACAAAAATGTTTATTCGGGAAGAGGAATTTGCGGTAGGGGAAAGCCTTTTTTTGCCGGAGAGTCTGGATGTTTTTGAGGCGTTGGAGAACTTAAAAAGCCTTCGCTTTGAAGCAAAAAAAATGAAGGAAATCATTTACTCTGACAAGGCGGCCCTGGTGAGTTACGCAGGAATGCTGGAACAGACCGTTATATACAAGATGCGCCGCGAATACAGCCTGCAGAATATGCAGGCGATGGAACGGTATCTTCAGTTTCGGGAAGATTACAGAGATCTTTTAGAGCGGGTTCCCCAAAATGTGATCGCGTCTTATCTTGGAATAAAAAAGGAATCCATAAGCAGACTGCGCCGTAATCTCAGGGATAACGGCTGAGGCTGTTTTAACATTTGTTAATGCCAAAATCCTCCGTTTAGAATAGAATTTCTGTCAGATAAGATGGAAACGGAGGAAATTGGAATGACCTATAACAATCAAAAAGCCTGGAAAGAGATTGAGAAATTTTTACCGCCGGAATATCATTTTCGAGGGGAGTATCAGCCGGCTGAGGAGCTGTGGAACTGGAAAGGAAATAAGGTCCATCTGGATACGTTTCGTAATCCGGATGCGGAGGCGAAAATGATCTGTTTTCATGGAGTCGGAACAAACGGGAGGCAGATTTCTCTGATCATCGGGGGTCCGCTGGCAAAAGAGGGGTTTGAGACGATATCCGTGGATATGCCAACTTACGGGGTGACAGAGGTCAACCCCAAAATGCGGATTACCTATGCAGACTGGGTGCAGTGCGGAAGCGATCTGGTCGAGGAAGAACTGAAAAAGGATGACCGCCCTGTCTTTCTGTACGGGTTATCAGCAGGAGGCATGGAAACTTACCATATAGCAGCGAAAAACGGCAGGGTAAGAGGCATTATTGGAATGACATTCCTTGACCAGCGCCAAAAGCCGGTTCAGATCACTACAGCCAGTAACCCCTTTTGGGGGCATGCGGGAGCAATGCTTGCAAAGCTGGCCTGTGCGGCCGGTTTCTCCGGATTCAGAATCAAAATGAGTATCCCGTCAAAGATGAAGGCCCTTGTCAATGACAGAAAATGCCTAGATATTATGATGGCGGACAGAACTTCGGCAGGGAACCGGGTAACAATGGAATTTCTGAACAGTTATATAACGTATAAACCGGAGGTGGAGCCGAAAGACTTCTCAGTTTGTCCGATTCTTCTGACTCAGCCGGAAAAGGACGGTTGGACGCCGCAGTTCTTAAGTGACGATTTTCTTAATCAGATTGAGAAGGTACCGGTGACAAATCAGTGCTTCAGAATGGATCCCATTATCCGATCGAGAAAGAAGCACTGTCCGATTTACAAACATCTGTTTTGAGTTTTCTGAGGGACCAGTTGGCAATGGTATAAGGCAAAGCCGGCAAAAGCCGGAGGAAGAGTCAGAGCGTATCCGTGTAAGGCTTTTCTGCCTCCTCCAATGCTTTCAGCAGCGCGGCTGTGGATTTTTCCATGGCGTCAAACTGTTCCCTCTGTTCCTGACCGCCGGCCCTGTTGTTCCGGTTTTCAAGCTCCTCCCAGAGACTGGAGGGCGGTGTAAAGTCCGTCCGTCCCGGGGTGACGTGGAAAGTCTCAGGAAACAGCCGGTTAAGCTCTGCTGCGATAAAGGAAGCAAAGAGATATGCCCCATACTCGTTGGTGTGGGTGTAATCCCCGGGATGGAAGTATCCGCAGGAGCGTTCCATCCCGGTTTTTTTATAAAATTGTACCGAAAATTCATGTAAGTCAATGACCGGGGTATTCGTGGCGGCCGCCACGTCCTTTACCGCCTGAGCGTGTTCGGCCAGAAGCTCGTGGTAGGTGCCGTCCGCATTCCAGATGTTGCGTCCCAGAGAGGTTGCCAGCACCGGAATTCCGCCCAGGGCCCGGACTTCTTCCACGTATCTTCGCAGATTGACGGGGTATTCCCTGTGGGCCAGCAGATGGGGAAGCTTCTGGTCATTATGGCCGAACTGGAACAGGCAGAAGTCACCCGGACGGAGAAATCGCTTTACGATGTCCATATGGCCTTCCTGGCGGAAGGTTTCGGTCGTCAGCCCGCAGTGCGCCTGGTTTTCCACGGCTGTTCTGCCTTCTAGGAACGCCGGAAGCGCCTGGCCCCAGGAGGCATAGCAGGCTCCCGGAAGATAAGGGATTTCCGCGGCCTGGTCTGTGACTGTGGAATCCCCGCAGAGATAGACCGTCGTCACAGGGCCGGCCGTTTCTGCATGGCAGCCGTCGATCTTAACAGCACCGGGCGTGGGGGTGCAGAGCGTGACGAAGAGGTGTTCTGCAGGATAATACTCTTCGTGATAGCGCGGAATAATCCCGGCTATGGACTGGTAAAAGGTACGCTCGTACCGTTCCCCCTTCTTTAAGGAGATGATATCCCGCAAAAGTTTTCTTCCGGTGAAGAGAAAAATCTGCTCTGCCTCTTCCACGGCGGTCAGCGAAATATGTATGGCGTACAGTCCGCAGGGCACCCGGTCCGAATAATAGCTGACGGGAGTCATACTGCCCGCGACGCCGTCGGCCAGAGAGGAGAGCTCTCTGTCAAAGCCGTCAGACAGTTCCGGTATGGCGAGCCGTTCCGAATCCTCCGGAAGACGGCCTGTGTCCGTGCTGTGGGTAAATGGCTGAAACTGAATCTGCATCTTAAAATTCCTCCTTCTGTCCGGACATCCCGGACGGTCCCCGCAGACCGGTGATGTAGGCGCTGGGCGCCATCCCGGTCTTTTTCTTGAAAAGCTGGGAAAAATACTGTGGATTGTTGCCGAAGCCGACCCGCTCGGCAATGTCCGAAATCCGGTCCATTCCATCGGTTTCGATATATTCCTTTGCCTTTTGAATCCGCTCATTGGTCAGGTAATCAGAAAAGCGTATTCCAGTCTCCTTCTGGAATTTTCTGGATACATAATCCACATTCATGTACAAATGCTGTTCGGCAATGTACTTTAGCGTCAGATTGGGATTCTCCAGATTTTCCTTGATATACGTAAAAATCTGCCGCGTCATGCTGCTGACGGTCTCCGTTCTGGAGCCGCTTTCCACCACTTCTGTAAGCTTTTGAAAGACGGATTCCTTCAGCGCGGAAAGATCCGTCTCCCCCTCGGCCTGCATCAGCCACTCCGTGAGGCCGGAGCCGGAGATATTCGGATTGCCGAGGGTGATTTTTAAAAACATACTGCCGGACAGCTATTTGAGGAACCGGATGTCCATGATATCGGAGATCAGCTCCATAAGCCCGCTCATGGCGGCAGCATCCCCTTCGGAAATGGCGCGGCAGTAGTTTTCCGTCTCCTGGGTGATTGCGGTATAGTTGCAGGTACATAAGGCGTGATCGTTATTTACGAAGTAAAAGGTGCTGAATCTGCGGATTTTTTCGAGCACAATGGAGAACAGGCCTTTTAAATCGGAGTACGTCTCCATATGAAGCTCCAGGCTGGTGTGCTGGCCTTCCAGGCTGACGCTGTCAAGCTTTGCCTCCAGCTGGTCGAAGTCAAAGGAAATATCCTGACAGAAGATCAGGAAGGTGTTTCTCACGTAGATTCCGTAGATGCTGACCTGCGGAAGGGAATTCCGGGCAAACGCATTTAAGAGTCCCAGAAATTCTTCCAGATTTTCCTGTTCCAGATAGTAAATGTAAAACAGGCGGTAGGGGGTAAAGTAAAAGTCCATGTAAGGTTCATAGGTCGGAATGATCTCCTCCAGCGGCTTTTCCAGATAGAGGGCGTCGTTGATGATACTGGAGACCACATTGTGGCGGATGCTGTCCGCCTGACTGAACTGGGAGTCCAGAATCCTGCGCGCCTGGCGTTTGGCGTAGCAGTCACTGACACTTTCTTTTACGGCGTCAATGATCTGCTGTTCATTGCAGGGCTTTAAAAGATAGTGGCGGACTCCGTATTTCATGGCCTGCTTGGCGTATTCAAATTCCCCGTAGCCGGAGAGAAGGATGAACTGCGTGTCAAGATCCGTCTCGCAGATCCGGCCGATCAGCTCCAGTCCGTTCATGCCGGGCATACGGATATCCGTGATAACCAGATCCGGCGATTCATCTAAGATCATGTCGTACGCTTCGATTCCGTTGGAGCAGAGACCGGCCAGTTCAATCCCGTACTGGCTCCAGTCTATGATTGTGGATATGGTTTCCCGGATGATGCGCTCATCGTCTGCAATGATCAGTTTCAGCATAGTATCAGTTCTCCTTGACTTGAAATGGAATATGGATATCGGCGGTGGCACAGTCGTCTTCATTGTTAAGTTCCAGACCGTATGCGTCGCCAAACAGCAGGCGGATGCGCTGGTCAATGTTCATGAGACCGATGCCGAAGCCGTTCGGCTGTTTTTCCCGGCTTTTTAATTTTTCGAGAAGATGATCCTCGAAAACAGAACCGTTGTTTTTTACCCGGATTAACACCTGATCGCTCTCGTGGCGCACCAGAAGCTCTATGTGACAGGTTTCCGTCATCTCCTCCATGCCGTAGCGGATGGCGTTTTCTATAAGCGGCTGTATGGTGAGCGGAGGCATCAGGATATGATGCAGATCGTCATCCACCAGGGAGAGAAAGTCCAAGCGGTCCTCGAACCGTATTTTCTGTATGGTAATGTAGGCGCGCACCAGTTCCAGCTCATAGTCCAGCTCCACCAGGGACTCGTGATTGCTGAGTGTGGAGCGGAGCAGTGTCCCCAGCGATTCCGCCATCATGGATATTTCCGCATTTTTGGACGCCTTTGCCCTCCAGTTAATGGATTCCAGCGTGTTATAGAGGAAATGGGGGTTGATCTGGGCCTCCAGCGCCTTGATCTGGGCCTCCTTGCGCAGCAGTTCATTTTTGTAATTGGTGTCCACCAGAGTTCGTATCCGGGTTGCCATCCGGTCAAAACGCTGATGGAGACGTCCGATCTCATCATTACGGGTACTGTAATCGTAGGCGGACTGCTCCAGCGTGAGTTCATTCTTACTGAAGACGTCCATCTTGACGATCAGAGCGTTGAAATGGCGCAGGATAGAGTAAATCAGCCACTGGGTCAAAACGAGGGCAGTCAGAATGCCGAGTACCATGATGCCGAGAATGATCTTCGCCGAACGTCCGATGGAGTGGATGATGGAGTCAAACGGAATCAGGCTGATATAGCGCCAGTCGTAATAAGGAATCTTACTGCTGACTGCGAAATAGGTGTGATTGTCCGCCTGCAGCGTCTGGTAGGTATCATCCTCCAGCAGGAGCGTCCGGTTTACCAGGTCTTTGGAGAGCCCGGAGGAGGCGTAGATGGTATCCGGGCCGTCTGCCAGGATGTAGTATCCGGTATCGAAGGTCTGAAAAGAACGGTTGATGGTGTTAATCAGTCTGTCGGTATCCACATAGATCAGGAGCCTTCCGATGGTGGAAAAATCGAGGCCTTCGATTTTCCTGATATTTCTCCCCAGAAAAAGGCCGGAAGTGCTGCCGCCTCCTGTGGTCCAGCTGACCGCACCGTCTCCCAGCTCCGCGTTTTGCAGGGCATGATCGATAAATTCCCGGTCAGTCTTTTCGTAGGCGGCCCAGTTGGTTGCGTTGGAAAAGTTGTCGTTAAACAGGACGATATAGGAGACTCCGTTCTGACGGAAGGTCTCATAATAGGATGAAAGGGCGGTGTTAATGCTTCTGTTGGCATTGGAGCGGACCACGGCATCCTCCGACTCATGGATCGCAGAGAGGGAAGTCTGAATCGACGATGTCGACAGGATAATGGACGACAGGCGCTCCACATCCTTTAAATTTGTAGAAATGGTATTTGCTGAAAAACTCAGATTACCTGCGATGGACCGGTACAGCAGTTCGTTGTAGGTCTTTGAAAGTATGGTAAAGCCGATGAAGGAAAACAGCAGGAGGGAGACCACGTTTAACAGCACAATAAAGAAAATCTTCCATCTCAGGGAGAGGTTTTTGAATAAGGTAAGGAACTTTATTTGAATGGCTTCTGCACGCTTTTTCATGGAAATTGCCCTGCTTCTTTCTATATTAAGGATTCTGTTGAACCGGAAAAACATGGTTACAAATGGTACATGGCCAGTATATAATAATTGGGCTGCAAACTCAAGATTTCAGAGAGGAAAGTCGGTTTTTTCTAAAAGGAAGTCGGTTTTATTTATACCGGTATCGGAAGAAACCGGTTTATAATAAGCTTACAAACGAAACGGAAGAACAACGCCGTTTAAAGAAAAGAATTGAGACAGGAGGATATGAAAATGAAAAAGAAACTTGCAGTAGTCCTGGCCGCTTCCATGGCGGCGGTATCCCTGGCGGCCTGCGGCGGAAAGCGGAAGCACAACGGGAGCTGATTCCCAGACAACCGCAGGTGCGGCGGCTGAAAATACGACGGCAGCGGCTTCCGGCGATGCGTCCTTAACGGTGGCCTGGTGGGGCAACCAGACGAGAAATGAGAGAACACAGGCTGCGCTTGACAAATATTCAGAACTGAATCCGGGTGTGGCATTCGACGGTCAGTTCTCCGAGTGGTCGGATTACTGGAACAAGCTGGCGACCGCGGCAGCAGGCCATTCGCTTCCCGACGTCATTCAGATGGATTACGCTTACTTAGACCAGTACGTTACCAATAACCTTCTGGTTGATCTGACTCCTTATATCGAAGATGGAACCCTGAACGTGGACAACTGCAGCCAGGATATCATAAATTCCGGTTCGGTTGACGGAAAGGTCTACTCCATCGCAATCGGAATCAATGCTCCGGCCATGGTCTATAACAAGACGATCACCGACCAGGCGGGAGTGGAAATTAAAGACAATATGACGCTGGATGAATTTGTAGCGGTCAGCAAGGAAATCTACGAAAAGACCGGCTGCAAGACCAACATGGCTTACGGTGTATCCCAGGAAATCTTACAGGCCATGATCCGCGGCTATGACGGCCATGTGCTCTTTGACGAAGGAAAACTGGGCGTAGACAGCGCTGACGAATTCGTTCCATTTTATAAGGTATATGAGGATGGCGTAAAGGAAGGCTGGTACATTGAACCGAGCGTATTCGCAGAACTGACACCGGGTTCCATCGAGCAGGATCCCCTGATCTACGGCTCCAGCCCGGAAACCATGTCATGGGTGGCGTTCTGCTGGTCAAACCAGTATGCGGCGTTTACCAATGCGGCTCCGGAAGATATGGAATTAGACTTAACCACATGGCCCTCCAAAGATCCGAAAAAGTCCAACTTCTTAAAACCGTCCCAGCTCTTCTCCGTATCCGTGGATTCCAAGGACCCGGTTACCGGTGCTAAGATTATTGATTACTGGACCAATTCCATGGACTGCAACGAGATTCTTCTGGCAGAGAGAGGCGTGCCGATCTCTTCCAAGGTTGCCGAGGAACTGGCTCCGTCTCTGACAGAGAGTGATCAGAAGGTTATCAGCTTCATCAACGATGTGGTGACACCGAATTCTTCCCAGATCAACCCTCCGTATCCCAACGGAAGCGCAGAGGTATCCGACTTAATCAATAAGCTGGGTGAGAAGGTATGCTACGGCGAACTGACTGCGGAGGAAGCGGCAGAGCAGCTTTATACCGAGGGAAATAAGATCATGGCAGAAAAAGCCAAATAAACGGCTGTTAATTGAAAACATTTTGAGGGTGTCCCCATTTCGATAAAATCTGACATATGGGGCGCCCTTTTTTCAGGAATCAGGAATTTCTGATCAAGGGAAAAAGGAGCAGATCTATGAAAATGCTGAAAAAAGCTATGAATAATGAGCGCACGGCGGGAATGATCTTTACCATGCCGTTTACCATCGGATTCCTGCTGTTTATGATAGTGCCGATGGGAATTTCACTGTACTATTCCTTCTGCAGCTATGATATATTGTCTCCGCCTGTCTTCACGGGCCTGCAGAATTTCAAGACTATGTTTGCGGATGAGACATTCTATAAATCTATTAAGGTCACCTTCTTCTTTGCGTTTGTGTCTGTACCGCTGCGTCTTTTATTTGCGCTGATTGTGGCGATGCTGCTGCTGAAGAGCACGAAGCTGACCGGTTTTTACCGCGCGGCCTATTACCTTCCATCCATCATCGGTTCCGTTGCGGTCGCTATTCTGTGGAAGCGTATGTTTGCCACGGACGGCGTGATCAACAAGCTGCTTCAGGCGGTTGGAATTAACTGTACCATGTCCTGGCTGGGCAACACGAAGACGGCGATCTGGGTGTTAATTATCCTGGCGGTATGGCAGTTCGGTTCCTCCATGCTGATTTTCTTATCCTCGTTAAAACAGATTCCGCAGTCTCTGTACGAGGCGGCCAATGTGGATGGGGCTAACGGCATTTCCAAATTCTTCCGGATTACGCTGCCGCTTCTGACACCGACAATTTTCTTCAACCTGGTCATGCAGATGATCAACGGCTTCCTGGCCTTTACGCAGAGCTATATCATCACCCAGGGAAAACCGATGAATTCCACCCTTTTTTACACGGTGTATATGTACCAGCAGTCCTTTGAGTTCTATAACACCGGATACGGCGCGGCGCTGGCGTGGGTGATGCTGGCCATTATCGGACTGATCACGCTGTTTCTGTTTGCGACAAAGAGATTCTGGGTGTACGAAGGAGGGCTTTAATTATGAAGGCAAAGAAAAGAATTCGCGATATCGTATACCATGTCATCGTGTTCGGCATTGGCATTCTCATGATTTATCCGCTGATCTGGATGTTCATGAGTTCTTTTAAGGAGACGAAAACCATCTTCCAGACGGCCGGGAGCCTGATCCCCAATCCGTTTACGCTGGATAATTACATAAACGGACTGAAGGGCTTTGCAAAGGTGCCGTTTCTGGTATTCTTTAAAAATTCCCTGTTTATCTCCGTAATCGCCACGATTGGAACCGTAATTTCATCTGCGGTGGTGGCGTATGGATTCGCACGATTTGAATTCCGGGGAAAGAAAATACTGTTTGCGGCGATGCTGCTCTCCATGATGCTTCCGGCACAGGTTTTAATGATCCCGCAGTACCTCTGGTACCAGAAGCTTGGCTGGGTGGGAAGCTACTTACCGCTGATTGTGCCGTACTTCTTTGCAATCCAGGGATTTTTCGTCTACCTGATGACCAACTTTATCGACGGTATTCCGAAGGAGCTGGACGAGGCGGCCAAGATTGACGGCTGTTCCTATCCACAGATATTTGCAAGGGTAATCCTTCCGTTAATTACGCCGGCTCTGGTAACCGGCGGAATCTTCTCCTTCATGTGGAGATGGGATGACTTCCTCTCTGCACTGCTTTACATCAATAAGTCCATTAAGTATCCGGTCAGCCTTGCGTTAAAGCTGTTCTGTGATCCGGGCTCTTCCTCGGATTACGGTGCAATGTTTGCCATGGCTTCCCTATCCATTCTTCCGTCAGTGATTATCTTCATCTTCTTCCAGAAATATCTGGTCGAGGGAATCAGTACCAGCGGATTAAAGGGATAAGGATGAAACGGAAGAGGAAAGAAGAAAAAAGCTGTTGAAGATGGAGGAACAGGCAGATGGGGAAACTGGAATTTGACAGAGATATCATCGAAGAGACCATGGACCGGATCGTGGAGCGCACCATGCGGATGGATATGACATGGGACTGGCCCTGCGGTGTCGCCTATTACGGCATCGCAGAGGCATATGAGGCGACAGGGAAACAGCAGTATCTGGACCGTATGAAGGAGAGGGTGGATGAACTGATCGATCTTGGACTTCCCGGATTTACGGTTAATACCTGCGCCATGGGGCATGTGCTGCTGACGCTTTATCAGCACACCGGTTCGGAGCTTTACAGAGATATCATCGAGGCCAAGGTGGATTACCTGGAACATGAGGCGCTTCGGTTCGGAGACGGCGTCCTGCAGCATACCGTGTCGGCGGACAATGATTTCCCGGAACAGTGCTGGGCGGACACGCTTTTTATGGCCGCGCTGTTTCTGCTGCGGGCAGGCGTGCTGCTTGACAGACCCGAGCTGACAGCGGATGCGCTGAAACAGTGGTACTGGCACATTCAGTATTTGCAGGACGAGAAAAACGGACTGTGGTATCATGGCTATAACCATATTACAAAGGACCATATGAGCGGCTTCTATTGGGGAAGGGCCAACTGCTGGGCGGCGTATACCATGTCCCGGGTATCCCATATTCTCCCGGAATGCTATTTATATCCGGAGTATTTGGAGATTGCGGGAAGCTTAAATGAGCAGTTATCTGCGCTGAAGCTGTACCAGACGGAGTCCGGTTTATGGCGCACGCTTCTGGATGACGGCGAATCCTATGAGGAAGTGTCCGCCTCTGCCGGGATTGCCGCGGCGATGCTGGCGAAAAAGAACCCGCTGTATTTAAAATATGTAAACAAAACAGTACAGGGTCTCCTGGCCAATGTGACGGAGGACGGCCGCGTGACGAATGTCTCCGGCGGCACCGCGGTGATGAAGGACAGGGAAGGCTACCGCAGTATTTCCCGCAAATGGATTCAGGGCTGGGGACAGGGCATGGCGCTTGCATTTTTCGCCGGGCTTCTTCAGTACGATTCCATGAAAGGGGACGGGGCGCTTTAAGGAAAGAAAAGCGGAATTTTTCTGATTAAAAAGGGGGAAAACAGGGCTTCAGAATGATGGCAGGACATTGTTATTATTCCTGTTTTGTGGTATACTACCAACTGGTATCATACGGTATGAGCGGGAGCAGATGCTTCCGACAGCGAATGGCAGGGAGAAAACCTGCCATTTCGTATTCTCTGTACCCTGGTTTGCAGGGCGGTTTTGCTGCGGAGACTGGCTGTATGGGAAAATGAACCGGAAACAAACGGGAGGAGGAGTGTTCTGAATGGGAGAGCGGATTATTGAAACATGGATCCAGGCAAAGCATCCGAACCAGGAACTGTGTGAGGATGGCCTTTATACAGGCCGTCATTATTTTGCGGTTATCGATGGGGTGACCAGCAAAGGAAGCCTTGTGTGGCCGGGGGAAAAGACAGGAGGGCGGTTCGCCAAAGATGTACTTCTGGGTGCACTGGAAACGCTTCCGGAGGACTGCAGTGCGCAAGAAGCTGTTTCCTGTTTAAATCATGCGCTGCGGTCGGCCTCATTTCAGGCATTGGAACATCCGGAGCTTCTGGAACGGATGAGAGAGGAGCGTCCTCAGGCCGTTCTTGTTGTATACAGCCGCATGCGCCGGGAGGTCTGGTGCTTTGGGGATTGTCAGTGTATGATCGGCGGCAGGCTTTACCGGAAAACGACGGTGATGGATGAACTGACTGCGGGCGTCAGGTCGGCTTATAACCAGCTGGAACTGGCTGCAGGAAAGACGCTTGAGGAGCTGGCGGAGCATGATACGGGGCGTGAGTACATTATGCCGCTTCTGGTGGGAGAGTGCCGTTTTGCCAATGGTGACGGGGAATATTCCTACGATGTGCTGGATGGGTTTCCGATCCATGAAGAACACACCCGGGTATATCCGGTTCGGCCCGGAGAAGAAGTGGTGCTGGCGAGCGACGGATATCCGGAACTTTTCGGGAGCCTTGCGGAGAGTGAAGCCGTCATCCGGGAGGTGAAGGAGACGGATCCCATGTGCATGTTCCGGTTTAAAGGACCGAAAGGAATAGCCCCGGGATTTCACAGCTTCGATGACAGGACGTATCTGCGGTTTGTCCTGGAAGCGGAGGATGAAACGCTTGCCATTTGCAAGGGAAAATAGGCGGAATTCTTGACAATCCGGGACGTTTAAGATATAATACTTTGAATGCGAAAGAGCGAGAAATAAACCAGGAGGAAGTAAAACCATGGCAGATAAGAAAAATATATTAACATATGAAGGCCTTAAGAGATATGAGGATGAGCTTCAGAACTTAAAAGTAGTCAAACGAAAAGAAGTTGCCCAGAAGATTAAGGAAGCCAGGGAGCAGGGCGACTTATCGGAGAATGCAGAGTATGACGCTGCGAAAGATGAGCAGAGAGACATCGAGCTTCGAATCGAAGAGCTTGAGAAGCTGCTGAAGAACGCGGAAGTTGTCGTGGAAGACGAGATTGATTTGGATAAGATTAACATTGGCTGTAAGGTAAAGGTTTACGACGTGGAGGAAGACGAGGAGATGGAGTTCAAGATCGTGGGTTCCACAGAGGCGAACAGCCTTCAGAACAAGATTTCCAACGAGTCGCCGGTAGGCCAGGCGCTGATGGGCAAAAAAGCCGGTGATGTCGTAGATGTGGAAACCCAGGCCGGTGTGATCCAGTACAAGGTGCTGGAGATCCAGAGAGTATCATAAATCGAAAAGTCAAGTTCACAAAGGAGTGTATATAAGTGGCAGAACAGCAGAACCAGAACCAGGTTAAGGAAGAGGATTTAAACCAGCTTCTGAAGGTGCGCCGCGATAAGCTGGCGGAGCTTCAGGAAGCGGGAAAGGATCCGTTTAAGATTACAAAGTATGATGTAACGGTACACAGCAGTGATATTAAGGAGCATTATGAGGAATGGGAAGGAAAGGAAGTTTCCGTAGCAGGACGTATGATGTCCAAGCGTGTGATGGGAAAGGCCTCCTTCTGCAACGTCCAGGATTTAAAAGGGAACATCCAGACCTACGTAGCCAGAGACAGCATCGGCGAGGAGTACTATAAGGATTTCAAGAAGCTGGATATCGGCGATATTGTCGGCATTAAGGGAACCGCATTTACCACGAAGACCGGTGAGATTTCGATCCATGCCACAAGCGTGGTTCTGCTTACCAAGAGCCTGCAGATTCTTCCCGAGAAGTTCCACGGCCTGACCAATACAGACCTCCGCTACAGACAGCGTTACGTGGATCTGGTCATGAATCCGGAAGTACGTGACACCTTTGTGAAGCGCTCCCAGATTATCAAGGCGATCCGTGATCATTTAGACGATCAGGGCTTCATGGAGGTGGAGACCCCGATGCTGGTTGCCAATGCAGGCGGTGCGGCTGCAAGACCGTTTGAGACTCATTACAATGCGCTGGACGAGGATGTGAAACTCAGAATTTCTCTGGAGCTGTATCTGAAGAGACTGATTGTAGGCGGCCTGGAGAGAGTCTATGAGATCGGCCGCGTATTCCGCAACGAGGGTGTGGATACCCGTCACAATCCGGAATTTACTTTAATGGAGTTATATCAGGCCTACACGGATTACCACGGTATGATGGACCTGGTCGAGGATCTGTTCCGTTCCGTTGCCTTAAAGGTACTGGGAACCGCAGTCGTGACATACGACGGCGTGGAAATTGATTTATCAAAGCCGTTTGAGCGTATTACCATGGTCGATGCGCTGAAGAAATATAAGGGAATTGATTTTACGGAGATCCATACAGACGAAGAGGCAAAGGCGCTGGCAGACCAGTACCACATCCAGTATGAAGCGCGTCATAAGAAGGGCGACATCTTAAGCATGCTGTTTGAAGAGTTTGTGGAAGAACATCTGGTACAGCCGACCTTTATCATGGACCACCCGGTGGAGATTTCCCCGCTGACCAAGAGAAAGCCGGATGATCCTGACTATACGGAGCGTTTCGAGCTGTTTATCACGAAGCGTGAGATGGCCAACGCTTACTCCGAGTTAAACGATCCGATTGACCAGAGAGTCCGCTTTGAGGCGCAGGAAGTGTTAAAGGCCGCAGGCGATGAGGAAGCCAACTCCATGGATGAGGACTTCTTAAATGCTCTGATGATCGGTATGCCTCCGACAGGCGGAATCGGAATCGGAATCGACCGTTTTGTAATGCTGCTGACGGATTCCTATGCAATCCGTGATGTGCTGCTGTTCCCGACGATGAAGCCATTGGACAAGTAAATGTCCTAAAAACCACAAGATATAGTGTCTACGACGCAAGACGGAACTAAATATAGACCGCTTGCACTACAACTACAACTTTTACTACAACTTTTGCGGAGAACCCTACGAAACAGGACGACGCAATACGAAGGGCTGACCGGGCAATGATATGCTCCGGCCAGCCCTTTTTTTAATTTCATCTCTACGTCCTTTACAGCAGTTTGAATTGTCCGCTGATGCTTTTGACCTTGTTCTGCATATTCTCTTCTGTGATGTGGGTATATATGTCCATCGTGGTGGAGAAGTCGGCATGGCCCATGATCTGTTGAATAAACTTGATGTCGCTGGTCATTTCGCAGAGCCTCGTGCAAAAGGTGTGCCGCAGATTGTGTACGCTGAAATGCGGAATCAATTCCGGCTCACGATCCTCCAGTTCGGCCTGATCCATTTCCGCCATGTTGTATTCCGTATAGATACGGACAATGGCCCTGTTGATGTTGTGTGCGCTCATGAAGGAGCCGTAGCGGTTGCGGAACACGAAACCATAGCAGCCGTCCAAAACCAATTCGGGGCCGGGGTACAGAGCTTCCCGGACTTCATAGAGCGCCCGGAGCTGTTCCGTGACTTCAGGAAACAGAATGGGAATGGTACGGGTACCACGGGCCGTTTTCGGCGTGGTGATGTGGAAACCGGCTTTGCCGTCAATGACCCGGTAAATCAGGTTGTGATTGACAGAGATCGTGTTATTCTCTAAATCCACATCATCCCAGGTCAGGCCGGTACATTCCGCTACGCGCATCCCGGTGCCTACCAACGTCGTCAGGATCGGCAGCCAGTGGCAGTAGGTGGGATGCTTTGCGGCGAAACGTAAAAAGTTCCGCTGCTGGGTCCGTGTCAACGCGATCCGGGGTTCCGGTTCCGGTGCGGTGCCATCGTTTTTGAGAGAGCGATAAACCCCTTTACTTGGATTTTTGCGAATGTAGTCATCGTCTACCGCCATTTCAAACGTGGGGTGGATCAGGTTATTGATACCTTCAAGCGAGTTTGTTGCAAATCCCTTTTTCAGCAGTTTGGTATAGAGGGAAAGGATTTCGCTCTTATGAACGGTGCCGATAGGCTTGTTTGCCAATGGCTCGTTTTTGATATAGCAATCCCACAGATACAGATAGTTGGCCCGCGTCGAAGCCTTCAATTTGATCTTTGTCCCCATATAGACTTTGAACATATCATTCAGAGTAAGCCTGGACGCTTCCTGTGTACGGATGCCATCTTCTCTGTCTTTTTCAATCTGTTTCGCCCTTGCACGCAGATTGGCCAGATCCGCATCGTAGATGTACTTTTTCTTGGTGCCGAGTTTGTAGACATACATATACAAACCATCGGCACGCTGGGTTTCGCCGGGCCGGAGATTGCGTCCCTTGTTGTCTTTTCTTGCAGTTGCCATAGTGATTTCCTCCAACTGGTAAGGTGCTTTGCCTACGGCCGGCAGGGCCGCAGGCATGGTCTTGGGTGTCAGCATGAAATCTCATAAAGATATTCCTTGACGCGCTGTACGCTCCAAAGGACACGAGAATTCATGGTGATGCGAGCATGGGCCAAATCGCCGATCTGGACGGCGGTATGCCGGCCGCAGCATAGCATCTTGCAGAGCATGTCCGTATCGACAGCCAGACATTGCTCTGGCGAAAGATCATTCGGTTTTCTTTTCTCCATAATTGCCCTCCTTTGCAATTACATATATCCTTTACGATTTGTAGATCAGGTTTTTCAACAAAAACAATGAAGCCGATAAAACCAGCTGGAAGTAATCAATGTAAAACTTTCCGGAGGCCATTTCCTGCGCCGTCGTTCCGCCGCGTATTTGCAGGCTGCCGCTGTGCGGCATTTCTGCGGTGGGTATGCTCTTATCATCGCATACTGTCCGCCGGCTCCTGTATAACTCTCCCCGGAAAGGGTTATAGGGCTTGTCAAGGTACAAAAGGCATACGGAGTCGTCCGGGCTTGTCCGGATTTGACCCATACGCCTAAAAAAGAGGAAAGATGGAGAATTATTCTGCAAGGTTTTAAGAAAAATCAGAAAATCTATATATAGTATTATGGTCTTGACGAAATCAATATATTGTGGTATTCTTACAGCGTAATTGATTTTTGTGCGCCCCTATATGGGAATACAGAGGCTTTTCCCCTGTATGTGGAGAGTATCCGCATTGCACACGCTGTTAAGTTTGTATTCTGTCAGTGGTATTACTGCGCCAAATTGGCCGGTATATCGCTGGCTTTTTTATTTTAAGGGTTTTCCCCTGTTTGAAGCGAGAATGACTTTGGTTCATGGATTTCTATTCCGTGGACGCCAGGCAATTTTTTGCCCTTAGTTGTTCTCGCTTTTTTTGTTGCCCAAATGCCGGTAACGGCTTTGAGGATAAATTTTATACAGAAAGGCAGGTATTGTAAATGAACATGAACCAGAGGAAAAAGTCCGGTCATACAACGGGGAAACGAGTTGTTGGCTGGCGGAGAGGCAGCGGAAAAACATCTGTGCGGAACTGGAATCACCGTGTGGTGCCCAGAACGGCCGCTATCCCCCGGCGTGCGCGCAGAGGTGTTTGAGATGGCGGGAAGCAGCACCGCACAAAGAGCAAGGTATAAGCCTCTTGTGCTGGTGGAAACTGCAGAACTGTCCAGGAGCGAATGGCTGGCATACCGACGCCGCGGCATTGGCGGCAGTGATGTGGCCTCGATCTTTGGGATTTCTCCCTTTCGGACAGCTAGGGACCTTTACTTCGACAAGCTGGATATTGCATCTGTTGAAGAAGATGAAGGAAACTGGGTGGCCATGGAAATGGGAAACCTGCTGGAGCCGCTGGTGGCGAAAATCTTTGCGAAAAAGACAGGCTATAAGGTCTACCAGATCAAAAAGATGTTTTACCATCCGCTGTACCACTTCATGCTGGCCGACGTGGACTACTTTGTGGAGCTGCCGGACGGCACAACAGCAATTCTGGAAATCAAGACCACGAACTACAATGCCAGGGATCATTGGTGGCTGGATGGGATGGAAACTGTCCCCGCTTACTATGAGAGCCAGGGCCGCCATTACATGGCCGTCACGGATATTGACCGTGTGTTTTTTTGCTGCCTTTACGGTAACAACGAGGAAGAAGTCATCATCCGGGAAATCAGGCGGGATTATGCCTATGAGGAAGAAATGATCTTTCTGGAGCAGGAGTTTTGGGAAAAGCATGTGCTGGCAAAGTCGCCTCCGCCCTATTGGGAACGTGGCGATCTCATTATGGAGAGCGCACGCAGGCATTTCGGCGCTGCAGACCCGAATGCGACGGCAGTGGAACTGAATGCAACCATGACGGCCAAACTGATGCGTTATTTGCAGCTTCAGGAGGAAAAGAAAAATGAGGAGGTGCATTCCAAACAGATTGAAAAGGAACTGCAGCGGCTGAAAGGTATGTTGGTCGCTGAAATGGGAACAAGCTGCACCGCCGTCTGCAAGCGAGGAGAGGTCAGTTATACCATTACCTACAACCCGGTTCGGAAAACGGTCATTGATAAGGACGGACTTCTGCGGTTGAAACTGCAACACCCGGACATCTATGAGCAATTTGTTTCTGTTTCCGAATCCAGACGTTTCAATGTCAAAGCGGCATCGGTGAATGCGGCGTAGTTTTTTGTGAAAGGAGACTGTATGGCTACAAAAGAGTCTTTCGGTAGAACAGTCGCTCTTATCCAGTGGGATGGGGGGCGACAGAATTGAGTTACATCGGTACTTATGACGGGACTATCTTTTATAATCCCGCAAATAAATACTGCATTATCAGTATTAAGACAGAGGACCGGAATATACCGGCGCAGGCACGATCCACAAGACAGTACCGCGATCATCTGATTCGCTTTGTGGCGGTGGGCTATGAACTGCCCCGCACCGATGCGGTTCAGGTGGAACTGGACGGCGAATGGAAAAACAGTAAGCATGGCCACCAACTCCAGGTAGAACAGTGGCATGAAATCGTCCCACGGACGGCGGACGGTGTGGAGGGTTATTTATCTTCCGGACTGATCAAGGGCATTGGGCCTAAACTGGCTGCCGGTATCGTTGCACGGTTTGGTGTAGGGACCCTGGACATTATGGAAAAGCATCCAGAGCGGCTGCTGGAGATCAAAGGAATTACGGAGGCCAGGTTGGAGGACATCAAGACGTCGTATGCGGAAAGCCGCATGATGCAGGACTTGATGACGCTGCTTTCTCCCTATAAGGTAACGCCGAAAACAGCGCTGAAAATTTATCAGCACTTTGGCCCGGACAGCGTGGATTTGTTAAAGAACAATCCTTTTGAACTGTGCCAGATTTCCGGTTTTGGTTTCCGGCGCGTGGATGCCATCGTACAGAAGAATGGAAATGACCTTCACGACCCCATGCGTATCAGGGGCGCTCTTATTTGCTCGTTAGATGAGATCCGTGGAAAACAGGGGCATTTATATTTGGACAGCGAAAGCCTGGTCAATATCGGTCTGAAGATGCTGAACGAAAAAATACCTGTACCCGGGCTGCGCCTGCACAAGCAGGAGGTAGAAGATGTCCTGCAGGACATGATTTTGAAAGGCACGGTAGTTTCGTGCCGGGATGACATTTATCTGCCCCGCATTTTCGGGCTGGAGGACGACACGGCCAGACAGATTGCAAAACGGCTGGTTATGGCATCCACGGTGGAGCAGGTTGCTCCGGTACTGGAACAGATCAAGGCGGAATTAGGCATTTCCCTTTCTGCAAAGCAGGATAAGGCTGTGCGTGTAGCATTCCGGCACAATCTTTCCATTATCACCGGCTCGCCCGGAACAGGTAAGACAACGGTGCTTAAAACTATTTTGGAGGTTTACCGGCGTCTGCACCCGGACGGGAAAATCATGCTGATGGCCCCAACCGGCAGAGCAAGCCGCCGCATGGCGGAAAGCACGGGTTTTGAAGAAGCCCAGACGCTGCACAGTGGTCTGGAGCTTTTCAGTGAGGAGGAAGAAAGCGTCAGGAAAAGAGAAGTTTCGCCCCTCAAAGCCGACTTGGTCATTGTGGACGAGTTTTCCATGGTGGATATGTGGCTGGCCAAACAGTTCTTTGGGCGGTTGCAAAATGAATGCCGGGTAGTCATGGTTGGAGATGTCGACCAGCTGCCAAGCGTAGGCGCCGGCAATGTGTTTCAAGAATTGATAAACTGCGGTCTGGTGCCGGTAACGGTGTTGAATGAGATTTTCCGACAGGCAAAGGACAGCCTGATTGCCCACAACGCTAAATTTATCAATGAGGGCAGCACCAAACTGTATTACGGGCCGGACTTTGTGTTCCATACCTGTGACAATCAGAATGAGGCCGCGGAGAAGATTATGGAACGCTACTGCAGCGAAATTGCGGAAAGCGGTATTGAGCGGGTGCAGATTCTGTCGCCTTTCCGTTCAGAAGGTGCGGCATCGGCTGAACAGCTCAACGAAGCAATCCGTGAGATGGTAAATCCTTTTCGGTCCGCGGAGGAGGAAGTGAAACTGGGCCCTAAATGTTTTCGTGTGGGTGACCGCATCATGCAGACGAAGAACACCGAAAAGGTGTCCAATGGCGACTTGGGCTTCATCCGATATATCAAGGATACCGAAGACGGAAAGAAAATTGGCGTAGATTTCGGGCCGAATCGGGAACTGGAATACGGCATGGAGGAACTGGTCAATATGGACCTTGCCTATGCCACTACAATTCATAAGGCAATGGGATCGGAGTATGAAACCGTGATTATGCCGCTGATCAAAGCGCATTCGATCATGCTCTACCGCAATCTGCTCTATACCGCTATCACCCGTGCGAAAAAGCGTGTGGTGCTGGTGGGGCAAAAGGCGGTGCTGTTTATGGCCATCCATCGCAATGAAATCAGTAAGCGCAACACTTCTTTGGGCGAGCGTATCTGCCTGTATTACCGGGCATTTGCCAAGAGCACCGGAGCTGTTATTCCCGCCGCCCTGGAAGAGAAATTGAAAAATGCAGGTTAAAAAGAGAGGCAGAGCGCAGAAAATGCGCCCGGCGTCTCTATTTGTTTTGGAAAGGAGCAAATGAATATGAACGAACAGGACAACAAAAAGAACATGATGTATGGGAAAATCCCGGCGGTGACCCAGCTGAATAAGGTGCCTGGGTTTGATCCGCTGCAATTCTTGCGGCCGGTCATTTCCGAAAAGACACAGGAGCGGCAGTTGAAACTGGATCTTCGGTATCAGAAGCTTTGGTTCCGCCTTGCCCATCCCCAGGGGCGCATGAAACTGACCGCGCTGCGGATCACTGACCAGATGGCGATCTTTGAGGCCAAGGTTTTTCTGGATCGGAGTGACACCGAGCCGTTCAGCAGCTTTGTTGCCAGCCTGAGCAGGCAGGATACGCCCAATTACATCAAGGCGGCACAGGAAGACGCGCTGAAAACCGCGCTGTCGGACGCCGGCTTTGGCTTGCAATTCGCAGATGTAAGTGTGAGCCAGGACGGCGAACGCTGTGGCAGCACCATTCCGGTAACTGCCGCACCAACGGGAGATACGGCAGCTGAACAGCCGCCGAAACAGGAAATGCCGGCTCCGGCCTCCAGAAACGCCGCAGAGCGTCCGCAAGTTCAGAATGGGAAAGTCCATGCCGAAACCTTGCAAACGCCGCAGACAGCGCCTGTGGCCGCCGCAGAGCCGGTTTCCCGTGTGGAAGCCGAGGCTGCTGTGCGGAATGTGGCGGAAAGCCTGTCTGTAAGTGGAAAGGAAGAAGCGCAGGAGGTTAATTTGCCTGTCAGCCCCGCCGTATCGACGACCGCAGCAGAAGAAAGTCTGCCCGTTACATTGGCAGAGCAGAAAAGAGCAGAGGAAGATCTTCCTGCCAGCCCTGTCGGTGAGGAAACAGAAACAGTGCAGAAACTGCCTGTTTCCCAGGCTGCAACACCGGAGCAGACAGAGCGGCTTCCGGTAACTCCGACCGAAATGCCTGCCCCGGCTCCGAAGCAGAGCGAGAAACCGGCTGAAAGGACGCCCCGATATACCGCGGATATGTCTGTGGAGGACATTGCGGCGCTGATGACCTGTGAAGAGGCGCGGGAAGTAAAGGTTGATACCGGAATCTGCAATGGCTGGACGATTGGCCGCGTGGCGGATGAAAGGACGCCCAGCCTGAAGTTTTATCTTTACGGCTACAAGGGCAGCAACAATGTCCTCCGTGCGGCGGCCAAGGTCATGATGGACTCTTTGACAGAGCAGAAGGCCGGTTGAGCAACCAGCCGCAAGGGCTTAGGAAGGGAGTGATGAATGGATGGACTCGTACCCACAGGGGTTTCCCTTTGGAATCATGGATGTGGTGGAGTTGCTGCACCTGCATATTCGGCGCAGGCAGGCAAACAGCGTCTATGTGGACTGCCCGTTTTGCAATGACCGCCGTGGCAAGATGAATGTAAATTTCGTCAAAAATGTGTGGCGGTGCAATTATTGTGATGAACACGGCGGAATGCTGGCGTTGTATGCCAAGATGAACAACACGACCAATTCCGATGCCTACCGGGAAATCTGCGATATTCTGCAAACCGACCCGCCCTGGGGGTATGAGGCGGAGAAAAAACAGGCTGGCGGCGCCGGGGCTTCCACTGAGGAGCCCCGGACCGGCGGCACGCTCCCGGACAATACCGGGCAGGCCAGCGCAAAGGAACTGGAGGAAGTCGCGCAATCGCAGAGGGCAAGCGACCAGGAGATCCATCAGACATATTCATTGCTGCTTGAAATGCTGTCCCTGACGGACAGGCACAGGCGGCATCTGCGTTCACCGAAGCGCGGACTGACGGATGAACAGATTGACTTGCTGGGTTATAAAAGCACCCCGCCGTCGTTCTTGTGCCGGACACTGACAGAGAAGCTGCTTGTAAAGGGCTGCACGGTGCAGGGAGTCCCCGGTTTTTACCAGACAGAGGACGGAAACTGGAGTGTCAGATTCAGTAAAAGGTTGGCTGGAATTTTAATCCCGGCCAGAGGACTTGACGGCCTGATCCACGGCACACAAATTCTTCTGGACGTGCCGCTGCGGAATGAAAACGATCCACCGGGCAAGGCTGGAGCCAAGTATATCTGGCTGTCATCCTCTACCAAACACATGGGCGTCACATCCGGCAGTCCGGTGCATTTTGTGGGAAATCCCTTTGCCCGAACCGTCTATGTGACGGAGGGACTGCTGAAAGCGGATATTGCCCATCTTTTGATGGATCGATCTTTTGTGGCAATCGCAGGGGCCAATAATGTGGCCCGGCTGGATCTGCTGTTTGCGCTTCTTGCCCAGAATGGAACAGAACTGATCATAGAAGCGCATGACATGGATAAGTACAGTAACGAGGCTATCTCCAAAGGGGCTTCCAAAATCTATCTCATGGCGCAGGAACACGGTATGGACTGCCGGCGCCTGACATGGAACCCCAACTATAAGGGTGTGGACGACTGGCAGCTTGCGCTGCGCCGGAAGGAAGTACAGAAAAAAGAGGAGGAATCTATGAATTTTAAGGGACGGTATCTTTCCGGCCTGTGTGGTATGGACGATATCGACAGGAGTGTCCTGACGTGGCAGAAAATGCCGGACAACAGCATTGGTCTGGCTGCTTATCTGGGGCTGACAGAGGAGGAAAATACTTCCTTTTTTCAGGATGGGAAGGCCGCTCTGAAAAAAATGCTGGATACCCAGCGCAGGCTGCGGTCCTTCCGTATCTACCAGTTGGATTTTGAAGCGGAGCCGACGATCCCTTTTGCGTTTCGGGGGCTTGATGCGCTCTATGAAGCGGGGTTTAAGCAGCCACCGGCAGCAAAATACCGGTTGGTGTACGAGAGCAGTATGATTGTGCCGCTGGATCAAGCGGAGGAGGATGTCCTGAACCGGCTTTTTGTCAGGTACAGCGTACCCCAGGAGGATTATCCCGGCCGCTGCCTGGCCGCCTCGGATGTGGTGGAATTCTATGACGAAGAACAAAGGATATATTTTTACCGGGATGTAGACGGATTTGTCCAAGTCCGCTTTTCTCCAGCTTTTGCAAAGCCAATGGCAGAAAGGCCGGGTGAAAATGGGTAACCGCTGTACAAATGTGTCGAAGGAACTGCAGTTGATGGCATTACACTCTCTTTGCAGCCGTCTGAATGCGGATGTCCGCTACTGCGATGGCGATGGTTATTTTACCGTGTTGGTGCCGCCGCCGTGGAAAGAGGAAACGCTGCAGTCCGCACAGGAGCTGCAGCAGAAAATCAAAGGATGGTCAGAACGGTACCAGGATATTGTCTGTTACTGCTTTGACCCTTACAGCACATTGATTTATGTGTTGTGAACCAGTAGGCGAAAGACATGGAATGGGGATTTGTCCCTGTTTCCATGTCTTTCTTTGTTTGAGGAAAGGAGCATTTAGAATGGGTGTATTTTCAGAAATGAGCATGGAACTGCAAAGTGGCATGGATTCTCCCTTTGAGGAAGGCGGGGCTTTCGGGCAGGCGGAAAGCCTGCCGGTGCCGGCTGCGGGACAGGAGGCACAGGTAACGACGCTGCCGTTCCCCCAAGCGGAAACCGAAAAGCAGACAGAGGGTATGGGCGATATGGAGAGTGAACCGGAGGAGTCCGATGGGGAATGCCCGGAGAAAGACTGCGGTGAAGAGCCGGATGATACAACAGAGCCGGACAGCAAACCTGCTGAAGATGCCGCCGCAAAAAAGGCGCAGGCGGATGCCGAAGAAGAAAAACGTCGTGCCGAGCATGAAGCGGCAGAGGCCAAGCGCAAGGCAGAATGGGAAGCAGCCCAGAGCGCCAGAAAAGCACTTGAAAAGGAGCAGCTGAACCGTCTGACCGCCATGAGCGACGACGAAGTGATGGAGGCTTCTGCGAAACGTGTCAGCAGTGATACCGAGCGTCTGACCCGGCGCAACATGAAAGAATGCGTGTCGGAGTATGTCCAGACACTCTGCTTTTCCGACCCGGCTTTTGCCCGTTTGACGATGCAGCCCCGTAAGACGATGATCCACTGCTTTTATTACATCAACCGCAAGGCGATGGAATTTTTGCAGAAGGAGATGAAGGACAACGGGACCAGGCCAGAGGGACCGAACGGCGTCTACGGCGGCGATGTGCCGGATGAGCTGTGCTACCAGTGGGCGGAAGAGTATTTCCGTGACCCGAATGCCGCAGAGGACAAGGAAAAGGAAGAAAAATTCGTACCCAAGCCCTACGTCGGCAGAACTGCAGCTTCCAAGGCAAAGGGAAAAAAGACAGCAGAGAAGAAGGCGCCGGAGAAAAAAGCAGAACCGGAAGTGAAAAAAGATCTGCCGGATGGGCAGATGTCGCTGCTGGATCTGGCAATGCCCGCATCAAAAGCCAGTTGAGAAAAGGGAGATAAAGATGATTGCATATAAAGGATTTAATCCTGGCCTTGTATGCCTGGGATATCAGTTTTTTATGGGCATGAACGTGACGGATAAGGCGAATTGCCGGGCAAATGGATTCCACTGTGCGGAAAATCCGCTGGATTGTTTGTCGTACTATCCTGATTTGAAGCAGTCAGAATACTACATCGTTGAGGCTGGCGGCGATATTGACGAGGACGGATACGACTCAAAGATCGCCTGCACGCATCTGAATATTATCAAGCGGCTGACCATGGAGGAATTGTTCCTCCATGGCCTTGCCTACATGGTGGATCATCCCAAAAGGGATTGGAATTCTGCTGTGAAAAAGGATAGAGGGAACGCAAGGAACGGCCATACTGTGGTGCGCGGGATAGATCCTGTTGCTGCCGGTGAGCTGAACGATATTCTTGCATTTGCAAAAGAAGACCATCGCACCGGAGCGATCATCCAGGTGGCGCTGGCCCGTGTGGACGGACACAAGGTGCTGCCGGGGCGCTGGTATGGCGTGGACTTGAAAGAAAGGCAGGTGAACCAGATTTGAGAAAAAGTGAATTACAAAAGCTGCGCACGTTGAAAGCGACGCCTAAAATGATGAAGATGGCAGCCGCCGATACTCCAAAGCGTGAAGTTTACCATTATGGCTGGTCGGGTGAGCAGCGTATTCGAGAGATTTACCAGTATGGACTGTATATGCGCTACCAGACCTTGCAGGGCATCCTAAAGGTTGCATTTTTCTTCCCGGACACCATGCGTCTGGGTGGGAATCTGCCGGCCTATGAGCTTTTTATCTGCAGGGACACGGGGGAATTTCTAACTTATGACCGGAATCGGGAAAAATGGCTGACTGCCAAACTGGATATGCTGGACTGGCCCTCTTTTATTCAGTATGCGAAAAAGAAATGGATCAACGCGGAGGGTTTTGCTTCCATCAAAAAACATTTGGGTGTAGCGCGTGGCGGATATTACGGTCTGCTGGAATACCAGCTCCGGGTGCGGAAAGATGAACTGAAGCGGCGTCACAAACGGGAAACCGATCCCTGGGACATGGATCTTGCACAAACGCCGGAACTGCCTAAAGACTGGGAACAGTGGACCCGCAAGGTCGGTATCCCGGAGAACTATATTTTCTATCACTACACAAAAAAGGGCGCCGACACCGGATATTGCACCTACTGCGAAAAGAACGTGCCAATCCGTAATCCCCGGCACAATAAACAGGGACGCTGCCCGTACTGCCGGCATGAAATCACGTTTAAGTCAGTGGGGAAAGCCGGTACAGTGGATACGAAAAACGCTTATATGTACCTGATGCAGCGATGTGAAGATGGCTTTATGATAAGGGAGTTTTGCGGTTCTACCCGCTATCCAAAAGGGGAATATGAACACCCGCAACATAGCCACAGGGAAAACCGGCGAGTTATTTATAACAAAGAAGGGAAAGCCCTGCGCGCTTACTTTTGGGGCGACTATAAGCACATGGAGATGCGCTGGATAGAAACCGGCTTATGCAGTCCGTCCTGGCGGGGGGATAATTCCGGCCGTGTGTACGGAAAGACCATTCCTGACCTGGGTAGAAATGAACTGAGCCGAACCGGACTGTTGGAAAGCATCAGGGATTTGGACGCCATTGACCCGGAAAAATATCTGGCTGTACTGTGTGAAGTGCCGCAGATGGAGCAGTTGGCAAAGGCGGGATTCCCGCTTTTGGTAAAGGAGTGTATGGCCGGATACTACTCGTTTCAGCAGTATTTTGCCTCTTATGGCACTGGCAATCTGGCAAAGATGCTGGGAACGGATGCCCAGGGCTTGAAACGGCTGCGGGAAAACAAGGGCGGACGGCGATTTCTGGCATGGCTCCAATATGAAAAAGCCACCGGCAAGCCATTGCCGGATAAAGCAATAAACTGGTTCTGCAATCAGGGGATTCAAGCTAACGACCTGAAGTTTATCCGCGACAGGATGAGCATTGTCCAAATTTACAATTATATGCGGCGACAGATGCGCGAGACCAGAATGAGCAGTGAAGAAATATTGACTACATGGAATGATTATCTTTCCATGGCACAGCGCTTTGGCATGGATACCAATGATGCCATTATCTACCGGGTACGAAAGCTGCGTCAGCGCCATGATGAACTGGTGGCCCGATGCCATCAGAAAGAACTGGTGCTCCGGGCCGGCGAGGTGCTGAAGGAATACCAGCACATTGAGGAGATATATGACTCTATCCGAAATACCTACACTTTTTCTGATAAGGACTATACTGTGTTGGTGCCGGCTCAGATTGAGGATATTATGCTGGAGGGGGAAAACCTTCATCATTGTGTCGGCAGCAGCGAACGGTATTGGGAGCGGATCGAACGCAGAGAGAGCTATGTACTGTTTCTGCGCCGGACATCCGACACCGAAAGGCCTTACTACACGCTGGAAATTGAACCGGACGGAACGGTGCGCCAAAAGAGGACAATGTATGACCGGCAGGAGGCTGACATTGAGGAAGCAAAGAAGTTCCTGCAAAAATGGCAGAAAGAAATTTCCAAGCGCCTGACAGCGGAAGACCGAAAACTGGCTGAAACCAGCCGCATTCTGCGCAAGCAGGAATTTGCCCAGCTGCGGGAGGATCAGGTCATCATTCACACCGGACATTTGTACGGACGCCTGTTGGTGGATGTGCTGATGGCGGATCTGATGGAAACAACAGAAAATGAATCCGTGCCGGCGCTGCCTGCGGCGGCATAATACAAACAATGGAACCGGGAGCCTTTTGGGGCGCCCGGTTCCATCACGTTCAAGGAGGAATGCGGAATATGAAACAGCTTGGAAATCTGGCGGTAGTCTGCGCCCAGCGGCCGGACGTGCTGCTTCAGATCCAGGGCAGTGTGGTGAGCCTTCATGTCGGCACCGGGCCGCAGAAGCGTTCCATTGCACTCGCATGGGACAACGACAGGAAAATTACAGAGCTGATCCGGGAACTGAATTTCGGACGCTATCAGCGGGATGGAGGAAAAACGAATGATTAAGAATTTGAACCAGCTAAAGAAATCACTGAAAAAAGGGACACGTCTTCAGATTGTGGCCCATTGTCGTCCGGAATGGGCCGGCCAGCTGCGGGAGATCACCGTTGCCAATACCCAGGGCTTTTACAGTATCATACCGGACGAGCCTGACCATAAGGTCAGCAAAGGCAATGACGGAAAAGGCTCGGTGCTGTGGTGGAGCAATGCCCCGTTTTGGGATTTCACGGACGGAGTATGCAGTCTTTACAGCAGCGATACGAAGCGCACGGAGGAATATCTGATTATGTCCTTCCGTGTGCTTGGAGAGGAGGCGGCATGATGGACGCAAAATTATTGGAAAAGCAACGTGAATTGACAGAACGGCTGAACATCTACCGGGAGAAGTATTACGACCAAAACGCTCCCAGTGTTTCAGATGAAATCTATGATCGGCTGTTTGATACACTGAAAGAATTGGAGCAGCAGACCGGTATCTATATGGCAAATTCCCCGACGCAGACCGTAGGCTATCCGGTAGTGAGCAAATTGGAAAAGACCCGGCATGAAATTCCGCTGTTGTCTTTGGATAAAACTAAAAGCAGTGAGGATTTGGCGCTGTTTCAGGGAACGCAGCAGGTCATGCTGATGCTGAAACTGGATGGTCTTACTGTGAAATTGACCTATGAAAATGGCCGGCTCATAGAAGCCGCCACCAGAGGGGACGGCGACGAAGGCGAAGTCATTACCCACAATACCAGCGGCATTACAGGTATCCCGGCTCAAATTCCTTATACCGGGCGGCTGGTAGTGACCGGTGAGGCATTTATCCGCCCAGTGGATTTTGAAGCGTTAAAGGTCAAACTGCTGGACAGTACGGGCAAGCCTTATAAAAACGGGCGGAATCTGGCCGCTGGGTCGGTGCGCCTGTTGGACGCGGCCGCCTGCCGGGACCGCAAGGTGGTGTTTATGCCCTTTGGCGTGCTGGAGGGATACCCGGAACTGACGAAGAAATCACAAAAGTTATATCAGCTCCCGGCACTGGGCTTCACTATCTGCAAATTTCTGGTCGGCAAACGCCCCCTTACAAGAAGTGAAATTGAACAGGCAATCCAACAGCTGCAGCAGTTTGCTCAGGCAAATGGCATCCCTATTGATGGCATCGTGATGTCCTATAACGACATTGCCTTTTCCCAAGACTGCGGACGCACTGGGCATCACTATAAGGATGGTATGGCTTTCAAGTTTAAAGATGAATTTTATGAGAGCCGCTTACAGCGCATGGAGTGGACGCCTACCCGATTTGGAGAGATTGCACCGGTGGCCGTTTTTGATACCGTGGAAATCGATGGCTGCGGGGTGTCCAGAGCCAGCCTGCATAACCTGTCCTTTATCGAGGATTTGGAGCTGATGCCGGGAAACCGCATTTTAGTCAGCAAACGCAATATGATCATTCCTCACATTGAAGAAAATCTGGACCGCGGCGGGTTTGCGCTGGACAATGTGATTCCGCATGAGTGCCCATGCTGTGGCCGTCCCACTCGCATCCACGAGGGAGCCGGCAGGATGGCAGATGGAGAGGAACGTTCCACCAAGACGCTGTTCTGCGATAACCCGGACTGCGAAACACGGAAACTCCGGCGGTTCATCCATTTTGTCAGCCAGAAAGCAATGGATATTGCGGGGCTTTCCGAGGCTACACTGGAAAAATTCATCGGCCAGGGCTGGATGCATACCTATATGGACATTTACCGGCTGGACAGGCACAAAGATGAAATCGTACAGATGGACGGCTTTGGCGAAAAGTCATGGCAGAACCTTTGGGATGCTATTCAGGAGAGCCGAAGCACAACTTTCGAGCGGTATGTAATTGCTATGGATATTCCCATGATTGGCAACAACGCCAGCAAGGCCCTGTGGCGGGAATTTGGCGGCAGTCTTTCCGATTTTGAAGCGGCCGTGTACCAAGGGTATGATTTTACGAGACTTCCCGATTTCGGGGAAACCTTGCATAACAATATCCGGGACTGGTTTTGTGATGAGGAAAACATCTACATTTGGGAGGAATTGCAGAAGATGCTGGAGATTGAAGAAAAGCAGGCAGAGTCGGCTCCGTCCATTATAAATTCATCGTTTGTCGGCTGCACCATTGTGGTGACCGGAAAGGTGGAACCTTATACCCGTGAAGGTATCAATAGACTGGTTGAGTCGCTGGGTGCCAATCCCGGAAGCTCGGTGTCTCAAAAGACAGATTATCTGGTCTGCGGCGAAAAAGCGGGCAGCAAGCTGGCAAAGGCGCAGGCGTTGGGAGTACCGGTTCTGACACCGGAAGAATTTTTCCGGAGGGCAAATGCCGGGTAATTCCACGACACAGACTGAGGCAAATTGACTGCGGGGAGGGGCGCCTCTCCCCGCACTCTTACAAGGAGGCTTATTTTATGAATGATAGGACAATGGTACGGGTTTCTTGGGATAAGGAGTCTTTTTCTATGCGGACATATTCCAGGCGTTTTCGTTCTCCGCAGCGGTTTGTAATCCTGCGAACCGAGTTGGAACGGCTGGCAGAAAAGAAATGGCTGTTGACGAACGACATTCATTCCTTTGCAGAACTGCGGCTCAAAAACAACCCATCCGGTGATGAGGCCATGGTAGTCCGATTCTCCTGGCTGACGGATGCAGGAGGCAATAATCTCAGAGGATATTCGGAAACTGTATTACTGCCCTTTGCACCCTTTGGAGAGTATCTGGCGGACAGCGGAGCGGCCGGCAAGGAATGGAGGGTGCTTTCTTTGAAAGAGGATCGAGCGCCTAAAATTGAGTTTCATAGTTACCGCAACCTGCGGGCTGTCGCAGATAACCCTTTGCTGCGCCACAAGTTGGGATGCTTTTTGTCACGGAACCTGCGTTGGGTTGACTATGAACGCTTTGTCGTGACAGATGATTTTATCCCATATAGCTTTGCGTTTACGGGTTATACGCCCTGCGGGCGGGGAATCTGCGGTGGGATTATCCTGCATGGGCAGGAGAATTTGCAAAAAGCATATTATGGACTTCATACTTAAAACAGCATATTGGAAAAGAGGAAATGCTTGGGTGCCATATTATGGTCAGTTGCTGCAGGCATTGGTAGAATCGTGATACTTTACTGTGTAAAAGAAAAGACAATCGGGTAAAGGTAAGGGGCGGCAAATCCACTTGGATCTGCCGCCCCTGTTTTTATATTGAGCGTAATTTTATTCCAAGACATTTGTTGAAAAAGACGCAATCCCGGCGTAAAGGATAAGTATAACAACAAAAAGGAGGGCAATTATATGATGCTCATTGGAATTGATCACGGGAATAAACAGATGAAGACCGTTCACTGTAAGCCGTTTGTTTCCGGTTTGCAGCAGAGCACTACGAAACCGTTTGGAAAGGATGTGCTGAAATATCAGGGGGTCTACTATACACTTTCAGACCGGAGAATTCCTTACCGTAAAGACAAGACGGACGATGATCGCTTTTTTGTGCTGACACTGTTTGCTTTGGCTGGGGAGCTTGCAGCCAGAGGAGCGGCTGGGGATGTGGTGCGGGTCAGGCTGGCGGTTGGTTTACCGCCTGCGCATTTCGGCGCCCAGGCCAAACGGTTCACAGAATACTTTCAAGGGCGCGGCATCATTGAATTTTCGTTCAATGGGAAAAGCTATGCCGTCTACATTGAAAGCGCGGCCTGTTTCCCCCAGGCATATGCGGCGGCCGCAACGATGCTTTATCAGCTGATGGATGACGCCAAAGCGGTGATTTTAGACATCGGCGGCTTTACGGCGGATTACCTGCTTCTGAAAAATGGACAGGCAGATCTGTCTACTTGCGATTCGCTGGAAAACGGCGTAATTTTGCTCTATAACAAGATTCGCTCCAAAGCCAACTCCGAGCTGGATATCCTGATGGATGAAAATGATGTGGATATTATCCTGCGCGGTCAGGGGGATGGTTATCCCGCTGCGGCAGTGCGGCTGGTGGAACAGCAGGCCCAGCAATTTGTAAGCGATTTGTTCAGCACGCTGCGGGAGCGCATGCTGGATCTGCGTTTTATGAAGGTTATCTTTGTAGGCGGCGGCGCTATCCTCTTGCGCCGGCAAATCGAGGCATCCGGCAGAGTTGGAACCCCGCTGTTCGTGGATGATATCAACGCCAATGCCAAAGGTTATGAATACTTGTACCAGATTGAAATGACGGGCAGGTGACTCCTATGGTAGCAAAAAAAGACCGAGGGCGGTTTACTTTGCGGCTGAATGAAAAAGATCCTGCCCATGCCGAGGTAATTCGTCAACTGGAACAGCAGGAGCCGCACAGCAAAGGGCGCTTTATCGTTAATGCTATTCTGCATTATATTCATTGTAGTGAGACGCCCGATATTTCAATGCGGCAGGCAGCACCCGACAGGGCAGAGATTGAAGCCATTGTCAGGGACATTCTGCGGCAGCAGCAAGCGGCCGCTGTGGGGGAGAAAACAGTTGAGGCTTCAGCAGACAAGGATAGGCAGTTGCAGAGCGAGGAAATTTTGGCAGGGGAACCTGCGGCAGAAGAAATCGAAAAAGCTGATGCCAACGAAGATATGAGGAATCTGATTAAAGGCACATTATCTGCATTTCGCATCAATAGCTAATAAAAAACGAGGCAGCAGGTTTTTATTTAACCCGATGCCTCGTTTTCTTTTACCGCCGCAATATAACTGTTAATAATATCCTCCAGATGTTGGTGCTGGCGAGGCGTCAAATCCGAAAATTTCCGGGAAAGCATATCATTGTCTGATTGAGTGATAGTTCCCTGCAGCAGATAATCGGCACTGATACCGAGCGCTTCGCATACACCGATCATTGTCTCTGGGCGCATGGCTTTTTGTCCAAGTTCTGCCGTGGATATAGTTTGTGGGGTTACATTGGCTTTTTCGGCCAGCGCTTCCTGCGTCAGATTCAACTGCTTGCGCCGGTCGTGAATTCGTTTGCCCATCGCTTTCAATAGATTATCCATTTGCTCACCTCCGTGCCATGGTTTAATATTATCTGCTATGGCATGGATTTTTAAGCGGTCATAGTTGATTTAATTCGTCTATGACAGGTATAATAAGCAGAAAGAAAACAATTTAGGAGGTGGAGGTACATGGAAGTGATTTCTTGTGCCGTGACTGGACACAGACCGACACGGTTCAAATTCAAATATAAAGAGGACACGGCAGGGTGTAAAAGGCTGAAAAAACGGCTGCATGATCAGTTTGTACTATTGCATGAAAAGGGCGTCCGACAATTTTACGTTGGGGGCGCCCTGGGAGTGGATATGTGGGCTGCGGAGATATTGCTGCGGCTGAAGGAGCAGCAAGAGTATTCGGAAATCAACTTGGTTGTTGTGCTGCCCTTTGAGGGTCACGATGCGAAATGGGACGAACGAAGCAAAAAACGGATGCGGTTTATCCGGCACCACGCAGAGGTGATTGTGGCGGGTGCTACTCATAATCCTGAGAGCTATTTGAAGCGAAACCGGTATATGGTGGATCGGGCTGATTACTTGGTGGCAGTCTATGACAATGACCATACCATTCGCAGCGGAACCGGGATGACTGTCAACTACGCACATAAGAAAAGACAACTGCCAGTTATTCTGATCCACCCGGATACGGCAGCAGTCACAAAATTATAGGGGCAACAAAAGGGCTGTGGCACATGTACCACAGCCCCTTTTTCTGAATGCCTATTCCTCTTTTTTGATGGAGCGAAGAAATTTGTTCAATTCCAATAACTCATCTGGCGATAGTTTTTCTACCTGTTTCACCGCTGCCTGTCGTAACTTGCCCACTGCCGTCCCGCTCAGGTCACCATACAAGATCCAATCCGGGTCATAGCCGAATTCCGTGCCGATCACCCGCGCCAGAGGCGGAGAGATTTTTTGATTTAGATTGTTCCCGCGTCCGCCGCGGGTCAGGACATACACATAATTTTCGCCCACGCCAATCCGCTGGGCAAACGCCCGCTTGGTGATATTTTGCTCCGAGATAATGTGGTTCAAACGGTCTGCCAGTGTATCAGCCATGCTCTCCTTCCTCCTTTTTCTGTTGCTGTTTGCTGCGCATATAGCGGATGTAGGCAAGGAGTTCTTTGCGAGAACCTACCTCCAGCTTAGAGTAGATATTGCCGTTGTGGTATTTCACGGTGTTGATAGACAGAATCAGCAACTCCGCGATCTCCTGCGCTTTTTTATCCTGCACATAAAGATCAAATACCCGCCGCTCCGCTTGGGTCAGTGTTTCTAACCTCTCAAGGAAACAGTGATAGCTCTCCGGATCAATGGTTTCCGAAGTTCTGCGCCGTATGGTCGCCGTGTCTGCCTGAGCCACCGCCTTTGCCTCCGCCTGGGCGAGTGCCGCGGCTGCCGCTTCATCCTGGGCGGCTAAGAACTCCAACAGGTCGTTGATCTCCGCGTACTGGGTTTTGGGCAGGGAGGCATAATCGCCCGCCTTGATTCCCTCCAGGGTTTTTAGCACTGGGGAAATATACCTGCGGCTGATAAAGGCTGCCGCCAAGAGACTGAACAATGCCAGACCCCCAAGGGCAAGCCGCAGCCTCCGGACACCCTCACTGGAAATTGCCTTGATCTCCTCCCGGGGAGCCATGACTGCCGCCAGCCACACCGAATCCTGATAAGGTGAGCCGGAGGGATACAGGGAGACGGTCTGGTGAAGGCCGTTATAGGAGCTGTCTTCCCCATCGGTGTGGTAGAGATACAGCAGACCGCCTTTTTTATCAATGTGGGCGATGTCTCCGGCGAGGGTGCTGTTGAGATAGCTGTTGCCGGCCAAAAGCCCCTGATCCATGTGATAATAGCCGCTGTCATAAGGGGCGAGGGCGGAAAAAACGCGGATGTAGGTGGAGTTGTCGGGGCTGTAGGACTGCTTAAAGAGCATGGTGGAAAACTCAAAGCCGCAGATCCCCATTACCGTTTTGTCGCTTGCCACCAGTGGGACGCAGAGAAGCATTCCGGCCTCGCTGTTGCCGGAGAGCAGCCGTCGGGGACTCCAGTAATAGAGCCGGGATAAGGGAAGCTCCCCATGCTCTCTGGCGGTGTCCACGGTCACATCAAAAAAGTCTGTTTCTTCCGTGGTGAACTCCATCTGCCACTGGCCCATCAATTCCACGCCGCTCGCACGGGCGACCCCAGCCGGCCCCCGCAGGAAATGCAGCTTGGAACCCACCGTTCTGACCGCGTTGGGCTCGGTCCGCTTGAGGAACAATCCCGCCCGGCGGGGGCCGGCCGCGTCTTCACCAATGACGGTGGCGTCCAGAATCAGAAACGCGCCGCCGCACTTGTTGGCGTTCAGCTTGGAGAGCAGCTCCGGCATCTGGTCAGTCAGCAGACCCTCCAGCACGTCGGAGCGGGCGGAAAGCTCAGCGGGGGAAACTCCCTCAGCTTTCAAATACGCCTCCACATCCTCGGAGAGCTGTTCAGCCATAGACACCCCCTGTACCGAGAGGGTGCCGAAGTCAAGGGAAATGTCCTGGGCCAGATGCTCCAGCTCGTTCTCAAACCAGGCCCGGCTCCTGTGTTCCCCGGAGCGGAAGACATCCGACAGGTTAAGAATCAGCAGAACGGCAAGCACCAGCGCCAGGATGAAAAAGGCAAAAAACAGAAACAATCGGGTATAAAGCGCGGCCCCTTTCCCCTTGCGGAGTTTGCGGTTTTTCCAAAGTGTCAGCGCATCCTTTAAAAACAAAATGTCAGCCTCCTTTCCGGGGGGGGGGCGCCCGAAGGTTTACCGGGCGCGCCACTGTTCCAGAGCGGCGGCGGACGCATCTTCCGGGGAACCGGCATCCGGCGCACTCAGCCACTGTTCGTGCTGCCCGGCCATAAAGGTCTTAAAGTCCTTTTCATAGGCGCTGCCCATGCTGTCAAAAGCTTCAAAGGTGGGGGCAACAAAAAAATGGTAGTTCTGATACATTTCGGTGACGGCCACCAGCATCTTTTTGATGCGGCCGTCCTCTACCTGGTCGATCTCCGCGTCCATCCGATGCTCCAAAGCATCCTGGGTGACGGGCAGATAACCGGTGGAGGAAACGAAGCGCATATTTTGTTCCGGGGCGGTGAACCAGCGCAGAAACGCGGCGCCGGCGTACTCATGGGCTTCGTCGCTCTTTGCCACCACCATGCCGTTGCCCCGCTGGATCGCCAGCTTCTCCCCGCCCTCGAACACCGGGTAGGGCAGGATGCTGTACTCCACCTGCTCCACGGTGCCGTCCGCGTAGGTGATGGTGTCGCCATAGAACAGGATGCCGGCCGACGAGCCGGTGGAGCAGACCAGATCCCCGGTCTTGCTGAGATCGGAGGAATAGCCGTCATAATTGGCAAACGCGCCGGTGATCAGCGGTGGGCAGATGGTATTCCAAATGTGGGCGTAGTCCGCACCCGCAATGTTCAGCGTTTCGTTTTCAAAGAGGGCGCCGCCCCTCTGCGCCATCCCCGCCTGTGCCAGATTCAGCCAGGAGTCTGAAGTGAAAAACGCCTTGCCGTCGCCGGGAATCTCCGGGGTCTGGGCGTCGGTCCAGTCGTAGTATTTCTGCGCCGTCTGCGCCAAACCCTCGAAGGTGACGAGGCTGTCCATGCTTACGCCGGTTTCGGCGGCGAAGCGGTCGAACAGGGTCTGGTTCAGGTAGAGGATCTCGGTGGACTTGGCGATGGGGAACACATACAGCCCATCTTCAAAACGTCCCTCCTCCACAAAGGGCGGTATGTACCCCGACAGATCCTCCCCGGTAAAGTAATCATCCAGATTGGCAAGCATTCCGTTTTTCTGGAGCAGGATCGCCGTCTTGGGATAGCTGGTGGTGATATCGGGCATTTCCGGCGCGCCGGGGTCGCCTGCCGCGATCATGCTCAAGGTTTTTTGCAGCTCGGCGCTGGAACTGATGGCCGTCACGTTGATGATAATGCCCTGCTCCTTGCCCACGGTGCTGTTAAACTCGTCGATCAGCGCATCCATGGTATCCTGCATGGTACCGCCGAAGTTATGCCACATGGTGAGCGTCACCGGCTCCTTGGGATTAAGCGGGGCGCTCCCACCGCCCACGCAGCCGCCAAGCGCCAGAACCAGGGTGAGCGTCGCGGCGCAAAGCCGCGTCAAGTGCTTTCTCATATCGGGTTCCTCCTATTCGATGTCCTCCATATTGCACCCGTTGGGCGGGAGAAGATGGGTGTCTCGTGGTTGAATTTCAGTATAACACACATTCTTGTTTCAGACAACACTTTTTTGACGCCCACCCATTTTCCTATCCTTTTTCCTATACTTTTTCCTATCCTTTTTGAAACGCGGCTAAAATTTTTTTGAAATTTCCTATCCTTTTTGGCTTTTGGGGTGGGGACATATCAAAAAAGATACACTACAATGAGGTTGAAATTGAGAGAGAAAACCAAAAGGCAACCAACGGAACATGGCCTGGATAGTCTTGTTTGAACCGAGTGATTGTATGTTTCTTAAAACCTTGTTCGAAGCAATTCAGACAAGAGTGATATATATAGGGACTTCCACTATGAACCAATCATTCCCGGAGGGGGTGAAACGGCACAACACAATTCTTTATGGAGGTGATTTCTATGTCTGAGAGCGAAATGAAAAAAGTAAAAGAAGGCATTGTGGAACAGATCGAGTCAATGGACGAGAGGGACTTGAAAAAGGTCCTCAATTTCCTCAGTGAGCTGGCAAAACAAAAGGAGTGTAGTCAGGGGGTGAACTGATGTTTGAGAAGCTGCATCCCACCAGCCAATATAAAGTGGTGGAACGCACGCCCAAAGGCAGGCGGTATTGCTTCCTCTGTGAAGTATCCGGCACCCCGGTCTATACCACCGGCCCGGTTCGGGCGGACACACCGGAAGAAGAACTGCAACTGGCGTGGAAAGAGGCGAAGCCCTATTTTAACGGCTGCTCGGAGTGCGGAAAATGGATTCGGGACGAGGCATACAACATTGACGAGATGAAGTGTATCGAGTGCGCCCCCTACAAAAGCAAGCCCCGGTACTGTCCCCACTGCGGCTGCCATGTCCCCGCCGGAAACGATTACTGCGTTCGGTGCGGGAAGCCCATTCAAGAGGTGGTCTTTGAGAGCCAGACCGTCAGACAGGCGGAGTGATCATTCCCGAAGTCTTGGAAAATAGCGGGGAGATGGAAGTCCCCGCACGATTGAGCAATCAGAAGGAGGAACATAGCATGGCATTTTTTGAAAAAATTGGAGACCTGGCGAAGAATCTTGGCGACAAGACCAACGACGCAATTGAAACCAGCAAACTGAACAGCAAGATCAACTCGGAGAAGGCCGCGGCTGCCGGAGAGCTTGAAAAGATCGGGGCGTTCTACTATGAACGGTTCACCGTTTCCGGTGAAGCGGCCCCAGAGGTACTGGAGCTCTGCCAGGCGGCCAAGTCTCACTACGATGCGGCGGCCGAGGCCCAGGCGGAGATTGACCGCATCAAGGCGGAGAACGAGGCTGAAAAAGTCGCTGCCGCTGTTCCGGCGGCAGCGCCCGCCGTCCCTGCCGGGATCACCTGTCCGAGCTGTGGCGCAGCCAACGCCTCGAACACTAAGTTTTGCTGCGGCTGTGGCACCAAGCTGGATCCCCCCACGCCGGCCGGGGTGACCTGTTCGAGCTGCGGTGCGGCCAATGCCCCCGGCACCAAATTCTGCTGCGAGTGCGGCGCCAGGCTGGAAGCCCCCGTTCCCGCAGAACCGGAAAAGAAAGCCTGCCCTGCCTGCGGCACCGAAGTCGCCCCCGGCGTAAAGTTCTGCCCGGAGTGCGGGGGGAAGATGGAATGAGGAGGGCAACACAATGAAAAAGATTTTAGCAATGGCGCTTTCCCTTATGATGGTGCTTTCCATTGCCGCCTGTGGCGGCAATGGAAAGTCTGTCCCATCTGACCGCGATGACAATCTAATCAGTAGCCAGCAGGAACAGCCGGATGACGGAGGCGGTAATCCTTCCACTTCCAGTAGCAAAGATACTTCCAAGGAAACCGACTGGTGGACCAAGCCATACCACATCAAGGCCAGCCGCTACGATTCCATCGAGGATAAAACCGTGGATATGGAATTCCTCTACGACGGAGAGGAATTCCTCCTGTGGAACGGCAACATGGGGTCTTACTACCACATGTATGACGGGGCGCTGTGGAGCCACACCATGCAGAAGGATGACCCCAGTTATCACCTTGACATGGAATCTGAGTATCACGACACCCTGATGGAGTACATCTGCAACGGGACCACTTATCCGGGCAGCATTATCCTCTACTATCAGAGCGTCACCGAGGAGGATCCCGATCTGTGGACGAAGGCAGGCCGCGAGAGGGTGGAGGGTTTTGACTGCACCGTTTACACCGCCAAGAACTTCTTCGGAGAGATGAAGATCTGGATGGACGAGCACACCGGCCTCGTGGTAAAGCGCGAGGCGCAGGAAATGAACTATGAGACGGAAAAGCTGGAATGGAAACTGGACTATGTGATCCACAGCTATGAGACCGGAAATATTCCTGCCGTTGCCGATGTCTATCAACTGCCCAACGACAACTGGAAGCCCATCAAGGAGGCGGAGGGTGCACCGGAGCTGGGTGAGTATGACCCCGCCTGCTGGATCACTGATAATGTGTCTATTAGCTTCTACATCCAGTATGTGGAGGGCAGCGAGCGCAATACGCTTTATACCATCCGTGTGTTGGGCGATAAGGCGCTGATGATCTCCGAAACACCCGGACAAGAGCCGGCCATGACCCTCTACGAGCAGACCGATTCCGGCGTTGCTGCCCATTCCCTCCTGACCATGGGAGACAGCAAGCTGGACGCTGTCACCGAGCATGAGGGTGAGACATTTGAAACGGCGCTGCCCACCATTCTGCTCATCGGCGGTTCTTTTGGCTCCCGCATCGATAAGGATGAGGTCAGCGGCGCCTATCAGGGTAAGGACACCATTGCCGGGCGCAGTTGCTACCGTTACAGCAGCGGCAATCAAGCCACCAACCAGTCAATCTGGGTGGACGAGGAACTGGGCATCATTATGCGCAGCGACATGGTGACCACCATGAACGGCGAGAGCCGTACCACGGTCTTTACCGTAGTCACCGAGGTGAAGTACGATGCGCTGACTGAGGCGGACGTGGCCGTGGATCTGACCCAGTATGAGGTGGCTGGTTGATATCGGCCGCAGCGAGAACACCAAGCAGATAAATAAGGTACGATTACATATTAGTAATCTGCCCGATTCGCAAGAGCAATTCTGTAAACCGCTGCTCCCAAAATGAGTAGCGGCATGAAAGAAAAACATGATCACACCCATACGGGCGGTTGGCGAAGCCGCCAACCGCCCTATTTTTAAGAAACTGAAGGAGGTGGAACGACGATGAAGAAATGCCCGCAATGCGGAGCAAAGGTTGGCAGAGGTGAAAGAGTCTGCGGCGCTTGCGGAAACCCGGTATCTGCGCCGCAGAAGCCTGTAAATGCAAGCGATCCAGCGATGGACGCCGGATATTCCGGCGTAGGGATATATGCACATCCAGGCGGGAGCTGTCTGTTTGCCGCCTTGCTTAGTGTAAGCCTGTTGCCATGGCTGCTGAATGCTGGACTGGTCATGCTCTCCAAGAACCTGCTGCCCGCAATCCTGCCGCTTGTCACGTTTCTCATGGGAATTGTATTAGGATGGATTTTCCTGGCTTGTGCCGTTTTGCACGCACAAGCAGAGCGTTTGACGCTAAAGGGGATCTTCGCCTGCTGCATCAATTTATTTGTTCGGGGCGGTGGGTTCGCGCTGATTGTAATGTTTGGCTTCTATTGGATTCATAGCCTCATCGCCCGCATCTATGAACAGAGCGATTTGATTCCCCCAGTGGCCGCGCTGATTCTGCAGTTTGTTCTGCCTGTCTTATCCAGTGTGCTGATTGCCTGCTTTCTCCTGCGGGTTTTAGAGAGGCAGAAAAGTCCGGGCGGTCTTATCAAAACTGTAGGGCTAATTCTGATAGCCAGATATGCAGCTCCGGCAATCGCACTGTTTTTATTGATGCTGATTCCCGGCATATTAGACAGCCTGAGCGGAACCGCGGTAAGAATGATTTTGACCGCCATGCTGCAATGGTGTGCGCTCATGCCTCTATTGGCTTGGCTTCCACAGCAAAAACAGAGAGACGCCCTTCAAATATCCGGTTCCAGAGAAAAGCGTCTTGCCATTGCGGCAGTCGGCACCCTGACCGTATTTTGTGTTTTATCCGCTGTGATGGCGCTTCCTCAAAATCCAAAGGACGCCGCTATCAGACAGATCAGCAGTATGACTGCAGAGGGGGATCGATTCGCGGCACAGGGCGATCTGTTAACCGCTTCGGCCTGCTACCGCCTTGCGATTAACCGCAGGGATGCCTGGCGCGCGGCTCTTTCCGGCGATGGGTATGACTGGAACGCCTGCAACGATGAAGCCGTCCGGCTGCTGCGGGCAGATGTACAAAACCTCCAGAACAGTTACCTATATTCCTGGCTTCTTACTCAGGACTGCCCCAATGATTATTACGCCTTTTACTTAGACTTCATCCGGGAAAGTGCAAAAACAGAGGAAGATGCGGCGCAAAGACAACGAGATATTCTGATCGACTGCGTACAAAGCGGTATTTGGACGGGAAGTTATACAACCCGAAGCGCCTTATCGGATAAGCAGGCCGAGAAGCTGCAGGCCGAGATCGAGGCGTTGAGCGCAGCGCTTGATTCCCGGAAAAGCGTGATGCTCTACAGCGATCTTGCTGCAAACGGCGGCGTGCTGACCCTTGACCTTGCGAAACGCGCTGTGGCTCTGGCTGAAGAATACCCCCAGGATCTTGCCCTCCAAGGCTCTGCAATGGAATTGGGCTGCTCCTATACGGATGACCTGCATGAAAATTGCTATGAGGGAGCAACCGCAGCGGCAAAGCGATTCGACGCATTGTTTGAACAAAAAAATCCTGACCCAACGCCCCACGATTACGAGGCCGAAAAGGTCATGGTTGCGTATAATCTGATGAAAATTCAACAAATTGAAGATGCCAAGTCGCTTCTCAGCGACGCGGTTTCAAAATCCGACAGCGTTGCCCTTCGGTATTTGCTGGCGACCTGCCATTACCGCACCGGCGACTATGAGGTGTGTGCGGGGATGGCGGAAGCGATCTATGCGGAAAATCCAGGGCATCAGCAATCACTGGGCCTTGCGATGCTTGCCAGAGGGCTGAACGGCCAACTTACAGAATCGCTCAGTCATGCCTTGGATCTGTCGAAGCAGGCCCAATCCGGAAACGGCGTGGTGGGAGATTCCATGCTTTCTACATATGCCCGCGGCATGGCCGGTTTCTATATCTCCAGAAAGCAGTTCCCCCAGCGATACGATAGCCTGTCCGACGAGGATCGGGCGCGGCTGGAAGGGGATCCGCTGCTCTACAATATGGTGCTGTCCAGTTGGCAGTGGGGGCGCAAGGAATATGACGATGCGCTCTCCTCGTCAAACGAGGCACTGAAACTCTGCCCTGAATGGCCGGGCCTGTATTACATCCAAGGATGTATCCTGTTCGAGCAAAAGAATTACCAGGATGCAGTGGAAGCCTTTGAACAATCGGTGATGATTAGCCAAAACAATCCCTCCGCCTGGTTTATGCTGGGGCAGACCCTCGATCGGCTGGAGCTTTATGAGCTGTCCGTTAACGCTTTTCAGCGTGTGATGGAGCTGGTGCCGAACTCCGATCATGAAGTTGATAAATTCGGCCTTGCGCTTCACGCGGAATGGGCCGTCCGTGATTTACAGGATTACGTTGGAGAGGGGGAAAAGCCATGATGACGGTTTTATCGGCGTCCGTGATTGCCTGTGCGCTCTTTTGTATGTTCGTGCTGGGCGGAGGTAAGTTCGCCGGCATGATGGCTTGTATCGCCGGTTTGCTTTTGCTTGTATTCCAGCTGATTGCAAAGAAAAGACCCCTGCAAAAGCAAGTAAAGGCGCTTGCCTTCTGTGGCCTTGCGGCGGTGATGCTTTTGGCACTCCTCTTTACAGGAGCATCCGACTATGCTGCAAAGACAGCGGCCTCAGAGTTTGCGGCTGTAGACCGGCTGCTGCTTCAAGGCGGTGTGGAGGAATCCGCAAAGGCGCTGGAACTCTTGAAGGAGATGGAGGAAAAGTACCCCAACAGCATGGAGATCTATATCCGCCAGGCGCAGGCTAACAGCCAGATGTTCAAGGACAGCGAGGCCGAATACCTGTTAGGGCGCTGCGCCAATGAAGGGGATATCCGCTATTACCTGATGAAGGCTTCCGAGGAAATTAAAGCCGGTGAGGAAGTCAAAGCCCGAGACACCTATGTGGAGGCTGCGGCCCGCTATCCGCAGAATTTCCAAATCCAGTTCAATACCGGATTTTTGTGCTATACCCGCGGGGATTTGACCATAGCCGAGTTTTATCTACTGCGGGCCTGCGCCCTGAATCCAAAGGAGCCCAACGCCCTGTTTTTCCTGGGCTCAATCAAAGCCTCTCAGGGCGATTACACAGCGGCGCGGGAACATCTTCACTCTGCGGCAGTCCTTACCGATGACGGCGCTTTGAAACAAGACATTGAGAATTTGATGGCATCATTGCCGCCGGAAGGAGCGTGATGATTTTGAAGCCAAAAAGAAAACGCTTTTTAGCCGGATTCCTTGCGATTGCGCTCACCTTAGCTTTGACGCCCACCGCTTTTGCCGGCAGCGCCCCCGGCCCGGGGTCATCCAATCCCCCCGCAGTGGCGCGGCACACCCTGTACAGTGATCTGGGATCGGCTTTTGGAGATTATCTGGCGGCAAAGGCCGGAAGCGAAAGCTTGGGGAATCTGGAAAAATATTTTAATGGGCTTGCGGATGCAGGAAAGGGATTTGATATTGGCGGCGGGCGTGAACTGGTTTCCGGCGATTTGGGCAAAACATTTGGCGCGTTAGGCAAGGCATTTAATATTGCCAGTGTCGCTAAGGATATCAGCAGCTACACAGACAGCTCCCGCCACAAGCACGACTCTTTGGAATTCTTGGATAATTGCTTTCGGGGTTGGGCCATTGGGCTGTCCACCATTGGCGCCGAGATCCCTTATGCGGGAGACGCCATAGCCTTTATCCGGGATATATTTGGCGGAGAGTCAGTGTCGGACTATTTCAACGGCATCAATAAGGGAGACAACGCTTTCCTTGACACAATGGACAGCTTGGTGAACTCAATGAATCTCGGCGTACAGGACTTTTATGGTCTGGTTGCCGAAATGTGGGGGGATTTTTACAACTGGATGATGGAATTGGTAGGCCCTGGTCAGGACGGCGAGGTACAGGTGGAAAAACCGAACATCTACCTTTACAGCGAAACGCCCACAGAAGTATCTGTGACATTCACCCGACCGGAGCTGCTGCTTACAACCATCCCGCTCTATGATTCTGGCGGTGTGGAAGGCTGGCGGGTAAGCGTTGGTACGAACGGCACTTTGCTGGCGGACGGAGAAACATATGGATTCCTGTTCTATGAATCCCTCGCCTCCCCAGCGGATTTCCAAACAAAAAAGGGCTTCCTGGTAAAGGCGGGAAACCGGGCGGAACAATTTGAGGAGATACTGGATGCCTATGGATTTAACCAGACAGAAAAGGCGGACTTTATCGCTTACTGGACGCAGCGGCTTGACCCGAACAGAGATTACGCAATGTATCCTCAAGCTACCGAAAGGGTGAATGCTCTAATGCCCATCCATGTCAGCCAGCCCCCGGATCATGTTTTCAGGCTGTGGTTTGGATTCAGAGCGACAGACGTGCAGCCTGAAGCTCCAGCTATCGTACCGTTTGAACGTGGCGGCTTTACTGTAATCGAATGGGGCGGCGCTGTTTTAGATGAAAAATAAAGGTGCCTGCCACCAACGATGGGAAAGAAACGCCTGTCTGAGCAGACACCGGCGTAATTGAAACGGAGGAAATGATCATGAAAAAAGCACTTACGATTTTACTGTTTCTGACAATGGCACTCACTTTTTCCGCCTGCGGAGGCAAGGACAATCCCACCCCATCCGGCGGCAACAACAGCCCCACGGCATCTCAGGCTGCTCCCAGCACTTCCCAGCAGGAACCGGCCAGTACGCCGGACAGCGCACCGAAATCCCCAGAGGAACTTCCCGACGCCCTGATGGGAACGAAAACCTTGGCTTACTTCCAGAAGTACGCCAGCGGCGGGGCCTATACCACGGAGATGAAAATGGAAGTGGATGGTATGACCAGCGTTACATTGTCGGCTTATGACGGCGGGAACGTCTATACCGAGAGCGAAGTGGACGGAATGAAGAGCATCACCATCCTGAAGGATGACGCCATGTATGTCCTGGACCCGGCCTCCAAGATCTGTATGAAGATGGCGGCACAGACGGGAGAAATGCAGGATCTGTTCGCTGATGAGGCTGAGAATTACGAAACCGCCGTCACCACCGGCGATATCGAGGTGAACGGCAAGAGCTGCTTCTACGAGGAATTTACGGTGGAGGGCTCCTCGGTAAAATACTGCTTTGATGGCGACGATCTGAACTATATGCTCATGGACGCGGAGGGCCAGGAGGCGGTCATAGAGATCCTGCGGATGGAAGCGGGCGTGGACAAGAGCCTGTTTGAAATCCCCGACGACTATACGATGATGGAATATTGAGATCAGATCCCTCAATCAACAAAAAAACATTATTTAGGAGGAAATGAGAATGAAAATGAAAAAACTGTTTGCCCTGTTGTTGGCGGCTGTCATGATTTTGAGCCTTACCGCCTGCGGCGGCAGCAAAAACGAAAAGGCCATTGTTGGAACATGGCATATCGTGGACGAGGAAACGGAAACCGAGTATGGACTGGGCATCGAGTTCACCAAGGACGGAAAACTCCGCTACGGGCTTACCGAAGAAATCCTGACTGGTTTGACGGATGGAGATGCCAAGGATGCCGAGGATGCGATGAAAGGGCTGGATATGCTCATGTCCATTGAGTACAAGATTAAGAGCGACACGGAAATGGAGATTACGGTCAGCGCAATGTTCGGGCTGGCAAAAGAGAGCGAGACGATCTCCTACGCTCTTGACGGCGATACGCTCACCTTTGACGGCGCTACATACACCCGTGTGAAATGAGAGGAGCGATAACATGGCGAGATTTTGTACCGGGTGCGGCGCACCCTTAGAGGATGATAAAAAATTCTGTACGGAATGCGGCGCTCCAGTGACTGCCGCCGAGGAAGGGGCCGCCCCGCAGCCGGCCGCCGCTGTGACACCCAGCGCACCCCAGGCGGCCACCGCTGTGGCCGATCCCCCCAGAGTCTACGCGCAGCCCATGCCAACCCAGCCGGTCTATCAGGCAGCACCCATCGCCTCCCCCGTCCCTGGCGGTGAGGCGGCGCCGGCTAAGGGGAGCAAATATGAGCCCATTACGGCAGGGGGCTACATCGGCATCATGCTTCTCATGTGTATCCCCATCCTGGGGCAGATCCTCACCATCGTATGGGCCTGCGGCGGCTGCCGGAAGGTGAACAAGCGCAGCCTTGCCCGCGCCTCGCTGATCATGATGGCGGTGGCACTGGTGCTCTCCCTGGTCATCGGCTTTTTTGCCAGAGGGTTGATCAGCAATATCGTGAACCAAGTGGAAGATCGGGCTGGCATTTCTGTATCGGGGCAAAACGCCGGCGACACGGATGACGCGGGAGGGCTGTTGGGAATCATCGGAGGCTTGACCGGCTCGGGCGGCGACAACAGCGGCGTCACCAACCGAGACATCGAGGCGCTGGAAGAACTGGAGGGCTTGCTGGGCGCACTGGGAGGCGAAGGCAGCGGACTGGCGGATGCTATCGACGGTGCTCAGCAGGCCAACCGGGATGCGGAAGCCGCCAACGACGGCTGGCCAAAGACCCTGCGCGCTTACCCCGGAGGCACCTCCACCGCGGTGGCATCTTACCGCACCGAAATCACCGACACCACGCTGGAGGAGATGCTGGCCTGGATCGAGGATCTGAAAAAAGACGGCTTTGCCTATCAGGATTTCTATGATTTTGGCATGACTGAGGAAGATATGCTGGGCATGAACGGCTGGTGGGCCTATGACGGCAACACCTATCTCAGCGCGTCCTTCTCTGATGGGACGGTAACAGTGGATCACACCAAGGAACTGCCCGATCTAAGCAGCTATTTCGGCAACTGAGAAAGCGGAGGCAGTCTGGTGTCAACCAGGAATGGAGGGACGCACTATGAAAAAATTATCGGCTCTTTTGCTTGCCTTTTTGATGCTCCTTTCCCTTGTCGCTTGCGGCGGCGGGAACGACACCCCCGACACGTCCGGCAGCAGCGGTTCCGGCATGAGCCAGCAGCAGGAGCAGCCGGGTAGAACACCGGATGAAAACAATGAACAGCCCAATCCTCCCGATGGAGAGGTTGATGATACAAATTGGCTGGACTATCTAACCGACACCTATGACCTTGCTTTTACGGACAGCGACCATGAATATTGGACGGACTATTACCCTGTTTCTATCACAGAGAATGAAACCGATGAAGCAGATACGAGCCTGTTCAAGTTCGAGGATATGCCGATGGATATGCAAAATGTCCTTGTAGGGTATATGTTTACGGCTTCTGCGGCGCTTTCCGGCAATAACAATCTTGACCCTGCATCCGGCGATGTGATCGGTAATGCAACGGATGACTTGTATTTCTACGGCGACAGCGACCCATCCCCCACAAAGGCGTGGAATTATACTTACAATAACGCACAGTACAACATTTCCATCGCCTTGAGTTCCAGCAAATATGTAGAGATGACCGTTACCGCTTATAGGGGTGATGCAACTATCGGCGGCGAAACCTCTGCTGTCCAGGCAGGCAGCTTTGAGGAACCCTTTAACGATAAATGGCCGGACTGTGGAGCCACCCGTCTTATTCCAAGACCGGAGTTTGCGGATAAAAACACTTCTACTTATGAAGAAGGCGTGCTCACTGGAACCTCTTTTGTCGCAACCTACGGAGATGTCACAATCGAGCAGATGCACGACTATGCCGAGGCGGTGAAAGAGGCGGGCTTCACCGATAAAGTGAAAGAAGAAGGAAACGAGATGATCTTCAATTTCAGAGCCTACAATGCGGACGGAGTGGAATTTAAACTTACCTGTAATTCTGCGTTGGGAATGTTTCTGCTGGAGATGCAATAATCAAAACCACATTTAAAGCGAAATGGAGGAAATCCAATGAAGAAGATTTTAGCATTAGTACTTGCCATGCTGATGGTATTTTGCCTTGCCGCCTGCGGCGGTGCGAATGACAAACCCGATCCGTCCGGCAAAGGGGAAAACACACCGAGCAGTAGCCAGCAGGAACAGCGGGAGCAGCCGAGCAATATGCCCAGCGAGGGTGGGGATAGCGGCGGAGAGGATGAGGAAGAAGAAACCTGGGAGATTTCAGACAAAATCGACATAGAAGCGTTTGAAAGATATGCTAAGGCACAGGGGCTTCCCGGATTGAAGGTGCCCAAAGACTGTGACAGCATCCAAGACAATCATGATTATGATACAGACCCCATTCGGTTCCTGTTTACCGGGGAAATTTCACAGGAAGTCTTCGAAACCTATGTAAAATCCGTATGGAAATTATGCAAAAGCCTTTCTGTGGATGGCAACTATTCAAACAAGATGACCCTTGACAAAAACAACAACGAGGTATTTGAAAAAGTCCCTCTGACGGACATCAGCGAAGTCTATGACAGCTTTGAAAGAACATATTGTTGGCTTTATACATACGAAGGCCAAGCGTGGAGAGTAAGCGTGCAGTTAGCATATGAAAAAGATGCAATCATTGTGCATGCTTTTGACAATGACCCAAGTGATTAACTCAAGATCAGCGTATATCGACACACGGAGGTAATCAATATGAAAAGATTATTTGCACTTTACTTGCCATGATGCTGGTGCTCATCATTGCCGCTTGCGGCGGCAATGACACGCCTACCCCGTCCGGTGGCAACACGACCGACCCCGACACAAGCCAGCAGGAGTAGGAAAACACTCCGACAGACGAAACCAGATTGACATCTGAGCAACAAGCATTGATTGACAGCTTTGGAAAGACCACTGAAGAACTTACAATAGCGGGGAATGCATTTTTGATGAAGATAAACATTCCGCTGATTTGAGATAGATTTTGCTGGACAAATCGGATTATCCGTTTAACATCAATCTGGCGTCGTCTTATCAGAATAACTGCGATAAAGTTGTTGAGGCCGGATATACACTTGTGGAATAGACTGTAATTTCAAACCAGCGGCTGGCGAACTGTCTGCCGTTCCCTCAAATGGCTATGATCCTCGCCCAGTGAACGGCGGGAGAAAGGAAAGGTACATACAATGTCAGATTTATTAGGTGGATTGGGCAATCTCGGCGGGCTGGGCGGAATTGTCAAGGGACTTACCAATTTTATGCCCCAGGACGATCCGGGCACCCAGCTTCTCAAAATGCAAAGCGAGGTGGCCGATCTTAAAAAGCAGGAAACGGATCTCTACACCGAGATCGGCAGACAGGCGGTGGAGAAATACAGCCTGGAGGATTTCGGGGATGCGGCCGACCGGATGAAGCTGATCCAGGCAAACATGGCAGCGGCCGAGGCCAAGCTGAAGGAAATCCTGAGCGCCAGGGAACAGAGAGAACAGGCGGAACAGGCGGAGCGGGCTGGGCGCACCTGCCCCCAGTGCGGCCACGAAAACCCGGAGGGAACCAAGTTCTGTCAGAAGTGCGGCGGCAAACTGGGCGCAGTGAAAACCGCCTGCCCCTCCTGCGGAGCAGAGAACCCGGCGGGGGTGAAGTTCTGCCAGGAGTGCGGCGCAAAGATGGAAGCGGCGGCAGTTCCCACGGCCTGTCCCACCTGCGGACATGAGAACCCACTCGGCACCAGATTCTGCGGCGGCTGCGGTGAAAGACTGGAGGGATAAGGTATGGCAACTTATAAGCAACCCTGCCTCCACTGTGGGACATTCATCGACCGGGACGCCCGGCTCTGTACCGGATGCGGCAGCATGAATCCATTTGGATACCACTGCCCTACCTGCAGCCGGCCCATTGAGAAGGGACAGCCGATGTGCGCGGGGTGTGGGCGTCCCCTGTATGTGACCTGCCCCTCCTGCGGCAAGCAGACCTTTGTACAGGAGAAATGCGAGCAGTGCGGCGCGGGCCTCATGATCTACTGCGAAAACAAACGCTGCGGCGCCTTGCAATTCTTCCAAAACGATAAATGCACCGTCTGCGGCAAAAAAATCAAAGCCACGATTGGCAGGAAAGGCGGTTGATACCCATGCTGACATCCTTTACACGAAATTATCAGGACAATTCCACCGAAGCGGGCTTTCAATTCACCTTTTACTGCGACATCTGCGAGGATGGATATAAGTCCAGCTTCATCGAGAGCGAGACCTATAAAAAAGGCAAGCTGTTCCGTGGGCTGGGCCGGGGCGCCAGTGCCCTTGGCAGCGTGATCGGCGGCTCCGTAAGCCGGCTGGGCTATGGCGCGGATCGGGCCACCGACATCCTCGGAGAGCGGTTCGAGGGCAGAAGCCCCGAATGGCAGAAAGAACATGAGCAGGCGTTTGAGCGGGCGAAGAACGAGGCCATGCAGCACTTCCACCGCTGCCCCGGCTGCCATAAATACGTCTGCGACTCCTGCTTCAATGAGGACGAGGGCCTCTGCACCGACTGCGCTCCCCGGCAGGAAATCGCCGTTGCAAGGGCGCGCGCGGAGGCGATGAAGCGAAATATCCAGGAAGCCGGAGCCACCGCCACCGTCTGGCAGGGCAAGATCGAGAGCAAGACCACCATCTGTCCGGTGTGCGGCAAGCCGGCCGGATCGGGTAAGTTCTGCAACAACTGCGGCGCTTCCATGGAGCTGAAGACCTGCCCCGGGTGCGGGGCCAAGAATGCGCAGGGCGTCCGCTTCTGCAATAACTGCGGGTCGCCAATGAACGCCGCGCCTATCCCGACAACCGGCAAATGCCCCTCCTGTGGGGCGCAAAACCCGCCCGGCACCCGCTTTTGCGGCGGCTGTGGCAGCAAGCTAAATTAAAGGAGGGAACATCTATGACAGCGAAAGAACTTTTTTCTAAAACAAAACCTTTTATCTGGGCCAAGTTGATGCTCGGCCTCCTCACGGTGGGGATTTCCGTGGTGCTGTTGGCCATCTTCATGGGACTGGGCTGGTTGTTCGGTGAGGGCGGGATATTCTTCATGTTCTGCCTCTGGCTGGGAGCCACGGGCTTTGTGCGGTTTCTGATCCTGCACTATATGGGCTATCTGGTTAAGGCGGGCCATGTGGCGGTCATTGCCGAAGCCTGTAAAACAGGGGCAATTCCCGCCAATCAGGTGGCATACGGCAAAGCAATGGTCACCGAGCGGTTTGCCACCTCCAATATCTACTTTGTGATCGATAAGCTGGTGACCGCCGCCGTCAAGCAGATCCAGCGGGCCGTGGGCAAGGTGGGCAATGCGCTCGACTTTATCCCCGGAATGGGCGCAGTCACCGGGCTGGCGCAGTTTTTTGTCAGCATTTCCCTGGGTTATGTGGACGAGTGCTGCCTGGGCTGGACCTTTTATCACAAGGAGCAGGGCGCGTTCCAGAGCGCGGCGGACGGCGTGGTGATTTACGCCCAGAACTGGAAAGCGCTGCTGGGCAACGCCGCTAAGACCATGCTCAAGACCCTCCTGCTGATGGCAGTGGTCGTACTGGCGGTCTTTGTGCCAGTGGGATTGCTGTTCAAGATCCTCCACTGGTCTCCGCTGGCGGCGTTCCTGCTGGCATGCCTGGTGGCCTGGGTCGTGAAGTTCGCCATTATGGACAGCTACATCATGATCCAGATGATGGCGACCTATATGCAGGTGGCCCCCGCCACTCAAATTACATTTGACCTTTATGGCAAGCTGTGCAGTCTTTCCTCCAAGTTCAAGGAACTGTTCCAAAAGGGACAGGCGGAAGCTCCGACCCCCGCATACGCTGCTGCCGGAACGGCCGCGGTCGGCCCTGCCCCCACTGCTGCCCCCGCGCCCCCGGCATCAGACGCCCAGGGCGGCAAACCCATCTTCTGTGGGCAATGCGGCGCGAAGAATCCGGCGGGCACAAAGTTTTGCGGAGGATGCGGCGCCAAGATGTAACGTGTGGAGGATGATGAGATGAGAAAAACGTCCTCATTTGTGCTGGCACTTGCAATGGCTCTCACACTTGTTGCCTGCGGCAACAGCCATGCCCCCGCATCGTCCGAAACAGGCATTGACCCACCAGGTAAAACCGTCGGTCAACCGTCCAAAGCGGCCCCAGGCTCTGAGGCTTCCACTGAGCCCTCTGTTTTCACTGACGCCCCGATCCCTTCGGGGATTACGCCGGCCATCGATGAAGAAACAGACGAAAAAAATGTTGGAAGCAGTTCTCAGTTAAAGCCAGACGGCGATACTGCCGCAGCAATTCCAGAACCGGCAAGGATGGATGCGGCAGTTCTTTGGGAGAAGCTGGAAGGGTGCTGGACGGCTGCCGATGAGCGATTCGCCTACTTTACTTATGATGACGTGGGGCCGGCTTTCCTCGGCGGTATTTGGGAGTCAGAGGCAGTGTGGCGGCGCGGATCTGGCCATGTGACGGAGCTGAAAGCTCACTCCGACCAGGAATACAGCATTATTATCTGCTATCCGCCGGTGGAGGATGGCAACGCCGCAGACGAGCAGGAAACGAGAGAAATGTACGTTACACTGGAGCTGGATATCGGGCGGGAGTGCGTGGATGAAACCATCCGTCTGAACGATGCCGACGGCGTGACCCGGCAGTACGCCTGGGGCGGAAGCAGCTATGACGACGCCTATGACAGCGTACACGATATCCAATATGCCACCTTTGAGGAAATGCAATCGCTGTGGGGCGGACTGATTGGCTGTTGGAATAGCGAGGACGGGCGCTTCGTGGTGTTCGACCAGATGGACAGCGACACGCTTCTGTTCCGGGAGGGCGTGCGGAATGCAGGCGGTGGCCGGGGGTTCGGCACCTTTGAAAAGGCCATGACCTCAATCGGTGATATTCCCATCAAGTTTATTGTCTACTATCCGGCCATCGGGGAGGAAAACCTGTTGGACGGTCCGCTACCCGAATTGTCCCGGCCGGTTTATTTGGACATAACAGACCTGTATACCCGTGGGATCCTCCACTTAAAAATCGGTGAGAGCGGCGAGTGGAAATTATACAAATCGGCAGGGGCCGACACAGATGACAGTAACCAGTCCACATGGTAGGAGGTGAAAGCAATATGGTGAAAATGACAGCCGCAGGGCTTCCCGGTATCGGCGGTAAGCAGCAGAAACAAAAAGAGCGGGCCACAAGACGATCCTTTGCGGGCATTGTGGAGTGTCCGCTGTTTACCGAGAATGCAAAACTTACGCTGGATGAGGACGGACTGATCATACTCGCCAGCTTCGACCAGCTTTCCATCCCCTACGGAGAGATCACTGCTATTGCGCTGACAGACTCCCGGGTGGAAATTCAGACAGTGGACAGCATGGTGTCCGTGTCCCATTTAGGGCAGGCGGCTCAATGGCTCTATGACAGATTATACGCCGCTTATAACGAGGCGGTTCTGAAAGCTCTGCTGGTGGAGGGCGGACACAGCTTTGAAGCCGAAGGGGAATACATTGCGGAAGAAAATGGTCAGACCCGGCAGGGTCAGGCAGTGATCCGGCTCTATGCGGACTGCCTGTGTCTTTTGCCCCCTGGCGAGGGAGCGCGGCGCATCCCCCTCTGCTTCCTGACGGCTGCGGAGAAAGACGGCTTTACATTGGCCCTAACCCTATCCACAGGGGAACGCTTCACCCTCCGGAGGCTGGGGCGGGAGCTGGACGAATTGGACCGTCTGCTGGCCGCCGCACTGCGGACCCTGCGGGAACAGACATTGGCATGGATCAAAGAATTGGCGCCAAATCTCTCCTCCGTGCAGGCGGCGACAGCCGCCAAGCTGATGCCGCTGGGAACGGCGGCAAGCATGGAGAATCTGTCCGCCGCCGCGCCCCTCAGATCAGCGCTGGAGCAGAAAATCGGAGAGAGCCGGATGGCGCAGACCTATCCGTGGCTTCACAATCTCTGCCGCGGGCATGGTCTCATGGTTGGCGCTTTGCCGCCTCCTCCGGAAAATCCAGAACAGCCGGCCATACCGCCTGTTGCTGAGATCACTCATACCGCTCTGGAGAGCGAATCGGAACAGGCGGAGGAAGCAGAGCTGAAGCATATCCTGTGGATGATCGCGCCGGATGAAGAATGCCAGGTGGCGGTGGTAGAGCTGGCGTTGGCGGATGGCGAGGCGGCGGCCACCTACCTCTACAGGGTGGAAGGGGAATGGGAACCCTTTGCCCGGCAAATCGACCGGGCGCTGGAGGCCGCAGGGTTCCAGCGGGAGTTGATTCTGCTGCCCAATGAAAAGCTGCATACACCGGAGCATCTGGCAGCCTTTATGCTGGTGCGGCGTACCCCTGCTTTGACCCTGCTCCGCTCCTGTTTTGCGGGCCGGGCGATCCATTCCTCCCACGATCGTTGGCGGCGGGACATTGAAAAATGCCGCTCGGCGGTTCCTAAAGTTAAACTACCGAAAGAAACGGCGCAATCGGTAAAATTTTGTACGAACTGTGGAGCAAAGCTGGCCCAAGACGCGAAATTCTGCGGGCAGTGCGGCTTCCAATTTTGAAAGGAGAGAAAAACATGGCATTCTGTGGAAAATGTGGAACAAAATTTGAGGACGGAACGAAGTTCTGCCCCGCCTGTGGCGCACCCGCCTTCAGCGACATACAACAGGCACCTCAACAAACGGCCCCGACCTACACTCCGCCTGTGGTTCCCGGCGCACCCGGCCAGGCGGACATCAAGGACGCTCAGGACAATAAGGCAATGGCGGTGCTGGCCTACATCATCTTCCTGATCCCTCTGTTCGCTGCAAAGGAATCGAAATTTGCCCGATATCACACCAATCAAGGGCTGGTGCTGTTTATTGCGACAGTGGCGCTCAGCATCGTTTACAGTATACTGACAACGATCCTTTACGCTATCTCCTGGAGGCTGGGACTGGCAGTCGGCGGCATTCTCTGGCTGGTATTCTTCCTGCCCACAATTCTGGCAGTGATCGGCATCATCAATGCTGTTAATGGGCGGATGAAGCCCCTGCCCATTCTTGGTGGCATTCAGATTTTGAAATAAGGACATCGTCCGCAATCAAATTTACGGGCGACCGGGAAAGGAGTCCATGATGAAGAAAAGCGTGTTGGTCATCGATGATGATCTTAAAGTGTGTAGGGATATTAAATATTCTTTGCAAGACGACAATACAACGGATGTTTACTATGTTCTATCGACCAGTGAGGCACTGGAAATTTTCTTAAAACGTCGTTTCTGCTTAGTTATCATGGATATCCGGTTGGCTGAAGCAAATGGCTTAGAACTATTACGCACAATGCGACAGGCTAAACCGATTCCGATTCTGGTGTTGTCGGCCAAAGCCAATTCTGCCGAGCGTGCTTCATTATTGCAGGCAGGGGCAAATGTATATTTGGAGAAACCCTATGATCTGGAGGAATGTCTGGCGCAGGCCCAGTCCCTAATGGAACTCTATTTCAAGGTAAATCCAGTGGAGAGCAGATATTATACTTTGGCTTTTGGTATGAACCTAATTATTGATCCTGTTCGCCATCAGGCAACCTTAAAGGGAGAATCCTTAAATTTAACACGCAAGGAGTTTGATTTGTTGTTTTGCCTTGCAAGTCATGCTGGTCAGGTCTTGAGTCGTGAACAGCTGTATAGTCAAGTTTGGCCGAATGATAGGGAATTCAATATAGATGCATCAATCAAAAACCATATAAAAAAACTTCGTCAGAAATTGACTCCTGGCGGCAAAGACTACATTCAAAATGTATGGGGAGTCGGGTATCGCTTTTCGGCAAACGAAAGTGAGAAAGATAAGCCATAAGAGTTATAGTCAAGAAGCACTGGAAACGCCGGAGGGACACCTCCGGCGTTTTTCTGTCGTAAAATGGCGAAAATAGACCCTGTTTGGATACTAAGTGAATACTGAAAAAACCCATTTATTCCCTATAATTTGCGCATGGCAGCAACCCAGACATCTAAATTAAGAGAAAAGAGAGGTGAATACTATGCAATGTGGATATAAAAGCAACACAGCATTCTTGGGGCGGCCTTACTCCTAACAAAAAAAGGAATAGGGCCGTTTGATTTTTTATAGGCAAAATACAACACGCCACAAAAATAGCAATATATTAAATTTAATTACTTATCGGCAGGGCGGCAGCTCCCGCTGCCAGATCCTCCGAATTGAAAGGAGATGACATTCGCCGCCTGTGTGCCGGCCGCGTAAGCGGACAAGGGAGAAAGGATGCGGAATGGTCGATACCAGTATCCGCATTGAGTTGTTCCGACGTTTCGTTCTGCCGAGACACACAGCTTTTATTATAATAACAAGGGAGAAATATGCCTTATGGCATCGCAGGGGTCGGTGGGAACCAGCCCCAAACGGGGACAAGCCTCCTCCTGCCTGCGGGCATGATCTACCTGGGAGCGGACAGCTTGGTGCGCTTGTTTTAAGAGCAGTCGATTTTGCGTTAAAACGCAGAGCTGGCTGCTCTTGCTTTTTTGTCCGCTATTATAGTGCCCGTGGCCCTCCGTCACAAGATTTCGCTTTGAAATCTTGTGATAAAGGAGAGGTCGCCATGTGGCAGAAAAATAATGGACAGACAGAGGCAGAAAAATTACAGAACCGCTTTACAGCATATCTGTTGGTAGCTGTACGCCGGCAGCAGAGAGATTATTTGATAAAGAAAAACCAGCAGATGCGGTATGAACTTTTTGTGGAGGATGATACATACCAGACCGAAGGGCAGATGGAAAAGGACTTATTGGATGAAATGCCGCTGATGATGCAGCTGGAGAGTGCGGCGCTGCAGTATGCTCTGGAGCAGATCAGCGAACGGGAAAGGTATGTATTTCTGGCAAGAGCATTGGACGGAACCGGGTTTGAGGAACTGGGTGCAGAACTTGGACTTGGGTACAAAGGTGCTGCAGCCGTGTACTATCGGGCAGTCGGAAAAATTAAAAAGAAGATGAAGGAGGTGGGTCAGAATGGATTTTGAGGAAATGCTGCATCAGGCGAGGGCAGGAGAGGAACGGGCCGTGGTAGGCATATTGGACTTATACCGGCCGCTGTTGATTAAGTCATCCGTGCTAAGCGGCAGTTTTGACGAGGATCTGTATCAGGAACTTTGCATCACGCTGTTGAAGTGCATTGCGCAGTTTAGAATCTAAACGAGTAAGAAAGGCTCCGGGGAGAGGTATTCCCCGGAGCCCTTTCTATCAGTTAAACCTGTTGTTTACAGTAGTAATGTACATAGAGGTTGTAATCCCGAAACCTTGTAATCAGCCACAGCCAGATATGAAAATGTGAGGTTTCCGAGTAAAGATTAAATTCACTTTCACAGGTGGTGGATTCCGCAAAACTGCACAGTCGGCGCATCGTATCCAGCGTTTTCAACTCCGGCATGTTAAAGAGCGCATTTTGAAACTGGTCGATTTCCTGGCAAAGAGCCGGCTTCGGCCTCTCTTTTTGACAATCGAACCAGGTACTCCACCATTTGCGGCCATCGTAGTCGGAACGGGAATAGGCAACCTCGCTGACCGGGTGCTCCAGTGCGGAAGTCCCATCCTGTTTTGTTTGCTCAAAGATTTCTGCAAATGAGCAGATCGGTGTGAGCAACACAATCTTGCTTTGGGTGTCCGGTTCCAGCAACCCATTTTTTACAGCCTGCCATTCCAGCAGGGGCAAAGGCTGGCCCGAGGCTGCCCGAACTGCTTCATCCGCGCCGCAGCCACTGCAGATTTTCACATCTATATGCCGACTAAGCACATTGTGCGACAGATTCTGGTGCAAAGGCCGCCCGCATCGCAGGCATAAAGGCGGCTGAACGGCTGCCCGGGCATATTGTTCTTTGTCCCGTTTCCACGTGCTTTCAAGCTGTGCTTTTGGATAAAGTTCTATTTTCATTGTGTTATTCTCCTTTGTTCGGATTGGTCTGGGGGAAACGGTCATGGAATAATGTCAGCAGGGCAGAGGCCAGATCCTCCTTGCGGCGGAAATGCTTTTTTTTCCGTGAACCATCTGGCCCGACGGAAAGAAGCTGCAACACGGCGCCTTGATGCGTAATTGAGAACCGGCGTCCGGCAGCAGAATCCACAGCCTCGACCCAAAGGGGGAGCGTATCGGAAGAATGTTCCAGGCATCGCCAGCCGCTGTAATCGATGTAATGAAATCCGTCTACATTTTTTGCCAGCCGATGCAGGGCGATATAAAGCCGTTCATATTTGCGTCCCAGTTCTCCCTTGTAACGTCTGGCATAATAGGTATATCCCTCCGGATCAAGGCGGAGCAGTTTTTTGGCTTCAAAGCAGTATTCGATATAAGGAATGCCGTCAACGTCTCGCTCCTGGCCGGTGGGCACTGCCAGACGGGTCCGTTTGAGCAAGGCGGGGAAACGTCTGCCGATGCCCTGGGGATTGAGAAACGCACAGTCCTTGGCCCGCAGGCCTGCCAGGTTGACCGTCATGGCTTCCCAAAAATCCAGACGGCTGTGATCCTCTGTATAAAGTTTGATGGCCAGGTTGCCCTCCTGATAGGTGCTGACCTTTACAATCAGCGGAATCTTCTGGCCTTTGGACATAAATTCAATGGTGTTTATAAGTTTACACCTCCTGAAAGCCCCGGCCGGCAGAAAATGCAGACCGGGGCAGTGATTTGACCACAATAAAATTTATAGTAGAGTGGTAATTAAACAGCAGCATGCGCAGACTGTTCACTGCCAGAGGAGACCTGCTGCATTTTCAGATAACTCTCGTATCCCTCCGGGTCGATGTCCCGCAGGCGATCTTCCCGAAAGCGATATTCCGGATAGGTGCAAAAGCCGCTGCGGGCCATGTTGCCTGTGGGAACCGCCAGACCATGCCGAATGATCCATGAAAGGATATCCTCACCGTTGTTATTGGTGTCGATAAAGGCACAGTTTTTTTGACGCTGGCCGGACAGATTGACTGTCAGTGTGTTCCACGGCTCCGGGCAGCCATCCTCCCAGGTAATCATTTCAATGGCGAGGTTTCCATCCAGATAGGCAACAACCTGCAACTGAATAGGGTGGATTCTTCCGTACTTTTCATATGGGAATGTCATCATAAAATACTCCTTCCTGCACCGCACAGACAGGCGGCGCCTTGACAAATTTTATTGTAAACAGCGTAGATATTATGGTACCGCCGCAGCGGAGGATCAGTCGGTCCAGTCATATAAGAGCAGGTCATGGCTTCTTGTTTTGGGGGACATGGACGCAGCCCGAAACCGGTAGTTGGTAAACACAAAGCCGGTGGGCTTGTGTGTGCAGCGAACGGCGAGAATATGGTATTTCCTTTTCATCCAGTCCGCAGCACCGATGATTTTCTCTGTTTCATTGCCAAAGTCCAGGGCATAAAGCCAGTTGTCCCGGCAGCTGTGAGGATCAGCGTATGCTTCACCACCCGGCAGAGAGAGCAGCTTGGCTTTCATTGCCTCATAGACTTTGACATTAGGATGCCGCGCCTGAAAAGAGCGTGCCAGTTCCCGCTCGAATTGACAAAAGGGAACAAACGGGGCCTTGCCCTCAAATGTTCCGTTGCCGTCCAGACAGCGGGCAAGCCCATCGGAAAATACTTCAAAAATGATATCTTTCCCGACGGGGTGGGAGCTTTCACAGTAATTCCCGCGTTGGTCAGCGTGATACCAGACGCCGGTTTCCGTGGAACGGTTGAAATACCGTCCGGGTGGGTCAATAGACCGAAATACATCACGGCATAGGCCGCTGTCTTCCAAAAGAAAGGTAACTTTGATTTGTTTCATAGCAGAATTCCTCCTTAGAACGGATACTCATGATGCTTTTCTTTCTTCCTGTTCAGGCGCTGGCGTTACCGGATATGCGATGGGCGCCGTATCTGCAACTTGTGTTTTTTCCCTTGCAAAGAGAAGCATGCCGGCGCTGGTATCGTCAAAGGGCTGCCATGCGCCGTCACGCCAGATACTGCCGGTGGCGTCGTTGTAGAGTTCCGGCATCCTGCCCGGCTTCTCAAAGCACTCCGGTGTCAGATACAGGCACAGATGCTGTAGATAAAACGGGTGCAGGGCATCCAGAATTTCCTGACGCAGTGACAGGGCCAGCCGCTCGATTTCCTCAATATCCTGACGCTTGAATGCCGCTTGGGAAATTGCTTTGAGCGCCGTTGTATTTTGAACGGCTGTGTCGATATACGGCCTGGCCTCCTCAAAATATTTTGCCTTCAGCCGGATATCGGATAAGGCGAGATGCCGGGTGTAGGCGGTGGCAGCGGCACGGATGTCATTCGCCAGCGCTTCGTAAGGCTTTTGGTATTTGGTCTTCAGTTCTTCTATGGACACGACTTCCAGATTGCGCCGCAGCGTATCCAGATGAGCGGCCAGCGCGGCACGCAGTTTCTCCCGTTCCATAAACGCCTCCTATCCCCGCCGAAAGTGGCGGCATTTTTCATATACGTTTGGGTTGGTCCGCCGGAAACTGCGGTATGCCCACAGTTTCCGGCTGGCCGGTAGCTCCTTGCCCAGATGATATCTGTGGCTGGTATTGCGCTTGGGGTGCCGGTTAAATTCCTGCTTGCTCATTAGTGCCCTCCTGTTTGTTTTGACGGGCTTTTTCTCCGTCAAAAGGGATACAGCATACTGTATAGCAATTTTGAACATAAAAGTAATAGGGGGTCAGGCCATCGTCGATTTCTATGATTTCGTCCGTATGTACGGGAATGCCGAGGAAAGCCGTCAGCGTTTCTCTGCCGTCCCAATCGTCCAGCTCCCGTGCTGTGCGCTCTGTGGCGCCTTTGTAGCGAACGGCATATTCGTAGCCGCTGGGTGTATATGGGACATCATCTTTCTGCATCAGAAAACGCAGAAATGCGGTCTGGCTGTCTTTATAGCAGTAGATCCGCAGCGTGGCGGGGGATTTCTGCAGTGGGCACCAGGCCGGCACATGGATCTTCGGATCGCGGCTTTTGAATTGACGGGCGCGTTTCCCGCCGGTGCAGTAACGGCATCCCGGCTTCAGAAACACGCCTTTGACCTTTTTGGCAACCGAACCGGAAACGTATTGGCAGCAGTCCCGGCCTGTACAGCGGGGTTTTGTTACTTTGACTTTAATCATCGTTCCTGCCCCCGTTTTCCGGCGTTTTCGCTGGTACGGACAATCCGGCCGCCACCATCTGCATGGCAGTGCGAAAGCCTGTCTGAAAGGCTTTTTCCGTTTCCTCACTGACGCGGCGCTCCAATCGCTGCTGCAGGGCTTCTGTCAGCGCCCAGTCCTCCGAAGAAAGACGGCTCCTGAGCCGATCCTGCAGTTCAACAGCTTCCTGATTGAGTTGACGGATGCGCTTGCTGTCTACTTCCTGATCCGGCTCCAGATTACCGTAAAATAAATCGCTTATATAATCCGGGGACACATCCACCGGAAGGCGTAATGCGGGCAGTGGCCGCTCCAAAGCAGCGGCGATCCGCCGCAGAGCATCGGTCAGCGCCGGGAGCTGTTTGTTGAAAAAATGATTTCCCATGTTGGTCTCATAAAATTGCATTCAAATTCCTCCTCTGTCAATCAATACTGATAGTCCAGCACCCCGCCGATGTAGTACGGGGTTGCGGACAAAGCGCTTCTAAAAAAGGTGTCAGCGGAGATAGGCAGCCAGTCATCTCCGAGAAAATAAACATCATACCGCTCGTTAAAGCGGCGGTTTACATCACACAGCAGGTTTTCCGCCTCGCCGGCTTGCAGGAACTGTTCCTCTGTAATTTCCGCAAGCTGTTTTGCCGCCTGCCGGAAGAACCGGTAGCGCCCCGAGAAATACCGCTTTTTAGCGTCTTCTGTAAGGGTAAACTGTTCCTGCGAAAGAGTGCCGAGACGATTCTCTGTCAGCCACTCGCCAAGAGATGATTTGGCCTGCCGGCAGTCAGCAATGTCTGAAATAGTGTTGGCAATGGGAAGCAGATCGGGTCGGCCCTCAAAAAAATAGGCAGTTAGAAAGCATGACGGCGGGATCGGCTCTAAAGAAACCTGATAAATGTAATGGTGCATATAAAATCCTCCATAAAAGAAGACTGCGGCGGCATATAATACCGCGGCAGTCCTTTGAAAAATGGTGTCTTTGGCACAGTATCCCAAGACCTACGCAATGTTTTGTTTGCCCCAACGGATCTGGAACACGCCTTTCTCGTCCTTTTCCTGATACATCAGCAAGGAGAGCAGGTCATAGTCCACGTCAAAGCGTTCATAGACGGCGTCCAAATCAGTATCCTGTCCTTTCATAAACAGGTTGAGTTTTTCTTTTACCAGCACCATCTGCATCAGGTTGGATTCGATGCTGCCGGCGTAGGTGAGAAAATAAATGTCCTTATCCTCAGTCGAAGTGTAGCGGATAAACCGCATGTAAAACTGACTCATGCCGGAATTGTTGTAGTGCAGCTCCGGAAGGATAATCTTGTTGACAAACTCAAAATTCACACTGGACGGCAGGCTCTGCTGGGTACACAGCAGGATGCCGTTTTTGCTTTCCCGCAGAGTTTTGCGAAGCGCCCGCCGTTTGGCAAAGGTAGTAGTGGAGCCGGTGACCACAAACAGCGGCCGGTCCGGCAGGTATTCCCGCAGGGCTTTCGCATAGGAATCTAATACGGCTTTGTGCCGTACTCCGATGGCAACCACTTCATCCGGCCAGTCCGCGGCCAGCTCCAAAGCGGTCATGATCTTGACCGGCGTATCCCCCTGATATTCCAGTACCGTGTCTGGCGCCGCGCTGATGCGCAGCAGCAGAACGATTTGCTGGATCAGTTTCATCATGGAATCCTTGCGGGTGTTGCCGGTTGATTTGAAATAATTGCTCCGCATCATCCAGAATTGGTCAATGGCTGTCTGGTATACTTCTTTTTCCTCTGGCGCAAACCGTATGGGCATCTGATGGATATGCTTGATGTTCCTGCCGGTCACTTCCTCAAAGGTCCGCGTGATAACGGTTTTTTCCAGAATATCGCTCAATACATCCGCATTGTAAATGTCCTGGGTACGCTGGCCTACACCGAATACTGTGATCTTTTCCGGTAAATGGGACACGGAAAAAAGACGATAGCCTCTTTTGTAAGCTGGGATCGGCTCGCCGTAATAAGGATTGTTTTCCTCGGTCAGAGTACCGGAGTCCTTCTCATAATGATAGAGCGTGCCGCACCAGGAGATCATATTGACGGAGTTGTTGTAGAGCAGCTCCAGCTGAGGTACAAACTCTGAAATGTTGTTGCGGGTGCTGGTTCCTGTCGTCAGCAGTTTCATTCGGCAGCGTCGGAAGCAGGAGAGACATGCTTTGGTCCGCACACTGTCAGGATTGGTGATCTCATCGCTTTCATCCAGCACAAGCTGGATTTTCTGTCCATGGAGCCTGATCCAGCGGCGCAGCTGCTTTTTATATTGGCTGACCTTGTTTAATGTAAGCAGCACAAAGTCGCCGGGGCGTATCTTCTCTAAGTCTGCCAGCCGTTCCACGAACACATAGGACAGCCCGTAGTTCGGCAGAACCACATTCCAGTTGTTGCGAATGGAGATGGCGGAAGAAATGATCCAGCAGCTGTGAATTTGTTGACGTTCCATCCGATACAGCCCGACTGCGATGCCGGCCAGTGTCTTGCCGCTGCCTTGTTCCCACTGCAGCAGGCCATAGCGTTTTTGCAAAATCAAGTTCAGATCGTGGCGCTGGATGTCGTTCAAACGGATAGGTTCTTCATTTTCCGCATCCCAAAGGTTAAATGCGGACAGCCAGGCCGCGATACATTCATCATCTGGCATTGCGGCGAATTTCCGGCTCTGGGTTTCGTACTCCCTGCGTTTTTTTCGCAGCAGCCGTTCATATCCGGGAAAGCGCCCTGTATCATTCTCCAGGACGGCCTCGTGGACAGAAACAGGCTGCCGCATGGCGGGGGTCAGCTGGCGCCTTGTCTTGGCGCTGTACGCCTTATAAACAAAGCCGTAATCCTGTTTAACAAGGGCGATTTTGTCCTGCTCCGGCTTTTTGTTTTGCCGTCTGAGGGCGGCGGCCAAATAGGAGAGAACCTTTTTTTCAGTGAGCCGCACTTTGCTCCATTCCAGATAATTCATTCCCTCCGGCTGCTTTTCTGTGTAGAAGCGATGGAGGTATTCGCAGCACTTGGTATGCTTTTCTCTGGTAGCCGGGTGAGCTTTGATATGGTAGAGCAGCTTTTCCACCTGATACTGAAATCCGGACGAAGTGCTGCGCGCCTGCGCCAATTCCAACAGAGCTCGGGAACGGTTCGCCTCCAGATCAGCCCTGGCAGTCTGAAGCAAAAGATCATGAAAGCGGGATGCCTGCTGATCCAGATCTGTCAAGAACGGCAGAGAGCCGTCATTTTCCACATGGTAAGGCTGGACACCTTTTTCTTCACCGCCTGGCCGGCGCTGCCAGAACTGCAGTTTGGTTGGGAATTGAGCCACGCCCATTTGTACGAAAGCATGAGCGGGCAATGTAATTTGTCCGAGAAAGCGGTATTGTTCTTCCATTTCCCCAATGGCAGCCCCGTCCGTGAAAGTATCGGCCAAAAAGGATTGAGGGACAATCAGAGCCAGGATGCCGTAAGGTTTTAACAGTGCGGCAGCCTTCTGACAATAAAACAGCTGGGAAAGCACTTCTGTCCCATCCTCAAGCCACCAGCGCAGATGAAAAGGGGGATTGCCGACAACATAGTCAAACCGGATATGAGGCTGATACAATCGGATATCCTTGTGTTCTAAATTGGCTGCGGGGTAAAGACAGTGGGCGACCTTATAGGCTTTGATGTCCAGCTCACAACCGTAGAGATTGGATTCTACCGGCAGATAATTATAAAAGTTTCCCATGCCGCAGGTCAGATCCGCTACAATATCGGACGCTGATACCCGCAGGCAGGCGGCAATGAATTCACAGAGAGCAGGCGGCGTGAAAAACTGTCCATTTTCCACTTCCTTTTTTGCCTGGCTGTATTGGCTGTAATTGTCATAATCGTTGCGGTTTAACTCATGCAGGCCGCCGTTCCCGGTGTAGGCATTGAACAAGTCTTCCTGGGTGATGCCGTTGGAGGGCAATTCTCCGCTGTCGATCAGGTACAGTACCTTGTCATTCAGTTCCCGCCGCTTGCTTGCTGGGATGGTGTTTGCATGATAAGTGTATTTCAAACAGACACCCCCTTAATAGACCAGACCAAGGTATTCCTCGGTAAAAGTTTTGAGATATTCGTTGGAGGAAAACTTGATGTCCAGCCGGCCGTTTTTGAACATTTTAAGCTGCCGTATTTTGGTGCAGCCAGGAAATTGCACCACGTCGGTATTGGAATGGTTGTAGCCCAACAGGGACGAAAAGCCGGATGGCAGAACGGAAAAACTCCCCGTTTCATAGTGAGCAATACCACGCAGGACGTCTTTTGTGCTATCCACCAGGCTCCAGCGTTCTTCCCGAAACCCGCTATCATAGGAACAGCCATAACTGGGAAAGCGCAAAACATCCTTTTTAACCTCATATTTAGGCGCTTTATCATAATTGCTCCAGGAGGCATTATGGCATTTCTCCTTTAACTCGTAGAGTGCCTGCTCCTTAAAATCCCGGCCGTCCAGCTGCACAAACATCTCGTTTAGGATGTCCTGATAACGTAGGCCAAGGGCCAGCATTTTTTCCTGATACGCCTGTTCCTGCTCCTGGGAACGTCCCCAGTCTCTTTTGGGCCGCTCTGGAAGAAGGTGGGAGTCAATCTCCGAGGCATCTACGGAAACGTGGTATTTGTGATTAAAATATTGGACCAGCCGGCCGATGAACCGGGTGTGCAGGCCCATGATGTGCCCGTTAATTTTACTGGAGGAAATCTTTAAGTCATCGTGGGAGGATAGGTAAACATCCCGGCCAAAGGATTCCGTTTCAATGTGCTCCAGGATTTCTCTCTGCTGTTTCGTAAGATCATCCCAGATGTAGACCAGTTCTCCAAAGCAGGTTCGGGCAGCATCATAGGCTTTTTGGTGGGCAGAGCAGTATTCCCGGTCAGTTTCGGTAATACGGCTGTCCGTAAGGATCTCCACTGCATTAAACTTTGAAAGTAAGTCTGTCATTCTGTATTCACCCCATTTCTTTTTTTATGGTCAGGCTGCCCTGGGCGCCTGACCGACGTTTTCCACACATGGGCGAACCCGCCATTCTTTTGGGCAGTGCTGTGACTGCCGGATACGTTCCAGCAGCTCTTTATTGGCACAATGGCCATACAGTGTCCAGCAATATTGGGGATGGCGTGCCGTTCCCTGTAATACCAGGCGTTCTAATGCAAACAGCATGAGAAATGCTCCTTTTTTGTTGTATTTCAAGGAAAGACCGCGGCAGACGAAACGCCTGCCACGGTCTAAAACTTGAGGGCGGTAGAGTATAGCCCAAGATGATTTACAGTCCGGTTACGCGCACGCGGCCAGTCTCACGGGGAGAGGACTGATGGCCGCCAGCGGAAAAGGGGACATGGACAGATGATATTCGGAGTTGAGCGTTTCAAAGTGAATGCTCTCATCGGTCTGTTCATGGATCGCCTGTACCCGGCTGGTGTGATACACTTTGCCGCCAGCCTGTACCAGCGCGCCCTGTCCGATGGCAAGGGGGCGAAGCAGACTGCCGTTCAGGTAAACTTTCTTTTTCTGTTTTTTCATTTGTCATAGCCTCCGTTCATTTGATATTTCCTGCATATTAGTGTTCATAGCACATCTCTTTCAAAATGGCATGGACTTCCTCCAGCAATTCTTTAACCCGGCTCACAGGGGCCTTTTGACGCCGGGAGATTTCCCGCAGATTGTAGCCGTAGGTTTTCATCCGCACCATATCCATTTGCTGACGGGATATTTTCCCCGCCAATTCATGAAGCAGGAGATTGGTTTCCAACTGTTCCATCAGAGAGTCATGGGCCGCAATGGTTTCCTCTAAAGGATAACTGTCCGGGCCGAGGCCGATGTGGATACTGAGAATTTCGGCATTGCGTTTCTGACGGCGATTGTGTTTATAATAGTTGCATAAATCCACGCGCATACAACTCCAGGCAATCGTTGTGAACTTATATTGCTGCAAGATAGGTTCAGATAAGTAGCGCTTTACCGCGCGTAGATACCCGAAAATCACAACATCGTAAAATTCATCTTCCGATAGCCGGTTTTCATTGAGAAATTTATAAACCAAGCCATGATGGCTGGCAGCAAAATCGCGCTGTTCAGCGGTCAATGGAACTTCACATAACATAAAAAATGCCCTCCTTAAAAAATAGAAAAAGGGATGCCCCGGCAAACAGCCGGAGGCATCCCCTTGTGAACGTGTCATGCAGCAGAAAGCCGCAAAATGTTATTTAAGCAGGCAGCGCTTCCCGCTCCCCGTCGATTTGACCGGAGATGCAGAAATGCTCGCTTTTATCAGAAGCAGGTAGTACCGGCCCCTCATACTCGCAGCCGCTGTTCCGCTGATCCTCCTGAACGGTAGCACGCTGCAGCAGCATGGCTTTGATCTGCTCCTTGAAGCTGTTGGCATAGGCGCGGATCTGGGCCAGGTCTTCTCCCTCAAAGTCGTACAGACGCTTGAAGGTGGCGACGCTGTAATCGTTGGTGCCGTTGTTGGCCTTCTTTAAGCCAATCTGCACTACGCTGCCGTAACTGGTACGGCGGCGCAGCACAAACGCCTGGTTCATGAACTCACGGAACGGAGACAGACTGGTGGGCGGCAAAGTTACCTGCATGGGCATATACTCTCCACTGCGAAGCAGATAGAGCTGACGCATATTTTTGCAGGCTTTTCCACGCCCGTCCTTAGCCGAGCCGAACTGGTTCATCGGGCAGGTGGCGCAGAGAATGCCGGGATCGCCAATGCCAACCTTTCCGTCCACAGACGAGCAGAGCGGCGTTGCATCATCGTCGTACTCACTTCCCGCAGGCCAGTAGGCGCAGGATGCATGGTGGTGCAGGATGACGCCCTCCAGAGTTTTGATGTAATCCGGGTTTTCCGGGTCATCAGAGGGCATCTCAAACTGCAGCACGCCGCCTGCGGGAATCTTGACCCGCTGAAAGCTCATCTGCAGACCGTCCATATCATCGGACAATTCCTCCTGGGAGAAGTCGCCCTCCACCATTGCCGGCAGCAAAAACTTTTCCTGTGCCATCAAAGCATTGTTATTGTTATACATAGTCAAATCCTCCTTTTTTGTTGCATGGCTGCCGTGTCAGGCGGCCATGGCCATTTGATTGATCCGGTTCCAGACGGTGGGCTGCATAGACAGAATTGTGTAGCCGATGCTTTCCAACTCTGTGGCGCGGTCGTAACTCTCCACATCCTGGCTATGACGGGTCACAGCATTGGACAGGCCGTAAAGAGTCAGATCATTTCCTTCAATGAGGTGCTGCAGGACGCCGGTGCTTTCTTCGTCGGTAATGTGGAACTCACGGCTGGCGAGTTTGACAATACCGGGAATGTCGGCAGTATTCATACGGGCTTCCCGGGCTTCCTGCATCATACCCACAACACGGGTAAAACGGGCCTCCTCCACGGCGGCACGCACGGTGTCCTGGATTTTCAGAACAAAGGCGTGGTCGTCGGCGGCCAGTGTTTCATCCGAGTAAAGCAGAATGTTTTCTTCACTGTTATTGATACGGCCCACATGATTGCGGCGGGTCTGGGCATCATTGATGACCATGCCGTTTTTACACACAAGACGGTAAACCAGCGGCTGAATGCTGACCGAGCCAAGCCCCACCTCGCTGTTGCTGATAATGACACCGGCCTGAACGATGTCGCCGGGAGTCACCTCGGCTTCCAGCCGTGGGTTGACTACCTTCAGGTACATCCGGCTTTCTGTGATCTCACAGCTTTCAAAGCGTGCGCCCTCCATCTTCGTGAGGATGGGAAGCACCGCCTCCGCGATGCCTAAATTGTCAATGCAGCGGTAGCGGTTACTCAAAAAAGCTCTTGCCGTACCGCCCAGCGTGCGCACAAGCCGTTTGGATGGCTCCCGCTCAAACCAGGTGTTGACGTTTTGTGCCAGCAGCTCAGGCTCCTGGGCCTGCATCCGGTCATAATAGGCAGCCGGAATCTTCAAATGCGTTCCGATTTGCCGGTGTGCAATCTGATTGAGGCCCAGTGGCTCAATGTGCTCAATGCCGTTGTCATACATATGCAGGTAGAGGTCGGAGCCATAGGGTTCCAGCTTCAGGCAGCGCGTATCCACCAGATAATCCTCTTTGAGCTTGCTCTGGCGTTCAATCTCCGTTGCCATTTCTATCAGGGATAAACCTGCTTTCATATTTCGGATTCACTTCCTTTCTCCGTGGAGGCATTACCAGGATACCTGGACGCCTTTCGCAGTAATCTCAGCCGCAAGACCGTTGCGCTCAAACACCTGGACCAGCCGGGGCCAGTAGACCTTGACCGGAAAGCCGGACAGGTGTTCCTGCACCACATCTTCGTGATTCTGCTCCACGCAGACGTTGCCTTCCTCAGAAAGTGTCAGGCTGCTGTGTCCGCGGGAATTCAGGTCAGCCATCAGTGCCTCCAGAACCTTGCGGCCCTGAATCTCATACCATACCTGCGGATCGACGGGCTGCTGGTTAGGCGGCAGCTGTTCCTCGGCATCGCAAGGATGTCCGGCCTTGGACAGCGGAACGATTTTCACCATGTCGCAGCTGATGTTGGCGTTCTGATCCAACTTGATGTCTGCGTGGTCAAAATCTTCTGCGCCAAAGACGCGGATACGGCCCACGCCGCCTTGCTGAATCAATTTTTCCGGCTGCTTTTCGCACCATTCCCAGGTCATTTCCGGATAGGCGGCCTGAAGATAGGCGGAGATCCGGTGGTTCACATGACGCAGCAGGAGAAGTTCGGTGGGTTCTCCATCCACTTCCGGAACGTGAAACGCAGGCGTAATGCCTTCTGCCTGTCGTTGTTTAATGTGCAGCCGGCGGTTCTTGCGGCGTTTTGCCTGCCTCATGTAAGGCAAGAGCAGAACTGCCACGACCCAGAGCCCCCAAAGGGCGAAAATGCCCAACAGAAGCCAAATCTGCAGGGAACCCCGCACAAGCGCCAAAATACCGATGACTGCGCCGATCAAAATACTGATACTGCCCCAAAGGGCTTTGTCACTGTTCATTTTTTGATACCATCCTCTCTTTTTTTAGAAAACAAAAAAAGAGGGACCGCATCAAGCTTCAGTTCATTCTGAAAACTTGATACAGTCCCTCTATACGGTGCCGAAGCATTCCTTTACTCCGGCAGCAGTTCACGGTCGCCGTCCAGTTCCCCTGCGGGATTGGCGGCCGTGTTGTCGGGCTCGTGAAGGCGCTGCATCGAGTCCAGCTCGGCAAGCAGCTGACAATCCTGTAAAGAAATTTTAAGCTGCTTGGTGCGGCCAGAGCCTTTGGTATAGGCGTCCACCAGCTTTTGCTGTCCGGTCACCTTTACCTTGCTGCCTTTTTTCACGCCCAGCTTCATGAGCCGGTCTACATCCGTTTTCCCCCAGGCCCACACCTGGTAGTGCTGCCGCCATTGCTTTTCGCCATAGCCGGTAATCTCCAGCAGGTCGAAACTGATGTAAGGACGCCCGGATTGGCCTGTTTTTGGGCACAAGTCCGTGGCTATGTAGCCGGTCACTTTGATTTGCGCCATAACGCTCCTTTCTGCCATTGGCATTGATATCTATATAAAAAGTGCCAGCAGACAAAACCGGCCAAAGGGCGCGGTAATACCACTGACACTTGAATTACAAACTTAACAGCGTGTGCAATGCAGAAATTCCATCTGCTGTATGGAACGGCAGTTCCATATCCCGTAAGGGAAACGCACAAAAATCAATTACAAGAACAGTATAACACTGCATCTTGTGGCTGTCAAGGCATAAAACACAATATATAGACAAAATACAAACAGCAAATACTATATTTAGTGGTACAAACAGCGCAGAACAGGGATCACTCATCCAGCATCCGACCGATGTGCTCTACGGTTTCCAGTACATCAGGAAAGGAAAAGACAGCCGCATAGGCGTTTTCCCTGGTATAATTCAACCACAAAGCGGCGAGGGCCGGTTCTTCCCGCATATCCGAAAGAATCTCCGACCATTCGTTTAGTTCGGCGGCAGAGCCTCGCCGGTCAGCTGTATGGCGGATGGCCTGCCGCAGAACGGGGGAACGGATCTCATCATGTCGTTGACGGAACAGGATATGTAAATCATAGAAATCCCTTGCCCGGGTAGTACCGGTATTTCGGCGCAGGATGGTTTCATATTTTTCAGCAAGAATCGTTTCCAATGCGTATGCCATAACAGGAATGCGCTTCTCCTCGAAGAGAAGCGGGTATTCATAGCGGATAGCGGCAGGAGTGATTTCGTCGCCGGTGGTGATGTCGATTTTCATGGGGCTATTGATTTTTCCATATCGAGCGTTCAGGTGTACACGGAAGTTGTTGTAGGCATCATCTTCCCGGATAGGCTCAATTTGCTGAAATTGAAACTGTATGCCGTCTGCTGCATCAATGGACAGTATTTCTTGGATAATAGCGGAAATTTCTTCTTCCTCCATTGGCAGGCCGCGGACCGTGGTATCCATGTCCATCGTGGTTCGTTCACTGATGCCGATCATAGATGAAATCAAAAGACCGCCTTTGAGAATGAAATTGTTGGAAAAGCGCGAGGCGGCAAGGCGTTCCAGAATGCGCTCAAACAGAAACATTTGCAGGACTTCCTGTGGACGCAGATTTTTGCATGTGGCAATATTGCGTATAGCTCCTTTTAATTGTTCCGGTGTCTTCATAACAGTACCTCCATATAGGTTCTGACTCGTTCCTCAATGCCAAAGGCTTTTGCATATTTGAGCAGGCGCCTGGTGTTGGCGCCGGTACGAAAATAGTCCTTGACTGTCTGGGTATAGATTTGCATATCCATTTCCTTTTTATCCCGGATCAAGTCACAGATACAGCGCTCCTTATCGTAGAGGAAGACAGTGCCGCCCTGGGGGGAAACGGTTTCCGCTTTTCCGATTTCAAACAGCGGCGCCTGTACATAGTGAAAACGCACATGAGGGTTATCCCGTTTTATCTTACTGACATTCGTTCCGTGGGGGACGGTCAGGTCAATGGTATGCGGCGTCCGGTCAGACAGCCCCCATAGAAAAAGCGCTGTCCCATGGGAAAACAGGGCTTTGCTGCTCCGGGCCTGCAGCAGCATATATTCATCAGCCATTTCATACTCCAGAACATACAGCCCCTTGCTGATCCGGATAAGCTGGCCTTCCTCTACGTAGCGTTTCAGTACAGCCCGGCTGATGCCGGCGGTCTCAACCTGGGCGGTTGTGAGAATGCCGCCATTTTTTTCTGCAATATGTTCAATCTGATTCCAGGTATTATCCACTTGCGCCACCTCCACTCATTCTACAATCGTGCTTCTATCATAACATAATAGAAGCACGATTGTAAATATGGCCTTAAAAATTAGTTTGCGCAGACGGATAAAATTTATACGGAGAATAGGGATGCTATTCCCGGATGTGGTTCATACAGCGGTAATAGTCATCCAATAGGTAAAAACGCATTTCATGGGCATCGGGCGTTCCGTAATGCTGCGTTAAGCCATAAATATTCCCGGTGCCGTCCAGGCCCAGCGGACCGAGCCAATGATCCCAAGTATGGCCGTTTCGATACCACAGCCGAATATCCATGTATTCGTCTTCCGTTACCAACCCTTTTTCGGCCAGACGGTATGCCGTTTCATCCTCTAAAAGAGGATGGGACAGGAAATGCCGGTACAAGTCATCTGGGAGGTTCAAGGCCATTTGATAGGTCAGAGGGTTAGGATGTTCCAGCCACCAGACAGTGATGTCATCAAAGTTTCTCAAACGGGGCGGCGGATCAAGCGCCTTGAATTGCCGCCAGAAGGCGCAGACAGCTTCCGGCCTTGGAGGCGCGGGGACGTCTATTTCCTGAACAATGCCATCCTGTAAGGCAAAGGCGAGTTTATCTCCTGTGTGGTCTTCCAGCAGAAGTGCCGAGCGGGAGATGGGTGAAATCCAAAAATGGTCCAGGGCAAACCGCTCTTTTAGAAAACAGTACACCTTAAACTGGTCAATAGTGCGGGGCTTGAACATGGGCAATTCCTCCTTTTTTGCTTTCTGCTTATAAATAGGAGCATGACGATGAAATTTCTGCAAAGCACATAAATTATTTTGCTTCTTGTTCTGTATCTCTGCGATCTGTGGTACGGATTTCTTCATAACCGAGGAAAGCGGCGGTAGACAGGGAGGTGTCCAGATAGGCATTGCCCATCAGAGGACGGGCATTTTTCTGAAAGTAGAAACGGTATGATGTACCTATGGCGAGGCGGGTGTTTCGGTCTAACAGGATTGTAAATTCCGTCTCATTTTCATCAAGCAGATGAATTTTGCGATAACGCCGAAACGGCGGAGAGGTAATGCCGGTGCATACCCCTTCCGCCGTTTCATAACCGCCGTTGGACATCAGCCTCCAGATACTGCCGCTGCGGATAGTACAAAAGACCGTCAGAACACCGCCGAGCATCAGAAGAATACGATCCCCTGCCGCGATAAAGGAGATAAGACTTACACCGGCAGTGCCAACACCGGCCAGCAGCGTCAGAAGAAATCTCCGTTTCAGGATTGCAGGGGACTCGTTCCATTGTTCCATTTCCATCACACCCTTTCAAAGACAATCTGCTGACGCAGGTAAAGATTGGCCACGGCCAGAATGACCGGCTTTGTGCTGGCGTTGGACTTCATCATACTGGCGATGTTGTCGCTGGTCGTGTCGTTGTCATTATAAAGTGCATCCAGAAGTACCCGTTCATTTGGCAGATGGGAAATATCCTTCTCCACACACTTGATGATCTCGGCGGTAGACAGCAGGGCCTGCCGGGCAAGCTTCATTACCTGTGTCTCGTCTGCTGTGCGGCAGTCCTTCTGAAATAACTTGCGCGCGGCGGAAAAAGGCACACGGTCAAGGAGCGTCAACTTCAGAAAGGTCAGACAACGTAGTCCGAAACTGCCGTCCGCCGGGATAATGCTGAGGGAGCCCAGCAGATCATACAGCGCATCGTATTCCGTTTCGCCGCTTCCGGCGATCAGCAGGCCGCGGGTCAGCAAGCGATCCACACATGCCTCCCAGGACCGGTCGGATGAAAAGCAGGCGCCGGATGCCGTTTTTTCATAGATTGCGCCGATTTCCTCTTTTTTTGCAATCCGCCAGTTTAAGCTGGTCCAGAGAACCATTTCCTGCATATCCATCAGATACTCCTGACCGCCCAGCAGGACAGCCGGGCAGGAACGGCCACAACCGTTTGTCCTGCGGACAAAGCGGCCAATGGCGGTATAAATCATTTTTCTTGTCATAGTAGGGACCTCCTTTTCTCTATTTATCCTTTACGCTTTCTGCCGGCCGCTTTTCAACAAATCAATACAGACCGGCCAGAAAAGCCGGATCGTTCCGCAGCTTTTGTGCTGACCGGGAAATCCATGCACCCACATGAGAGGGCGGAACGTCATAAAGTGCAGCGATTTCTGTGATGCTGTATCCACGGATTTTGAGCGCCATGGCTTCAATGCCCAGCCGGGAAATGCCGCGATATGCCGCTTTCCGGGACTCCAGCAGATCCAGTGTTTCTAAAAAGGAGATGTGGGAGTCAGAGCGGTTTACGGTACATCGGTCAAGCTCTCCCGTCAGCAATTCGCCATTGTCTCCCACGTCCAGATGAACGAAGTGTTTTTCTTTGTCGCACTGGCGGCGGCAGTAAGAAATCAGGCCGTTTCGTACCACCTTTTTTGCGTAGGTAGGAAAGAGGGAGAGGGAGGCGTCATAGGTAGCCGCCGCTTTGCACAGCCAGAGGCAGCCTTCCTGGTACAGATCCTCGTAGGCCATTCCGTAGATGGTGCGGTTAACATGGATATTCTCTACAATGACCCAATGGACAACCGAAAGGTTTGTTTCTACCAGATATTGCTGCTCCGGCGTCAATCGAAAGTTTTTCTGCATTCAAATTCACCCCGCTTTCAGGCCGATAATAGCCTGTGTGAATGGGCGGCCTGCCGGCATACGGCGATGACCTGATCACACTGCGCGGCAGAGAACCGGCCGATATGTGTTTCTTCCCGGCTCAGGCCAAGCTGCATCTGGAGCCAGAGATAAACCGCCCATGTTTCCATGCGGTTGTTTCGCTGAAAGTCGGAAAGGGCACGGTGGGCAAGAATCCGCTTGTGGCGAAGATCCCCGTTTGCCAGCGTCCCCATCGGCAGCAGACTGGTTTTGTGGGCGCTTACATAGGCATCGCAGGCGGGCCAGTTGGAACAAAGATAGAGGTATCGGCCTTTTTCTTTCAGGGAAGAACCATAGACCATGCTGGCGGGGCGCAGGACCGCCCTTGCTTTGCAGTAAGGGCATTCGATTTGAACTCGGATTTTTTTCATAAAATAATTTCACCTCCATTGCGCGCCAATTACGGCGGGATTACGTCTTTTCAGCTAATCGGAAGAGCAGGGCCGGCTGTGGGCAGTGCGCCATAACTGTAAAAGCGCACATTCCCGACTGGTTTCTGTATGCCATTCGATGTATTGGCAGTAGGCTGATTCAAACGCCTGCCGTTCCAGGACACCACGGCATTCACCGGCCTCGATGGATTCTCCGGTAAGCCGGCAAATTGCGGATACCGGCGCCAGAAGCGGCCGGCCTTCTGCGTCTGCTGCCAGTAAATAGCCCTGGCAGGCCTGCGAAACTTCACAGGGGCAGGCGGAACAGCTGCACTGGATAAACAGTGCGTTGCGCCAGTTTCCCCGGACGGACCGCAGGAAGGGATAATAACTGCACGAATGCTGAATCATGCTTTCACCTCCATTACCGCACATTGCAAAAAGTAAAAGAAAAAGGGGATCAGCCGCGAAGCGCGAACCGATCCCCTTTGAGTGGAATTTAGCCGAACAGTCCTTCAATCTCCCTGGTAATGCGGGGAATGACGGTATCATTGAAAATCAGAGTGAGCGCTGCCAGCAGCAATGCGCCCAGTACTACGGCGATGATGATTTTCACCGCGTCGCTGATGTAGAAGTCGCCTCTCTGGGTAGAGAGGGCGGCGCGGGTGCGCAGATAGAGCATGTTGGCCTTGTTCTGGATTCGATGGATTACTTTCTTCATGGGAAACCTCCTGTTATTGTTGAAATTTTTAGCTATGAAAAACAGCCTGTCGGTCCGTCAGGAACGTCTGGCGGGCCGGAGCAGGCTGTTTTTTCTGGATTGGGGCCGATTCGGATAGGGCTTGGGACGCTGGCGAAGGAGCCAGCGAAACCGTTGCTTTTCTTCCTTTTTGGAACCGGGCGGAAGATGATTCTTGCGTTTTCTCATAGGCATCTCCTTTAAAAAATTGGCCTGTACCGGGAGGCCGACGGGTAGAATGCGGTCAGCCAAAGAAAGCCCCCAGACTGCTGAGGACCTCTGTGCAAAGTACGACCAGATAGATAATCATGATGCAGATAAGCATCATCATGGAGTATCGCTGAATCTTCTTTGGGCGCTTGGCGGCTTCTTTTTTTAAGTTGTTTTGTTCGATTTGCCGCATATCAAAGCAGATCATTTTGAAATACATCCGCTGGTCATCCCCGCGGAGGACGCCGATCAGTCCCCGGATGACGTCCGAGAGCATGGGGCTGCCGATGCGGGTTTCAAAGTGGAGCAGAGCGTTTTCATAGTTGCCGGTCTTCATATCAGCTATGGTCTGATCCAGCTCGGCTCCGAAATCCTTGCCGGCTACACGTCGGTAGGAGGTCAGTATTTTCAACACATCGCGGTCATTCTCCAGATTTTGTCCAATGGTCAGGGCAAACCGGGGGATTTCGGCTTCAATCAGTTTGCGGCGCTTTTTAACAAAATCAAAAGCCGCATAGTAGGTGGAGAACCAGAGGGCTACGGCAAGACCGATTAAAATGGGCACAAACAGCGGCATGATAAATACCATTGGCAGGGAAGACAGTCCCACGCCCGCTGCGGTGACCCAGGCTCTTGCCGTATAGACCTCCGGCGTCAATTCCAAGCCAGCAATGGAAATCGCCCGCTGCAATTTGTTTCGCTTGAGCCGGTCCAGCCGCAAGAAAGGCGCAATCAGACCGGCAATTTTGGTGATATAGACATCCAGCAGTTTTTCGGGCTTGACGCCCTGCTGCCTGCGGGACAGCATCATCATCCGGGAAGTCTTTTTCGTGGGCACGTCCACGATGGCGCAGCTGAGGTTATAGACAGCGCAGCCAAAAAAGACGATGGCTATAAAAGCAAGAAAGGTCATGCGCTGTCACCTCCATATTCGATAGGCTTGCTGAGTTTCATGATCTGCGTCAAAGCAAACAGGATAATGGCGGCACAGATCGCCAAAGCGATTTTGCCCGGTGTAGTGAAGATGAGCGTGTGAAACCAATCCTCATTGAGAAAGTATAAAAGCGGGATATTGGCAATCACAAGGAACATCATAGTGATCGCCTCCCGGCGCGGTCCCTGCATCATGGCTTCCAGTTCCGACTGCACCACACGGACGTCGGAAAACTTTTGGGCAATCGTGGGCAGAGTGTTTTTCATGCTGCGGTCCGACTGGCACTGGATAAGGATGTTGCACCATTCGTGGAAGACCCGGTTGGGCACTTTCATCTTTAGGGAGTTGATAGCGCTTGTGGTGTTGGCGTTGATCAGCTCCGCCTCATAAACGAATGCCTCGAAATTAGCCCGGACCGGTTCATTGATATACGGCAGGTTCTCCCGCACCGACCGGATCAGATCCTCGGTGCGCAGGTATGAGGTGGTAATGATGGAGATGGCTGTTTCCAGCTCCTCATTCAGATGCTTTTTATAGCTTGCGGCAGTGCTGCGCAGATACCAGACGGGCATGAGGGAGAAGCCGATGCCCATGATGGGCACCATGTAGACATTGCCGATCAGCAGAGCCAGCACAGCTCCCACTGCAAACAAAATCAGAGAGAGCCGCTTGACCGCTTCATAGCGGTCTGCCCGGCCGGTATCCTGCAAAATCCGTTTAAGTTCGTAGTCCTGATTGAAAAAGCCTTTGGCCGGCGTGCCCATCAGCACGTTCAGTTCATCGGTCAAGGTGGCAGCCTTGCGCCGGGAGTTAAAAATGGCGTCAATGAAGTCGCCCGGCCGGACGCCAAACAGCGCCAAAAGACCTGCAGAGAGCAGGCAAAAGCAAATTAGATAGATCCACTGCAACTATTCCACCTCCTCTATGTGCATGAATTCTTCCAGTTCCTTGTGGGAAATACCATTGTCCAGCAATCTCTTTTTCAACGCATCGGAAATCAGGCCCATTTTTTTGTGATGGCCTACCACACGGGTCTGCCCCTTGGAATCGGTCACATTATCCACCACATCGTATTTATAAAGGGAACGGCAGACCAGTTTTCCATCCACGAAATCCTCGCCTTCGATGATCTCCATGATTTTACGGCTGCGATCCTCCAACTGCTTTGTGAAAACCACCACCGGATAAGCCTCCACCATGATCTGCATAATGATGGAATCATCCATGTTGTATTTTCGCTTGGCAAGGGTCATCATTCTTCGGTATGTGCTGGTACATGAATTGCTGTGGATGGTCGTACAGACCGTGTGGCCGGTCCGGGAGCTTTCCGCCGCGGACAGGCTTTCTGCTGCTGATCTCATTTCACCGACGCCGATTACATCCGGATGCTTGCGCAGCACCCGTTCCAGGAGGAAGTCCTGATTGATGTTGAGCGAGGGATTATCGCTGGGCCGGGTAAGCAGATGAACCACCGAATTGAGAATATTGCCCTTTTCATCCCGTTTGACCAAATCGAATTCCCGGCTTCCTTCCTCAATGGTAATGAGGCGGCGGTTGTTTGGCACGTTAGAGAGCAGCCATGCCATGATGGTGGTCTTTCCTGAACCAGTGGAGCCGGCAATGCAGACGGAAACGCCGTAGCGGATACAGGCAGTGAGAAAATGCAGCATTTCCGCTGTGGCACTTCCGGAATCCAGCAACTTCTGTTCGGATACGGTCTGCTGGTTGACAACGCGGATGCTGGCATTGATGCCCACGTCCGGGTCTACGATAGGGGTCTTGTCCACCGAGATACGAATGTTTTTGTCCAGAAAGCCGATCACACTGGGCATGGTATCGTCGATGACCATGCCGCAGGCCACCAGCATACGCCGGATCACATCAACGGCGTGCTGTGGAGAAGAAAACCGGTCAGGGATTTTGATGCTGCGGCCGCTGGACTCAATCACCTCGATATCGTTGTAGGCGTTGAATAGTGATAGGTAATCCTTTGAAGTTATCTCCGGATTTTCCCCCACTCCACACC